>Ga0209296_1000049_pt1 | contig 109177 bp, 161 predicted proteins | sample S_130206_EF_Meta_FD_187319 | JGI IMG/M metagenome (GOLD analysis project Ga0209296, IMG submission 187319) | Freshwater microbial communities from Lake Simoncouche, Canada to study carbon cycling - S_130206_EF_MetaG (SPAdes) (version 2) | ecosystem: Environmental > Aquatic > Freshwater > Lake ... | reverse complement strand
ATATTCAGGTGCTGCACTACTACGACAAGAGCAACAATACAATAATGCGACCTGGCATGACATTCACGATTGAGCCGATGATTTCACTTGGCACATGGCAGCACCGCATGTGGAACGACGGCTGGACTGCAGTGACTGCAGACGGCAAGCGGACTGCGCAATTTGAACACACCGTGTTGGTCACTGAAACTGGTGTTGATGTATTGACAGGTGGACCAATCACCAAAGGGAAAAAATGAGAGTATGGATTGACCAAGATTTGTGTACGGGGGATGGGCTATGCGCAGAAATTGCACCAGATGTATTCATTATGATGCCCGATGGTTTGGCATACACAAGAGAAGGCGAAAAAGTATATGCCAAATCTGTGGGGAACCCCGAAGGCGCAGATGGTTTAGCATCTTTTGCCGATGATCGGTTGGAAGATGTAATTGAAGCCGCCGAGGAATGTCCTGGCGAATGTATCTTTATTGAACCTTAAACCCACAAACAAACTTTGTTAGTACTTTCGGAGCCACCGTGGTATAATGTAAAGATGTACGAATACCGTGTAAAAAAGGTTCTTAAGGTTGTTGATGGCGATACAATTGATGTGGACATTGATTTGGGCTTTGATATCTCCTATACGCAACGGGTAAGACTGGCTGGAATAGACACCCCTGAATCCCGCACAAAAGACGCACGAGAGAAGGCATTGGGGCTTGAGGTAAAAGAGAAACTTAAGAAAGCCATTGATGCCGCCAAAGATGTGATTATCGTAACCGAGAAACCAGACAGCACCGAAAAGTACGGGCGCATCTTGGGTTGGGTGTATTTGGACAAAGCTGCCAAGTCAATCAACGAACTACTCATTGAAGAAGGCTATGCATGGGGATACATGGGCGAAACCAAAATCAAAGACTTTGATGCCCTTCTCGCCAAGCGCAACAAAAAATAGTTAGCGCCGAGCAAACTTTCTTAGTACAACTTTTGCCACCGAAAACAAAAGAAACCCGATGACAATGTAGCGGAAGATCTCCACAAGAAAAATAAAAGCCAACTGAGTCATCCACCATACCCACATCATAAAAACTACCTCAAATCTTTCTTAGTATCCTTTTGCGCCACGATGTCATAATCATATCGGTCATCATCTGAGGTAAGCCATTTCTCCCCATCTTCAACATCCCAAATTTTTTGATTGATCAACCTTTCAATAAGAGGTTTATCTTTCTTGGTTGTATATGAAGGATCCCATAATCTCACCCGATTGTTCGGCTGGATAGCAAAATTACCATCAGCCCTTTGAATCACATGCCCGCACTTGTGCTGACCAGGATTAACCGAATAGCCTGCGTCCAAAATATTGATATCGGGAGAATGCCAGTCCAGAGTGAATAGATACTTGCCATTTACTTTATCAGCATGACGATCAATGTAAGTCATTGCCATACCCTTCATGTGTTGAAAGGAGGTAACGGTAATGTACGATGAAAAGCTATTCCACATCACAAGGTCATGTAGATCCACTTCAGGACTGTCCTCAGATGCGCAGAAAGCATTTATAGGGGCTCTCCACCAAACACCGCCATCTTCCATTAGAAAATGGAATACGGGCGCTCTGTCAGGAATGGAGGCAACTCCAAAAATAACACAAGGGAACTTTAGGTCATGGCTGTCTAATTGATTACGCAAAAAGTTACCACGGACATAACATTCAATTGGGGGGATGGAAGCATTTAATTCTGGCATATTGTTTTTATGGGATTTGACCCACTCCTTGTCTAAAGTCTATGTTCATTACCATTCTGAAAGGAGACTGTACAGGGCTGGAACCCGCATGGAGGGTGCTCCCGTCAAATATGATAGCCCTACCCTTCTTGGGGTACACAATGTCTTCTTCATTCCAATTTTTATCAAAAAATATTGTTGGACCATCCGATTCATTAATGTAGTATATGCAAACCATATGATCAATCTTTGTTCCATCGTCATACCCCAGATCCACATGCGGGGTGTGAGGCTCGTATGAATTATATGGTGGGCATGGAGATGTTAGATTTACCTTAGCTCTGAACAAAGTAATATCTCCACACTCCCGAACAATTGCATCAAACAACGGGCGAATAATTTTTAAATGCGGGGATGCCGCTTTTTGATCGTGCATAAACAAATGATGGGTAAGTTGAGTAGGGGCATGAGCCCACGGCTTATCCCCTGCACTAATATTGGTTGGATGTAAACGCCAAACAAATTGATTGGAGCCAACATAGTCCAACAACTCATCTTGTTGTTCTGCAGAAATAAAGTTATCTATAATTTTCATGGCTGGCGAGGTAGGGTTTGAACCTACGACCCACGGATTAACAGTCCGTTGCTCTGCCAACTGAGCTACTCGCCAGAGTATTACTTAATTAACAGTATAGCAATTGTAATTGCGTGAAGTGTGAAATACACTGCATGTGTGATTTTATCTTGTTTTGACATTATACCTCCATTTTTAAAAAGAATAGTTGAATAAAGAAATTTCTTGTATACAGTGCTCTTCAACCATTTCCTTAATTGTATCAGAGTAGTACTCCTGATAGGGCACATTCACTGGGCGGTAGCCCGATTTTTCAAATATATTGGATATATCAATATCAATTGATATGTCACTAGATATTGAATGCAAATCTTTTTGTAAATCTTCATATTTTAAAATACGATCAACAACTATATTATTGTTTATTGAAAAATATTTCCAATTAGAAATTATTTTATTATCATAAAATTCTTTTACAAAATCATGAAATGAATTGTATTTTTCTGGTTGAAGATATTTTTGCCAAAAATAATGACTAACCATTTTGTCAAATGGGTTCCGCACTATTGAGAATTTAAAATAATGGTTAAAAATTTTGCTCCCGTATCTTTGCAGTATTTGTGCTGGAATTTCATGACCGTTCTTATGGTATACATCGCTAAAAGCTAACGAAGGTTCCAAGGCGGTTTCAACGCTTGAACCACCAGTCTTTTCTGACTTTATAAAAATAAACTTATTGGTATGTGAAATAATCATAGAGCCCCCTCTCGGGATTGAACCGAGGACCACCTCATTACAAGTGAGGTGCTCTACCACTGAGCTAAAGGGGCGTTAAATTTCAAATAAAAAATTAATTACAATCCTTCTAGCATGCTTAGCGGGACTGCTTCCCGCATGATGAGTACTGCCATCAAAAAATACAGCAGAATTTTTTTCTGGAGATACTCTGCATATCTCAGTTGACCTATTGCCAGCGCCGTAAAAAACAGTATCTCCATCGGAATCATTAACATAATATATAATTACAAAATGAGGTTTATGAGAATCAGTATGCGGTGTAAAAGTTTTTGATTCATTTGAAATTTTTGTATGAAGCCCCATTCTAATTCTAGTGACTTTGTTATATTCAAAACTAAATTTTTCTTCAAAAAACGGTATTGCCGACACTATCAAATCATGTGCTGGCTTTAATGATTTTTTTAAATCCTCATTCCAAGTAGAGCTTGCACCCTCATGATGAACCATATGAAAAAACCCGTGCCCATCAGTGTGAGTATTTTTATTGTTAAATTCAGTATAGGTAATGTCGTTTAAATAAAACCAAGGGAAATTATTAGCATAACACATATTTAAAATGCTATTTGCTAAATGTTCAGGAAGGACATTGTTTATTTTTACAATATCAGCCATTAGTAATCCTCCGCTGAGTCAAGGCGTGTCTACACATATTTTATCCTGCTGGACAATGCATACTTAAGAATACCATAATTAGGCAGCTTAATATCTGCAGCCATTAAAGTATAGTCGTGCAAAATACTATCTATCTTTCTTCTATTGTAGGCTGAGTGAAATTCAATCAAGTACACATCTGGTTTGATAAGCATATTTTCCAATATTTCAATTTCAGCACCTTCTGTATCAATTTTTACAATGTTTGCGTTTGGAAGTAAACTTGCCGACATTACGGAAACTTCTTCACCTTCTTCAACTTGCTCGTCACCATTTATAAAGCTACACTCGCCAATGTTGTGAGCTCCGTAGTGCATTCTTCTAGTTTCTGTTTTTGATCCTATTGCAACATTTGATATTACAATATTATCTATACTTTTTGTATTTTCTTTTAATAAATTAAAATTATTTTTAATTGGTTCATATGAGTATATTTTTGAATTAGCCCAGCGCTTGTTAGCCCATAAAGAAAAACCACCAATATTCCCGCCGATGTCTAGAATTACTGGGCTTGGATTTCTATATGCAATATCGTATTCACCTTTAAATATTTTCTCTATGTGTTCAGTCATATTTTTTGGGATCTGCATTTTCATAATTTTGTGCTCTCACTGGGACTTGAACCCAGAAACCTTTCGGTCAAGGGTTTTAAGCCCTCCGTGTTTGCCGATTTCACCATAAGAGCATTATTTCTTTTTGATTACTTTCTTTTTAGCAACTTTCTTTACAACTCTTTCCTTTGGCATATCTGGTAGAGGCATCCACTTCCCTAATGATTCTGAAATGGCATCAATAATCCGCTCAATTTCATAATCCAAGACATTAACTGTTGTTTTCAAAATTGCTTTACCTTTTGGATCGTCATCTTCTACTTGTAGAATTTCTGAAACAACTTCTGATAGGTGAGCCATATGGCAATGAAGTAATTCATGAACAACTGTTGCACGAAAATCTGTTGCGGTATCTTTCCTAAAATCTTTGTGAAGATACATCTTCGCTAGGTGCTGACCGTGAACAACTTCTGTCTCACCAAGGGCATCGGGGCTGGATGGTTTAGTCTGCATAAGAATTGTCCAATGAGAAAGACCCATCATGTTCTTTAGCTTATTAACATAACGAACTACCCATGCATCCATAGGCGCAACGACTACACTAGGCTTTGTCATCAAAATCCCTCTCGCTTGGGTAAACTCTCCAGTCCAAGTCACCGTTGTTCCAAAATGGAATCTCTCCAAGAACTCTTGCCATCTTGCCAATCAACGGATCTTCTTTTGGAGAAAAAATATCAAGATCGTACATCCAGCTTGCGCAATACACTTCTTCAGAGAACGCCTCCATAACAACTGGCAGGGCTTCTTGGATAAGATCTTTGAGCAGTATATTTTCTGCTAGAAGATTTTTTATTTTTAGCTCTTTAAGTTCTTCTCTAAAAATTGAATAATTGAACTCATCATCATAGAAATTATTGTCACTCACCGTCATCCTCCCTGTATTTGGTAATTACAGTATATCCAGTTAATGGACAAGTTGTTTTGTTTTTTATAGAATTAATTTCTTTACGCACAACAGTTCTTTGCACCCATCTATCGCTACCATCATATTTTGCCTGAAATGCAGTTCTGCCATGAACAGTAATGTTATTATCTAAAACCAGTAAATCTCCAGTTTTTAAAAAAACAGTCTGCGTGTTTCGCTCAATAGCCTTGGTGAAAACATTCAAAGCCATTTGAGCCTCTGTGGTTGTTCCAGTCATAACTGTTCTATCATATTTCATAATATACCTGTTGTTAATATCTCTACTAATTATTGGCATTACAACAGAGTGGTCTTGCTCTCCATTTAATCTAAAACTTTCATCAACAGATGTTTTAAACAAATTCTTTTTTAATATATTTAAAATGCCAATATGTATATCTTTCAACACATCTGACAACAATGCGTAAGTTGTCCCCGCTGTTTCATCACCACGCAAACACAATAGCAACAAGTGATCTGGTAAGTGGGGGTGGAAAGCTGCTTCTGTATGTAATTCTAAATTTACTTTAGAAGATGAAGATATCTGATGCTCCGCCTGTCTCCTAATTGGAAAAATGTTTTGGACAATTCGCCCACGCTGTTCTTGTAGATACCCAACTGGATGCCCAAAGCCCTTAGCGTACTCTAGCAACAAGGAGCTTGCCTTGTTTGTATTAAAACTCTCAAGGAGGTTTGATGGGGTTGGTGGGATATCACCAATATCTAGATTTCTAAATAAAATCATATCCCACCGTAGCCATGATTAAATACTTACTCGTTCTTCTTTTGGATTAAGAATTTCAAAATGTCCACGCTTTACTTTTTTAAAGTAACCACGATTGGCATTATAGAAATTATAGAATGTTGGGAGAGAGATTTGTACATCTGTTGCTAATTGCACAGGGGTAACAATCTTTCCAACATTTCCATTCAAGAAATTAACAATATTATCTTGCTTTGATTTTCTTCCAGTCATTTGTTTCACCATCCTTTCTTTAAAGTTAAACATTTCTGCATATTGCTCATATTCATTTTCTGAAACATTATAATATTTCATAGTTTTAACTGGGGACCAGTTTTTATAATGTCCATATATTACTGATGACGCTACACGGTGATTATCTGGCTTAACTAGTGAAATTAGTTTTTCATGAAGTTTATGAAAATCTGGTGTTCTAGTAAAGTCATTATCTTCTTCTTCAAATAGCTCTTCTGTCATAGTCCCTCTTTTCGTAGATGTTGAATAGATATTATCACTTTTAGAAAAGAAAACCCCTCGTTTTTAGAAATTCTTTTGGGAATATCAAAAGGGCGCCCCCCGTATCTATAATAACCTTTCGGAATATCATAAATCAGGAAACGCCCTTAAAATTATTTTTTGATAGCTGGTGGGGTTTTTAGATCGCCATGTTGCTTAATATGACCTTCAAGCTTGCTATCCACTTTTTGAACATCTACATGAAGTCCTTTTAATAAATCAGCAACAATTCCATGATCAGACTTATTCTCTTTCCTACCCGCTTGTACGAGGGCAGCCAAGACAACGCCTACTGCAGCAATTACCGCTACGGCAACAGCTTCCATGTTTTTACTTTGCCATCAAAAAACTGGCAATTACATCAACATCAATGTCAAATGTGCCATAGGCGGCTTCGTGAGCCTGAAGGGTCTCAATCAAGCTTGACTTGCGAACCTGTTCTGGATTAAGAGGAACTTCTTGCGCCGAAGGCTTAGAGGATGCTGGTTCGCTTGTTGAACCAGTATCGCTACCTGTAATAGATGCGGCTGGTTTGGTGGTTAACATGAATGTTACATCCTTAACTGACTTACTTAACATATCAATTTGACCTTGATGATACGATGCTGTTTCAACAAATTCTTTCATTTGGGCAAAAGCAGCCTTAGCCATATCGTCATTTTTCTTTTTTAGAAAAGAATGCTGATTAATCATTGCTTCTGCATTGTCTACTGGAATTTTAATATAATTCATATACTCTCCTTGTATTTTAGATATACCTAATAGCATATCATATAAATAATTCTACTACCTTGTTTTTTAAATAATCAATCATGGACTCTTCATCGTCCATGCCATCTTCGGAGTCATCTTCAACAACACCGTCTGGAATGATCGCAAATCTGCATTTACCTTCATCCTCTACTTTCTGAGCGATGATCTTACAAACACCATTACCCTCATAAAGAACGCAGTTTGAACATTTAACCCCAATTTCTTTAACATCATTTTCTTCGGGGCTATCATAGCCAGCCCAAACCCCAGTCTCATCTTCGTTAAATTTACCGTACCGAAGGGTGATTGCAATCAACATATCAGCCAACACCGCTTCCTGTTCATCAAGGTCATCCGCAATTTTGTTTACAAATTCTTCTGATTTATTCACAACCCTGTAGCCGCCGCCTCGTTTCTTATATTCACGGACAAGCCATGCATTAGCATAGGCTGAAGGGTACACATCAAATTTTGCTTTAGCCGCCGCTTTTACTCTGGCATATAATTCTGGGTTTGTTGGAACATTACGAGATGCTTTTTCAACATCTGTTGAAACATTGATAGGCTTTTTACCCTGCCTGGTCTGTGACGATTCCGCTGTGCGCTTACGCCTAACAGCAGATGCAATCTGTGCAGGTGTCATTCTGGCAGCACGAGCGGCTGGTACGCACTTTGGATACTTGCCTGACTCGGCATCTGCCCTACCACATGGCTCAAACCCACCGCCAGATTTGGGTCTTGAAATATCAACCCATCTTTCTCCAAACCATTGCGTTAAACTTTTTTGAATATCATCAATAAATTTCTTTTTTTTCTTTTTTGAACCGTATCCTCGTTGTGGGTTCTTAATACCAGAACCCATTGAACTAGTAGTTACTTCGTTAGCCTTTTCTTCATAGCCATTTACCCGTGCAGCAACGCCCTGCATTTGAGCTTTTATTTTTGCGGCTTCCATGGATTTTTCATCGCCAGCGGTATACAGGTAGCACTTACCGCTATCTCCCCATTTGTATCCTGGCTTGTCTCCATCTGAACATGAACTAATTGGCATAATCTACAATGTTACCATGTTACTGATAAATACTCACAATATCAGCCTGCTCCCATCTCTGGACAGGAAACTCAACTCTCCAAAAGTAATGGGCGGCATCCTCTGATGAATATATAATTCGGGCGTATGCCTTCTTAGCCCCTTCATCATAAACCGAACAATTTGCAAATGAGCAAAAGTATAGAGCTTTATATTGGTAGCTATCTTCTTGCCAATGGATTGCGTTAACAACAACTAAGTTTCTATTGCAATAAGGGCAAATTCTAATTGGGTATGGAAAATCTTTAATTACTTGTCCGAGGATCATCTCTTTCATCTCCATCATCATTAAATATTTTTTTTCTTAAAATATAATTGATTACTTCATCAATTTTACTTCTTGCTATTTCTACACCATCCATCAATGCATTAAGTTCTTCAATAGACATTGGATACTTATCATCTGGTGACATGATAACAAAGGCTGGAACAAAACTATCTTCAAAAGGCACAGCCTTAATAATAATCTGGAGAGACTCTATATCCTCCAATTCTATATCTGAGTTATAGCTTGTTATTCTCATCTATTCCTTCTATTGTTAGAGTTAGGCAATTTAACAGGTACTTTGTTATTCTTTACTTCTTTAAGATTTTCTCTGGGTTTAGTATCAGGTGGTTTGATTAATCTAATCCATTGGTATACCAGTATTGTTATAATACTAGTATACAAAGTTATATCCTTGTTTAATAATTCATTAAACGAATACCTAAAACCAAATGATGCTACAATTGTCCAAACACCCCAGAAAAAGAAATTTGTCATATGCAGAGCATATCAGAAATTTATATTTTTTTTTACTTTCGCACACATTTTTTTATAAAAGATGATATGCTTACGCATGCAAGGCGTACTAGCATACTAAGCATACTACATATACTTATAAACTATATATAACTATATACCTAGTATACTTAGCATACAGTTTTCAGATAAGAAGAAAAGTGATATGGTGGATACATGAAAATAATTGCAATTGTTGAGTCTGATGACTATGGACCAGCAGCAATCATTGACCCCGATCATATTAGCGTAATGAAGTTTGATGACTTCTATCTAGCAGCAACAAGGTGTGTTTTTACCAATATGCCGATCAGTATAGAAATATCTGAAGAAACCGCTCATGATCTTATTAAAAAAGGTGTAAACTGTCTCTCTATGTCTTCCGATACAACCGTAATGGAAAATGAGAAAGAGTAACCTTTTTAATGAAAAAAATTAGTTGGTTTAGTCTTAATCATCAAGATGCATCTGGCGAAACTTGGTACAGCCAAGGATACTACAATGCAGCCATTGCAACTATCAAAGCTCTTCAGGCTAAAGAGTGCGCAGTGTTTTACACTCGTGAAGACATTCCCTTTCATGTTAGCTTCTGTCCCCCAACTTATTACCAGATGAAGTCTAAGTATAATGTTGGATATACGCCTTGGGAATCTACAAAGATTCCACCACACTGGTTGGACAATATGCGTAAATGTGATGAAGTCTGGGCTACCTCGGATTTTATTAAAGATGTCTACATTAAAAATAATGTTAACGCTAATGTATTTACTATACCACACGGCATATCAGAAGATTTTGCTGTTCTAGAAAGAGAACTAACTGGTAGATTTAATTTCTTGCATGTTGGTGGAGATTCAAAAAGAAAAAATGCACAGATGGCTGTTGATGCTTTTCTTGATCTGTATGATGGGAATGATGACTTCAGGTTGGTACTGAAATATAACAAGTTCTGTCTAGCAGAAGTATATCTAGATTCTAAACTTGTACCAGCAACCTATCACCCTCAGATTATTGCTATACCAGAGAATTTCAGTACAGATGACCTTGTTGCTTTGTATCACAAATGTCACTGTATGATTTATCCAACAATGGGTGAAGGTTTTGGAATGATTCCTTTTGAAGCAATCGCAACAGGTTTACCAACAATTGTTACAAACCTTACTGGTTGTGCAGATTTTGCAAAATATGGTATTCCACTTGAGGCATCTTTTATCAAAGCCGACTGGCAGGATCATTTGTATGATTGTGATACTGGTGAATGGGCAAGTCCTGATTACCAACAGCTTTTGGATTTAATGGAGAATGTTGTTAACGAGTATGATGATTTCAAAAAATACGCTTTAAAATCTGCAAAAATTTTGCATAGTGAGTGGTCTTGGGCTTCAGTCGCTGATAAGATTTTGACACGATTAGAATTTTACGAAAATTCTTTGTTGTAGTCCTTAGTATCAATTTTTGACTCGGGTTAACCCGTAGTCTAAACTGGATACTCTTATCTATTGGAGGTATTGAATGTCTTTATTGTCACCTGAATTTATTGCTAGCTATGGATCTAAAACCCCACCTTGGGGCTTTGGCGGTCTTGGAGAAGTTGTTTTCCTTAGGACATATAGCCGCAAAATTGAAGGGACAGACCAAACAGAATCATGGGTTCAAACCATTCAAAGAATTATAGAAGGTGCTGCTGATATTGGAGTTCCATTCTCTACCGAAGACGCAGAACATTTGTTTGATCATATGTTTAACCTACGGTGCGCAGTGTCTGGCAGAGCCCTTTGGCAACTCGGTACGCCTCTTGTAAAACAGTTTTCGGGCACTTCATTGAATAATTGTTTTTATACAAATATTGAGAAGATTGAAGATTTTGAAATGTTGTTTGATTATCTCATGCTGGGTGGTGGAGTTGGATTCTCGGTAGAGAGATCAAAGATCCATGAATTGCCTAAAGTTAAAGCTGTTGCTTCAATTACAGCCGAGCGCACAAATGATGCAGACTTCATTGTTCCAGACTCAAGGCAAGGTTGGAGAGAACTACTTCATAAAGTACTTGAATCATATTTCAAAAATGGCAAATCTTTTACATACTCAACTATTCTAATTCGTGAATTCGGTACACCACTCAAGACTTTTGGTGGAACAGCTTCTGGTTCTGGAGCGCTAGTTGACGGGGTTGCAGACATTTGTAAAGTTTTAGATAACCGTGTTGGTAAGAAACTTCGTTCAATTGATGTGCTAGATATTTGCAATATCATTGGGCGTATTGTTGTTTCTGGCTCATCACGCCGTTCTGCACAAATTGCTATTGGTGATCCTGATGACATTCTTTTCCTTAAAGCAAAAAATTGGGGATCGGGCAATGTTCCAGCGTGGAGAGCAAACAGCAACAATAGTATTTATGCAGATGCCTATGATGAAATTCTACCAGAGCTCTGGAAAGGGTACGATGGAACAGGTGAGCCTTATGGTCTTGTCAATCGCAAGCTTGCAAGAACATACGGAAGATTGGGTGAAAAGTCGTTAGACCCTTCTATTGAGGGATTTAACCCATGTGCAGAGATTGCTCTTGCCGATGGTGAGTCGTGCAATCTTGCTACTATATTTTTACCAAATGTTGAAAGCCTTGGGCAGTTGTTGGAAATATCAAAACTTTTGTACTTAATCCAAAAACAAATAACTCAGTTATCATACCCGTATGAGAAAACAACAAACATTGTTAGAAAGAATACTCGCCTTGGTCAATCAATTACTGGCATTCTTCAGTGTGATGAAAAGCAAATTGGCTGGTTGTCTCAAGCCTATGATTTCTTAAAAGATTTTGATGCTTTCTACAGCAAAGAAAGAGGTTGGAATCAATCTGTCCGTCTAACGACAGTTCAGCCATCAGGAACTTTATCATTACTCCCAGGTGTAACTCCTGGAATCCACCCAGCTTTCGCTCCGTATTATATTCGCAGAGTTAGGTTTAGCTCTGTTGACCCACTAGTAGATGCATGCCGTAAGCGTGGTTATAAAGTTACATGGGATATGGGCTTGGATGGAAGAGAGGATCATACAAGGTATGTTGTGGAGTTCCCGTGCAAATCACCAGACAATTCAATTCTGGTTGCAAACATGACTGCTCTTGAGCAATTAGAATGGGTTAAGAAAATGCAAACAATCTGGGCTGACAATGCAGTTTCTGTAACGGTCTATTATCGTAAAGAAGAACTGCCAGCAGTAAAAGAGTGGTTGTCTAACAATTATGACTCGTCTGTTAAGTCAGTATCTTTTCTGTTACATGTTGATCACAACTTCCCATTACCTCCATATGAGGAGATCACTAAAGATCAATACGATAAAGTATTCTCTAAATTAGACTTTTCAACTCCAATTCATCAAAACGCTGCCAACTTGGATATTGATTTGGATGATTGTGCAACAGGTGCATGCCCTATTAAGTAGCTATTGAACAATTTGTGTACAGCAATAATCCCTTTTTCATTAAAACTGGTGTATACTGAAACATATGTCCGATATTGTAAAGAACAAGCGCATCTGGGTTCCAGATAGAACATTTGGGGTTTGCATTTGGATATTGCCTGATGGACAACCTTTGTCTGATGGCGATGGATATTTGTCGGCAGAAGGTTTTATTGGTGACAAAGATATTGAATCAAGAGTTGAGGCTGCTGCAAAGTATTGGACTGGCAGTGAAGAAGGCGAGTTAGCGTGGGTGCATGGGGCTAGAAAAGTTTCTAGTTCAGAGAGAGATGATCAAGTTGCAAGATTTCATGATGGTCTGATCCCAGACCCACTGGAAGACGCTTTTGACGGATTGAGGAAAAATGGAAAATAAAACAACACATATGACTGATCAAGCCGTTGAAGAAGAAATTGATGATTTAACATATTTTGGATTTGACTCATCTCCAACTAATGATGACCCGTTTGCAAAAGTTTCTTATTCTAGTCTTTCACCAAAAATGAAAAGAAAAGTTTCAAAACTTGCAAAAAAGTTTGAAGGCATAGACGGTGTAGCCAGTAAGTACATTGACCCAGAAACGCTGGATGGTTATAGTCTTTATGATATTGTAAACCCTCCATATGATTTAGATACGCTTGCTGGTCTTTACGACTCTAGTGCTATTCATAATGCCTCAGTTGCTGCAAGAGTGATGAACACTGTTGGTCTTGGTTTTGAGTTTGTTGAAACTATTAAAGCTAAAAGAAGATTAGAGAAAGCCGCTGGGGAACCAGAAAGATTAGCAAGAGTGCGAAAAGCTATTCAAGATGAGAAACAAAAACTTGAAGATATTTTTGAAAATACTAATAAAGAAGAAACTTTTAACGAAACAATGATTAAGATTTGGCAAGATGTCTTAACTGTTGGAAACGGATACATGGAAATCGGCAGAAACAATGCTGGCGAGATTGGCTATATCGGTCATATTCCTGGAACACTAATGCGTGTTCGCCGTAAAAGAGATGGGTATGTGCAGATTGCCAAGAGCAATAAAATCTCTGCTGTATTCTTTAGAAACTTTCAAGATTTAGAAACAGAAGATCCAATCAATACTGATTCAAACCCAAATGAAATTATTCATTTTAAAACCTACTCCCCCAAGAATACTTATTACGGTATTCCTTCCGCAGTATCTGCTGCTGCTGCAATTGTTGGAGATAAGTTTGCAAAAGAATACAACATTGATTACTTTGAAAACAAAGCTATTCCTCGCTATGCCATTATCCTTAAAGGTGCAAAGTTAAGTAATAAATCAAAACAAGAATTGATTAATTACTTTAGAAAAGAAGTCAAGGGTCGCAATCATGGAACCTTGGTTATCCCAATCCCAGCATCGCTTGGATCGGATAGTGATATTAGATTTGAAAAATTAGAAGCTGGAGTTCAAGATTCATCATTTGATAAATATCGTAAATCAAACCGAGATGAAATTCTTGTTGCAAACAGAGTTCCTGCCCCCAAGGTCGGTGTATATGATAATGCCAACCTCGCAGTGTCTAGGGATGCTGATAAGACATTTAAAACACAAGTGATTGGTCCAGATCAATCGGTTGTTGAAAAAAGATTGAATCGTGTTATTGCTGAATTTAGCGACATGGTTGTATTGCAATTCAAGCGGATTGATTTAATTGATGAAGACATTCAATCAAAAATTAATGATAGATATTTGAGAACAGAAGTTATTGCTCCAAACGAAGTTCGTCAACAACTCGGATTGCCAGAAAGGACAGATGGTGATGAGCCATTACCTTTCCCAACAAAGATTAAAAAAGAATCCGCTGGACCAGGAGCTCCAGTAGGAAATTCTAATAATATTACTTCTCAGCCAAGAAATGCAATATCAGATACTCGTCAAGGGTCTAGTGACCCAAGAGATTCTGGAGACCAGGCGGAGAGGGGTCAAGCACAAGATACCACAGGAGGTTCTTAATGGGTTACGGAGCTGGAATTATTTTTTCCAACACAGCAGTGACTAGTACGAGCGGCGCATCTGGCGTTGTATCTACTAATGGTCACACTAAATGCATACATTTTTATAATACGCATGCTACAACAAATGCTACAGTTAAATTGAATGGTGGTCCACATCAAGTGGTCATTCCAGCAATTAATAGCGGTGGTGGTTATGTTGAAATTGAAGGTGATTTTACAACTTTTCAAGTTATGACAGCAAGCGTTACACTTGCTGTATATGCAGTTGCATAATTTGCTTGCATTATAATAATGTATTATACTAGGGTTCACTATCTTTATGGACAATCTTAATTTTTCATTTCCAATTACAATGATCAAGACAGAGCAGCGCATTGTCTGCGGTATTGCTACAGCTGACAATGTTGATAAGTCTAATGATATTGTTGATTTCTCAGCATCAGAGATTGCTTTTAAAAATTGGCAAGGCAACATTCGTGAAATGCATGCCCCTATTGCTGTTGGAAAAGCCATTAGTTACAAACCTTTAAAGTTAAAAGGCGAGGATGGTCAAGAGTATAACGCTATTCAAGTGGAAGCTTATATCTCCAAAGGTGCCGAGGCTACTTGGCAAAAAGTTCTTGATGGAACACTTCGTGCTTTTTCAATTGGTGGTCGGATTACAAAGAAAGAAGTCATGGAAGGAAAGATGCATAACGGCAGACCAATTTCTATTATTAAAGAATATGATCTTGGTGAGTTAAGTTTAGTAGATAATCCAGCAAATGCTATGGCAGTAATTGATTTGGTAAAAATGAACAATGTTGGGGATTTAAATTACGCTCTTGATTGCGATTTAGATTGCCAGATTGAAAAAGCAAAACAACCGTTAAAAGATCCAAAGGGCGGATTGACTGCTGCTGGCAGAAGGCACTTCAAAGAAACAGAAGGCGCAAACTTAAAGCCAGGTGTTCGTGGAGCCGCCAATACCCCAGAGAAAATGCGCCGAAAGGGTTCATTCCTTACAAGATTTTTTACAAACCCATCTGGTCCAATGAAGAAGCCAAATGGCGAACCAACACGACTTGCGCTTTCAGCTGCAGCATGGGGTGAGCCAGTTCCTCAGAATTCCTCAGATGCTGCTGCTCTTGCAGCAAAAGGTCGTAGATTATTGGAAAGATATGCAAATACTAAAAAAAATGTTTCAGAAAATAATTTTGACAAAAATTTGCTGGATGCCATTTCAGAACTAATGCAAGATCAAGAGTTAATTATTAAAGTAACAAATCTTGTTTCAACACTTCAAAATTTGATGGCAAATGTTGTTGTATTTTATGCATCGGCACATAGAGCGCATTGGAATGTTGAGGGTGTAGACTTTATAGAATACCACGAATTGTTTGCAAACATTTATGAAGATGTTTATGGATCAATTGACCCAATGGCTGAACTTATTAGAAAACTGGGAGCATTCCCCCCATCGCTAGATGAAGGAAATGATATGGCTAGCATTGAAGATGACTCAGCAACTTCTGACTCCAGAGCATTAGCTATTGATTTATATATGAAAAATTATGGTTTGATTATAATGCTTAAAAATGCATTTAATGTTGCAAACGCAGAAAACGAACAAGGTGTTGCTAACTTTATTGCAGAAAGAATTGATATGCATCAAACATGGGACTGGCAATTAACTTCATCATTAAAAGTATCTGGTGTTGAAATCCCATTGCTTGTTGAGGATGGTGATGAAACTAATATAGAAAATGCTGGAGGTGTTGTGAAAGTAGAAAAATCATGTAATTGCGAAAGTAATGTGGATAAGGGATTGCACAATTTAGAAAAATATGATATTGTAAACCCTATGGATAATTCTTTGACAGATAATAAGATGTCATTTATTAAGAAGTTTATTAATTGGGTAGGTCCAATTGATAATTTAGGACTGGAAAAGTCCGAGCAGGATACAGAAGCTTCAGTAGAAGCCGATGTGATTGTTGAACAAGTGGAGGAACAAGATATGGATATTGAAGTTCTTAAAGAAGCCCTTGGTTCAGTCATTGATCAAAAGCTTACCGACTTCGCAACTTCATTTAAACTGGAAGTAGAAGCGAATGTTGATGCTAAAATTGAGGCTGTAACAAAGAGCGTTGAGGATCAGAAAATTGAATTGGCTGAGAAGTTGGAGACAACTGAGAAAGCCTTAGAGGTTCAGACAGCAAAGGTTGAGGAGTTTGCTCAAGCAGGCGCTGTCAAAAAAAGCGTTGACCCAGAAGATGATGAAGATGGCGAGGAGCTAGTTAAGTCCGCACCAAAGTCATTCTGGAGCAATATGTATTTACCACAAGAGTTAATTAGCTCTTTGGGTTATAGGTCATAAGGGAGGATCATCATATGGCAACACAAAATGAAATTTTAGCAAAAGCTAATGAAGTAACAACGGCAGTGGTGAACTCGGGTAGCGGTGTAAGCTCTATCGGTGGTCTCCTTAATGCAGAGCAATCAAATCGGTTTATTGATTTCGTGGTAGACCAATCAACTTTGATGCAGAGTTCAAGAGTTGTGCGCATGCGTACACCTCAGGTTGACATTGACAAGGTGTCAGTCGGTACAAGAATTATGGCAAAAGCAACAGAAGCCAGTGATACTGGTTCAAACGCAGCGGTAACTTTTTCTAAAGTTTCGTTGAACAGCGTGAAGCTTCGTTTGGATTGGGAATTGAGCACAGAGTCGCTTGAGGACAACATTGAGGGTGCTTCGCTAGAAGATCACCTTGCACAAATGATGGCTCGCCAAACAGCAAACGATCTTGACGATCTTTTGATTAATGGCAACACATCATCAAACAATGGTCTTTTGAAGGCTCTTGATGGTTTCAGTAAGTTAGCTCTTGCAGGTGCAACTGTTGTTGATGAAGCAGGAAACAATGTTTCCCGTGCAACCTACGACAGAGTTCTTCGTAACATGCCAAGCAAGTATTTGCAACGCCGTAACGAATTGCGATTCTTCACAGGCTCGGCAGTTGTGCAAGACACAGCTTTCAGCTTGCAGAATCCTAACTCGGCAACAGCTGCAACATCTGGAGCACCAGCCCCAGCATCAACATATGGTGAGCAAGCATTCTTGAATGGTTCAATCCGTGGAAACGGTGGTCCAGGTGCTACTGGTCTTTCTCCTTATGGTATTCCATTGGTAGAAATTCCACTCATGCCAGAAACAGTTTCGGGTGACTATTCATCCGCTGCTGGTTCACATGGTTATGTTGAATTAACATTCCCAAACAATAGAGTTATTGGTATCCATCGTGACATCACCCTCTACCGTCAGTTCCAACCAAAGACTGACACTATTGAGTACACACAGTTTATGCGTGTTGCAAACAACATTGAGAACCTCGCTTCTTATGTTCTTGCAAAGAATGTCAAACTGCGCACTCTTTAATATAAATAATTAATGTAGAAAGGGTGGAGTGTGAGCGATCACTCTCCACCCTCTCTCATGTTATACTGGATATAAGAATTTATAGAATAGGATGGTTTATGGTAAACAGAGACAATGTAGTTACAACTGAAACAGCAGCCCCTCGCAAGAAGGCTCCAGTCAAGAAAGCTGCAGTTAAGAAAGAAGTGATCCCTGTTGATGGGGATAATGATGGCTTGGTTGATGACGGAAAAGAAACGGAACGGTCTGTTAAATTAGCAGCCGTTTCTAGTGATACTGAATCCCTTGTAATTTATTTTGAAAGTGGAATAGGTTATACAACGGGAACAGGAATTAGGTTTACAAGAGAATCTCCAATGAGAGAGGTCTCTTTTGCAGAAGCAAATTTACTTTTAAGACTTTCTAATTTCAGATTAGCTAATGACGAAGAAAAAGAAATGTATTATAATAACTTGGAGGGCTAATTTATGGCAGGGAATCTTTCAGACTATCTAGAGAACAAATTGCTTGATCATTTCTTAGGCACAGCCACATATACTAAGCCAACCACTGTTTATGTGGGGCTTTATACCGTTGTTCCAACAGACGCTGGTGGTGGAACTCAAGTTACTGGCGGCTCATATGCTCGTCAAACAGCTACATTTTCTGCTGCGGCAAGCGGAACAACATCTAATACTGCCAATATTGACTTTGCAGGAATGCCTGCTGCTACGACTGTAGCTATTGGTGTGTTTGATGCACTTACCTCTGGAAACTTATTGTTGTGGGGAACTCTCACAGCCAACAAAACAACAGATGCTGGGGATACTTTAAGAATCGCAACAGGCGATCTTGATATCAGCATTGACTAGGAGATTAGTATGCTGAGAAGAGATTTTACTGGTGCAGCTACAAGAACGGTTTTAACTGCTGGGGTTAATAACTCTGTAACTTCGCTACCAGTAGCAGATACTACTTCTTACCCTTCTGGCAATAATCCTTTTGTTGTTGTTGTTGATAGAGGAACTCCTGATGAAGAAAAAGTTTTAGTTTCTTCAAAGACATCAACTACTTTTGATGGCTGCATTCGTGGTTATGATAATACTAGCGCAGTGGCGCACAGCACCTCTGCATTTGTTGATCATGTTCTAGACGCTTTAAGTATTCAAGACATGAATACAACTACCTATGATAATGAAGTTTTAATGTGGATGGGGGTATAAATGGCTAACTTAGTTCCTAAATCGTTCTATCTTGGGAATACAACTGCTGCTAATGTATATACAGTTGCTAACACTGTTGGAAATTACTCAATTATTAAATCAATTAACATTTGCAACACCAGCGATACGGCAAATGCTACAGCGGATATTCATATCCTCGTAGGAGCAACTGCTGCTGGAGCGAATAACAAGATTATTAGCAACGCCGTTGTTATTAAAAATGATGTTTTGTATTACAACACAGCCATTGTGATTCCAGCAAATAGCAAGATTTATGTTGCATCTAGCAATAGCTCTTTAACTTTTAATATTAGCGGGGTAGAGTATGCCTAGTTTAGTCAATTCTGGTGGTAGTGGTAGCGGTAATGCTTCTGGAGCAGCAGTTACTTGGGATCCAAAAATTCATGAAATTCTAGATGGCGCATACTTTCATGGATGGCAGTTTGACCCTGCTACTGGGAGATTAACAGTCCAGGCATTGTCGGATACTGATCCGATTCAGATTCCAGACTATAGAAGTGGTGACGGAACACTTGTTGCAAATCCCGATGGTGGTTTTAGATTTGTTGGAAGAGAAAGTCTAGCAGCAAGTTTGGCAAATTTGGTAGCAGGAGAGGTTTTAGATTATAATAATACTAGTGTTTATGTCAACTGGCTTACAAGTCAATCTGAATTAAGCTACTCATGGTATACTAGTAATAAATCGCATTTGATTTTGGAGGTTGCGTAAATGGCACAGGCAATAGATTTAGGAAGATTAAGGTTTTTTCATCAAGGCGTATATGCTGGTGGCACTACCTATGAATTGAATGATGTTGTGTCCTATGGGGCAAAATCATATGTTTATATTAGCACGACCTCCGCTGCTGGTAACTTGCCAACAAATGCTACTTATTGGTCTTTGCTGGCTGATGGACAGGATTTTAGAGGAACTTGGGCAACATCAACCGCCTATAAACTTGATGATATTGTTGTGCGTGGTGGAATAAGTTATATTTGTTTAGAAGCGCACACCTCTGGAACTTTCTCAACTAACTTAGCTGCTGCTAAATGGCAAGCTTTTGTTAGTGGAACTAATTGGAGAGGTAACTGGGCGGGGACAACTGCTTATTTGGTTAATGATCTTGCATTCGTTAATGGTAACGCATATATTTCAACAAGTGATCATACTAGTACAAGCACTTTTGCAACTGACTTGGCAGCGCCATACTGGGCTCTGTTTTCCCAAGGCGGGACTGGAGAAATCCCAGCACAAACTGGCAATGCAAACAAGGTATTAAAAACTGATGGTACAGATGTTTCTTGGACAAATACATTGTCAATTGCTAATGCAACCGTGTCTGGCACGGTACTCGCAACCACCTTAACTGCTAATACATCAGTGATAACATTAGCTTTGAACGCAACTTCATCAGCAACTGTTGGTAATGGTGCAAGCGCCTTTGGTGGTACATTAACAAACCCAACTTTAACTGTTCAATCAAATACAACAGATTATTCCCAAATTGCTTTTAGAAACTTGGGAACAAATGCAAACAGCTCAACAGATATTATTGCGTATGCCGATGCAGGCACTGATGATGCTGGTTGGATTGATATGGGTATTACATCGGCTAACTTTGCTGATGCCTCATTCACAGTTACTGGTGGTCATGATGGTTATATTTTCATGGAAGCCCCAGCAAACACTACAGGCAAGGGAAACTTAATTCTTGCTACTGGTGGTAATGGAACACAGAATAAAATTATCTTTGCGGCAGGCGGTTTGTTAAGTGATAAAACTCAAATGGTTATCACTCCAAACACATCTGTTGCAATCAATATTGCAACCAACTCTACAAGCGCAACAACTGGTGCTTTGACTGTTGTTGGTGGTGTTGGTATTGGTGGTAATGTGTTCATTACTGGTAATACAAGCATCACGGGTACAATCACTGTTGGTGGTGGAGCGTTCTCGTCAAATAACTTGACAGTTTCTGACCCAATTATTTTCATGGGTAATACCAACTCTGGTGATTCACTAGACCTTGGTTTTGCTGGTAAGTATACAAGCAGCGGCACGAAATATGCTGGTCTGTTAAGAGATGCTTCTGATTCTGGTAAGTTTAGATTATTTACTGGTCTGACAGAAGCTCCTACATCAACAGCAAACTTTGCTGCTGCATCAAACGCTAACTTGATTGTTGGTAATCTTGAAGCAAGCGGTCTTGCTAATGTTGCTGGAATTGTAACTATTTCTAATACCACGGCTGCCTCAAGCACCACGGCTGCTGCTCTTGTTGTTACTGGCGGTATCGCTACTGCAAACAATGTGCATGTTGGCGGAACATTGAATGTTACTGGTGATGTAACAATTACTGGTAATACAACGGTCAATGGTCGTTTAACAATGGCTGAAGTTTCAGAAGTCGTTGCATCTGCAACAATAACCTCCAATGTTTCCACCGTGTCATATGCAGATACATTAATTTCTTACTACTCTGCACCATCAGCTAACTTTACTATTAACTTAACAAATGTTCCAACAACTAACGATAGAATTATTACTTTCTCAGCAATCATTACACAAGGCGCTACAGGATACTACCCAAGCGCTTTCCAAATTGATGGCGTTGGTCAAACAATTAAGTGGTCTGGTGGTAATGCAGTTGCTGCAACATCAAGTTCTGGGAAAATTGATATTTATACATTCAACCTTCTCCGAACAGGGTCGGCTTGGAGTGTGTTTGGCGCTGCAAGCGTCAACTACTAATTACGGAGGATTATGGCTATCTTTAGCAGTGTTAAAGCAAGTGGAGCATTTGGAGCAAAAAGACTTACAACTAAGTTGAAAGCTTTTATAGACAGCTTTACTGCAGGAGATAGCGCTTTGACCCTTCCTCAAACATCAGCTACATGGGTGGCAACAAGTGGTACATGGGGTATTATTGGAAATAAAGCCTACTCAATCACTGCAGGATCTTCCTACCCAGTTGCCGTTGTAGACACTAATACTAAAGATGTTATTGTTAAATCAACTTCCACAACTGCAACAAATTCAGGTCATGGTGTTTCTTTTTGGGTGACAGATGCCAACAATTGGTGGGGAGCGCATAGTCAAAAATCCACCTTCACTGCTGCCCCGTATAGTTGCCCAAGCGGTGGAACTCTGTATGGCACTACTTGTACTATATCAAGCCCTGCGAGTGGTGGACCATACGGTGTAACTTCCTGCCCTGGTGGTGGAAGCCCATTTGGTTGGGGTTGTTTCCAATGCTGTTGGGTATACTCGTATGCTGCAACATACACTGTTCAGCCTGCCGCATATAACTGCAACTCCTATCCTGGACGAACACTTTCTGGATCATCATGTGTGACATCATATGGTGCAACAGCATCAACTTGGTATCGTCATCAAATTGGAGTGGTTAAAAAAACAGCAGGTACTGTTTCTACTGTTTCAACGGTGGAGGTTGCAAATACATTAACTGCTACTGATTATGTTGCATATGTTCAAGCCAACACTCAACCAGCAAGCGCAATCATTACTGCGCAAATGAATACTGGTGGAACTGTTGCAAGCTATACAGCAACTGCGGGAACCCCAGACAGAGCGAATAAGCACGGAATGCTAACTGGTCCTTCTACTGTAAGCGCTCATACTGCTATTGAATCTTTTGAGTATACACCGAATTAAATATGAATAAATATAAAGAAATACAAGATTTATCGTTACTGAGAATGTCAATTTGTAGAGACTGTTCAAGTTTCTACAAGAGCACAGCAACATGCTTAGAGTGTGGATGTTTTATGAAAATTAAAACTTTATTGAAGAGCAGTCAGTGTCCGTTAAATAAATGGGAGGCGTTAAAAGATGCGTAGTGATGGTAATGTAAAGAGTGTAAAGATTTTTTTTGAAAGCGATGATGCAACAAGAGCCATCCTTGAGTCAATTTTGTTTTATTTACAAATTTCAAAACAAGAAATATTGAACGAAGAATATGGCAACTTAGGTAGCCCTTACATCTGTTCAATTGTTGATTGCATCAATGTCTTGCGGGCGGCAAATTATATTGTTGAGAGTGACACCATTCCTAACAATACAGAGCACTGTGTCATTGACTGGATGGAAGTTAACCCCGAAAAATATAATAAAATGACAGAATAAATACACACCCTGTGTGATATGCTTGGTTTATGAGAAAATTTAATAAGCCAAATCAAGTTAAAGAATATGTAATTCAGTCAACCCTACATGGTCCATGCGTTATCATTGACAATGAAGTTTTTTTTATTTCTGACGGTCTGCGCTTTAATGAATTAATTGACGAGCATCCAAGTTTGATTTTTGATATTCATCAAGCAATGATTGATCAATTTAAATTTGAAACTGATATTATGACTAAGGCTATGACTGAGTATCATAGGCATAATCCATCAAAGCTTCGGGACTTCCTGGACTCTATTTTGGTCTACAATAGGTTTATATATCAAGACTATCCTGATTACCGATCAATGATTACTAAAACAATCACTGGTGAGGTGAATCATGAAAATGTTTATGAAATTAACCCAGATCATATTAATAAATTTTACGAACTACTTAATGGAGATATTGTATGAAATTAAATCCACAATTTAGCGAAATGCTTTCGTCTAACCATCCGTCAGTAACGCTGGACGATGTTTTTACAGAAGAGGAATGTCTGCGAATTATTCAGATTGGTAAATCTGCAGGTTTATCAGATTCCGCACTTGTATCAACTGTTATTAATGAATCAATTAGAAAATCAAAAAATAGTTTTTTGGTTCCTACTGAGGAAACACGATGGATTTTTGAAAAAATAATGGGCGCTTTGGAATGGGCTAATGAATTTTATTTTCAATTTGATTTGTATGGGTTTGCAAATATGCAATACACAGAATATGGTCCTGATAATAATTACTATGACTGGCACTGCGATATGGAGTTTGGGCAGGCAGATGTTCCAGTGAACATGGTTATGCAAAATAGAAAACTTTCTGCGTCAGTAATTCTTTGCAATAGAGATGAATACATCGGCGGTGATTTGTATGTTGTGAGGGATCATGAAAATAACCCAGTCAATATTACTCCACAATCTATTGGATCAATGGTGGTGTTCCCATCGTATATTGATCACAAGGTCAGCCCAGTTACGGAGGGGACTCGTAGCTCCCTTGTTGTCTGGGTGCTCGGTCCGAAATTTAAATAATGAACCCCTCATCAGAATCGGTTGTTGTGTATTGGGCTCCGTGGTGGGATCCCCGTGAAGATTTTAACCTTGATTTTTTATTTCATAATCCAATTCCTTGCTATCAAGATTTGTTGCAACATTTTCATCCGCCAATTGTTACTAAAAACTACATGCAGTGTCCCGCTGTAAAGAATGAGTTAGAGCAGATATATTTATTTTTAAATCCTGCATTATCCGAAATGAAAGTTTCTGTAAATGAGGAAGGTCAAGTAGGGATGTTATATGGAGATACTGAGTCCCATACGGTAGTGCCTGGTATGCTGCGACATGCTCCAACATTAACTAATCACTCTTTAATAGAGTATCAGCTGTCGTATATCTTTTTCGCAGAAGAACCACTTGAGGTGACGATGACTTCTCCATATTTTCACAAAACCAATTATACTAACTATGCATCAATAGTGCCTGGAACATATGATTGTGGGCAATGGCTTAGACCATTAAACTTAGAAATGCAATTGTGGAGCGGGAATGATTATCTAAAAATTGAAAAAGATGAGCCGCTGGTGTATTTTAAGTTTAACACTGATAAAAAAATTATATTTAAAAGATTTAAACCAACTGTTAGATTGCATGATATATCGGCATCAATGGTTCGTTTCAAAGCTGAACCTAGATGGTATAATCTTAAAAGTAGATATGAGAATTTTCATAAATCTTCAATCCGAGGAATTATTTTACAAGAAATTCAAGATAATTTATTAACTTTATGATAAAAGAAATAGTAATATCTCCGACAATAGTTGAAAATCAACAACACTATATTGATTTATTGACCACAGGCAAGTCTTTTATTAAAAAGAAATTCGGTGCAGAAGATACAACAAAAGCATATCCCATCTATAATGTATTTTCTATTACATCCACAGATTTGTTAATGTATAAACTGTTTAATGAAATTAAAACAATTGTACGGAATAATCTTGGGTACGACCAACCTCTTTGGATGCAGGCATGGTTGAATTTTCAAACTAAAGATAACCTGCTAAACTGGCATAACCATCTATGGGATTGGCATGGATATGTCTGTATAGATCCTAAAAACAGTAAAACTATATTTGAAGATTTTGAAATTGAAAATAAAATTGGGCAAATATATTTTGGCGAAGGTCATAAGATGCATAAAGTAGAAGCGGTTGAGCCATTCAGCGGGCATAGAATAACTATTGGTTACGACATAACCGAACAAATAAATGTCCCGTTTGGGAATACAGGGCTTATACCAATTTAAAAGAGGTGTTATGAAAGTTGATTCAATTGCAATAGTCGGCGGTGGTTCTGCTGGGTGGATGACAGCTGCCGCCCTGGTTAAGTTTTTTCCAGATAAAAATATTACATTGATTGAAAGTCCAGATGACCCAATTATTGGTGTTGGAGAAAGTACATTTGATCGGATCAATTACTTTTTTGAACTTCTTGAAATTGATAGATCTGATTTTTTTGCTTATACGGATGCATCTATAAAAATTGCGGTGGAGTTTTCCGAGTTTTATCGTAAAGATGATTTAAATGATTTTATATATCCATTTGGTCAAGGTCTGTATGACTTGAATCAAGACGGGGTTCAGGATTGGCAGATTAAGAAGTTACTGTATCCAGAAACCCCTATTACGGAGTTTGCAGAATCTCATTACCCACAAGCTTTATTGGTTAAGCATAATAGATTTACAGATAATGAAGATAATCTATTCCCAAATTTTAACTCAATAAGAGATACATCTTTGCATTTTGATGCAGTAAAATTTGGTCAATGGTTGAAAAATAACTATTGTATACCAAGAGGCATCACCCATATTTTATCCAAGGTTGTTGAGATACCAACTGATGATTATGGAATTGAGAGTTTGATTTTAGAAAATAAATCTAAAATTAAAGCTGATTTATATATAGACTGCACTGGGTTTTTAAGCCTACTGCTTGAACAAACATTAAAAGAAAAATATATATCATATGAATCTTTTTTGCCGAACAATCATGCGTGGGCAGTTCAGATACCGTACAAAGAAAAAAATATTGAATTAAATAACAAAACTCGCTGTGTTGCATTAGATAATGGTTGGGTTTGGAATATAGGCTTGTACTCAAGACTTGGGATTGGTTATGTCTATAGTGATAAATTTACAACTGATGAAGATGCGCTTAATGAATTAAAAAATTATTTAAAATTTAAATTAAAAGTAGCAAGAACTGAAGAAGATATTGATAATCTTAAATTTAGAAATTTAACATTTAAAGCGGGAAGGCATGAAAGAATTTGGGTGAAAAATGTTGTTGCCGTGGGTCTTTCTGCTGGGTTCATAGAACCTTTAGAAAGTAATGGTCTGTATTCAATTCAGGAAATCATATATGAATTATTGAAAATACTAGATCATGATTTTATTAATCAATGGGATATTGATGTTTTTAATAAATCAGTAACGCAAAGGTTTGATGATTTTACCGATTTTGTTAAAATACATTATTGCCTAAGTAAAAGAGATGATACTGAATATTGGCGACATGTAACTTCTATGCATAATGATATTGATCATAACGAAAATATAAATAATTTTAGATTTAATATGCAAACATTTAAAAGAGATGATTCGTATCCGCTTAGGTGGACTTCTGCAATCTGGGTTGGTGTCGGAATGCATTTTTATACGGCAAATCGTGTCTATCTTAAAATAAGGGAATTTGTTACTGGGCAAAATGTTGCCCAACTACTTCAGCCAACATTTGATTTAATGGAGTCTAGAAGATTGCTTTGGGAAAAGAAAGCGTTAAAATGCCCTACTTTATATGAATACTTGAAAGATAAATATTATGGAGGCAAGCCATGATGAAGTTAAATGATATTGTACATATCTCAAAAAAATGGGGTACTCGTGAGTATTGGTCTAAGGTAAACATCATTGAAGCTTGGGCTTTCATGACCAAGATTGCAATCATATTCCCAGGTCTTCTTTTTGGAGTTCAGTGGTGGTGGTTGTATGTGTTTGCGTTAGCGTCAAGTTTTTCTTTAATCGTAACTTCAACTATTAAGACAATGCCGACTATTATCTGGTTTAATATTTTGTGGGTAATTTTAGCTTCTCTATCTATTCTTAAAAATTGGTGGTGGTTTAACTAATGTGTCCTTTTGGAATAGCGTTTATAGTATTATTAATCAATAGGGTTAAAAGTATATTTTCTAATTAATCGTATATAAACTATAATCTATATGTGAAAAACATTAGGTTTAGAAAAGGTTCTTGGGTAATTCTGCCCGCACTTATTTTTGCTTGGTTTTATCCAACACCGTATTCTGCTAAAGCCGATGCGCTTGGCGAGTGGACATACAGCCAATCAAAAGCATGCGGAGGCTCTATTGAGTTAGTTGGTGATGCAATTACCCTACACGGACCTGACTATAACGGCTGTAGCGGTGCGGCTCATTGGGTCAAAATTGAAACCACAATCCCTGCGGATGTGGACACAATAGATTTCACATGGGCATATCAAACGAATGATGGCGCATGGTATGACCCACCACAATATGCAGTAAATGGTGTATATATCCAGCTTACGAACGCAAACAATGCGACAGGAACTAAGTCTATACCCGTCAATGAGGGTGATGTGTTCACTTTTAGGCAGTACTCTACTGACTCTTGCTGCCAACCTGGTCATCTTACAATTAGCGGTTTATCTTTATGGAATGGTATTGTTGAATCTACTACAACAACTTCTACTACAAGTACGACTAGCACCACAACTACAACAAGTACAACTACAACAAGTACAACTACTACAACAAGTACAACTACAACAAGTACAACTACAACAACAAGTACAACAAGTACAACTACGACTATTCCAGAAACAACTACTACTACTACTACCAGCACTACTACGACTACCTCTACTACGACTACAACAACTGTTCCAACTACCACAACAACAACTACCACTATTTCTCCCAACACTACAGTATCGGTTACGACCACAATAGATATTCCAATATCAACTACAACCACTGAAGTTGTTATAATTACACCAGAGGCTCCGACAACCACAGTTGAGGTTATAAATACACCAGAAGTGCTCCCAGAGGCTCCTACAGAGGTGTTTCCACAACCCAGCCCAGATGTAATTCCAGATCCAGAACCAGTTATTATAGAAATACCCGCTGAAACCACAAGCTCAATTCCAGAAGAAGTTGATCCGAACACCATCCTGCCTGATCCAAACACTGCTATTGGTCCAGATGAAACGCTACCGTTTGTACCAAATTTAGAGCCAAATTTAGAGCCAGATGTAACAATCCCTCTTCCTGGGGAGCAGATATCTAATAATGAACTGAATAATATTCTTGATAATACTTTTACATCTGACGCTTCAACAGAAGAAATAACGGCTGCACTTGACAATATTTTAAGTGCTGACCTTTCAACGGAACAGTTTACTGCGGTGATGGATGCCGTACTTGCCGATACATCTGATACAGAGCAGGTGTCTGAAGTCCTTGTCAGTTTGCTGAGTTCTAATCTTTCGGGTGAAGAACTTACAATTGTAATGGATACCGTCTTTAGTGCAGAAGCAAGTGTAGAAGAGATGGGTGCAATTGTTGAAAACTTATTAAATTCTGACCTTTCATCAGCAGAATTGACAGCAGTATTTACTGCGGCTTTTGACGGGGACTTATCTGATGCAGAAACGATTTCTCTTGCTGAAGATGTACTTTCACAACCTGTATCCACTGAAGAACTCACAGCGGTTATTACGGCTATCTTTGACGAGGAAGTATCTGATGAGGTGTTGACTTCAACTTTTACGGCTGTACTTGAACAGCCTCTCACGCAAGAAGCATTTGCTGCGGTAGTTAATGTTTTGGAATCAGATACAATTAGTTCGGATCAAGTTTCACAAGTAGTTGATTTAGTTATCAATCAAGATGGTGGTGTTTCTGCTGATCAAGCAACTGAATTAGCAACAAGCCCTAAAGTTCTTGAAAGCATTGATGGATCGCAAGCAACTGAAGTCTTTGATGTGATTGTAGTCTCTGAAGTTACAGCAGAAGATGGTCTTGCAATTTCACTAGCTCTTGTAGACGCTTCTACGGAAGTGAAAGAGGCATTTGAAGAAGAACTTAATATATTTGAAGGTGTGTTTGATATTTATGTCCCGACTGATTCAGAAATTAATGTTGGGGTAAGAAGAACATTTGTTGCTGTAGCCGCAATTACTACAACACTTACAACTGCTGCTGGCGCTGCACCACTATCTGGCGGATCATCGGGTGGAAGTGGAGGCTCCCCTGCTGGTGGAGGCGGTATGCCAGATAATGAAAAATCATCTAAAATTAAGAGGCGTAAGGGTCAGCCTCGGAGGAGAATAAAATGAAAAAATTGTTAAAAGAAATGCATGATTTAACATGGACTTTAGCTGGATCTTTTATGGTATTTATTACTCTGTCTGGTCCAACTCTTAATTCTGCAATTAAAATAACAGTAATTGCAGCTGTAATTCACCTTGTTGGTCAAATGATCAAGAAGGATGATGAATAATAATAGTTACGATATAATGTAGTATCGCCCGTTGGGGCAAGGAGGTGGTCTTTTGTCTACTTTGTTGAATGAGAATAATAAGAGGATGCTTGCGTCTTGGTCAAGATCTTTCATCGGAGCTGCGCTGGCAGTTTACATGACAGGTAATCATGATTTGAAAGCTATTGGTACTGCTGGAGTTGCTGCTCTTGCACCTGTAATCATGCGTTGGTTGAATCCAAACGATGCTGCTTTTGGTCGTTCTAAGTAATACAACCAAAATAATTTAGGAGTTTTAAGTGAAACAAATACAGAATATTCTTTTTAGAATATTGGCTACTTTTTCTGCGTCAGCTCTCGGTGTTATTGGAGCTGGCGCTATAGCCGATATACCTTTATGGAAAGCCTGTTTTATGGCGGGCATTGCTGGGGTTGCTGTTGTAGTAGAAGGACTCTCACGAGCTTTCTTAGATGATGGTAAACTTAGTTTAGATGAAATTGATGCTGTGTTTAACAGGAAAGTTGGAGGAGATAAGTAATGGCTAAAGTTGAATGGGATTATATCGTTCCCGTTAAGATGCCTGCCGCATTAAGAAATGTAGAGCCAGGTAAGTTACACCCAAGTTTGTTGCGGGACATTCCGTCAGGTGGAAAGTTATTTTATCTTGCAGCTGATGCTTGGAATGCAATGGTTGAGGCTGCAAAAGCTGCTGGCGTAGAGCTTAAGCCCACGAGCAGCGGTGATTTATATCGCAGTTATGACAGCCAAAAGGCTGGATTTTTAAGTCGCTACAGTCTTGAAAATACAGGTACTGGTTCAACAAAAACTTTTGAAGGTAAAACTTGGTATTTGAAGAAAGGTATGGCGATGCTAGCGACACCAGGTAAGTCGCAACATAATCTCGGGTTGGCTGTGGATATTGCTAATGCCTCCGAAAAGAAAAGAATTAATTGGTTAATTGCTAATGTTGAAAAATTCGGGTGGAGTTGGGAAGTTGTTCCAGAGGAACCTTGGCACATTCGTTATGTATCTGGGGATAACCCAACTGCTGCTGTACAAGAGTATGTTGCTCGCAATCCAAAACCAGTCGGGATGTTTGGAACTGTAGCGGAACAGAAAGCTGCTGCTGAAGCAAAAGTTGCTGAACCAAAACCAAATGTTACTGCCGCTGCTTCACAGCCTGTCATTATCAAAGATAATAAAGGTCAAGCGGTTAGAAAGGCTCAATCTTTATTAAATGAAAAAGGTTTCCCTTGCAAAGAAGATGGTGATTTTGGACCTAAAACACAAGAAATTGTAAAGCAATTTCAAAAAGCAAAAGGTGTTCCAGTGACGGGTGAAGTTGATCAACCAACTTGGGCTGCGTTGCTAGCATAACCAATTTAAGATAAAATCTTAGAGAGGTATTATGGCTGCAACTAGAGATATTAGTATTTACCAGGGCGATACTTATACGCATGAATTGCGTATAAAAGATAGCGCTAATGCAAATGTGAACATTACAAGTAGAACTTATACTGGTCAAGTTAGAAAGAAAAGAAATTCTGACACAATTGCTGCTACTTTTACATCAACTCTTACTAATGCCGCAAATGGTATTGTTGTGCTTTCTTTGTCAGCAGCATCTACTGCCAATATAGCAGCTGGAACTTATGTTTATGATTTTCAAGAAACTAATGGCGCTACTATTACAACACTAATTACTGGGTCTTGCATAGTTGTTGGAGAGGTGAGTAGATAATGCCAGCAGAGACTACAACCGTTCAGGTTAGTAGTGGTGATATAACCTCACTTTCTATTACCTCGGATATTTCTAATATTACTGTTGCATCTGAAATTACAGCGATAACGGTACAAACAAACGATACTACGGTGCTCACATCAGCACCAGCAACAATAAACTTAGCAAGTTTATCTTTTGCAGATACTACTCCTGCCGACATTGCTCGGACTGGGGTTATAGGTGTAAGTGTGCTAGCAGCAAGGGCAGATCATGTTCATAGTGCAGCATCGTTATTAATGGATGGAGGAAACTACTAATGGCAAATACATTGAGAATTAAAAGAAGGGCAACTGGCAATACTGGTGCACCTACAAGTTTGGAGAATGCAGAATTAGCATTTAACGAAGTAGATAATATTCTTTACTACGGTAAGGGAACTGGTGGTGCAGGTGGAACTGCAACTACTGTTGAAGCAATCGGTGGTCTTGGTGCATTCACCACACTGACGGGTGCACAAACAATTTCTGGTAACAAGACATTTACTGGTACAGTAATTGTTCCTACCCCAACATCAAATACACATGCTGCAACTAAGCTTTATGTTGATCAGGCTGTTAGCGCAGTTTCTGGATCAATTACAGTTGCTGGAGATAGCGGCTCAAACCAAACAGTTAGCTTAAGTGATACACTTACTATTTCTGGTGGAACTGGTCTTTCATCTGTTGCGAGCGCAACTGATACATTAACAATCAATCTTGATAATACAGCTGTTATTGCTGGTACATATGGTAATGCATCTACTGTTGGTGCGTTCACTGTTGACGCTCAAGGTCGTTTGACAGGAGCAGCTAGCAATACAATTTCTATCTTGTCTTCACAAGTTAGTGATTTTACAGCAAATACAAGAGCATCAATTAGTGTTTCTGGAGATCTTGCCTATAACACTTCAACTGGTGTAATTAGCTTTACCAACGATGCTGGTGATATTGAATCAGTAACCGCTGGAACTGGATTGTCTGGTGGTGGAACATCTGGTGCTGTCACTTTAAATCTTGCCAATACAGCTGTTACAGCTGCTACATATGGAAATGCATCCTCTGTTGGAACATTCACTGTTGATGCTCAGGGTCGTTTGACCAATGCAGTATCTACATCAATTTCAATTGCATCAAGCGCAGTTTCTGATTTTGCAGAAGCCGCACAAGATGCTTATGGCACATTGGTAACTAATGGCTCACAGTCTGGAATTACAGTTACATATGATGATGCTAATACAAAAGTTAACTACTCAGTAGCTGCTCAATCATTTACTCTTGCTGGCGATACTGGAACTAGCCAGACAATTACTGCGGGAGATACACTAACAATCTCTGGCGGTACTGGTCTCACAGCAACTGCTGGTGGTGCAACAGATAAGGTCACACTTGATCTTGACAATACTGCCGTTACTGCTGGTGGTTATGGAGGCGCAGGTACTGTTGGAACATTTACAGTTGATGCGCAGGGTCGTTTGACAGCTGCTGCTAACTCAACAATTTCAATCACTGCCTCACAAATTAGTGATAGAGCAACAAACCTTGTAACGGGTCTGACGGGAACTGCTAATGAAATTGCAGTGTCAAACTCTGGTGTCGGTGCGGTAACACTTAGTCTTCCAGCTAATGTTACTATTTCAAACAACCTTACTGTTTCTGGAGATTTGACAGTCCAGGGTAATACGACAACTCTTAATACAGCAACACTTGTTGTTGAAGATAAGAATGTTGTTCTTGCCAATGTTGCGTCACCAACTGACATAACAGCAGATGGTGCTGGATTTACAATTAAGGGTGCAACAGATAAGACACTTAACTGGGTTGACGCAACAGATGCTTGGACATCATCAGAGCATTTTAATATTCTTGCTGGTAAGTCATTTTACATTGGCGGGTCGTCAGTGCTTTCAAATACAACACTTGCTTCAAGTGTCATTACTTCAAGTCTTACATCTGTAGGAACAATTGGCACTGGTGTATGGCAAGGCACTGCTATCGGTATCGCTTACGGTGGTACTGGTTCAACAACTGCTGGTAATGCAAGAACTGCGTTAGGTCTTGCAATCGGCACGGATGTCCAAGCCTTTAGCTCACAGCTCACAGCGCTTGCTGCGAACACTGCTACAATTGATGGCGGTACTTTCTAATTAAGAGGCTTGAATGGCTAATGTAATTAAATTAAGGAATTCAGGAACAGCGAATAGCGCCCCTACCTCACTTGAGGTAGGGGAGCTTGCTGTTAACTATGCTGATGGTATTTTGTATTACAAAAATTCTAGTAATACAATTTCTGTACTAAGTTCTGCATTATCTGCTCAAGGCGGTAGCGGTAGTATAACAATTGCTACAACACCACCAGCAAGCCCATCTTCTGGTGATTTATGGTTTGAATCAGATACTGGCAAGCAATTTATTTATTATGATTCATTCTGGGTTGAAGTATCTGGCGCTGATGGCGCTGATGGGTCAGATGCTGCGGCAACAACAGATGCAAGTGCATTAATTTCTGGGACTTTACCAGATGCACGACTATCTTCTGCAATAGCAAGAATTGCTTCACCAACATTTACTGGAGTTCCAGCAGCACCAACAGCGAATGCAAGCACAAGCACTACACAAATTGCTACTACAGCATTTGTTACTACGGCAGACAACCTGAAGGCAAATATTGCTTCGCCAACATTCACTGGGACTCCATCTGCTCCAACAGCTTCAGCAAATACCAATACAACACAGATTGCTACTACAGCATTTGTTACTGACGCAGTGTCAACTGGTCTTGCATCTACGGTAATTGATGCTCTTGATGATGTTGCGGATGTAACAATTACTTCTGCCGCTAACGGTGATTTACTTAAGTGGAACGGTACAGCGTGGGTGAATGCTTCTGGTTACGCTTTGTTGGCTTCTCCAGCGCTCACAGGAACACCAACTGCTCCTACGGCAACACAAGCAACTAACACAACTCAAGTTGCTACTACAGCATTTGTTCGTGCAGAAGTTGCAGCACTTGTAAATAGTGCTGGTGCAACATTAGATACTCTTGGAGAAATTGCTACTGCTCTTGGGAATGATGCCGCTCTGTCTACAACGCTTACAACTAGCATTGGTCTAAAAGCGCCCCTTGCTTCACCAACATTTACAGGAACTGTTGGGGGTATTACAAAAACAATGGTTGGTCTTGGAAGCGTTGATAACACAACAGACCTTGGAAAACCAATTTCAAATGCTACACAGACAGCGTTGGATCTTAAAGCTACTCTTGCAAATGCTACATTCACAGGAACAATTGTCCTTCCAGCGACAACATCAATTGCTAATGTTACATCAACAGAGATTGGTTATTTAGATGGTGTCACAAGCGCCATTCAGACACAGATTAATGAAAAAGCATCAACAGGAAAAGCCATAGCAATGGCAATAGTATTCGGAGGATAAGACATGGCGGCACCAAATATAGTGAGCGTAACAACAATTACAGGCAAGACAGCGGTTCTTGCTGTAACGACTTCTGCAACAGCAATTGTTACGAATTCTGGTTCAAGCGGAAAAGTATTTAAAGTTAATGCCCTTTATGTCTCCAATATTGATGGTGTAAACTCAGCTGATGTAAATGTTGACTTGTATCGTTCAACAACTGCTTATCATATTGCAAAAACGGTTTCTGTCCCAGCAGATGCAACACTAGATATTGTTAGTAAATCTATTTATCTAGAAGAGGGAGACTCTTTGCGCCTTACTGCTTCTGCTAACTCTGACCTTGAAGCAGTATGCAGTTATGAGGAGATTAGTTAATGCCGCAGTTCCCTGGGCAAAGTATTGGGGCATCTGGTTTATGGAGTTTGAATGAAGTACGAGATTCTGTATCTGGTTTTAATTGGGTATCTCAAAAACCAAATGCAGTTGAATATTTAGTAGTAGGCGGCGGAGGTGGTGGTGGTAATTATGTCGGTGGCGGTGGAGGAGGCGGTGGATTTATTGAAGGAACAGTGTCTGTTGCTGCTGGAATTACTTACACAATAACAGTTGCTCTTGCCAGTGCTGGAGATGCTACTGGGTCAAACTCAAGCATCACTGGTGGAACTGTAAGTATTATTGCGCTTGGTGGTGGGGCTGGGGGAAGATACCCAGATAATGCTGGAGGCGCTGGTGGTAGCGGAGGCGGATGTGGTGGGGTGTCAAATGCATCAACCCGACCTGCTGGTGGAGGCGGGTTACAACCAACCTCGGCATCTGGTGGTTATGGAAACGCTGGCGGTTCATCAACTTTTGGTGGAAGAACTGGTACTCCGACATCTGGGCATGGTGGAGGTGGAGCAGGTGGTCCAGGAGGAAGTGGAGATGGCGCTTTAACAACAAAAGGCGGAGATGGGAGGGCTTCATCCATAACAGGAGCAACACTGGTTTACGCAGGCGGAGGTGGAGGCGGTGGCTACTACAGTGCAGGTTCTGACGGAGGAAGAGGTGGTGGAGGAGGCGGTGGAGGTCATGTCTCAACTGGTGCTGGAGTTGGCGGCACAGGCGGATCTAACAATGGTTCAGCAGGAAGCACCGCAGGTGAAGCACCAGGTGGTGCTGGTGCCGCAAACACTGGAGGCGGTGGTGGAGGAACTGGTCATAACCAAGCATCTGGCGGAGGTGGTTCAGGAATTGTTGTAGTTCGCTACTCAGACTCTTTTACGGCTGCTACAACTACTGGTTCTCCAACAGTAAACCTGTTAAATGGATATAGAATTTATGTATTCAATGCTACTGGGAGTATCACTTTCTAATGCCGCAATTTCCATCATCAAGAGGCGCTTCTGGTATTTGGTCGTTAAAAAAACATAGAAATTTTAAGATAGGGAATAACCTTCCTCCTGCACTTGACGGTTCTACTGAAGCGTTGGCTGCACCAAGTGCCCTTTACTTGTGTAATGAACTTGAAATAAAAACAAGTGGTAATTATTGGATAAAGCCAACAGGATATAGTGGAGCAGCAGTTCTTCTTTGGTGCGATATGACCAATCTTGGTGGAGGTTGGGTTCTTATTGGTAAAGGTCGTCAATCTTCTGATAACAGTGGTGGTTGGTTTGGAACAAATAACGAACTATCTCTTTCTGGACTGCAGCAAGCAAATGCTTTTTCCACAGGCATAAGCAAAGTGAGTTCTTCATTTGTTAATTATTTAATGAACGGAACAGATAGCGGATGGAAAAATTTTGACGGCGCAAACTATCTTGTAGCAAATAGAATCAGTAATGCTACAGATGGATATTCTGGAGTTGGAGATAGTTTTTATCATAAGATAACTAATCAATCAGCATTTGCGTGGGTTGATCAATTTGGTTCTACTCCAACAGACGCTGGAACTAATGCAGGGACAGGAGTTAATCGCCGTTATCCAAATATTTGGCTAGGTGGGACTCAAACATCTACAGATGTTTCTGGATTCCGTGATAATGATTTTGGTTCAGGAAATGGAACGGCAAGACTATTTACTTGGCACTGGAGTGGTCACGGTGTACATCATGGTTGGTCTTCTGGGTCAACTGAAACCCGTGGTTTCCAGAATGGTTCTGAAGCCCACGCTATTCAATTTGTCCAATTATGGGCAAGATAAGCATGAAAATTCGTAAAAAAGTTCATTATAATCTATAATAGATATTAATCATGGCTGCTATTGATTTTCCATCCTCCCCGACTTTAAATCAGCAATATTCTTCTAATACAAAAACATGGACATGGGATGGGGAAAAATGGGTGTTGAATTCAACCGATTTTAAAAACCAAATTGCTGATATTCAAGTATCTGTAGCCATGCAGACATTCTAAGGCTTAGAATACCTTCTCTGATATAATTGAGTATTATGGATGATGTAAAATTAGATACAAGCAAGACGCTTACTTTAACGCTTCCTTCTGACCCAACTTCAAATGCGGTCTCTGTAAAGTTGTATCATGAGTTTGGTTCGCTTGTAAGTGGACCAACGGCAGCAACTAGGACCTCGGCGGGTGTTTATACAATCACTTATGGGCAGTTGGCATCTGGTCATTATGTTCTAAATTCAGCAGGCAGGCATCGTGCTGATTTTACATATACTGTATCTGGCACTTCCTATACAAAATCGCAATATATAAATGTCTACACCCCTTATATCACGGCTGATGACTTCTTTGAGGACCATCCAGAACTGGAAGATGACTGGTACGACAAGTTTGATAAAATGGAAAAGAAAGTAAGAAATATCATTAACACATTCTGTGGTCAGCAATTTGACTATTATCCATCAAAGTATATTGAACTTCCTGGGACAAATAAGAAAACTTTACATTTGCCTTACCCAATTGTGGATTTAACTAAAGTTACTTTAAATGCAGGGATGAGCGATGCAGCAATTCTGTACGACTCGTCAGATGCATCTTATACCGCCATAGAGAAAGCAAAGGAACCGCACAGTTTTGGAAGTACATACTATATTCAGTTTAAGCGATCAACTTTGGATAGTGTTCAAACGATCATTACAACAAACAAATTTAACGCTGCTGACTCCTATAAAATTGAAGGCAGTTTTGGTTGGCAATTTGTTCCTAATAATATTGAGCAGGCAGCGGACTTGCTACTTGAAGACATGATGAATGATGATTCTGAGTTTAGAAGGCATGGCATCCATAGAGTAGATATGGACACTATTGAATATCAAACCAATACAAACTTTTATGAATCAACTGGGAATATTGATGCAGATGTTTTGTTGATGGATTACACATTGTTTATTATGGATTATGTTGTCTGATGTCTAATGGAGTGTATTTAAAACTTCCGCATGAAATAGATGTTTATGTTAAAACAACTACTACAAATGCAGCAGGGCAAAGAGCTGTGACTTATTCAAAGTCAGGAACAATTCAAGCAAAGTATCAAGCTATTTCTTCTGATAGAAGAACATTCCCTTATGTTGATAACATTGATGAAGTTGAATTCTATATATCATATAAGGATTTACAGTACGCATCTTATAGTAATCGTATTCAAAACATAGTTGACCGCTACGGCAATGTGATTGAGGCTGGTCCTGTTGAAATTATTAACATTCATAAACAAACTGGTTTGAATGGGAAAGTGAGACATGTTCTTCTTACCTGTAGAAAGGTGGTTGAAAATGCTTAGTGTTCAAATAAGTAAGAATGCTTCAATACAATTAGAGATGGCTGCTCTTTATTATTCTATGTTTCCGATTAGAGTACAGGCTGCTCAAAGAGAAGCGCTTGAATCTTCAAAGGGAAAACTCAAAGATGCGTTTAAAACGGTTGGTGCTGCAGCTAAATATTTAGAATACGATGTAATACCATATGGTCCAACTGGAATGAGACTAAAAATCAAACCACCAGCGCAAGCAGAGACTGGTGACTATGGGCGTAATACTCAAATTGGTGCATCTATCTTGTTGACGGGTAGAAAAGGCAAAGCAAAAATTTATGCTAGAGATGGTGGTGTTATGGCAACAAGACCAGGCTGGTCAGGTGGAAGTCGTATTTTCTTTTATGAAGCTAGACTTGTCGCTATCAAATCCAAGAAACAGCAACTTAAGGAAGTTGCAAAGGCTGTAATCTTGAAGCAGATTTCTGCTGCTCTTACAAAGCAAGGTTTTGGCGTAAGAGGCGGAGTAAGAGGAGCTTAACTATGCCAATTAGCGTCTATGATATAAACACATTTTTAAAAGCCGATGCAACACTGACGAGTATTGCTGGGAAAGTAATGAACTTCTTCCCAGTTCTTGGTTATGGCACTGAAACCCCACCATTTGCAATCTATTATTACAACCCCTCAATCCCATCAGTGGAGTCTTATTGGAATCGTTATGACGCAATTCGCTACTCTGTCTACGATAGTAATGTGGATCGGTTGTTTCAAATTTCGGAAAGAATGATTTATTTACTTGGTCGGGGTGATCAGATACAGGGAACTGTTCCAAGCGCAAATGTAAGAGTAGTTTCATCACAATTAGTTGGAACTGGGCTCTCAGAACCTCTTGAAAAAGAAGGCTGGTACCAGATGGATCTTGATTTTTCTGTGTTCTCGGTCAGTCTGTAGAGAATTTGTGGTATCATAAAAGGATATGAAGTATACTGTAATTACATACATCGGCAAAACCCCAGGGTATGCCGTAAAATTAGGAAAAGATCTTTATGATTTTGAGTGGCAAAAAGGCGTAGGAATAGGTCGCCGCTCTAATGAAATAAAATTAGATAACGCCATTAAGATTTCTAAATGGCGGGATCGCAAGGGTAAAAAAATTTTTATCCTTGAATAACAGGAGGAAAATAAAATGGCAGTAACAACTTCCAATATCGTGGTCGGTGAGGCAACAGTTAAGACTGGTCTTTCCAACATCACGATGACAAATGCAGATTTTGATAGCTTGACAGATGTGGGCGCAACCCAAGGTGGTCTTGAAATTTCGTGGGAACCAGACATGGTTGACATTGAAATTGACCAGTACGGCGATGCTGCACGAGTCATTCAATCAAAGGTTAAAGTTATGGTTAAGACAACTCTTGCTGAGGGTACATTAAAGAACCTCGCACAAGCTTGGAGTTACGACACTACGATGGGTGGAGCCAACCTTAAGGCAAACACCACAGCAGCTAACACAACAACATTCCATTTCGGTGCACAAAGCGTGAACCCTTTTGAGTATGCATTGCAAGTAACTGGTCAAGCACCTGGCTCAACAGCCTCAGTGACAAAGACTCGTAAGTTCAACACAAAGAGAGCAATCTCAATGACAACATCTATGATTGCAATGAAAAGAGCAGAAGCTACCGTATTTGAAACTTCATTCCGTATTTTGCCAGTAACAGGCGATTCGGGTTATGAGTACGGCAAAATCATTGACCAAATCTAATTTAAACCAATAAATTATTTGTACTAGGGAAACTCCCAAGGATCGGTATGATATACTGAAACTTGGGAGTTTTCTATATCCCCACTATGAAACAAGGAGCAATATAAAATGACAACAAATACTGATTTGTTTAAAGGCACTGAGATTACTTTTTCTGATGGCAAAACGAGAGTCGTAAAGGCTTTAACAATCAAGCACCTCAGAGAGTTTATGAAGGTTGCAAATGAAATGAAATCTGATAATGAAACTGGAATGACTGACGAAGACATTGATAAAATGGTCAGTGCTGCTTCCATTGCATTGCGTAAATCAGACCCAGCATTGGCTGCAGACAAGGATGCACTTGAAGATATTCTTGACTTGCGTACATTTGGTGAAGTCATGGCTGCCGCTATGGGGAACGACCCAAACCCAAACGCATAAATGGGGATGGGGATGAAGATCCTCTAACTTGGAATGATATCCCCCTTCTGAAGTATGAGTCGGAAGTGTTTGTGCAGGTTGGCGCATGGACTAGTTTAGAGCACTTAGAGGAATCTCTACTTTTGCATGAATTGTTTTTGTTGTTCCGTGCTTGCTCAAATGAGTTTAGTAAAAACATGAAAGCTCTGGCTGCTTCTCAAGGTGCCGATGTTGACTTTGAAGAAGACTGGTATGCCCCAGAAGATCGGGCTCCGATTGACGCTATGCGCAGTTGGGACATTATGAACGCTGCTATTGGTCTTGGTTATTCTGAAGAATCATGATTGCTTATTACTCAATAAAATGGGATAATTTACCTTGGTACAAATATGTCTGATGTAGATCTTATAATCAATGTCCACACTAACGGAATTAAGGATGTAGCTAATCTTAGCGCATCTGTTAAAGCACTAACCGCCAATTTAAGAGAAATCACGATTCCAATGTCCAAATTGGACACGCAAAGTCGGGCTGTAAATAAAGCGTTAGGTATAACAAATCGTGGTATGAATGATCATGCCAAGACAATAAAGGGGTTAAAAGAAAATCAAAGAGCTCTTGGTGAAGAGTCTAGAAGACTTAAAACCAATATTATTGCTTATACAGGAGCAATCAGATCTGCTGGTGGTCCTACTACTGCTCTGGGTAGAGAGTTAACATCAACTAGAGCACAACTCCAGGCTATGAGTGCCGCTATGCGTGGTGCAAGAGTTAGAGCTTTCGGTTCAGATGTTGCCAGCGTTTCGTTGAAAATGCAGAAGATGGGTAAGGACTTCCAGTTCGTTGGTAGAAGCTTAATGATTAACTTGACAGCTCCTATCATGCTGTTTGGCAGATTAGGTTTCCAATCACTGCTGGCAGTAGACAAAGAAGCTACTAGGCTTTCAAAAGTATTTGATAGCGTTGCAATGAGTGCTGAACAGGCTGCTATAAAAGTTGGTGTGGTGGGAGATAAGCTGCCAACTGAGAAGCAACTAGAGCAGATGAACATAATGCTGGCTAATTTCAAGGCACTGGACAAAGAACTAACCAAAGTTAGCTCTAAATTTGGTGTTTCAAAAGAGATTGTTGTTGGATTGGCAGCAGAGTTTGCTGAACTTGGAATCGTGGGGCAAGACAATGTTGTAATACTAACCGAATTAACAACAACTATTGAAAAACTTGGTGGAATGGATATTGGTGAGGCAAAAGATTTATCTCAAGCTCTTTACTTTAATGCTAAAAGAGCCTTAGAAGCCAATGGTGCATTTAGGTTAGTTACAGATGCTCGTGAAAGAGAAACAATGGCGATTAAGGCAGCGCAAGTTCAGCTCAATATGTTTAATGCTATTGAAAATGTTACCACGCTGACTCTTCAAGACCTCGCTAAAGCACTTCCAGAAGTTGGATCAATGGCAACAGCTTTTGGTTTGTCTATGACAGAAGCAGCAGCCATGCTTGCTCCTATGGCTGCTGCAGGTCTAGATGTTGGAGCTTCAGCAACTTCAATTAAAACTTCTTTGCAGAGATTAATTCTTCCAACTAAAAAGAACATAGACTTCATGGCTCAACTGTCAAAGCAGTACGGAGTTAATACTGAGGCAACTGAGTCATTTAAGAATACAACAAAAACTAGCTTAGTTGGACTTGAAGCCATTGTTGATGTGTTTAGCAGGGTTAAAGATTCTGCTGCGGGGCAAGAAGGTGCCTTGAAGTTGATGTCTCAATTGTTTGAAAAAAGACAGGGACCAAGAATGTACATTGCAATTGAACAACTGTCAATGTTTAATAAAGAATTAAAAAACACAGCTTCAGCAGAATCTAAGCTTGCGAAACCAGCAGAAGATGCTATTCGTGCGTATAATGAATTAAACAATACATCTTTGAAAGAAACTATTAATAATTTTAAAGATATTGGTATTCTTGCTCGTGTTGCTTCTGGCACTGTTGGTACGACTGTTGAAGGATACAAGGGTACTGGTACTGGTGGTAAGTTAAGTACCATAGATATTGAAGGTGCAATGAAAGCACGAGAGGCTGTTGCGAAAAAAGTTAAAGCAGATCGTCAGAGCGGAGTAGATTCTTTTGCTGGTATTACAACAGAGGCTGGGAAAGCAATGATGGTCCAGCTGGCTGGACCACTAACAGCTGGTGAAATAGCGAGTCAGGAATTAGAGGTATCTTTAGCTTCTCTATCTGTTTCTGTCCAGAAAATAAAAAATAACTTTAAATTATTTGCGGCTGAAATATTAAGAGCCGCTGGTCCTGCAATAAAATGGTTGTCGGCAAAGATTGAGCAATTCCAAATATATTGGGACGGCTTAGCTCAATCTACTAAGGATAATATTGCTAAAATTATTGGTGGCGTACTCTTGTTTCTTGCAGCGCTTGGTCCAATCGTTATTGCGCTGGGTACGATGCAAGCCTCTATTGGAGTTTTAGGTAGAAGTTTTGCATTTTTTCTTCCTAAGATAAGAAATGCTGAAGGCGGGTTGATCGCTTTTGGTTCTTCTGCTGAAGCTGCTCGCCAAAAAATAGATAAGTTTTATAATAGTTTTAGGAATAAAGCTTCAGGTGCGCTTGAGGCTGGTACTAGAGCAGGAATGAAATCAATGGATACCTTGGATGCCGCAGGAATTGCGGCTAATCAAGCCGCTGGTACAGTAGGTACGCCAGGAAGAGTTGGTAAAAATATTAAAATGGCTGGGATGGTTGTACCAGATGTCCCTCATGATTTATCCGATAGAACTGCTCTGCCAACAGCAAGAGATGTTTATAAGAAATCAGGATACAAAACAAACGCTGCGGGTAGACTGGTTGATTCTAGTGGTAAATTTGTTTCATCAGCAGATGCTTCAAAATTAAAATCCGAAATGTCAGCTGCAACAGGTGCAAGAAGAGTTGCATCTAAAGCAAATAAAGCAATAATGGACCCTTTTAATGCAGCACAAAAATTTGCTGGAGAACAATATGTTCGCAATGAAACTGGGATGCTTTCCAAAAAAGGAATGAAAGTTAACTCCGCTGGTCGGGTTATGAATATGACTGGTGGGTATGCAAAAGGTGGGAAACAACTGCTTGGCGAAGTCGCAGATGCTTCAGCATTAAGAGAATCAAGATTTGCTGCAAGAGGTCTCACTAGAGGAACGGGCGGGGAAGTAATAAGAACAACTCGTAAAGGCATAGAGCGTCAAATTACAGAGAATCAAGGTATGCGTCTTGCTCGTGGTGGTATTGCTGGCAAGATGACATCGGCAAAACTTGGCGCAATGGAAACAGTGAGATCTATTGGTGGTGCTCCAGCAAAAGCTATGCAGGGATATCGTAACTCTATTTTAGGTGCTCAATCAGCTATGCGAGCACTGAGAGTTCAACAGATGGCTCAAGGCGGTGTTGGTCCTATTAAAATGGCAATTGGCGCTATGAAGGGGTTTGCAAGCGCAACAAAGCTTGGCACTTTAGCACTAAAGTTAATGAAGTTGGCAATGATATCAACAGGTATTGGTGTTGTAATTGCCGCAATAGGTATTGCTGTTTTAGTTATTGTAAAAAACTTTGATAAATTTAGAGAAGCTGGTTCTGGTGCTTTTGCAAAAATAAAAGAAGCATTTGATATATTTAAAAACGCTTTATTGGAAATTGCAAGACCATTCCTTGATCTTTTTGCAATGTTTGGGAAAGGCGGAGCAGAGGGGGGAGATGCAATAAGCGGTCTTGCCGCAGCATTTGGCGGAATAGCAACAGCTGTTAAATGGGTTGCTGGGATGTTCCAGAAGTTTGTAATGAATGTTATTCAGCCTTATTTATATATGATTATAAATATTGTGATGTTTGTTGTTTCTATATTTAAAGGTAATTGGGGAGATGCTTTTGATTTCCTGAAAGCTGCTGTCTATCAGGTTGTTAAATTTGTTGTACAGGGTTTTGCTCTATTAATTAAAGGTGTAATTCAAGTTGTTGCTTTTGGCATAAAGTTAGTCATTGGTTATTTTACACTTATACCGAAAGCTGTTGCTAAAGCTTTTGGTTGGCTATCAAAACTTCCTGGAATGGGATTTTTAAAGTCTGTTGGTAATGGTATTGATAATGTAATTGATGGTTTGTATGGCATGGTAGATGCTGGCAAGGGTGCTGCAATGGGTGCTGTTGACGCTATTGCGGGAGCTATCACCAACGGTCTTGATAAGGGTATTAGTAAAGGTGTCAAAAAATCAAAAGGAAAGGTTAAAGGCTTAGGTGATGATGTTAAGCCTGAAGCCGAAGAGGCTGGCGAGGCAATCGCACAATCCACAGGCGATGGCTTTGCTGATGCGTTAGATCTTGCTGGGGCAATGAAGAAAGAGATTGATGGTGCCGTTCAGGAACTTCAAGACTATGTTGCTGGTGAATTAAAGAACGCTGTAGATAAGTATCTCACGCAAGCAGAAAATGCTCTTAAGAAACAAAAAGATGCTGCGCTAAAAGTATTCCAAGTCCAAATTGAAACGCTTGATAAATTAGAAAAAGCGCAAGAGTCTCTCACGAAAACAATGGCTTATGAGTCAGAGAAGCGTAAGCGTATTGATGACAAGGCTCTCACTGATGAACAGTATCGCAGAAACTATGCATTAGCTGTTTATGAAGGTCGGGTTGATGATGCAAGAATGTTGCAACTAGAACAAGGTCTAGACGAGAAATCATTTACTGAAGACATGAAGGCTATTGAGACAAAGCGTAGTGAGGAATTAGCAAAAGAAAATCTTGATGCTCTTAAGACCGCTATCAATGAGGCTAAGGAAGCTGCTGGAAAGTTCTTTGATGAATCACTTGTCAAGTTCCAAGAGGCTGCGGCTTTAGTCACTAAGTTCCCTCCTATAACAATTCAGGATTACCAAGACCAAGTTAACAAATTGCATACGATTACTACGGATGCAGCTCTAGCTAATAGTACAGAGTTTGGCAATATGTTTGAAACATTTGTTACAACAATAAATGACAAGATGCCGAACAAAGTTATTGGTGCCTTCAGCATGAACCTTGATGATCTTGTTATAGAAGCACAGAAAAAGTACGGCTTGGGTGGTAATCCAGAAGAAAATTCTATTATTGGCGCAACTCTTGGAATGCTTGCCGATATAGGCGGAGTTTTTGGGGACAAGAAACAAACAGTTATTGATGCGTTTGGTTTAGTTTCTACTGGTTTGGTTGGTAATTTTGATGTTGCTAAAACAGAAATTTTGCGGATTGTTGATGAAGAGTTCTTAACTCCTTTTGCAGAAGCATCATTGAAATTTGTTACCAATTGGAAAACAATTTATGAGCAAGCTATTATTGATGGCAATATATCTATTACTAATAGTTTAAGAAATACTGTTGCAATAAATGCAGATTTGTTTGCGGAGATGCGTGGTCATCTTGATGAAACCACCAAGAAGTGGTTAGCTCTTAAAGTTCAGGCAGATGCTGCAGCAGCAGCTCAAGAGGCTGCAGCAAACGCTGGGGGGACTCCTTCGGATACGAGTAGTACCCCTTCAACTACTGGTGGCGCAGGTGGTAGGGCTGATGCATTTGAAAATAATAACGCAAGCCGAGTTGCACGGGGCTTAAAACCATTAACCTATCAAGAGTTTGCTTTTGGTACTGGATATACCAAACCAGTTGTGCCAGTTGTTAAAAAACCAACTGGACCATTTCGTGGTTATGCAAAAGGTGGAGTAATTCCAAGCAGGAGTGATGAGAGCAGTTATATCGGAAGCGGGTTCATTAATGCCCCTACTCAAGAAGGAGTTCCAGCATTACTTCATGGCGGGGAATATATCCTTAATGCAAAAGCTGTTTCAAGATTGGGTCTTGGTGCATTAGAAAAGCTTAACAACAACCTTATCCCAAAATTTGCTAAAGGTGGATATGTTGCACCAAAGAAGGGTGGTATTCCGTTCGGTGGTGAAGATAAAATTCTTGCTAACTCTACTAAGAAAACACCACAACCGTTACAGGGTCCGTATGCAACATCAATTCCTGTTGTTGCTTCTCCAACAATTAACTTAAAATCACTTCCACTCGTTAAGAACAATCTTGCAGGTGAAGGTGGTGTATCTACTGTTCGCTCTGCATCTTTTGGGATTGGCAAGGGTGAAGTATTATTGCCAACAGTTGTTCAAGGAAAGATTTTATCTGACACTAATGCTTTTAACGCATATGCTAATGGTGGTTACAAAAACCATTTAGGTATTTATGCCAATACTGCTGCAGCAAGTAAAGCTGCTGAAGTTATTCATCTTTCTGAGGCAAGTAGAATAGGGCAAGTCGCTAAAGCGCAAGAACAAAGGAATGCTCAAAGAAATGCTGACTTGAAAAATGCGGGGCTTGCTAAGAACTTTATTGGACCAATAGCACCAGTTGTCAAGCCAGAAAAGAAGAGTATATTTGCAAAAGCTGGTGGGTTCGTAGTTAAATCGCTCTTTGACTTACAGCAATCGTTTGTTAAATTTGGCAATAGTGCAAATAACATTGCAATGGGTGTTGTTGAATCACCACTTGCTTTATTTGATAGAAGATTAAGTTATAACCCAATTAAGAATTTACAAAATAGAAATCAACATGATTTAGAAAATGGTATCAATTATATTCGTGGTATTAATAACTTGACTGGTCTCAATCTTCCTGGCGGTAAATCTGACGGGTTTGGACAAGTTGCTAATAATAAACTTATGAATATGGGTGATGCATTTAATATTATAACCACACTTCTTGGACCAGAAATTAATGCTGGAGTGTCAGCTGTTGCAAAACCTCTTTTAAGACCGTTTGGTATTGCAGCAGTAGAGAAAATGGGGCTTACCGCAACAGAGTTGACTCTTGGTCAAATAATGAGACCAGGGTTCACAGCTGCCATGAACAATGCTTTGGCACGAGAAGCTGCTGTATTGGCAGAAAAAGAAGCATTTGATCTTGTATATCATGCATCGCCTATTCAGGGTCTAAAAACATTACTCCCTAATCCTGCATCCGCAGAAGGTATTAATGCTATTCCTAAAGTTTGGACTTTTGATGCCGCAAAAACTACAGCAGATAATGCAGTAGAAAAATTACTTCCGTATGCAGATAGTGCGCTTAATGCTGGGGACAGAGTTGGGTCTATCTATATTGGAGGGGCTAGAGGGTTAAAGCCAAGCACATTTGCAGAAAGCCCTATTTCATGGACAGACAAACCAGTGGGTGTTTTGCAGGAAGTTGTTACAAACGGTAAAACAAGAGGTCAAATAGCCAAAGAATTAGGAGAAGCAATTGAAGCTGCTAGAGGGCAACAAGCGATTAAACTTGAAGGAAAAGCTCAACCGCCGAATATTTTTAGATCTTTGGGCAATATGTTTTCAAGCATTAAAAACCCTTTTGGCGATCTTGATAGAATAAGCACTTCAGGAACATTTTACCAAAAACTTCCAAAAGCACCAGGTAATGGCTTAGAGTTATTCCGTCCTCCACTGACCCCCCAAGTTATTTCAAGAGAGGCGATGAGGGATGCAGAGCAAATTGTAACTGAGTCTTTTGAAATGTATAAAATTGGAGCAGAAAATATTGGGTTTGGACTTCCGAGAAATGGTGGAGGCTTTAATGTACCATATAATTTTAAAAATGTTGATTTAAACCCATATGACATAAGTGGATTAAGCCAGTTCAGCAAGGAAGGTCAAGCAATATCAAGAGATTGGATTTCCGCTCATATAGCATACAAAAAGGAAGGTGGAGCTGCAACAAACTTGATTGACGCACTGCTTTATGCTGGTCAAAGAGGCGATACTAACTCCATGATGCAGTTTAATAACTATGCGCAGGCTGGGAGAAAAATAATACAGCAAGCAAAAGATGATTCAACTTTTTCATACCCAATGCAAAATTTATTAGGCAGTGTTAAGCGTGGTGGTTTAGATTCACTTAATCTAGATGATTTATTTCTAGTTCATGAGACTCAGTTTGCTCCACCACTTGATGCTGCTGGCAATATTGCCTTAAGACCTACGGCTGACTATAAAACAATATTTCCTAGCGAGACCCCGACTGGGACTATGGAATACATTAGAGATACTATTCATATGTCAATAAACCACATTGTCCAAGGGCATCAACAAAGAGCAAATATTGAAAATGCTCATTATATTGTTGCGAGGCTTAAGGATGTTATTGACGCTAACCCTGGGGCTTTGGATAATTTATACACTGTTGATACATGGTTTACTCCAAAACCTGGTGAGGGTCTGAAAATACCAACTGGTTCATTTAAAACTTTCACGGGTGGGTCTTCTCCAGGTCAAAAAGTTAATGATGCAATGAATGCTTTATCCCAAACAGGAAAGCTAAGTGATCAAGCTTTCTTTAGAGGCGGAGAGCATGGGTCTAATACTGCAGGTGCAGATGAGTTGCTTAGGGTGTTTGGAAAACAGTTAAATACTGGTTTTGGTCCTCACTTTGATTCACCTTTCTACCATAATGCGATAACTTATGGAAAAGGAACTTATAATATAGCAGACTCTTATGGTCCCCACCAAATTGCTGCTTTGAGCGATAACGCGATCAGCCGCTTGTTTTCTAGAAACAATATGTATAGCGGTGTTAAGAAGCATACAGAATGGATTGGTAATCGCTTTAAATCTGGTGGTTATGTTCCTGGTGCTCCTTCAATGGAAGTTCCTGCAATCTTGCATGGTGGTGAATATGTTGTTAATGCTGATGCTGTAAGAAGCATGGGCGTAAGAACAATGCAGTCAATCAACCGCTCAAAGTTTAATGTTCCTTCTGGTTCCCCGTCCTATTCTGGTGGTGGGTCAACCAGTGTATCAACAGTCAATATCAATGTTGAAACATTTGTTGGGGAAGAAGAATGGTTTAAGTCAATGATGAAGAGTTACAATGTTAATGTTCTTCCAAAAATGAATAAGGCTGCTGGTAATGAGTCTAGAACATTTACAAGCTATAATGGTATTAACTAATGGCTATTCAACAACCTAATATCACCCATCTTGTTGTCCTTAATGGGCAAGAGATTACCGAGCATAACCGTATATTCAGTGGTGGTATGATTACATCTGCTGCTAATACCGAACTTTTAAACGGGAATAGAAAAAGGTTTATTAAGAACGCAAAGAATAATTACACCTTCTCTTTCACCTACCTTCCAGACAAGCCATCAGAAACTATTGATGGTCGTAAGAGTCGGAACTATCTTTATGATCTTGCTAGAGCTCCATCGTCAGCTACGCTATCAATTAAATTGGACCCTGATGATGCCTTCTATAATACAGTTGTTTATGTAGAGTCATATTCAGAAACATTAATTAGAAGAGATATTCCCAACCAGTGTGCTTATTACAATGTTGAGATTTCTCTTAAAGAGAAATAACAATGGCAGACAGTTTCTATAGTTTTAGTGAACCTCTAAATAGTGGTGTAGATTTCTATTTTGCGGACAAAACACAGTTCGGTTTAATTGCGGTTTCTGGGAATGTAACCCTACAAGTTACTTCTATCAAACTTTCTCATGGGACAATTGCACTATCAGCTGATGCTGTATTAACTGCTACTTCTTATAAGATTGCTCATGCTCAAATAGATATAAGCGATATTCTTTCAACAACATTGACGCTTGGAACTAAGATCCAGCCGTTCTTGGTACCAATATATATAACATCAAGTGTAGTTACTGTTGGTACAAAAATAGCATATGCTTCATCTGCAATAGATTGTACATCAAGCGTTGTTACGGTAGGAATGAAAATAGCATTGGCTGCATCCGCAATAGATTCTGCGGCTTCGGCTGCTACAGTTGTAACAAAGATTGCTTATAGCAATACTAATATCCTATGCACATCTGATGTTCCTGTATCTGCATTAAGAATTAGGTTTGTAAGTTCGTTAATATCAGTACTTGGCAATGTTACAACGGTGCCAAATGCTAGTACTGTAAATGCTCATATATTCCTTGCAACAATTAGAATAAATATTAATACATCTAATAGCGAGACAAGGGCGCAGATGATTCGGTTCAGCCCGAACATTACAGCTGACTCTTCACTGATACGAGCCCTACTGTTGTTAGATGGTGTGCCTTTAACGAACCAGTCAAGAACATTTGACATTTCTACAACTCCAGTATTTATAGAAAATAATAATTGGGCAGGAGATTCGTCTAGGTATTACAAGAATTCCGCTCAGTATGGCGGGTCCAAGAGAACATTTAATGCCAAATGGAGCTTTATTCCCAATAAGAGTGATGAAACAGTTGACTACAGGGAGTCTAGAAACTATTTGAAAGATGCAGCAATGGATTCAGATATCCATACTTTAACAATTATCAATCAAGATGAAAATGGTATAACCCCCTATACCGAAGAGTCAGTAAGTGTCTTTATTACTAATTTTAATGAAAAATTGTTAAGAAGGGATTTGGTTAGTGGTGTATACTATTTTGATTGCGCAATGACGCTGGAAGAGGTTTAAATGTTAACATCTGGACTATATGGCAAGGAGTTCTCTACTTCATTTAATTCAGCGATTGTTGCACCAGCCCAGAAGATAAAGCCAAGAGTTATTATCAAATGGCTGGATAGTCGTCACCTTGACAACCTGGTTGTTACAACAAACGATGCCCCTGCAAATACAGCCTACCCGACTCGGGGCTTCTTCTTCCCTGTTACCGAAGCTTTTAACGGAATTAAAAGACAATCGTTTACTTGGGCAGTTGCTGGTGCTAAAGATATAAATGGTGATGTGATTAAAGCGGATGGTAGTTGGTATGCAATGCCATCGCTCACTACTAATGATTTGGCTAATACACAAATTGGAAGCAGTCTTGAATTCGGATGGTGGTCAAATAGTACAAGTACTTCTAATGCTCACGCTACACATAGTGGATATGGATTTACTACTGATCCATATATCCAAGCAACTTTTACAACAAGAAAAGTAAATAAAATTAGAATTGTAACATCAGAATTTTATGGTCAAATATCAACATATACTGTTGAAGCGTATGATGGTTCTTTAAATTTAGTTTTGAGTGAAGTTGGAGAGATTCCTATTGGTGGGTATTACATGGACCACATCTTATCAAGTGCATTAACAACACAGAATATTTCAAAGATTAAAGTGATTATTCATTCAACTTCATATCCGCAAGATTATGCAAGAATCCAAGAAATCATTCCTTTGTACGAAGAAGATATTAGTGACTACATTATTTCGTACTCAGTGAATAGAACTCGGGATGTCCATTCCACCAGTTTGCCAATCGGCGGGTCAGAGACTGCTGTTGTTGATTTAACATTAGATAATACAACAAAGGTTTTCAATTTATTTAATACATCATCTCTTTATGGTAAATATATGGTAAAAGATTTAGAGGTTGAGGTCTTTACTGGATGGAGAATTAAAAAACCAAGCAGTAATAATATTAATGCATCCTATTTAGAGACTCAGATTACTAGCAGTATTACTGATACAGATATGTCATTCACTGTTCTGGATAAATCCAATATTCCTACTGGTGGGTCTGGTAATGAATTTATTGTTGTTATTGATCGTGATACACAATCAGAGGAAGTAATCCTTTGTTCTTCAGTGTCTAACTCTAGTGTTGTAACAGTATTGGAGCGTGGGTATGGTGGTTCTGTTGCTAAAAATCACAGCACTGGAAGTCTTGTTCGTTTTGATATTTATGAATATGTAAAAAATGGGACATTCTATGTTGATGAATGGTCAATTGGTACAGACATGACAGTGAGTGCTAATTTACAGGATTGGACAAAGTATTTGTCTGAACGAACAATCAACTACGGTTTCTTTTTACAGAATTCTTATGCAGATGATGCTGTTGAAAATCTTTTATTAAGGGCAAATTTCCCAAAGGCAGATATTGAGAGATTGCAAAACTACAAACAGGGCGCTCGTGCAAGAGGAGCTGTTGCATCGTATTCTTTTAATGAAGATACTGTTGATAGGAGTGGTAATAATATCATCCCAGCGACTGGATTAAGGGCACGGTTTTGGGGGATGCCATCAAATAAGAAAGATGTTTCCGTTAAAGATATTCTGGCAGATGCCATTGATAAAGAATTGTCCCCGATGGATAAAGCCCTTGAGGTAGAAAAATTTACTTCTCCAACAATTACGGCGCTCTCTAAAGCAATATCATCATCTAGTGCATATGCTCTAGATTTAAATGATTATACCTTTACAGGCACTGACGGTACTGTTTATTCTGAATATTATAATGGTGTATTTGATGGGTATTATATACCAACAGATTCTGGTTTACAACAAATTATTATTAGAATAGCATATGGCGGGGTTAGAGTTTATTTAGATGATATTATAATTCTTAATCGCTATAATCTAACGACAACATCTACAAGGTTTGCGTCAAGCACTGTTAACCTTACCGCTGGTGTTCCAAGAAAGATAAGAATTGAATTCTATCATTCTTTTAACACTGGCGGAGTTGCTTCATTTGATATAACTCTATACAAAGCGTTAAGTGGTGGGTCAGATGTTCTGGTAAGTGCAAACGAGTGTTGCACGATTGCTGCACTGGATAGTATCGGGACTAAAGACCCATCTAGAACTCTTACTGTTGCTGATGCCAATAATCATAGGAATAATGCAATATATATTAATTCACCAAAATTAAGTCAACCTTCATTTTTGGTTTCTGATCTAGATGATCAATCAGTTTTGCTGGAATCAAATTCATATATTAGAATACCGAGCGATGCAAGCCTTGATGTGACTGCTGATGCAAGATGGTCAATTGAATTTTATGGGAAATTCCACAATGGGTCTTTTAGTAGTGATGGAGAATATTTGAGTTCTTGGAACAATTCAACATCTACTGCTGGTTTTGAATTTTTCAATAACTCTACATCTCATGGTTTTAAAGTTAAAGCAATTGCGAACTCTGTTGTTGCAACAGAAACTGTTTCTTCTAACACTGCATTGTCTAATTCTTCTGCATCACATCTAGTTGCTACTTTTGATGGGGAGAGCCTCAAATATTATGTTAATGGGGCTCTGTCAGACACAGAGGTTGTCGCTGGCGAAATTGTTTCTTGGGCTTCAAAGCCAATTACAATTGGTGGGAGAGGGGCAACCTATACGGCTGGTGCAGAAGTAGCCCCAGCAACTATTAGAAGTCTTTATGCTGATGAGTTTGCTATCTATAATGAATGCCTCACTTCTGCTCAAGTAAGTGATAGATATACTGAGGCAAAAATGCAACCTCTTACTCAATTTGCATTCTTGTATGGCAACGAGGATACCATTAGAGGCATTATGGATGGGATTACATTTGCTGATATGGGTCGTGTTTATGTAGATGAAACTGACCATGCAAGATACGAGCATTACTACCGATTCTTTGAACCTACAATTAATCAACATGCTGTTATTCAAACATCAATTAGTGATTCAACAAATATAACAGAAGCTAACTATGTTGTTTCTTTACAGTGTAACAAGGTTATTGTTCCAGTGGGCGCTATCCAGACATCTTCATCTACGGTGCAGAATTTGTGGACAGCTCCAGACAACGCTTCATTAGCAGTTACTGCTCTTACTGCAAATCTTGCAAGTAACGCAAGCGGGGCTAATTCCGTTATGTATGTTTCTACTACGCTAGATCCAGTTTACCCAAAGACTGGTTATCTTAAAATTGATGATGAGATCATTAAGTACATCTCAAAAACAGCGGTGTCTTTTAATGGGTTAGAGCGTGGACAATTTCAAACGACTGCTGCTGCTCATACTTCGGGAACAAAAGTTAGAGAATCTAGATATTACGACCTTAAGTTTGATAAGTCTCCAGCTTATAATATTAGGAGCCCGTTTGTTTCTGCAATTCTTTTTGACTCTCCAGCCCGAGTTGAAATATCCAGATACTTACCGTATGCGTATGGAGCTGAATTAATTGTTTCTGCTACTACCGATGTTGAGCAGGGTAAGCTTGCTTGGTTGCAGGGTACAAACCCAGAAACGCAGTATCCTTACGCAACAACAATTGGCGGCATTGCTGTTGAGATGACTGAGCAAAATACTCAAGTTAAAGAACAGTCGGCTTCAACAGATGCAAGTATCAAAAAATATGGGATTAAAGATTTAACAATTCAAAGCCCATTCATTACAGACTCTGTTCATGCAAAAAAACTGGCTGATTTTATTATTGAAAAAACACAACTACCAGTTCCAATTATTAATATATCAGTTACGGCAATGCCAAAGGTTCAATTGGGTGATAGAATTAGAATAACGGCACTTAATGCGTTAGACATAGTTAATACTGATTATTGGGTGATTTCTCATAGTACAACTATTGGTGATACTGTAACGCAGAATTTAGTCTTACGAGGTGTTTCTTAATGGCTAGTGAAAATACTATCTACTTTTATCCTGGTCGGGGTGGTCACTCTCATGATGGAGAGAACTCTAGTTTTATTGATACATCTAAGTATTCTTTATTTGACTTTTCGTGGGGCATTTTCGGAGATCCTTCTCGTATTGCAGACCAAACAAGAAATTATGTTTCATTTGAAAATTTTATTATAGATACAGTTAATAATGCGGTGTTGAAACCCGCCAACATAATTCTTCAGCCAGGAGTGGTAAATGGCTCTGCCCATATTGTTTCAAGATCAATTGAAGCAAATTCTATTGTGACAGGTACATTAACAGCAAATGAATTATCTGCAAACATTATTCTTGTTAATAATGTAATTAGAAGTAATAACTTTGATGGGACAGTTCTCGCCAATGGTGTCATCACTACTGCTGGTACAGTTGGCTGGGCTGTATCTGGGCAGGGTCAAGCTGTTTTTGATACAACCTTTATTAGAGGGCAAATAGATGCTGCATCTGTTCATACTCCAGGTATTGATATTGATTCCGCTGGTAATCTAACTGCCGATAATTTTGCATTGTATGCCAACGGTAAAATTGTAAATGGTAATTTTAGTGTTAGCGCAGCTGGAGTCTTATCTGCAACTGGTGCAAATATATCGGGCACTATTGAAGCATCTTCACTATCTACCCCAGGACTTGTCATTGATTCTAATGGCGATCTAACTTCTGGTGGTGGTGCTACTGTACTTTTTGCTGATGGTTCAATCGCAACATCAAGTGGTAATTTTAGCGTTGATGCATCTGGAAATCTATCTGCAAATAATGCCCTATTGTATGGCTCTATTTATGCAGCTGATGGTTCAATTGGAGCCTGGACTATAGATTCTGATGGTATCTACAATGACACTGCTGGTAGATATGTAGCATTATATCCTGCAGTCGGAAGTGTTAGCGAAAATGTTTTTGAAGTCAACTATCTAGGCTGGACTTCAGAGATCAGCTCTTCAATAATGAAAGTTAGCTATGGTGGGTCATTTAGCTACTTAACTGGTGGCAGTGTGCATGCGAGTGCCTATCTTGCGGTAGGGTCATATATTGCAATTGATTCAGATAATCGTCATTACGCATATAGTATAAGACCTATAGTAACTGGCGCTCAACCTACTTATGTTGATATTACTGGATCTGGCTGGAAATACAATGCAACAAATTTAACACATGATGGATTCCCAATGGCATTTGGTTGGAGAAACTCTGGTGGAAGATTGACATTTGTTGTAAACAATGATGCTTCTGTTAGTGGTACCATTACTAACACAATAACTTCGGATAGAAGAGTCAAGGATAATATAAGAAATGTTTCAACATCTGTATTAGATAATTTTTATTCTATAAATACTTATGAATTTGATTGGAATGAAAAGGCACCTCAATGGTTGCAGGATCGCAGTTGTGGAGTTGGAGTTATTGCTGATGAGTTAAAGATACTTTACCCTGAAGCCGTAATTGATGACTATGCATATGAGGGGTGGGTTCACAGGTATTCGGAACATCCAGAAGGTTTTTCATTAGAAGAAATGGAACTATTTGGTTCTGATTTTTATGAATTTGTTCCTGGAGAGGGTGTTTGGCAAAAACCAAGATATGCGTCAGTTGACTACACTGTTCTCATTCCTCATCTAATATCAGCTATACATGATCTAAACAATCGTGTCAAAGAACTAGAAAGTAAGGTATAATAGATAAATGGCTTACGAGAACTATACACAAATTTCATGGACTGATGGAACCCCAATTACAGGGGACAGGCTTCAGCAAATGTCTACAAATATTCAACAAGTTAAAGAGTCTACTGACGATAACCCACAAGGTGTTAAAAAACTAAAAACAGTCACTAGCACAGTTGGACCATTCCAAGATTACCAATCTGCTCATGAGATTATTAGCTTAAAAGACGATTCTGGCACTGGTGGTGGGGATAATCGTGTGACTATCGGGGTTAGTCGTTACTATCGGGTAACAGTTAACTTTCCAGGCTTTACAGTTGATACTAAGGGTGCTGAAGATAGCACCTATATATTAACTCTTCGCTCAGGCGTTTCAGGTGGGGCTAATACTGTTATTAGCACTTTTTCTTTTACTCCTCCACCATTTACTTACATTGATGTCTCAGCTGGGGCTAACGCAACAATTGCTAATAACACTTTGCGTAATAACGCTTATGATTCCAAGTTTGGTTCTGGATCGTACTCCGTAGTTTTAGCAAGTAATGTTTCTGGGTTTCAGAATAGTTCATTCTTCGCCGCTGTGGATAGAAACTCTGGCGCATCTACAGCCAACCTGCCAGCATATTCTGTTATTGTTTCTAGTGGAACCATTCCACTTCAGCTATATGTTGAAGATGTTGGCGGGATTGCATAATACAATAAAATGGGTTTAGCTTCTAAAAGAAAAGACATTGACTGGTCAACCAAATTTCTTTCTGGAGAGGACAGTCCTAATTACAACGGTGGAAAATATATTGACGATAAGGGGTATGTTCGGGTTTTAAAACCAGATCACCCTAAGAACATTCGTGGTTATACTTATGAGCATAGGCTTGTAATTGAGCAATACTTGGGCAGGTATCTTCAGCCGTGGGAAACTGTCCATCACATTAATGAAATCAAGGTAGATAATCGTTTATCTAATTTATTTTTGTGTACTCCTCAAGAGCATAGCGCCTTGCATAAAGAGGGGAATAAGATGTCGGATACTCATCGTGCTAAAATGAGGGAAACTGCTAACAAAGTAAAACCTCACACTAAAAAGAAAAATGCATCAAAAGCTATAATTATTAAAAAAAGACTCCCGTAGCAACTTTTAGTATATCCTTATGATATGCTGTAAAGAACCCAAAGGAGTCCTTATGAAAGTTTGTGCAGGTGAAGGTTGTGGAATAGAGTTTGAACCACAAACAGCGAATCATAAATACGCTGACAAGTTATGTCGTCAATCAATAGATGTTAATGGATTATGTAAACATAGAAGGGATAATGGATTGTTTGATATTCAACCAGACCCATTGACTGGAGCAATTCCGTCAAGCGATAGTGAATTGAGGCTTTCTTATAACAAGCTTCTTAGCGAATACACAAAGTTGAAAACAAAGAGTGATGATCTAGCTGGTGCTATCTATCGTGCTGTAAAAGAAGATATTGAAACAGTTAAGTATGTACCAGTAAACAAGCCAAAGCTTGATAGAAAAACCAAGGGCGAAGAAGTCGCTGTTGCAGTTCTAGCAGACTGGCAACTTGCTAAAGTCACCCCTGACTATAACTCTAAAGTTTGCGAAGAGCGCATTGAGCTTTTTGCTGAGAAGGTAATCCAACTTACAGAAATCCAAAGAAAAGATCACCCTGTAAAGGAACTTAGAATTTGGGCTTTAGGAGATATTATTGAAGGTGAGTTAATCTTTCCAGGTCAATCATTCTTAGTTGATGGTGGTTTGTATAGACAAATTACTGTTGATGGTCCACGCATCATGAAGAATTTTATCAACAAGATGTTGGAAAATTTTGAGAAGGTAACATTTGTTGGTGTTATTGGTAATCATGGTTCTATCGGTGGTCGTGCAAGACGAGACCATGACCCTGAGACTAATGGTGACAGAATGCTTTATCGTATTACTCAATTAATGTTTGAAAAAGAAAAGCGTGTTGAGTTTAAGATTCCTGATGGTCGTGGTGAAAGACATTGGTACGCCGTTGATACAATCGGTAACTACAAAGCAATGCTTTGTCACGGTGATCAATTCGGTAGTTTGTCAGCCTTCCACTCTTTCCAAAAGAAAGCGTATGGCTGGAAGATCGGGGCATTGGATGAAGATTTTGATGATATCTTCATTGGTCACTTCCATACTCCTACCAAGATGACATTCAACACTGTTCAGTTAAGAATTTCAGGTAGCCCCGAGTCAGTTAATACATATGCTGCAGAAGTCCTTGCTGCTGCTGGTAGACCATCTCAGTCACTGTATTTCGTACATCCTGAGAATGGTATCGTTACAGCCGAGTATAACTGCTGGTTAAACTAATATGGTAAAAGCTACTGGTATCTATTGTCAGCATTGTGCTGGGCGTATGTTTACTGGTCAGCAGTATTATGCTTTCCAGAAAAACTATATTGACCTGACTTGCTTGAGATGTGCTACATCAATTGATGTAGAAGTCAAAAAGTTAAATAAAGTATTGCGGTATTTGAATTTCAAAACTGTGGAGGAACGCCATGATATCCAAGAAACCAATCGCAAATAAATTTTATAAGTACGCTGGGTCTATTGTCAAAATTAAAAAGATTTCTAAGCCCAAGAATAAAATTTTTATTGAAAAACTAACCAACAAAGAAATTATAACAATTCCATATGAGCAATCGGAAATTTTAATTATAAGGTTGTATACTGTTGGTGAAGTTGCTAAGATTGTTGAGCGTAGACCTGACACTCTTAGGAAATACGAAAGAAAGAATTTAATTCCTTCCGCTAGTAAGTTTGGAGATGAATATCCAGGCTATTCTAACTGGAGGTATTATGATGAGAGTGCAGTATATGAAATGGTTGAATTTTTCAATCAAAGAACACAAGGTCGCCCCATTACTCAAAGTAGTATTGGGGTTAGTAATAAAATAAAGTTATTAGATCAAAAAATCAAACTTCATAGATGAGGATGTTATGACAACAGATAAAGAAAAAGGCACAGAAATTTGGGCTTCATTGGGTATTACCAAGAATCTTGGTAATTATGAATCACTAAGGCTTGATGCAGGCGCACGAACGCAGGCATCAGATCCTAACGACCCTGAAGCATGGGCGAAGGTTTGGGCTTCAATTGATTCCCAGATTGAAGCCAAGTTGCAAGAACTAGATAATGAAAGCCCAAAGTGATTGGCGAGTAATTGCAGTTTGTGCAAATGATGAACAGCCAATTGCTTGGCTATCGTATGATATTGAAGATGTACAATACGCCAAGCACGGCTGTTCACAATGCAAAGTAAGAGTAGAATGTTTCTTGAATGCATGGGAAAATAAACCTTATGTCGGAGTTAATGCAGGGATATCAGAGTATGATTTCCTAATGCTTACTTGGAAGGAGTCAAAGAAATCTAATGGAAGTAACTGGTCTAGAACTAATAAAATTCTTCAAGGAATCTTGCAAAAAGTCAAATAAGCTTTTTATTCCAGATTCTCCAAGACAGGAATCTGTTGCAGACGCATTAGCTGAATTTTATAAAAAAGAAGAGTTGTTCAATGCGGTGCAATTATTTATAAAATCAAAGACTGGACCATTCTTGGTATTTGATTTTGCGATAGAATCAAGATCATATGTTGATAAAACAAAATTTGAATCTAAGTCTGTCAACGCTTTTAAAGAAATAGTAGAACAAACCAAAAAGAGAATGGAATCTGAATGAACTATGAGATTAGATTACTCAACTGCATTATTGATCAAGATGGTTATGCCGAGGCAGTAAACGCAGGTGCGGAAAATGTGTTTGTTGAGTATCGGGATATTTGGAACTTTGTTATCAGTCACTTTGACGAACATAAGAAGGTTCCGTCTAAGGATACTGTAAAGCATCACCACCCAGACTTTGAGTTTGTCGCTACTCCTGAGCCTTTGAAGTATTATCTTGATGATGCAAAGCGAGAATCATTATCATATCAAACAAGAACTATTGTTTCCAAAGCTCACTCAATACTTGGGGAGTTAGGTCCAAAAGAATCGCTCTCTTTTCTCATGGAAGAAACATCTCGGCTGTACAAGTTCTCCAGTAGCCTTAAAGATACAGACTTGGCTGGTGACTGGAAAGAAAGAGCAGATAGTTTAAGAGAAAGAGCCCTCCGTGGTGGTGATGAATTGCAAGGTGTGCCAAGTGGTATCCATGTAATTGATAAAACATTTGGTGGTTGGCAACCTGGAGACTTTATTGTTCTTCTTGGTTGGACTGGTGTTGGAAAATCATTTATTGCAAGATTGTTTGCAGTTAATGCTTGGAAGGCAGGGTATAGACCATTGATCATTTCACTTGAAATGAATAAGATGCAGGAAGGTCAAAGACTAGACACTTTGCTAAACAACGGCGAGGGTAACTTCACCAATAGCGATCTAGTACGAGCCAACCCTGCTATCGTAGACAAGTATGAGAAGTGGGCAGAGGCTACTTTCACTGGCAAGCATGCCATCCACCTTGTAACATCGGAAGGTCTTGAAACAGCAGACCAGAACATGGTGCAGGCTAAGATTGATCAGTATCACCCAGATATGGTAATTCTTGATTACCACGGCTTGTTTGATGATTCTAGTGGTGCTAAAACTGAAACAGAGAAGGCTAAGAACCTCTCTAAAGCGTTTAAGCGCATGGCTGTGAAGAACAACATCCCTATCATAGATGTTGCAGCAGTTACAATGGCTGAGGGGCACTCTGAGAGACCGCCCGAATTGGAAGAGGTCGCATGGAGTAAGCAGTTAGCTTATGATGCCGACCTTGTGTTAGCTATCCATCGTGAACCTTCTTCAGATGTGTTTCAGGTTGTGTCACGCAAGGTTAGAAGAGCTGGGCATTTTGGTTTTTATCTTAGATGGAATCTAGAGACTGGAAAGTGGGCAGAAGAATGGGACATTTAATTGATGCTAAAATATCAGGTACTGCAAAAGATATAGAAACAATTGCAAAACTAAGACCTTGGATGGAAGATGAAGCAAGGGCAAAGTATGGTTTTACAGGAAAGACAAAGTTGATTACTGACTATGATAAAGAAGCAAACATATTTTCATTCTCAATCGTTTTTGATGATGAACTTAGAAACTGAAATCAAGGATCTCCTCCAAAAATTTGGTATCCATGTTCATACTGAGTCGGGTAATGAAATTACATTTTATTGTCCGTTTCATAAAAACAGGAATACGCCTTCTTTCTATTTAAACAAAAAGACTGGACTATGGCAGTGTTTCAATCCATCCTGTGGTGAAAAGGGTAATTTCAAAAAACTATACCGACAAATTACAGGCAAGTCTTATGGTCGTGAAGTAAAGCTTGACCCTTCGGCATTAAGGAATGAACTTGATCGGGCGTTCAGACCGATTGTTCCAGAAAAAGAAATTACTTTAGACAGTATTGCTCTTGATTATGATAGCGATAATATCAAGCAAGTATTGCTACCTTTTGTAGAGCGTGGTCTTTCGCTAGACACATTGTCGCATTTTGAAGTGGGCTTCTCTAAAGGTAAAAATAGGATTGTTATTCCAGTAAGAAATCCGCAATATAAGGTTGTTGGGTTAATTGGTAGGGCGATAAGTAGCGACCAAGAGCCAAGGTATCTTTATAATACTGGGTTCAAGAGAGCCATAGTGTTGTTCAATATACAGAATGCCAAGAACTATAGTGATGTTATAATAGTAGAAGGAAGTGTTGATGCAATGAAAGTGCATGAGGCTGGATACCCCAATGTTGTTGCATCGCTAGGAGCTCAAGTTTCACCTCAACAAGTCACAATGCTAAAAAAGTACTTTGACAGAATAATTATATTTTCTGACAATGATGACGCAGGACAGGCTATGAAAGGTGCTATAATAAAATCTTGTTGCGGTAAAGAACTGTACGCAGCACAGATTCCCGAGGGTTATAAAGATCCTGGGGAAATGGATATACAACAAATAAAAGACAGTATCACAAACAAACAATTAATCATATAGGAGACAATATGTCATTTACATCAATCAAAACATTAAAAGACCTTGAAAAAGCAGTTATTCCTGCACAGGGTACAGGGAAAGGAGTTAAGAAATACTTTACTCTTCAATCAGGAGATTCTTTCAAGATTCGGTTTCGCCAAGAGCTTACCGAAGATGCAAGTAATTATAATGAAGAGATCGGTACGGGTATTTCAGTACCAGTTGTTACATCGCCAGTTAACTGGAAGTGGAGAGTAGCCTCCACCGCTTCGTTTGAGAAGTTTAACTATCGTTGTTGGGCAACTGAGCAATCAGTTACAGACAAGGCTTGGAAGCCTAAGCCACACTTGCTAATCAACATTGTAGTAGAAGTAGAGCCAGGAGTTTGGGAACCACGAATTCTTGACACTACATTTAATCAACGACATGTTGGTTTAACTTTGATTGAATATGCTAAAGAGTTTGGCACAATCACAGACCGTGAGTATAAGTATTCACGAACTGGATCGTCAGCATCTGACACAAACTATAGCCTAATTCCTTTGAATGTTTCTGAAATGCCAAAGGCAGTTAAAGAATTGCCAATGCATGATTTGGAAAGTGTTTACATGACACTCTCTTATGAGAAGCAACAAATATTCCTCACTACTGGAGAGCTTAACAAAGACTCTTGGTGATTGTTATTCATCGGGCAGGGGGAAACCCCTGCCCTTTAACAAAAGGAATATATGAAAAATAATTCTATTGTTTTAGACCTTGATGGTGTCATTGCTGACATAGACACAGCCGTTTCTGACTACTTGCATTATGTTTGCGGGGTACAGGAAGATTATTCAAGTTGGTTTACTACAGACACAAAAGATAAAGAAGCCTTAAAGTTATTTTCAAATGAACTGTTTTGGAAGAACCTAAAACCATTTGAAGATGCTTGGTATCAGGTTAATAAATGGTTCTCTGATGGCATTGATGTGCATATAGTAACTGCAAGAAGAACTGAAGCATCTGTCAGGTCCGTAGAGCCTTGGCTGGATGATTGGCGTATAAATACATTAAGACCAAAGTTTGCTAAGATGCATGCTAAGCATGAAATTATTTCTGAAATCAACCCAGTATTTGTGGTTGAGGATAATCCGAATGAAGTAATTTCATTAAGAGATAATGGAATCAACTGTTACTTGCGCAAGGCATGGTACAATAAGCAGTTCTGGAATGATTTACCTTGTATTGATTCACTTTACGAACTGGAGATTTAAGTGACAGAGTTTGTTCACCTTCATTGCCATAGCGAACACTCGCTACTGGATGGGATGTCTACTCCTGAAGAGATCGCACAAATTTCTAGCACGAATGGGCAATTTGCAGCAGCACTCACAGATCACGGAACAATGGCAGGCGTTCTCCGTTTTCAGGATGCGTGTAAGAAGCATGCAGTGCGACCTATATTTGGCGTTGAAGCGTATTTTGTACCTTCTGTTAAAGACGATGGTGATGGGAAGCATGAGCGTTTTCACTTAATCCTTCTTGCAAAAAATGATGCTGGGCTAAAGAAGCTTTTTAAATTATCACAAATATCATGGCAAGACAATTTTTATTATAAGCCTAGAATTGATTTTGATTTACTAGAGAGTATGGTGGATGACGATATTGTTTCATTGTCGGGCTGTAGAGGAAGCTCTATTGCTAAAGCGATTGAGGCTGGCAATACTGGTCGTGCAGAAATGTTGGCAGATAGATTTACTAAAATCTTTAAAGATGATTTCTATTTTGAATTACAAGCGTGGAACCCTAAAGAGATTAATGATGGGCTATTAGATTTGTCTAAGGCTTTTAATAAGAAGGCTGTAGCGACTGCTGACTGCCATTTCCCAACACACGCTGATAAAGCTTGTGAAGAGGTTCTGCTTCTCATTTCGCAGTACCCTAGTCTCGGGGCTTCTATTACTAATCTTGCTAAAGAAAACGCTACTACGCTTCACAAGTGTGGTAATGACCTTCTTGAAAAGGTAAATCATCTTTATCCTGAAAGAAATTTGCGCTTTGATGATATTAATCCGTATGTTGCAAATGCAGAAACGGTACTGTCATGGTTTAAAGATGCTGGTTATGATAGACCAGACATTCTTGAAAATACAATTGAGGTAGCGAGCAAATGCAGTGCCGAGATTACCAAGCGTAGAAATCTGCTCCCTAAATATCTAAAGTCATTAAATTCAGATGAGTACCTACGAGAGATGACTGAGTTTAGACTGAAGGAACTTGGTTTAGGTGAAGAATACAAGGTAAGACTTGACGAGGAACTTGGAATTATTAAACAACTCGGCTTTGCTGATTATTTCCTTATTGTTTGGGATCTAACATCCTGGGCTGACGCTAACAATGTTGGTCGTGGGACTGGTAGAGGTTCTGTAGGTGGAAGCTTGCTTGCCTATCTATTGAACATTTCTAAAGTTGACCCGATTAAATATAATTTACTATTCGCTCGCTTCATCAACCCTGAGCGTAACGACTATCCAGATATTGACTTGGACTTTGAGGATAAGAGAAGAAACGAAGTTAAAGAATATCTTAGGAATAGATGGGGTAAAGACCATGTTGCTGCAATTACTACTTATGGTACATTCAAGCCTAAGTCAGTAGTGAAAGATGTTGCTAGAGTATTGCAAGTTTCTTACGAAGAGACTAACAATATCACTCCATTTTTTGAAACAATTGAAGAGTTAATTGAGTCACCCAAGGGTAAGATTTTCTGTAACAAGTATCCTGATGTGCCTAAGCTGGCTACAAGGCTTGAAGGTAGAATTAGAAATGTTGGAATCCATGCTGCAGGTATGGTTGTATCGTCTGTTCCATTGAACGAAGTTTGTCCTATTGAAACAAGAAAAGAAACTGATGGTGGAGAGCGAACAACCGTTACTGCATTTGATATGACTGATGCAGAGGCTGTTGGGTTGATTAAAATAGATATTCTTGGTCTAAAGACCGTATCTGTGATTAAAGATTGCTTAGCGAAGGTTACAGAGCGTCTAGGCATTGATGTAGAGGCTCAATCATTGGCTCTAGATGACCCTATTGTGTTTGAAAACTTTAATAAAGGCAACACCGTTGGAGTTTTCCAAACCGATGCAGCAGCTTATCGTAATCTAATTGAAAGAATGGGTATTGATAACTTTAGCGATCTTGTAGTAAGTAACGCTCTGGTAAGACCAGGAGCCTTGTTATCGCAAGGTCAGAAGTATATTGATTGCAAGAAGGGATTTACTCAACCGTATTATCCTGACAAGTCCGTTGAAGAAATATTAAAAGAAACATATGGTACTGTCATTTTCCAAGAGCAATTGATGCAGATGTCTGTGTTGATTTCGGGTTTCACTTGGTCAGATGCAGATAAGCTAAGAAAGATTATTGGAAAGAAAAGAGACATCAGTGAATTTAAAGATTTTAAAGATAAGTTTGTCAATAATGCAATCATTCCAAAAGCAGAGGCAAGGAAAATGTGGGCTGAGTTTGAAATGTCAGCTCTATATATGTTCAATAAATCTCATGCTGTAGCCTACTCAATGCTGTCCTATCAGACCATGTGGTTAAAGGTAAACTACCCTCTAGAGTTCATCTGGTCATTACTATATAATGAAGATTCTACTGAAAAGATCACTGCGTACCTTATGGAAGCCCAGCGTCTAGGTATTGCAATTCTTCCTCCAGATGTAAACTATTCCGAAGAATACTTTACAACTGACAGCCGAACAGGGCTTGATGCTATTAGGTTTGGTTTAACGAATGTCGCTGGCTGTGGTGCTTCTGCAATTAAGGAAATTCTAACTAAGAGACCATTTACTTGCTTAGATGAGTTTAATAATAAGTGTTCTAAGTCTGCTGTCAAAGCGCCTCTCCGTCTTAATCTTGAGAAAGTTGGGGCGTATGTTTCAATGAATCATATTTCTCAATACGAGCATGAGCGTTACTATCTGCCAGTTCTTGGTTTCTCTATTAAATCGGGTGAAGAGAATAATGAGATGGATGAGTTCGTAGGCAATCTTTCTGAGTTCCATGAAATAAATTCTCCATTGACGCTTATTAAAGCAATTGTGCGATCAACGAAAAAGACTCCGCAATATCTAAGAATTGAATTTGAAGACTTCTCGGGGTCAGCTACTGTATTCGCTGACAGGAATACTGAAATGGCGAATAGAGATTATGTTTATGCTTTGATCGGGGATAGAACACTACATTCGTTCTGTGATGCATATAATTTCATTGACACTGACTTACATAAGTTTATTACTCTTAGACAAAAGGGTGATGACCATGAATATAACTGGCTACATGAAACTGGGTTGGGTTATGTTGGTGATGAAAAGACATTGATGTATGTAATGCACTCTAGAGTCTTCACAACTTCTAAAGATAAAACAATGGCTAACCTTTATTGCTGGGATGGTAAGGAAATCTTTAAAGTTGTTATTTTCCCAAGACCTTATGCAAAGCTTAAGGGTGTGATAAAGCAAGGGCAGTGGTATGCAGCAAGGCTTTCAAAGATTGAAGAAAAGCAAACACTGACTCGCATGGACTCGTACAAAGTAGAGTCTGATTCTTCCATCATCAATATAGATAATTATATAGAGCGAAAAAACTTGGTGAAAGTAGTAGCCTAGTGCTTCTTACAATATACATACCAACTTATAAAAGAGATTCTCTAGATTACTGTTTGGATAGTATAATATCTCAAACTAATTCTAATATTGAAATTATTGTATCTGATAACGACCAAGATGGTTACGCAAGACAAGTGGTGTACGAATACAAGGACTACATCACTGATTATTCCATTAGAAAACAAAATATCGGTTGCGATGGTAATTGTTTGCATGGAATTACTGCTGGCACTGGTGATTATGTCTGGGTGCTTGGTGACGATGATATTTTAATTCCTGGAGCGATTGATACTATCATGCCGATGCTGAACGGAGTTGATCGTGTAATGCAATTTGCCCCACACTCTGGAGAAGTATTGCCTGGGTTTTCTGGTACAATGATAGAGTTGATAAATAAACTTAATGATAAATCGTATTTAGTTGCTGCAACTTTGGCAAGTATGAATATCTGGAGAAGAGAAGTCATGGATTTTAAAATCGGGGTGAAACATCTTGATTCTAGGAATGTCTTAGCCTGGGCTGGTATTGGTTGTAGTACGGTGAGTGTTCCAGAGGTTCCTACTGTTCTTGTTAATGACACAAACCTCTTTCAGTTTAAAGATTTTGGTAGTGTGATGTCTGAGTACTGTGATGCTCTATCTGATATTGAAGGTGTGGAGAAATTTACATTCAATGATGCCAATCAATGGAATTTTGTTAATGCCTCAATGGGTGCAAGATGATTGTATACACAGGCGGGACATTTGATCTATTCCATTCTGGTCACGCTAGATTGTTAGAGAGGTGTAAAAAAGCTGCTGGTGACGATGGCTATTTAGTTGTATCTGTTAATACAGATCAATTCTGCTCTCAATATAAAGAGCCTCCAATTTGTAGTTTGGCTGAAAGAATGGAAGTTGTTTCTTCTTGTAAATGGGTGGATAAAGTAATTGTAAACTCGGGCGGTGCTGATTCTAAACCTGCTATCATAGAGGCAAAAGCTGATCTTGTAATCGTTGGTTCCGACTGGCAAAGTAAAGATTACTATAAGCAAATGGGATTCACACAAGAATGGCTTGATGAGCATAAGATTGGCGTGATGTTTGTCCCGTATACAGAAGAGATTTCAACAACAATTATTAAATCAAGAATACTAGATAGAATGTTTCAATAAAGGAGAAATATGTTACTTGTAGATAAAAGAAAAGGCGATTTGATGCCGATCCATGATGTTATTCCGACTCCCAGTGTCGGTTTGAATCGGGCTTTAGGTGGCGGATTAAATACTGGTGCGACTCACTTGTTTTGGGGTACTCCTTCTGTGGGTAAAACGACTATGTGTTTTAGAATTATGGCTGAGGCGCAGAAGATGGGGTATCGTCCGATTATTGTTGATTCGGAGTCTTCGTATAGTGATGTGTATGCTGAGAAGTGTGGTCTAGATATTTCTGATGTGGTGGTGATTCAGTCTACTATTGTTGAGGATATTATGAAAAGTTTGATTGGGTATTTGACTGATGATAAGGAGAAGCATATTTTCTTGTTTGATTCGTTGTCTAATATTGTGAAGGAAGAGTTTTATGATAAGCCTGAGGGTGGTAAGGCGATGGGTTTGTCGGCTCGTTCGCAAGGCTACTTTTTACAGAAGCTGGTGAACTATCTTCATAAGGAGCGTAACATCATGTTGTTTGTTGCTCATCAAACGGTTGACTTGAGTGGTATGTACGCTATTACTAAGGCAAAAATGGGTAATGTTGTGCATCATAATATGCATAATATTATTAAGTTGTTTCTTTCTATGTCTAAGGGCGAGATGGAGCGTGAGCCGAATAATATGATTACTTCGCAACGGGCTGTTTGGACTATTGAGAAGACTAAGCAGTTGCCTACGATTGGTTCTACTGGATATTATTATGTGCTGCCACAATTGGGGCAAATTGATGCTCGCCGTGAGTTGATTGATATTGCGATTGAGATGAATATTATTGTTCGCAAGGGTGCTTGGTATACTTATGATGATAGTAAGTGGAATGGTATGGGTGCGATTGAGCTTACCGATAAGCAAATGAAGGCTATTGAAAAACAAATAAAAGAGTAGGAGCGAGTAGTGAGTCACCTAGATGATGAAATTGAAGAAGTTCGGTCTTATATTTCTGAGCCTTTCTTCCAGACCATTGACTGCAATCAGGGCTGGCATCAATTGATTGTTGATTGCCATAGGGAGTTGGCTACCATTGATCCAGATTATAAACTTTATCAAGTCAAAGAAAAGTTTGGTGGATTAAGGTATTATATAGATTCAAGTTCAAAAGATTATTATGCGATGCGTGATGTGATTAATAAGTTTGAAAGGCTTTCTTTGCAGACATGTGAATATACTGGAGAGCCTGGAGTTTTGGCTAAAGGAAAGGGCGGGTGGATGAAAACCTTGTCTAAAGAAGTGATGTCGGAGTATGGCTATGAACAAGCATAATCTTATTGTTATTGCTGGAGCTATTGTTTATTTATTTTTTCTTATTAAGATGTTTTTGTGAAAAGAACTGAACAAGAAGAAATCAAGAGGGACAAAGCAAAGGCTGTAAAGAACTCTGGTCGTGGTTTAAGAAAGGGTGATGCTTCGTTGAATAAGTTTTTGCTTGATTATAAACATAACGAAAGAACATTCACTCTCACATTAAAGGCTTGGAATAAAATGCGTAAAGATGCATGGAATGCTAGTTATAAATATCCATGTATTTCTGTTGTATTCGGTGAGAACTCCGAGACAAAGGTTGCTATAATAGATTGGGAAGTGTTTCAAGAACTAGTGAAGGGAAGCGAGTATGAGTAGGAAATATAAGTACAGTTTTTTCTGTGACAAATTATCTGGTTGGAAAACACTAGGGTTTGGCATTGGTCATGATGATCAATATATCGGATTGTATATAATTTTCTGGATGGTTGGAATTCAAAGAAAGATGGTAACAGCATGAACCAATATGGGAACCCGATGTTTTTTCAGATTCTAGAAGAGCTACGAGCGCTTCATACAAAGAAAGGACAGGACTATGGCACTGCGAGCGATCCTCTTGCTAATGTTCGTGCGTCAGTTGAATGGGGTGTTCCAGGTTGGGTAGGCACTTTAATTCGTGCTAATGATAAAGTAATTCGCCTACAAAGTGCCGCTAAGGGAAGTAAATTGGTTAATGAAGGTGTAGAGGATTCCCTTATAGACCTTGCATCGTATGCAATCATTGCTCTTGCATTATATCGTGAAGATAATGATATGAAGCAGGCTGTTGTTATTACAGAAGATCTAAGAAAGAGTCTACATGCCTGATATTGTTGTTGATACAGTCTTCCTGTCTGAACAGATGGGTGATAAGGCAAAAGAATTTACAGAGTGTATTCGTATTGTCCAAGACATTATTGAAAACCCTGACCATTACATTGGGATGCAAGCAATCAAGTATGCCAATATGTTAGCTGGTTATAGAACACTTATGATTGTAAAATCACAAGCATTTAAAAGAAGATCTAGTATTATGAGCGAGCAGGACAAGTTCGTTAATGATGTATGGAAAACTATGTATGAAGCATTATCCGAGAATATTAACGCCCTTAAACTGGCAGCAAGAGGAACAAACTCATGAAAGCAATACAACAATTAAGAGCACCAAAAGCAGTTGCCCCTGTTGATGGTCCAGTGGTTATGGCAGATTTAGTTGAAGCAATTAATGACCACTTAGCGTTAAGAAATACCCCTAACTTTAAAAAGGTTAATGGGTTTCATCCTAGCTACACAAACCAGTGCGCTCGCTACTGGTATTATATGTTTGAAGGAGTAGAAGTAACCCCTTCATTTAGCTCCCAGACCTATCGTATTTTTGATAATGGTCATGCTGTCCATGAAAGACTTTATAGTTATCTTCGGGGTATGGGTATCCTTGTTGGGGAAGAAATTAAGGTTAATCATACCGATCCTCCAATTGAGGGTACTGCAGATGGTATAATTAATTGGTATGGCGAGAAACTAATTGAACTTAAATCAATAAGTCAAGAAGGTTTTCATTATAGACAACTGCATAATAAACCTAAAGATGAACATTACCGACAAGCCCAAATTTACATGGAGTGCCTCAACCTAGATTCAGGTTTCGTAATCTATGAAAACAAAAACAATCAACAAATTCTTCCAATCTTTATTGAGAGGGATCAACCGTTTATTGATAAATTATTTAAAAAATATAGGAAGTTCCACGGCTCTTACTTGAGCAAGGAAATTCCAGTGCAACCATACAAAAGGACATCGGCTAACTGTAACTCCTGCGATCTGGTTGCTCACTGCTGGGCAGGAGGAGATCGTAATGATGAAGAGAAGGGGAACGAGCCTTTTTAATTTATGCGAAAGCGTAAATGGATGATAAATCTTTTAAGATTTGCGCTTATGAAGAGTGCGGTAAAGAGTTTCATGCAAAAGTTTATAACGCTATCTACTGTTCAGCGGAGTGTCGCAAGGTTGTCACAAATAGAAATTTATTAGCAAGTTACTACGAGAAGAAAGCTAATAAAAACAAGAAAAGAATTTGTAAAACAAAAACATGCACTGCTGTATTATCCATATATAATAAGGAAAATATTTGCGAACAGTGTAAGAGAAAGCGCTTTGTAAATAGATTAGTCTCATGGGGATGGTCTGAAGAAAACGCTAGGCGTGGTATGGATTGAGTATCAAGTCGCTTGTCTCATCTGTAAAAGAAACTAGGATACTCGCTATTGACCCATCTTCGCATTCCCTTGCTTGGGTTATTTATGATATTAGCATGACTGATATTTCTTTAATTGCCTGCGGGAAAATTGATTATAAAAAAGATAAAGATGTTTCAATAAAGTTTTCGGTTATTAACAAAGGGTTATCTGATATTGTAAAAGAATACACACCGAAACATGCAATAATTGAGCAGTCAATTTATGTTCAGAATTTTGAATCAAGCAGGATCATATCTTATATAATTGGTTACAGTTGGGGAGTGATAAGTGCTGGTAATTGTACAGTGTCAGATGTCAATCCTTTAGTTTGGAAGGCGGGTATTGGGTATAAGAATCTGGGCAAGAAAGATAAAGAGATTTTTATGAATGACGGGAAGCCAGGTGCTCTCCAGATAAAATTAAAGAATGAAAGAAAGCGCAGAGTGCGCATGCTTGTATCAAAATATTTTGCTACAGGCGATATTGGTATCAATGATGATGATATCATAGATGCAGCAGGTATTGGCTTATGGTACGCAACAAAAAAGATACAGCAGGCTTCTAATGGCTAATGAACCGTATAAGGATAGATCGTTCCTGTATGAGATGTATGTCCAGAGAAGAATGAATTTAACTGATATATGCAAAATATTAAAAGATACATACAACATTGAAGTAACACCGCAAGCTCTTTACAACTGGGTTAAGAAATATGATTTACTTAAGTTCAGAGGTAAGGGTAGAAGTTTAACAACGGCTGGTCCTAAGAGAGCGAAGTCTGCGGCTCAGATTGACGCTGAGAAGCGCAAGAGAGAGCTGCGGAAGAGAAGTGAACTACAAAGAAAAAGGATGGGAAAATGAGAAGAAGTGTAACTACTAAAGATATTTCTAACTTTGCAAAGCTTGACATGATTTATAATCAAGTAAGAGTTATTGAGTCCAAGCAGAATGAAACTAAATTTAAATGCCTCGGCTCTGGCGAGTGTTGCAAGATTGGTCTGGTTATTCACATGGCTGAGTGTGCGAATATCGCATTTAAGTTGCGCCAGCAATATTATTTGTATCTTGAAGATAAGGGTCGTATTTTTGCTGAGAAGTGGATGAACGAAGTAGTCTCCGATCTCACTACTGCAATGTATGATAAAGACTGGGTTGCTGGTGGAGAGACTAGTCGGCATTGCGCTTTCTATAAAGGTGGATGCACCGTTTATGGGTACAGACCGATGGTGTGCAGGACATTTGGAACGATCACGACTGTAGACAACTATTGCCCAAGAATTAGAAACGCTAATGGCGCTATTGAATATTTTACTGGCGATGCAGTGATTAACACTATCAAGATGTTCCAGGATTATTTGAAAGATTTTTCTGAAGGCAAAGATGAAGGTTACAATCTGGTTGTATATATGCCATTGGGAGTTCTAAGCTTCTTACTTGAATCTGACGAATTGATTGAACTTGAGAATACTACTGATAAGAAGTTTTGGAACGGTGTTCAGGGCTGGCACAACTACAGAGTAGAGTTTACAAAGCTTCATGGTTATGATAGAGATGTTTTGGAGAAAGTTGCTGAAGTGACTGGGGTGCCATTAACATTTCCAAAGTTTACCAAAGAGGATTAAGTAATTGATATTTTGGAATAGTGGAGGAGCGGCTCGGTCTGGTGAGGGGTATGGCGATTCTTCTTTAAGGATTATTTCTAATTTAATCAAGCATGGAGTTCCTATTTCTGAGTATCTTGTTGATGTTCCAGAAGAAATAGAAAAAATGGATTTTGGTATTGATTATATGAGTGTTAATACAAATACTAATAGTCCTATTATAATAAACAATTGCCTTCCAGAAGGTTATGTTTACGGCTCTAAGTATTCAATTGGGTTCACTTATTGGGAAACAACCGCTTTGAGAAAAGATTGGGTTGACCAGATGAATCGGATGGACGAGATATGGACTACATCTGAGTTTATGAAAAATGTATTTATAAACTCTGGGGTGCACAAACCAGTCTATGCTTTTAACTTAGGCGTTGACCCAGAACTGTATTCACCTACTAGAAAGAACTCTCATAAGCCATTTACATTTCTGAGCATGGGTTCTCCTTCAACAAGAAAAAATTCTCAAATGGCTGTTGATGCATTCCTACATCTTTTTAGTCGTGATGAAAATTATAAACTGATTTACAAATCTAATGGACCGCCAGACGCTCGCCTTCATAAAGGTACGAGCGATCAGTCATCCATTCATGGGCATCCTAGGATTGAAGTTATAGATTGGAAGATAAGCGAAAGCCTTCTTTCTGCATTATATGATGAAGCAGATTGCTTGTTATATCCTACAAGTGGAGAAGGGTGGGGGTTGATACCGTTTCAGGCGATAGCGAAAGGTATTCCAACGATCTGTACTAACGCTACTGCCTGCGAGGAGTATGCAGAAATGTCTGTACCTTTGGATTACAAATGGTCTAACATGAACATGACTGGTATATATCATAACACTGGAGAGTGGGCGGAGCCAAGTTTTGATGATTTATGTGATAAAATGTTATATGTAGTTAAAAACTACGATGATGTTTCAAATAAGACACTGAAAGGTGCTAAGCATATTAACGAGAATATGACTTGGGAAAAAGTAACAAAGGAATACGCTGAAAGATTATGGCAGATATTGAAAGATACCAGGGTGAAAGCCTAATAGAAGAATTGAAGCATGTTGAAGAAGCTGGTTTGCTTTTTGTTAAAGGTTATAACTACTCTGAAATATCAACACTGCTCTCTTTAACTGTTGATAAAGCTAAATCGTATGTTGTAGAGTATAAGAAGATCCTTAATAAGCAGGCTGAGTCTGACCCCTACTTCCTAGAGAAGCTGCAGTTTAATACAATAAAAGCTTTGCAAGAGTTTGATCAATTAAGTAAGGAAGCCTGGGAAACTATCAATATCGCTACCGATCACGGTATGATTCCTGCAAGAATTCAAGCTATCAAATTAGCTGGCGAGCTGGCTACTAAAAAAGCTCAGCTGCATAAACTTCTTACTGGCAACACCACTGATAACCAGTACATCGCTCGGATGCAGAAAGCGGAAAATGTTAACCAAATTCTTTCAAAAGTATTACGGGATGTGATTGGAAAGCACCCTGATGTTGCTAATGAAGTTCGTGTTGAACTTGAAATTGCTTTTGAAATTATGAATTCGGAAAATGTTTAAATGAAAGTCAAAAAACTTAGACTCAAAACCCTCTATCATAAAGGTTTAAAAAATCTAGATTACAAAAAGGGTGGTGCTTTGCATGTCTGATTTCATGGGAATGAATCTTGAACTTGCAGATTTTGATAGGCTTTTGCGTCAAGATGATCTTACAGAAACACCTGTTGATATTCAAACATTTGTACAAGATAAAGAATATTTGGGTTTACCTCCGCTTTCTGATATTCAATTAGAGATTGTAAGACATTCTACACAGATTTACAAAGAAAGAACACTAATTTCTTTATTAGGGGAAGAAAAAGGAAAAGAGTGGTATAAAACATATACTGATAATGAAGTTATTTGTATGTTAGGTAAAGGATCTGGGAAAGACCATTGCGCAAGAATATCAATGGCTTATACTGTATATCTTATTCATTGCCTTAGAGATCCATTAATTTATTATGGTAAGGCTCATGGTGTGTATATTGACCTTCTAAACCTTGCTGTAAACGCTCAGCAAGCTCAGAGAGTATTCTTTGAACCATTAAAGAACTTATTACTTAGATCTCCTTATTTTAATAAAGTTGGATTTGAACCAAGAGTATCAGAAATATTTTTCTTTTCTAAACCTGTTAGATGTTTTTCTGGTCACTCTGAATCTGAAGGTTGGGAAGGTTATGAAGTAATGACAATTATTTTGGATGAAATTGCTGCTTTTAAAACAGATGCTGAATTGCGTGGAGAAACGAGATCAAAAGGATCTGCGTCTGCAATTTATAATATGTCTAAGCTTTCTATTATGTCTCGCTTTCCAGAAGTAGGTAAAGTTATTCTATTGTCTTTCCCCCGATATAAAGGTGACTTTATTCAACAAAGATATTATAATTCTAGAGAAAAGAAAGAGCCAAAGACTTGGACTATTAAAGCTGCAACATGGGAAGTTAATCCTACAATTAAGCGTGAACAATTAGAATCGGAATATATTAGAAATCCTGTTGAGGCTAGAGCTAGATTTGAATGTGAGCCTCCTAATATGGAAGATGCTTACTTTAGAGATCCTGAATTAGTTAGAAAAGCTTTCATGTATAGTGAAGATCCTGTTGATGAAGAAGGTAATTTTAAACCTTGGTTTAATAAAACAGATGGTCAGGTAAGATTTATTCATATTGACTTAGCCTTAAAGAGAGACAGAGCTGCGCTTAGCATGGTGCATTGCACTGGACTTAAGGAAGTTAAAACATTAATGGGTGTTGAAAATCTTCCTATTATTAATGTTGATTTGGTTTACTCATGGGAAGCATCTGTTAACCAAGAAATTAATTTTGCATCCATTAGACAAATGATTCTAGACTTATGTAGAAAATTTGATGTTGCTAAAGTTACTTTTGACAGATGGCAATCTATTGAAATGATTCAAAGCTTAAGAGCTCAAAGTATTAATGCTGATTTTCATAGCGTTAAGAAAACAGACTTTGATACATTAATGACTGCTATTTATGATACAAGATTGCGTGGATATTGGAATGAGCTTTTAGTTGAAGAAGAGCTTTTGAAACTTAGACTATTTGGTAATAATAAAATTGATCACCCAAGTTCAGGTTCAAAAGACTTAGCAGATGCGGTTGCAGGTGCAGTATTTGTTTGTGTTGAAAATATGGCTATTGATGGAGATGTTGAAATAGAAATATTATCACCAGATAAATATTGGGAAGAAAATGAAGATATTCCAAATTTTGGTACTGTGCAGGTATATAATAGGGAAACAGGTGAATATTCATCTGGCTTTAATCAACAAGAAACGGATGGTATGAAATGGCTGGAAAATCTCTAGACCCAACTAAGGTTACTCATGAAGAAGTGATTAGCCAACTGGCGATGCAATTGGCTTCAGTGCAAGTTGATGTTATTGTCTTGAAATTGGAAAATCAAAAGCTAAAAGAACATATTGCTAATAACGCTGAATTCTAAATCAAATAATAAATTTCTTTTAGTTTTTAAAAGTTTTTTGCTCCCTGTTGAGTTTTTTACCATAAAGCCTGATATGGTCTTATCTAAGCAATAGGTGGTCAAAATGGCTTCCTATCAAAACAAACCAAACATAGGAGAAATTAAGTGACAACACTAAAGATGAATAAAGTAGATACGCTTCCAGAAATCGCAAGAGCTGGTCGTAAATCTGAGGAATTGAATATGATTATTGCTGCACTCAACGAGTCGGCAAAAGATGGTAATTCAGTTCGTATTGATGGAATTAAAGCAGGTAATGCTTACAATTCAATGCAACAAAGAATTCGTGCTCAGGCTAAGAAGTTGGGTTACAAAATTGTTATCCGTTTTGATTCAACAACTGATTCACTATTCTTCAAGGCAACTCGCATTGGAAATGTAAAGAATACAACCGAGATTGGCGTTACAGCAGTTAATAATCTTTCAGCTAAGGCTAGCGAAATTACTGGTGTAAAAACTAAGGTTAAGACAAAATAATTAGACCAAAAACAAATACCATAAAGCCCTGCGCCTAGCCAGCGCAGGGCTTTTTTTTATGTCATAATGTAGGGATGACATTACAAATTGAACAACAGAATATTGAAATTGATAGAGAAGATATTGACTCATGGTGTCCAATGTTTGCGCTTCCATGTTACGATAGAGCATTGACTGAACCTTTCTTTATGTCTTTTATGAAGACAGTTATGTATTGTAAGGATATCGGATTAAAGTTTGCGGTTAGTACAATTACTGACTCACTAATCAATAGAGCAAGAAATAACCTTGTTGCTAAGTTTATGGCTAACCCACAGTTTACTCACTTGATTTTCCTTGATGTTGATCTTAGTTTTAGACCTGAAGATATTGTAAAGCTTCTATGGCATGATAAAGATATTATGACTGGCGCTTATCCTATTAAAGAAATCAATTGGGAAAAAGTTGTAAAGAATGTTAATGATGGTATTGAGAGTAAGGATTTAGCTAAGAAATCAACTCGCTTTGTTGTAAATCCAGTTAGGTCTGGTAGTAATACAATTGAAACAGATAATGGTGCTATATCAGTTCATGATGCTGGTACTGGCTTTATGTGTATTAAAAGAGAAGTCTTTGAGAAATTAATGGTTGCCTATCCTGAATTAAAGTTTAGAGATGATACAGGTAGCATGAAGGGTGCAGAATTAGATAATACATATGCTTTCTTTAATTCTTATGTTGATGATGATGGAAGGTTTGTTTCTGAGGATTATGGTTTCTGTAGATATTGGCAAAAGATTGATGGTAAAGTTTGGGTTGATCCAGGTATTGAGATTGGTCATTTAGGTAGAATGACATATGAAGGTAGTATGATAGATTATCTTGTAGAAATCTCTGTTGATACATCTAAGGCTGATGCATTGGATCTTGGAAAGCCAAAATCTAAGAATCAGTCTAGGAAATCCAAAAAATAAATAACCAGCTAGTAGCCTAAAAAATATATACTAAAATTGTGTAAAATATTGGCTAAAATGTGCTTGGTGAAACATTAGATAAAACATTATCTAATCCCTGATATAATTCCCTAACTTACACAGCTGTAATCTTACACGACCCCCTGCGCATTTTTTTATATAATTCTTTATCTAAAACGAGACAGGTTTTTGACCAGTTTTCTGACACAAAAGAAATATAAAAGAAATATTATTACGCAGGTTTTGTTTGAGCCATATGCCCGATACAATAGTTAGCCAATGAGTTCACTATTATTCAGTCTAAATATCAAGGAATTAGCGCACTATTTGTGCGCTATTTCTGCGTATAATCACCAATATAAATCATTATCTTAGGGAAAGGAATAGTATATGAGTAAGCCTATATTCGGGTCATTAGTCGGTAATAAATTATCAGATAAAAATACAGTTTATGGAATTGTTACAGAAGTGCGTGAGATTACACAAAATAATGAGACTTTCTTTATAGCATTATTAGATACAGGTAAAGCAATGCGTATGTCTACAGTTTCTAAATTGCTATACGCTAAGAGACAGCGTTTGCGTAAAGTTGGAGATCAGTTTGCTGTTTATGCTTGGACTAGTGATTATGAAGTGTCTAAGCAAAAGTTTGGTCCTCAAAAAAAGCGTATTGTTTCACCTTGTGTTACAGGTAATGTAAACACTATAGCAACTATTGGAGATGAGAAAATAAATATTATTACTCATATTAGTTCCAGTAACCCTATTTATTATCCAAAATTCTAATAATAACCAACAACGAAAGGTAAAAATATGACAATGGAAGAAATTTACAATAGCACTATTACTCGGCTAAATAATTTGTATAGCCAAAAATATAGAGGTTTGATAACCTTTAGTGAATTTGCTAGTGAACAACAAATGGCATTACTTGACTTTAGTATTGGTATTAAAGAAAAGGTTCATGAAAAGATTGAAGAAGATATCCAAGAATCATATTTACTAAAAATAGAAAGTGAGTTGCAATAATGGAAATTGAAATTGTAGATGCTTCAGAAATAGTTGCTCCTATTACTTTGACTTCATTTGAGGTAACAGGTGTGCTTGAGTTTGAGTTTATGGATGAAAGTGAAGTAGAAGTAAAAGAAACTAAAAAAGCAGTAAAAGCATATTTCCCTTATGGTTCATATACAAAAGAGAGAACACATAGGGATTACTGGTTGAGTGACGATCAGGAATTTCTTGCTTGTTTAGTTTCTATTAAAGTTCAAAGAATGAGTCGGCGTAATCAAATCATTATTCTAGACGATATTCGTGAGTTTAGACTATTGACTAAAGAAATTGCTACTGGTTTGTGTGAAAGTTTTGCAACAGTTGGCTATAAGTTTAGTGTTTACGAAGAGGCATAAGTGGAACATAAACAGCAATTATTAGATGAACTTGAAAAATTAACAAGTCTTATGGATATCCCTTTTGCTCGCAGAACGGATATCCATTGGATATTAAGAAATGTTGCAATAAATAATACAGATGAAAAAAGAATAAAGAAAGTGATTAGTATTTGTCAACTTCTAATGAAAGGTGAATAAAATGAAAATTGGATCTGAAGTAGTAATATCTACAAAAGAAGAAGGTTCTATTCCTATGAATAAAATTAGCCTTTTAGAATTAGCAATTGAAATGAACCATAGAACAAATAGTATTATGGATGTTCTTGAGTATAATCAACAGATGATTGTTAAAATGCAGGATAAAATTATTGAATTAGAAAATGTTATTGATAGGATTAATAATGGCTAAATGTATATATTGCTCGTCATTATTTATTGACGAACGGTATGAAGCAGGTTATGAATACTGCTTAGATGAGAAATGCCAAAAGATTGGACTTGATATTTCAGAACGGGAATTTAGAAAAGTTTACACTCCTGCTTTGCTTCACAAGTCTAATTACTTTTGGGTAAAGAAAACAGAATTAAAATCTTTAAATGTTAGAGCTGATCTATTAGGACAAACAGACTGAAAGGGAAAATATTATGAGTTGGTTAGATGATATTGAAAATGAAGACAATAGCAAAAGGAATCACCCTACAATGAGAAATGCAAATAAACTAACACCTAAGAATCATGAAAACATTAGCCCTTATGATTGGGCTTTGGATATAGATATGAATCCAGATTGGTCTTCATGGGACAAAGAGATGAAAGATTTCTTTGGTTACAAAGAGGAGAAATAGTTAAATGCAAGATCAAGATATTATTTTAACAAAAGAAAATTGGTTTGATTGTGATGGTTGTGGGGTAAAGATGCAGCCTGAGTTTTGGAAAAAGACTTGGGATCAAGAATCAGAATCCTATATTGTTCAGGATCAAATGGAAGCCAGATTAATTGATGGTGATATTTATCCTATTATGAATCAAATTGATGGGGGATTATCATTTGAGTTATGTGGTGGTTATGGTGAATTCTTTGATTGTATGACTGAAGATGACATAATTAAATTATGTATTTGTCATGATTGTACATCTAAAATGTTTTCACTCTTTAATAAAACAAAGAAATTGGCTGGTCTTCATCCTTCATCTTCAACTAAAGAAGGTGAATTTTGTTGCGAATGGGGTTGGAGTAGTAAAAACGGTGAAGTAATTCTTCCAGAAGGGAAAATGTAATGGATTTTCAATGTCAAGAATGTTTTGAATTTTTTGAAGAAGGCATTATGCCTTGTGTTATTTGTGGGAGTGAAGTTGTAATTCCAGTTGATTTTATCACTGAACAAAATGAATGGGATGATAAATACTAATGGATCACATATTGCTTTTAGCAATGCTTTTATTGATATTCACAATTCTAATTAAGGATAAATTATGAAAAAGAAAAAGCTTAAGATATTGGAATGGGTCAAAGTAAAATCTGAACCTCAATATTATTGGACCAAAGAAAATGGTTGGAACAATAAAAAGGATATGCCAGAAGAATATTGGAAAATTAAAGAAATAGGAGAAATCAATGATTGATTATATGGAAATAGGTTCATCTCCAACTGATGAACATTGTGCTCAATTAGGTTCTGATGAATATGCAGTTTTGTCAAGAATTGAACTTAACGCTTATGTTCATCAATTAGAAAGAATGTTCCCTCATGTTAAAGAAACTGATTCATTAAAATTTGCTGTTAAAAAATTCAATCATGATTTCGGTACTTATGCCGAAGTTGTTATTTATTACAATGAAAGTAATGAGCATGATTATGAATATGCAATTTTAATTGAACACAATCTTCCAATGAATTGGGATGAAGAAGCTAAAAAAGAAATCAAACAACAACTAGAAAACAAAGGAATCAAGTCATGAAAACGCTAAACAATCAACAACTAGAAGTAGTTATTGGTAACATTCACAAAACAGTCACGCATCCATTTGATGCAAAGCAATGCTCAGCATTTGGTATTCTGCTTGATGAAGATCTAAACATTCAGTTTGAAAAAATTGATAGTGCTTATGATATTTATGAAATGCTGGATACAGATAATGAAACCCTTGTTAGCCAAATTAATCAATACGATATGATTACTGTTGCGACTTGTGGTTGGGCTGCACCTATTAGTGAAGAAGAAGATGAATATAGTGATTTGCCTCCATCTCAGCATCCTAAAAAAAGAAGGGTTCGCCTATTTACTTCAGCTAATACTGCTGGAAAGATTGGTAGTTCTATTATGTTTAGTGATGATATAGATAATCCAGTATATGATTATGGAAGTGCTAGGGGAAGTATGGCAGAAGCAGTTGTCAATCTAATGAATGTAGCAAAACTGAAAGGAATGCAGTAATAACGCATGAATGAATATGTTGAAAACATTGAAAAGTATGCAAAACAAGCAACTACTAAACCTGAAGATTTTGGTTATTGGGGTTCTGAAGATATGTTTGATACTTGGGGTTTTACTAATATTGATCAAAGCAGAGACTCTGACATATTAGAAAAATCAAATTTTAAATATATTACTGAGGATTTGATGGGTAGTTTCCCTGAAGATTACAGAATTGAAACATATAACCATTGGGCTGTGGGTTCAGTTGACAGATTGGTTTGTCGTGTATATGAATTAGATAGAAAGACTATTGCATTGCCATTTGCTTTGGCAATGGAATGGTTAGACAAATTAGATGACTATCCAGTTGCTGATGAAGATATGTATCAAAAAATGATTGATCTTGAAAATATTAGTGATCTTGAATATTGGAGTAAAGATAATCCTGATTATGTAGATACTGATCAACATCCAGATTGGGCTTCTGAAATTCTTTTTGAATTAGAAGTGAATATGGATATTTTTGTTAGTTTTGAAAATAATCATCCAAAAGATAGTGATATTATCATGGCTATTTATAATCTTCAATATTGGAATGCAGCAGGCTATATAAAGTGGTTTGAATTCTGTGATCGTAATGGGTTAGAGCGACCTCCATTTACTGCTAATGAAATATCTAAATATGATACTGCCCAAATAGAATTGGAGTTTAAATGATAGTAACAGTAACAAATCTTAATTCATCAATGCTTGATGAGTTAAGATATGAAAGAGATAACGGCAATATGTATGGTGAATTAACAGCTATATTTAAATCTTTGGATACATATTATTATGAACAAATATATGTTGATGATTTTAATAAGTTAATAAATACTCCAGGAACAACTCCTGGAAAACAATTTAAAGCAGTAATTGAATCAAAGTATACACATTACAAAAAGACATATAAGGGAGAAGAATAATGCCAAATCATTGTAATAACACATTAGGTGTTTTAGGTAAAACAGAAGATGTAGAAAAGTTTGTAGCATTTGTAACAAATAATGGTGAAGATAAAGAACAAAACAATTATCAATTATTTAAAAGTTTAATGCCAATGCCAAAAGAATTGGAAGGAACTACTTCACCATCTAAATTAAGCAATGAAGAGTTAATTAAGAAGTATGGAACTGATAATTGGTATGATTGGTGCAATAGTAATTGGGGCACTAAATGGGGTGATTATGATATCACTAAAAGCGATCTTGCTAATTTAGTTCAATATTCTTATCCATTTGGAGAAGATGGTATTAAAGATTATGATAAGCCTATTGAAAATACAGATAACTCATATGTTCATTTTTATTATGATACTGCTTGGGCTCCAGGAAGTGATCAACTTTCTGATGCACTTTGTGTTCAGTTTCCAGAATTGAATTTCAATTTGTATTACGAAGAACCTGGAATGGGTTTTGCTGGTCAAGTTAAAATTAAAAAAGGTGAAGTAATTTATAATGATAGTTGGGATTTCCATCAAGATTGTGCCGATATATCCGAAATGGATTTTGACAACTAAAGGAGAAAAGCATGGGATTAGATAATATGCCAATGGTTTTACCGTGTATAGGTAAAGCAACTAAAACTGATGAAGGTCATATTGATTGTGAGGCTACAGCATTATGTGGTAATTGTGGTTGGAAAAATGCAATTGAATCAGATCCATTAGTAAAAGACTTAAAACCAGTATTGGGTATGTTTGGTGCTGATTGCTGGTATAGAGGAAAGTATGGGAATTATCTTTTGAGTGTATTAGAAGATAAAGAAGATACTTATAATGATGACTCTAGTTGGACTTTTTATGGTAGTGGTCATGTAAATGGAGATGAAGGTATTGATTCAGATGATTGTATTTCAATGTCTGAGTTTATGAAAGATAATGCAGAATTATTTGCATACAAAGTAGGTACAAAATATCCAGAACAATCAAAAGAATTAATTAACGATTGGATTTATGCCAGTTGGTGGTTAAATTTTGTTGGTGAGAAATGCAAAGGTTCAGCAATATGGTACTAACAAAGGAGAAGTATGTTTAATATGGATGACTTTAATAATTTGAATGAATCAATGGATTCTGTTCCAGATGGTTTGATAGATGCATCAGATTATGCTAATGATATGGAGTTGATAACTAATATTCTAGACAATATAGAATATGATGATATGGTATCAAGAATGCATGGAATGATGAATATAATGAACAGTGTATATGATGATAGTGGAGAATTAGATATTGAGAGAGTATCAGGAGTTACTGTAGCATTATGTTTTCATATTGTTAATATTCTTGCTAATTTGGAAGATGAGAGTAGAGAAGAATATTTTTATAATACAAAGCACAATGTTATAGAAGAAATCAAGAAAGAATCTTCAACTCTGCCTTATTGGAATACAGAGGAAAATGAAAATGAGTGAACACTGGACTAATAATGCTCTTTGTCGTAAGACTAAGGGTATTGATTTCTTTGCCGATGATACTTCTGGAATTAAATTGGCAAAAGCATTATGTTCTAAATGTAGTGTTGCTGCTGAATGTTTTCAACAATCTATATTTGCTGATGAAATATATGGGATTTGGGGTGGTCTTTCACAAAGGGAAAGAAGAAAGTATCACCGCACATATAAGACAAATATAGAGATTAATCTTGCAAAGGAGATAGTGATTAAACATGGTAACAAATGTATTAACTGACGAAAAATCTTTTAAAATTAAAATTGTAAAAGATATTTATATTAGTCTAAGAGATATTAATGAAGCTCAACAGATTGCTGATTTGATATCAAGTAGAGAATCCCAAATGACAACATTTGGGCAAATGACTTCTGTTTATTCAGAAGTAGAGCAATTAATCCACAACAGCATAGGAGAATAGTCATGGAAGCCATTGACTTTGAAGTGCAAGTAGAACAATCAGAAATCAAAAAGAACCTGAATATACCAATCTTTTCAGAAGAAAAAGTTGGTGCATTGTTTAATCAAGGACATATCTCTAAGATGTCGTCAATTGTTAAGATATCAGATTTGACAATTGATTATACATATCAGAGACAGCCTATTATGAAAAAAGTAAACAAGATCGCAAAGAACTTTGATTCAGATATTCTTGGCGTTATTATTTGCTCAATGCGTGAAGATGGCTCTATTGCTGTTATTGATGGTAGTCATAGAGTTCATGCTTTGCGTATGAAAGGGCTAAATGATTCAACAGTCAATGCTCTTGTTTATTTTTCTTTGACTATTCAAGAAGAAGCAAAAATATTTGCAATGTTGAATCAAGAACATACAAAACCTAATACAACAGATATCTTTAAAGCTGGAATTGTTTCTGGTGATGAAGAAACTATTGCTATTAATAAAATCCTTAATAGTTTAGGTTTGATTATTGGTGTAGGTCCTGGTGATAATAAGGTTCGTGCTATATCTACAATTAGGCGTGTATATCGTAATGCTGGAGAAAAAGTATTGCGTGATACATTGTATACGATTAAATCAGCGTATGGAGATTCATCTAGCACAATGCGTGATGTTTTGATTTCTGCTGTTGCAATTGTTTATAATCGTTATGGTGCAAAAGTTGAGGTATCTCGTATGATTACTACATTGCAAAAGTTTGGTAATCCAAATACGCTTATCGCAAATGCAAAGTCAATTGGTGTAAATGCAAGTTCTGTTACAGCATCTGCTTTGCCATTTGTTATTGTGAATGCTTATAACCAGCGATTGACAAAGAATCGTCTTAGCGATTATCCAATGAACCTACTTGCTCAACAAGTTTGGGTTTCAATTAAATAACAGATTTGGGGTTAGGGTATTTGATCGGTATCCTAACCCCATTTAAGTTCAACTAACAAAAGGAGAATGATATGAGTAACTATCCACCTGGGGTAACTGGTAATGAATATGAAATTGCTGGCGGGAATGAATTTGAAGAACATTTTGATTGTGAAGCAACAACGGAATATGTAACTATTACAAGATTGCAATTGTATCGTCTTTCTGATCACGCACTGACTTTGTATAACGAATTTAAAAACAATGGGAGTATTGGCGAGTATTTAATCAACACTCGTCTTAAGAAAATAATGCATGAACTAAATGGTTATTATCATTCAGATGAGGTTGTTGAAAGGACTTGTGATTTCTCTGGCGTAGTGCTAAAAGAAGAGTATCGTGGAACAGTTATGTTTGAATGTCCTAAATGTGAAAAAGAATATGAGTACGATATTGATTAGTAGCGTATACTCAAAATTGTGAAAAATTGGCTAATAAATCGGCGGGTTTGTTTTATATAAATCATATTACGATGTTTTACATCGGGAAAGGAAAGTAATGGATAGCATTAAACTACATAGTGTTAAAAACTTAAGAGGAGGATATTTTATTCCTGAGTTTATAGATCAAAAATTTATAACTCAAGATGGAAATCTTGGTGTTAATGTAAAAGATCATCATTCTCGCATGAGTCCTCTATTAGATGGGCAAATGTATTTCAACTATGAATTGAATGAATATGTATATAGCGGAGTACAGGCTATGTTTTGGAATAAATGTCAGTCAATAGGACATAGCTGGGGTTATGATCATGTTGATAGATCAGGTAGAAGTGCAGGTTGGGCTTGTCCTATGACAATACATTCCTATAATTCTACAACTACATTTAATTATATTAAGTGTCCAGAAAGTAATGGTCAAAGTAGTATTCCAATCTCAGATTCAATTATAATTGAAAGATTCAATGGGTTTGCAAGATATGTAAATTCATTATTCATTTTAGTGAAATCAGAAATTAGTCATATAACAAACATAGATGAGTTCTTTGAACTTAAGAAAGAAGTTGAGGCATTATGAGTGTAAAAACTGATAGTTGTGAATCAAGAATACAATCAAATATGGATAACTGTGAAGAATATCTTTCGTTTATGTTTAAAGTAGTAGATAGTGAAACATTGGATGAAGATGATGAAGATGATAAGAAAGTAATGCAACTAATTGAAGATGAAGGTCTCAATGAGGATACTATTTACGAGTATGCATTGGGTATTTCAATTCAAAAAGTTATGAGAATTGAATTGAGTACTGGTGGACCTGCTTCTTTTATTGAAGCTTATCTTGATGATAGCAATAATGTTGATGAAGTATTTTATCATTATCAAGATTGGTTTGATGGGGCTAAAAGGAAAGTATCAAGTCATTCAGCAATATATAGGTATGCACAATTCATGGCAGAAGGGTTATAGAAATGACACAAGAATTTTTAGAAAAAACAGATACAGCAGGAAATATTATTTACACCTCAAAAACAGGAGAAAAACTAAACATGGAACCAGTACAAGAAAAGAATAAGGATGTTGTTGCAACAATGACATTCCCAGCAGAACAGTTAATTGAGATGTTTAAAGACTACACAATGACTGGAGATCAGGTTGAGGAACTGATTGCTGGATACGATTACGATAATGTAATTGAATCAGCAATTGAGAATATTGACTGGAACGATAAGGTTACAGATGTTCTTGGTGATATTGATTTGGAAGATTATATTAGCACATCAAGCATTGTTGATAGCGTTATGGAAGCTGTTGATTATGGAGATATTGCTAATGAAGTAAAACAACATATGGAAGAACCTGATGCTGAATCAATGGCTAGGGATTTGCTTTCGCAATTCAGTTATGAATCACCTTGTCATACTGGTCAATTGTTTATTAAATCAGTAGAATCAATTATTGAAGGATTTATGAAGAAGCAAACAGAAGGTGTTATTCAACCTACTGCTATCATAAATAATGAAGTTGTTTTGCGTTCGTATTCCCTTCTAGAAATTAATGAAGTTCTAGATGCTTTACAGTATACTGAATACAACAAGAGTCGTATCTTAACATCACTATCACTAAAATAGAAAGGTATCTTTATGCAGAAGTATATCAAAATAGCTAATGAGTCTGGTTTCGTTAGTCGGATAGCCTTAGAAAAACTAGGGCTATCCACTAAACGAAATGATCCAGATACGATTGGGCAATTCGGTTCGGGTATTAAATATGCTCCGATTGCAGCTTTGCGTATGGGATTGGATTGGGCATTTACTGGCGAGGATGAAAAAGGTCCATATACGCTTAAGTATGATGTAGAGAACGAGGATGGAGTTGACTGTATTGTTTACAATTACGGTGACTATAAAAAATCATCTTCGTTTACTGTTGATGCTGGGGTATTGAGTTGGGAAGATCCATTTCAAATCTATAGAGAAGCAATAGCAAATGCTATGGATGAAGCTTATACTTCTAATGGTAATTGGTATCGCAGCATTGTTGAAGAAAAAGATGTTGCTTACAACAAAGGTGAGTTCGCTGTTTACATTACGGCATCACCTTTGATGATGGAAATATATAATGATCACAATAAATACTTCCTTGAAAATAGAGATTCAGTCTATGAAAATGAATCCTCATATGCTCCAGTTAAGTTTTATAAACCATATAACAAACAGATGCATGTTTATTCAAAGCAAGTTATGGTTTATGAAAATGAAGAATATCAACCAATGTTTGATTATGAAATTCAAAATCTTAAACTCAATGAAATGCGTACAGTATCAGATGAGTTCTCAATGAATTACAGGATTGCTCAATCTATTTGTGAGTGTAAGAGTCTCTCTATCGCTAAAGATATGATTAAGATGGCAAATTCAGGTAAGACATATTTTGAATTTGAACTTAGTACATCTTTACATGATGTAGATGATAATTGGTTAGAGGCTTGGTGTGAACTATATGATGAGAATTGCATTATGGTTACAGATGAGCAATCTCTGAATCAAGCGTATGTTTCTTTTATTAAAGAAAAAGGATTCCCATTTAAAACAATGGGTTCTAGTTTCTTCTTTGGTATTTTGAAAAAAGCTGGAGTTAGAACAATTGATGATATTGCTGGTGAGGCAATTAACTTTGAAATTGATAACGATATCAATCGTTATCCAAAGTTGGTCAAAGCAATTGAAATTGCAGCAAGGTTTGAGCCAGGTTTATTGCAATTAGAAAAACCAATTGCTTGCTTTATCCCTAAGCAAACTGAACACTATCTAGGTGTTGTAATCAATCCGAATACAAAAGACAAACAGATTCTGATTGACAAAAACCATGCATCAAATGGTGAGCTGAATGAATTGGTAGCAACTATCATTCATGAATATGATCACTATGAGACTGGTAATACAGATGGTGATATCGCTGGGAGAAAGTTTAGGGATTTGGCTGATCGCAGGATTGGTAAATTGATGTGCGATTACTATAAGCCAGACTTAATTCAAGTTGGGGTAAATGGAATTTATATTCCATTGGAAAGTATTTCCGAATTGGGTGGAGTTGGATATAGCATTGCATGGTGTCAACCGCTAAACTGTTATGTAATGTCTCTCGGTAAAAAAGCGTATAAAATTTCTGGTGATAGAGTAGATGCTGGAGTTGGATCTGCTATTGCTATTGACAATGGCACAAGGTTCTTCATTGAGATTGATGGTAGTTTTACTGTAAGCATTATTCACTAGAAAGGATACTATGCCTAAGTTTGGTAATTATTTCGTAGTAGAGTTCCGTTTTCCTATACAGGTTGATACAGTAAATACTGTCAAAGAAGCATTAAGTATTGCTGGTCAAATATGTAAGGATCAACATGGGTTTAAGCCTGATAATTGGTATGCAAGAATATTTGAATATTCTACTGCTGAATCAGAAACTACTGGTCACATTAAGGAATACTTTTATAATCCTCATTCAGCTACGCATAGAGAGATAACAAAGAATATTGAATACTTCTCTCAGTTAATTGAACAAGGATTATCGCCAGATGAAAAGAAGAATAAGAAAAAAATTATCAAAGCCTTAACAGAGGAGATTTAGTGTCAGTATTAGAAGCGTTTTTGTGGTGGTGTTGGATTGCGTTTTTAGGTGTAGTATTTGTTATTATGGCTTCAATGATAGGCATTGTCATATTACCTATGATACTTATAGCGTTAATAGCATTCATAATTGTTTAGTTATTTTATAATATATGGTATAATTGTTTACCGTATATTTACTTTGAAGGAGTGGTATGTCAGTAAATTTAGATAGTAATGATGAGTTGTATACGGATATAGCAATGCAGATGCTATCTGCATACTTGAATAATGACAAAAATGTTACTAATGAGCTTATGCTTTCGTATTCATCAGATAACGAAGAAGACCCAGCATTTATGCCAGGAGTAATATTTGGGTGCATGTTGCATTTGGGTGTGCTTTTGGCTACAATTGCGGAAAGTTCTAGTATGACGATTGAGGAAGCATTTAGTCATTACGCAAATTCTTATAATTTAGAAATGCGTGAGCAAATGTCAATGATTCCTACATTGCATCAAGGTGTCGCAAGGCAATTATTTGATGTAATGAGAGAAGAAAACCTTTAAATAAAAGTAGTTTGGGAGGTCTGTATAAGATAAAACAATTGTAAAGCGAGCGAGCAAACTTGTAGATTGCCCTCGTTTTGCATCTAAAGCTATGCTAATGCGAACTTATCGCAAAACCTAAACTAAGGAGGCAAAATGAAGACAAAAACTTCAATTTCAATTTTAATAGTAAGTATATATTTAGGAGTAATAGCAACAATTGCATATGGTGCAAATGTTGAACAAGGTAAAGAGACCGTGAATGCTTATGCGTTTGCACCACGGATAGACTTACCTTCAATACAGCGAGATGATTTGTACATCCCTGTTGTAAAAGATACAAGAGTACCTGATGATAAAACTAAAAGATGTCCTCAATGGGAATCTAAGTTTAGAGAATATGGATTGCCAGTAGATGTGTTTTCATATATTGCTTGGAGAGAAAGTGGATGTAATCCAAAAGCAATAAATGCAAAATTTGATGCTAATGGTAATGTCATATGGACTTTAAATAAAGATGGCTCTATTGATAGAGGCTTGGTTCAGATCAATAGTTCATGGAAAACTGTAACTAAAAATGTTTGTGGTACATCATTAAATGGATTACTTAATATAGATTGCAATCTTAAAGTTGCAAAGTATATTATGGATAATTCTGAAGGTAAGTTATTAAACTGGAGAATTCAAAACTAATAGAAAGGGGTATCCAATGGGATACTATGTAGATACAACGGAAGCCAATATCTTTATCCCTAAAGATAAGTTTGAGGATTGCTACAAGGCAATGTGCAAACTTAACGAAAGAGATGATCTAAAAAGTGGTGGTGGTTGGAATAGTGAAGGTATAAGTTCTAGTTCACCTAGACCTGAAGGTATGGATTATCATCCAGCTAAATGGTTTAGTTGGATGCCAGCTAATTATCCAGAAACATGTAAAAGTATGGAAGATATTTTGTTTGAACTTGGCTTTGAAGGTATTGCTTATGATGAAGAAGGCAATCTAACAGATCTATGCTATAGCAATAAGATTGGTTCTGAGGAACACTTCTTCCAAGCAATTGCGCCTTTTGTTAAAGAAGGTAGTTATGTTACTTGGTCAGGTGAAGATAATTCTATGTGGCAATGGTACTTTAATGGTAAGGAAATGGTAACTAAATCAGCTCATATAACATGGTCTGAATAAGTTAATGTATCCGTAGCTCAATTGGATAGAGCAACAGACTTCTAATCTGTAGGTTATAGGTTCAATTCCTATCGGATACGCTAAGAGTTAGGCTAAGACCAACCTTTCGGTCTAAGAGAAATATGCATTTGTCTATTAGTGGGAACATATAGAAAATGTTACAAGCGGAGAGTATCATTGTTCTTTGCTAATGTTTCTTGCCTAACTCTTTTTGTATATATTAGAACAAATAAAGGAGCATCATAAAGATGAAAGTTATTATCATTAATCAAAAAAGTGAATATAAAATTGTAGAAATGAATCAAAAACCTAGTCTTGATATTCTACAAGGAATTGTAGGAGGATATATAGAGTGGATTACGATCAAGAATAATACTGGCTTCTATGTTAATGAAGAGGGCAAGTTTAACAAAGAATTAAATCAACTTGCTACTTATTTTTGGGCTAGCAATTACTTTGATCAATATGGTGAGAATGTAGATGACTATATCTCAGGAGATGTAATTTATTTAAGCACAGATGAGGAAGGAGATTCAGCAGGATTAACAGAAGAACAAATAAAAGAGTTTGAAGATTTTCAAGAATATGTAACTGGAAGAAAACTAATTGCGCAGGAGGCAAATGAATACAAATAGTGACACAAATGAATATGGTTTGTTATTTTATAATGAATCAAAAGTGGTTGGAATTAGTTCCTTTAGTGCAACATTAGAACAAGCTAGAGATGCTGCAAATGTTATTGCAAATGCCTCTAGTAAGAAATTGCCTAACTCTGGTCAATTTGACGAGATTGGGTTTATGAAAACAATTGATATAAATGCTATTTTATCTTTAGCATCTGAGGAGTTTAATGGAGTCTGAATTTCAAGAATCATTATGTCCACAATGCGAATTTGAACAACTTCCAATTGGAATATTGGGTGATTTATTACATTATAACTGTAGATTATGTGATCTATGGTGGAGTGAACCTAGAGAAGAGGAAAAGTAAAACATGACATTAAACTATGATATTACAAAAATTGCAATGTACAAAGATAATTATGATGAAGCTTACCAAGAATATACACAATTCGGTAGCACATATACAGATGTAAAGCCTTTTCTGAAAGGTTTGATTTTTTCTGGGGGTATGGTTGCTCTTAGTTCAATTACATTTAAAAATGTTGGTGAATGGTATGCAAGATTGAAATTGTGTGAAGAAATGTATAAGACATACCTTACATCTAAGTATGATGAAGATAGAAAGGAATGGGTAGATGTTCCTTTGGAGGCAAAGGAATTGGCTAAGTATATTGGTTTGTCAACAAATCATTCTACTGTTACAAGAAGTCAATGGACTAAGAATGTAAAGCGTAATCAATCTGTTGATCTTACAACAACACAAATGATTGCTCGTTTGAAGAAACTTGAAGAAAAGTTTGAGAGAGAGGTATTCCAATGATTAAACAAGGACAAGCAAATATGTATCCAAGAGTATCAGATTGGTATGAAACAAATGTTATTGAATACCGAGAGAATAGTGCTTTTGATAAATGGTACATTGAAGTTGTTTATTTTGAAGCAGATGCAGAATATTCTTACGGAGCAGGTAAAACTAAAGCCCTTAGTGGTGGATATCAAAGAGTTGAAATTATTGACAAGCTAACAGGTAATTATTGGGAAGATGCATTTCTTGGTGAAACTGCTCATCAAGATGTTGAGAGATGGGCTAATGATATTGTCAATAAAATTAAGTATGGAAAGGTTAAATGATGGTAAGTACAATCTTAAACACTGATTATGATGTATTTAACTATGTTAAACAACATCTTTTAAATCAACAAGAAAGATCATTAGATCCTCATACATTATCATGCTTTTATCGTGCGCAAAATGAAAGCGGTAAAACATTGATGTGTGCTGTTGGTTGTCTAATAGATGATAATTTCTATTCAGAAAAATTAGAAAACTCTTCACCATACGACTCAGATGTTAAAAAAGCTGTTGAGAATTCAATCTTTTCAGATTGGGAATATAATGTAAGTTTGCTAAGTGAATTGCAAAATATTCACGATGAATATGAAGCTGATGAATGGTCTGTAAAATTAGAATCTCTTGAAAGTTATTTTAACGAAAACAACGAATATATACAGGCAGGTTAATCATGACATTAATATACAATTACATCATAGGTTATGATACTGAAGATAATACATGGTTTCATAATGTTGATGCTGAGGCTGATCTTATGAATTGCAGTACAGTTTATGATCCAGAATCTCAAAGCTATATAAATGAATATAGCGGTGATGGAATCTATTTACCTGAAGCCGAAGAATTAATAGTTAAATTGAATAACACAGTGGAAAGGCTAAACATTGAGGAAAGACTTGCTGTTAATGCATATGTTACTAGATTTAATAATGCTGTTGAAAAGTTGAGTAAATTATGAATGTAACAGGGATTGAGTTACTGAATGGTTTTAACTTTAATGAACAACAAACATCTCCAGAATTCTTTTGTGCTGGAGTTACATCTAACGCAATATGTCATGTAAGTCTAAATGGTGGTGATTATGTAACTATTTATTGTGATGGGGATATGCGTATTATCTTTCAAGATGAAAGCATATATGATTGCAATCAATTAGTAGATATGGGTGTCACTACTGATGCTGAATTAAATGCTATTTATGATGAAGAAAATGGTTCAAGAATAATTATGAATCCTTGGTTTGATATCTATGATAGCAATGGTGATCATTTAGATATAGTTGGATATGATATCTGGGAATCAATTGAAAGTGCTAAAACATACCTTAAAGAACAGGGGTTGAGTAATGATGAGAAGCATTAAACATGAAGATATCCATAGAAAAGAACATCATTTTATTGTAAAAGCATGGCTTGATAAAGATGACAAAATTAATTTTGATTTAGACATGGAAAATGTTGAAGTGTTTTATCCAACCCCAGTTTTCAATATGGGTACTGGTGAATGGGTGAAATTAGATAATGATAAGATCATGGCAACAGATACAAGAATGTTACAACTACTACAAGAAAGATTGAGTATTAATAATGACAAAAAGACAGAGGTTTAGTTATAATGAAGTAAATATTTCTTGGGAAAGAAAACTAGAATTAGACCATGAATATAGAGATTTGTCTACTATTCACGCTAATCATGCGAAAGAACTTATGGCTCAAGTTGTGTTTGATCCTAAATGTATTCCAACGATTACAGATCCAGCATTGACTGAAGCATTGATTCATGCACAATTAAGCACAACATACGCAATAATGCATGGGAGCAGAAAATGAGTCACAAACATATATGGAAATGTTCACAAGCTCCAGGTTATTATAAGTGTAAAAAGTGTGGAGATATGAAGTTTTTTAATTATAGAACTCAATCATATATAGAATTTAAAAAGAAGGAGGAGTCTAAATAATGGCAATGTATTCAGCACAGATAGTATTTGATTACAGTGTAATCTATGTAAATCCTTGGGTGTCAAGTGCGACAAACGAAGAGGATTTAGAAAATGAAGCGCTTGAACAATTATTTGATTCTTACTATCCTGAATTGACAAAGAAGCAGGAAAAAGAATTAACTAGCCTTGTTCAAAGTATAGAAGTAGAATTACAATCCGACTAACAGAAAGCAGTATATATGGCAACTCGTAAAGTACCTAAGAAATTTGAGGCTAAGAAAGACGCTAAGACAGAAGCTCAGCTTTTGATTCAGGCAACAGTTAATAGTGCATATAGCCTATTGATTCCATGTAGAGGTGAGGAATTTATCTATGTAAGAAATCCAGTTACAGGTAAAATTTCTCACTTTGAAACAAAAAAACCTGAGTTCTTTGAATTCATCAAGGAACTTACAATACTAGGACTAGGAGAAAAACTTGAAAAAGACTTTGAAGATCTTGTACGCAATAACAACCATAATTGGGTTAAAGTTCTTGATCAATTGCGTGAAAGCAATGCGTTCAAATTGGAACAAGTATGACAACAGTAAAAGAAGCAATTAAAATGCTCACTGATTATAATGATCAGGATGAAGAAATTTGTATTGCTTGGTGGAGTAAAGAGTTATTTGAAGACTCTCCCGAAGATAATAGAATAAAAGAAGAAGCCTGGAATAAGGTTGTATTAGAGTTTGATGATATGACTGAACACTACCAGGGATTAATATACGACATAATTGTAGAAACTATATCTGAATATGATGGATGGACAGAATGAGTAAAGTAAACGGAGATCAATTACGGTCAAAGATAGAAAAGCTTTTACCTAATTGTTCTTTTGATGAAGATAATGAAGGTCAAGTTATTATTTATACAAACCTAAAAGAAACAACAAACGGAAATTACAAGGAGCTAAAATGAATAAGGAAAATCTGCAAAGAGTAATTGACGCAATTAAGTTTGACGGTAGAAAAAAGTTCAATATGAATGTTTTTCTTGGGAAACTTGATGCACATCATTATGAAGAAAGAGTATTCAATGGTACGGATTCAGCTAGTGAATATTCTGCAACAAGAGTTAATCTTGTTGAAGAAGGTACAGATATTTTTAATTGTACTTCAATGGGTTGTATTGCAGGATTTGCTGCGGCAATTGCTAATGATTGGAAAGCGCCCAAGTGGTTATCAATAGATAATCATTCAAATCAGGTTAACAACTTTGAATTTGATTCAAACAAATTCTTGGGGTTCACACATGAAGAGGGTAGAAACATTTACTTTGGTGACAGCAATTGTATCTGGAAATGGCTAATGAAGCATGAGCCAGAGAGATATTCTCAATTGGTAATGGAAGATTATGAGTCAATGGATGACGCTGAAGAAGAGGGTCGTGAATGGGATGAAGAAGATCTATGCATTGACTTTAAAAGTATTGATTACCTTACAGCAGTAGATGTATTGACCAGAATCTTGAATGAAGAAATTGGTTTGGCTGATTTTAGTAATAAGCCTTATTACATTAAAAAAGAAGCGGTAGTGTCATGAGTAATCCTTATTGGAGAGGTATGGTTAAAGATGCAATTGGGTGTGATGATGATTATGCAGACATTCTTTTGAAATTTCAGCACACTATATCTAACGGCATAGATTCATCTGAAGCTACTACTTATGAATTAAATAAATACTGGAAATGGATAGATTTAGAATATAAAGAACAACTAAAGGAGAATGCATAATGGAAGTAATCGGAAGAAAAATTGTAGATGTAAGATCTTTAAGCAAAAAAGTAATTGAAAAAGAGGGTTGGGAATATAGTCCACATAACTCTATTTGTTTGGTATTAGATGATGGTTCAATTATCTATCCATCACAAGATGAAGAAGGTAATGGACCAGGTTCTTTCTTTGCAATGGACAAGGAATTAGAGACTGCTTATTATATTTTCCCAAATGAAGTAACTGCATAGCATTTAACCTTTATAAACGATTACAAACGATTACAGACCCAAATGGAGGGCTTTTAATATGGAAACAGAAACACTAATTGCATTTGAAAAGAGTTTAGAATCAATAACAAGTGATAGACAAGCATTTCATCATATTGCTAGAGGTCTTTTAAAACAGAATGCTAAATCTACAGATATTTATTATGATGATGATGACCAACAATTTCAGAGTGACGAATGCGCCTACATTAGCATAAATATGAAGAGTGGTGAAACAACAAGATGTGCAGTTGGTTGGCTTATTAATGAAGAGCATTATGTTCCTGAAATTGAAGGTAAACCAGTTTACGATAGTGATGTAGAAAAGATTGTTTTGGAATCAACTCCTAATTGGAATAGAACAGAAGAAAGTATGGCTATGCTTGCTTTTGCACAAAGAATTCATGATGGTCAAAATCCTGAAGATTGGCAAAAATTATTGTCTATTGCTAATAGCAAATTGTTTACTATTGAAGGAGGATCTTTCAAATTGAATAAAATTGCTATTGATACAGTTGCTGATGACATCATTAGATCGTATAAAGAAGAAAGATATTTTGGAACTAACTATCCTAATGTTGAGCAGTAATTATCATTAGGATAACAATGATATATATATAATATATTTGACTTTAATTTAGGAAGGGATTAATGCCAGGTTATAATAAAAAAGCTTATGAAAGAAGAAAACTCGCAAGATCAATAAACCCTGAATTGCGTGATGAATACAATGTAAAAAGAAGAAGACAAAAGGTTGATAGAACCGAAAGGTATCTTGCAGAGATTGGGTTTGATTCTGATAAAATTGATACTGGCGTTTGTTGTTTTACTGAATGTAATACAATTAGAAGTAAGTACAATAAGGATTTATGCTGCGCTGCTCATCAAAGAACAATTGCTCTTTATGGGTTTTATCGCATTATAGAAAAGGAGAATTATGAAAAAGCGCCTGCGAGAGACATATGAATAAGGAATTAGGTTTCCCGAAGAGTTGGCTTGAAACTGACCAGTACTGTTATGAATTGCATAGGCAGTATAAGTCAAGCGGGAATTGGGAAATAAGGATATATTTTGCTTTCAATAAGCATCAACTTATTCGTTCGTTTTCTACCGAGGAAGAGGCTTCTAAAGAGCTTTGTTTATTAACAATGGAATTATATTGGGCAAGACAAAATTATAGGAGAGGAGTTAGATAGTGGCGAAAATCGTACTAGCATTGTGTTTGGGTTTGTATATTGGACTTCATTGGCATACAAAGAAAAGTGTAGATAATTACAAACATGGTGGAGAAAATAAAAGACACATTCATCGGCATTGGGATAAGGATTAGGAATGGTTATGGCTATTGATAAGCATGGAGAATATATGGATCTTACTTTAGAGGAAATGCAAAGTGGTATTGGTTTGATCAAAGGTTTTATGGAGGATTTGGAGCGAACCAGGTTTAAGGATAGTATTCGCACTCATCCAGACTTTGACAAAATCTATGGCATTTTAGATAATCTTAGGCAATTGGTTGAAGAGTATAAAAGGGATCTGTATGAGGAGTATGGGCATGTTCATGAAACGATTGATTGGAGACCAAATCTATGAATAATGTTAAATATAAGGCTGATGCAGTGCATATGGTTCGCATAAAAATTGCGGGAATTAAGGCTCTTCAGGATATAGAAACAGGTACGCTTTATTATGATGTTTGTGATGAGTGTGAGATGTTATTAGATGAGAATGAGATGGGATATGGGCATGAGTGCCAGTGAGAATAAGGTTACTTATGGCTATTGTATTTCTGATGAGGAAATGGATCAGGAGTGGAGAGAGTATGGGCATTTCCCTTTGTCTGAAGTAAAAGCGGGGGAAAGGGTATTGGTATTCTGTAGGGAATGCAAGAAAGAACTAGCTTTGGATGAGGTTGTAGATCATATGATATCTACAGAAAAGTATCCATTAGGACATAGAGTTCACTTCACGATTGAGAAAGAATAAGGGTATGACTACGGATTTGTTTCTAAAAATGGTTGCCTCGTACTTCATGATATTTTGCGGGGTATATCTACTTGTTACTATGATAGAACTTATAGAGGTTTATCTCAGAGAAAAGAGACTGTTGCACACTCTGAAAAAGATAGAGACTAAGGTAGATGAACTACCTAAAGGAAAGATAAGAACAGAAGAAGAAATTGAAGATGATTGGTGGTTCGCTAACAGATAGGAATACACCCCAAACACTAGGAATTTATAGCCGCAATCATGTGTTAAGTACTCTAGTAAAGGTCTAGATTGTAATATACAGATTGGTATAAATCACATAAAATACGATGAAAAGCTTATATTATAAGGGTTTTATTGCATAAATCAGTGTAAAAATCAATAAAAAGACCAATAAATGCAATATTCCCTAGGATTGATGTTTTATATAGGATACTTAGACCTATACACTCTCTCTATAAAGGTTTCTGAAGACATTAATAATTGAATCCCCAAAAATATATGTGGTTGTATCTATCTAACAACTAGTGGTCATATTTATCATAAATTTAGTATGGCTATATAGACCCAAATTCGTCATAGATTCTGTCAGGCTATTTGTAATAGAATTCGGGGGCATATTAGGTAAGGGTGTTGGGTAAGGGTATAGATGAAGCTATCTGTACAAATTACAATCAGGATTCACCCCAGAAATTTAGTTGTATAAAGCATCCCCATAAAGGTATTGGTTTATCTAAAAGATTAGATAAACCTTTACCTCTTTTTTTATACGCACTCCATGTAAGATTACACAACTGTAATCTTACATGGGAGTATTGACTAAAACATTGGCTAAAGAATTAGGTGAGGGATTATAACTTTATTTTATTTCTTTTAGACAAGGTTGGAAGTTAGGAATTGCGCTGATATGCTGGTTGGGTAATTCGTAAAGGAATTATGAAATCAGTAAAATATTGGATAAAACAACTAACAAAGGAAAAGGTAAAACAATGGCACAAGAAATGCAAATTGATATTATTAATGAAGAGGATATGGAATTTGTTAAAAGAGGGCGAAAGTCTAATCTTAGCGAATTGTTTGTCCAAAATGTTCAGAAATTGATCAAGGATAACAATGCGATTCAAACAAAGAAATTCCTCGTTCTTAAGGAATTGACAATTCCTTCGGAATTGAAGAACGAAAAGGATATCAAAAATTACAAAGCAAAGACTTCAGCAATGCTTCGTGGTTTGGGTAGCCGTTTGGGTTACAAAATTGAAATCCGTTGGCATAAAGAAACAATTCCAGCAATTCGTTTCTCATTGAAGAAATAATTAAATAACCTTTACGAATTATAATAGGGTTAGGGTAAAACCTAGCCCTATTTTTTTGTCTAAAAATAAGGTTGGGATAAAGGTGAACATAAAGATTAAATATAGAAATAGTATCAACATAAAGATTGGAAATAGCATTTAGATTTAGATACTCAATTAGATAAAGGCGTGGTGTAAGATTACTCGGGTGTAATGTTACATAAGTGTAACATTACACCCGTGCGCTAGCTTACAGCTGTGTAAGTTTGCAGCCGTGTAAGTTTTGAAACAGACGCAAAAAAGAGACCCCCTTTCGGGGGTCTCTCTAACTTACGGGGGTGTAAGTTATCAGGCTGACTTTTTGACAACCTGTGGTGTTCCGTCACCTGACCATCGGATGACGATTGCAACCTTTGCCTGCTTTGACGCTTGGCGAATTGTTGCCGAGATGCGAGCCTTTTCGGTTTTCGCATTTGCCAACTTCAGGTCAACTTTCATGCCTGTAAGTTTGCATGCCTGTCCTTTTTTGAGACTGGTCAATGCTTTGACCAACTCGGGCGAGACATTTGACTTGCGCCCACGGGGCACAAACTCCATCTCGCTTTCTTCAATGAACTCAAACATGGTTTGCCTTTCGTGTAACTTTACTGTCAGACGGGATTGCCTGACAACAACCAATCTACTCGCATTTGCATTAGATCGGGCAACTCATAAAGGGATAAAACCCTTATGGGATAAGGGTTTGGTGAATAGTTTGGTGATATATCTCAGTTTTGATAACTTACACGCTCATTTTGAAAACTTACACGGGGGCTCTCATAAAGACTTACCCTGTAAACTTACACTAAACATTTAGATCAGGTGTGTAATCTTACAGCGGGTGTAAGTTAACCAAAGACTTAACTTACACCCGCCCGTAAGCTTACAGGCGTGTAAACTTACATGAGCGTAAGAATAGTAAAGCCCGTGACCAGGGGGGGTCACGAGCCTTACCAAACTTACTTGCCTGTAAGCCGACCAAGAACTTACAGGCGTGTAAGTTACGCCTTCTTGATTACCTGTGGCGTACCGTCTGCCGACCAACGGATTACGACTGGCGTTCCCGCTTGCTTGCTTGCCTGTCGGATCGTTGCGCTGATGCGTGCCTTCTCGGTCTTGGCATTTGCCTTCTTGATGTCCACCTTCATGCCAGTCAATTTGCAAGCCTTGCCTTTAGGCATTGTCTTGATCGCATTGACCAATTCAGGTGAAACATTTGACTTACGACCACGAGGAACGAATTCCATGTCGTCTTCGTTGATGAATTCATAATCTGCCATTGGATTACCTTCCGTTAGTACCAAGCGTTATTGCTTGATAAGAGAAACAATATCGGAACCCAAATACTAATACAAGGTAATCAAATTGTAACAATGCGCTAGAACCCATAGCCCATATGAGATATATCACGGCAATTGTTACAATGTGATGACATTTGCCTTACTGGTGGGTAACTTGAGCAAATTAGATAAGTTACACGAAAGGCTTCCCAACTTACACTTGCGTTACTTTTGGGTCTACATAAAGTACACAGCAGTAAAGTTACACACATGTACTAAACATAAAGTTACATTGCTGCAAACTTACACAGGTGTAAGGTTCGCAAAGAAGCAACCTTACACCTGCCTGTAAAATTACAGCTGTGTAAGTTTAGGGTGACAAAGAAAAGCCCGTGCGGAGGGCGCACGGGCTAATCTTACTGCTGTGTAACTTTACTCTCCACGCTTTCTGAACTTTGTTGTGATCAAAGTAATCACGACAATTGTGGAGCAAATAACCATTATGAATTGTAAGTCAATATTCAAGGTCATATCCATATTTTTCTCCTTTCCGTGTAAGTTTGCGGTTGTGTAACTTTAGTCAGCAAGAATATCTTCGGGTAGTTCGTCTGTAATGTCTCGGTCATCTGCATTGTCTAGATCATCGTCACAGATTTGTGCAAAAATTACACTCATGTCAGGATCGTCACTATCCTTGTCATTTTTGATAGAGCGTAATAGTTTTCCTAATTCCTCTATATTTTCGGCGTAGTAGAGAAAACTGTCTGCCCATTCTTGATTACCCTTCTCAAATTGCCAAGATACCTCGTATGTGTTCATGTAAGTTTAGTACCCTTCCGTATCGCCTAGTATTTGTGAATATGAATGATCGCTATTTTCTATTTGTGTTGTAGTGTTCAGAACACCACAAAACTTACAGGTTGCATGGATTTGGGTAAGTGTGTACCCGTTCTGTACCTCGTGAGAGTTAGTGCCAATGAACATGAATTCATGGGGCAAGTTGTCTCGGTAATTTATTCTGTTCCTAATCTTACAGGTTAGGTAGGACATGGTGTAAGTTTTGCCTTTCGTTTAGGTGCGACTTGTTTCGCTACGCTCAACCCTACCCGATACCCAACCCAATTGCAAGCATTAGATTTCGGGCTAATTTGACCCTATTCCAGACCCTGTGTAAGTTATCCACTGAATAGATTGTCATAAACTTACATGTCTGTTAACTTACATAGAAAATACACACTCAACATAAAGATTAGTGCCAGTAAACTTACATGGGTGTAAGTCGGTTGGCGGAGCCGACTTACACCCACGAAATGGTGTAAGTTTAGGCTCTCATAAAGTCTAATCTACTAAACTTACACGCCTGTAAGCCTCTATCCACAGTGGTGTGACCAGTCTACCAGGGTGCCCGTGTAAGTTTGGGGTGATTATGGTACACGGTATAAGTGAGAATAATTCTCATTTATTGGCTCAAACAAATGCGCCCGCTTTGGGTCAAGTATGTGTATACTTACATCATGAGCAATAACGCTCATCTAACTGAAAGGCTCATCATGTCCACTAGTCCAAAGATGAAAGCAAAGGCGCTCATTGCAAAGATCGCCAAAGCAAATGTGAAGTCTGCCAAACTTCGCACGAAGCAAGTATTTGATCACTTAGTATTTGCTGAGCAAATGTACAAGGCGCAAGCGTCACCAAAGATGACAGACAAACTGAGCGTGCGTGCGCACGCTGTCAAGTTTGGCGTAGTTGTTGATCAGCGCAAAGTTTGTGCAAAGCCTGTCACGCTCAATGACAAAGGCGTTATGCGCCCAGAATTGGCTGTCCTTGCGATCATGCAAACTTTGCAGAAGCACGATAAGTCGCTTGTCAATGTGGGCTATGTGCGTCTATGCGTGAACGGTACGCCTGAAGCAAGCGACATGAATAATGATGACGCTTACAAAGTTGTACTATACCGTAAGTAGTACAGCAAGTAAGTAAGAGAGAGCGAGGCAGAAATGCCTCGCTCTTTTTTTATATTTTTTATGTGTCTCATAAAGGGTACATGCGTAAACTTACACGACTTAGAATTACATTGTGTACCGATAAAGGTACACGCTTGTAAACTTACACACACATACTACAAATGGTACAGGTACCATAAACGGTACAACGGGTGTAAGCGAGGGAAACGATGCTGCCTACACCCGCCCGCCAAAACTTACACGCTGGTAAGTTTAGATAAAGCTTTACATAAACATTCACTAAACTTACACGGTGCGGGCAGGGTTACACCTTCCTGTAAGTTTACATCTGTGTAAGTTTAGAGATATTCTGGGAAAGAAAAAAGCCCCCGATTTCTCGGGGGACTTTTCTCGGATACCAACCGATCTAGCGTTTTCTATTGTTGAGGTCTAGCCATGTCTTGGACATTGTTACATCCTTGACCGCTTTATCGTAGCCGATCTCGTATGCGATAATCGTAGTCACTAGCACTACGATTAGTAGCACCGTGAACATACCGAACCAATTCATGCTAGCCCCCATACCTTCAACCATGTCTCCATGATGACCTCGGCTTGTGCCTCGTTCACGCATGGCATACGGAATAGGTGACTGTCTGAACTGTCTCCCGTTGGGCTGGCTACCCAGATCACTAGGATATTGTCCACCCGTTCTATTGCTACGGGCATTCCCTTCATTCGGATATTTGGTCTAATTTCAGTGTTCATAATGGTTTTCCTTTTCTGTTGTTTTGTTGTGTAAAGAGTATGCGTGAAATTTTCGGTAAAGGTAGGGCTACACCCTGCCGAGACCCCTTGGGGTGGGGTTGCCCCCACCCCTTTCGGGGCTACTTGGCAATTCTGTAGCAGAACACCTTATCGGTGTCGGGGTGGGTTGGGTTGCTATCGGCTACTGATTTATCCAACACTCGGATATATCCGATTTTTTTCGTAGTGTTGTTGCCCTTGACATTGGTAAGGGTGTCTAGTTTTGCCCTAACGATATTTTCGGGGCGATTGCCAACCTTGTTAGCGATATCCGAGACCGAGACAATCACTACCGATTTTGGATTGGCTACACACCATGCCCTACGGGTTGCCCCGTTGGTTCGGGTGGCAATGCGTAGATCGGTTGGGATAATGGTTGCCGATGTTGCGATTTTTTCTAGGTTCGCCCACCATGCTTGGATTTTCGGTGTTATCTGAATTGGCTTGGATTGGTTCTTGGCACTTGCCAAGTTTGCCTTCTTTACTGTCTCTAGCGTTTTCATTGGTATCCTTCCGTTGCCCCCCTTAGGGGGGGATAGTGGCTTGGTTGCCCCTATGAATACAACGATACTACGGATTTTTGCCCCCCGTACAACTATTTTTTGGATAAAACCCTTATATCATAAGGGTTTGGTAATATATCACCAACCTACTGTTGGGTAACTTGACTTACCCGTGAGTAACTTAGGTTTGACCCTACCGAACATAGGTTCGCCCCCCTACAAATATGCATGCATAACACATCTTTTTTATGTACTCAATTTTGTAAAAAAACGAGTTTGGGCGGTGTTCGGGCGTTGGCTGGTTTAAAGTTCGGGAGGAGGGCTGGAATTGGGGTTAGAATAGAAAAAAGACCACTCGGCGGAGTGGTCTCTTTTCCTCTTGGATGTTAACTATAACGGTCCTAAGATAGCGAAACTCATACTGCCGTGTTTGCGGGAACAAACAGGATCGGCAGCACCACGAGTGCGCTTAAGCATTATATCATACACAACTTATTGTATTAGAATTATTTAGAGTTACGGTAGAAGCCATGTCCATGAAATTGGATTCCTGGCGGGGTATATGATTGTTTTAGCTCTGCGTTGCATTCGGGGCAATATTTTTGTTTCTGGTCTTCCAGAATAGATCGTACTTCTTCATGAGTATGTCCGTTAGAGCAGCGATAGTTGTACTGTGGCATGTTCCCATTATAGCGTAAAAATGGTATACTTCCTATATGAGAGTGTGGATTGATCAAGACTTATGTTGAGCGTTCCTGACCACATTGTGAAGCCGCCGTACGCAGAGACTGGCAAGGTCACGCGCTGGCAGGAATCTGCTGTGAAGTCCCCTGAAATTATTGAACGCATGCGCATTGCGTGTTCTGCTGCTGCCGAAGTACTACGCCTTGCAGGAGAATTTGTTCGTCCAGGAATAACCACCGATGAAATTGATGTGTATGTGCATAACTTGTGCATTGAGCGTGGTGCATACCCGAGCCCATTGAATTATTCGGGCTATCCAAAGAGTGTGTGCACTTCAGTGAACGAAGTGATTTGTCATGGAATTCCCGATTCACGCGTGTTGCAAGACGGTGACATCATTAATCTTGATGTCACCACATACATGAATGGCGTTCATGGCGACACCAATGCAACATTTGCGGTAGGCGAGATTGACGACGAGAGCCGCAACCTAATTTCTGTAACCGAAGAGTGCACATGGCGCGGCATTGAAGCCGTTGTTCCTGGTCGCCCACTAAGTGACATTGGAAAAGCCATTGAAACCCGAGCAAAACAAGACCAAATGAGCGTTATTCGCGCCTTTATTGGTCACGGTATTGGCGAGCAGTTCCACACCGATATTCAGGTGCTGCACTACTACGACAAGAGCAACAATACAATAATGCGACCTGGCATGACATTCACGATTGAGCCGATGATTTCACTTGGCACATGGCAGCACCGCATGTGGAACGACGGCTGGACAGCAGTCACTGCAGACGGCAAGCGCACCGCGCAATTTGAACACACCGTGTTGGTCACTGAAACTGGTGTTGATGTATTGACAGGTGGACCAATCACCAAAGGGAAAAAATGAGAGTATGGATTGACCAAGACCTGTGTACTGGAGATGGACTATGCGCGGAGATAGCCCCAGATGTGTTTCATATGATGCCAGACGGTCTTGCGTATGTCAAAGAAGGCGACAAGATTTATGCGGCCGCTGTGGGGAACCCAGAAGGAGCCGCTGGAATGGCTTCTTTCGCAGACGATAGGCTTGACGATGTTCTTGAGTCAGCCGAAGAGTGCCCTGGTGAATGCATATTCATCGAGGTAGAATAGTGATTGTAAATCTAAGCAATAAAGATTTTGACACTGTTATAAAGACCTCGCCAGTTCCAGTTCTTGTTGATTTCTGGGCCGAATGGTGTGGTCCATGCAAAGCAATTGCACCAATCCTAAAAGATATTGATGCTGAGCATTCAGATTCTGTTGTTATCGCAAAGGTTGATATTGACCAGTACGGAGATTTGGCTCAAAAATATAGCGTTATGAGCATCCCTACACTTATCCTATTCTCTAATGGAAAGATGGTTAAAAGAGAAGTTGGAGCAAAAGGCAAGACCCAGATACTGGGAATGCTTGGTCTTTAGAACTTAAAAGCATCCTCATACTGAAACTGCTTTTCAAACTCACGCCATTCTTCATGTGAGCCATGCCCGTAGTTGTAGTTATCAACAGATTTCATTACGCTCTTATGGATAGCAAAAATTAGTACAGTGGAGATGGCGAAGAAGATAAACATAGTCCACTTATTAAACCATCTCAAATAGTGAAAAATCAAATTTCTGTATCACATTTTTAGATTAGATGGATTCCATCTCTAATTATGATTGCTGGAAGAGACCAATCTTGAAGTCCCAGCCCTTTCGGCACGAGTTGCATACCATTCCAACTGTTTCTCCAGTACTGCTGTCAACAAGCGCTGTCTCTAGTCTCCAGTGGTTCTTGTCTCCGCAAATCTTGCATAAATCTGCGTACTTACCATCATCAATTAAATTCTGGTCGATGTATTCACCCTTAAGGCTTGCACCACAATGTGGACAGATATGAACTTCTTCGCTCACCAGATATCGCGCCTTCCGCCTACTTTTTCTATGAATTCCAGAACATGCTCTTCTGTTGGCTTTTCTATTCCAGAGTCGACGAGCATAACATACGCCATAGCCCGTGCAGCACCCTTAAAGTAATCGCGGTCTAGTTCTGCGTCGTGGAGACGAATGGACAACACGGTCATTGGAGATTCTGGCCTACTCATCGAAATCGTCTGGCTTTTCTCCGCACATCGGATTTCTTGGAATAGGACCACGATAGACGCATTGGCACGGACGAGCGTCAGACACTTCTAGTCCTGCCAGTCATTCTTGTCCCACATCATCTCGAATGTGGCTAAGTCTTTACGCTCTTGATAAATGTCAATGAGCGGCTCAACAATCCATTTGCCAATCAACATTCCAGTGATAATTGCAAGTAGTACCGTGTTAATCACGCTTTGCCCCTTGGTAACTCTGTGAATTGATAATTCGCGTTTCTTCTCTTTCGCCCCACCAGTATGCCTCCATACCTTCTCCTCCAGCGCCTTCCTGGATTGCATGATAGAGAGTCACGGCAACACCACGCCACATATCAATGAGTTCTGCAGCATTTACTGCGTCGTCATTCATTACGCATTTAGACACAGGATTGACAATCTTTTCAATGAATTTTTCGTAACCTATTTCGTTCATTGTTTCAGCATCTCAACTTCCTTTTCTAGGTCATTTGCATAGCCCATCCACGCATCCCTATCAAGAGT
>Ga0209296_1000048_pt1 | contig 109677 bp, 84 predicted proteins | sample S_130206_EF_Meta_FD_187319 | JGI IMG/M metagenome (GOLD analysis project Ga0209296, IMG submission 187319) | Freshwater microbial communities from Lake Simoncouche, Canada to study carbon cycling - S_130206_EF_MetaG (SPAdes) (version 2) | ecosystem: Environmental > Aquatic > Freshwater > Lake ... | reverse complement strand
CCCAGGTGCCTTTTTCACGGATGAACAAGGTCCGGTCTCCACTGTCAGTTTGTGACTTGTTTAATTTGAAGGGCATTTCTATCAATTGTGGACTTTCAAAAGTTCCTGTTACTTCAAAAGTGGCCCTAACCATTCCGTTTCTTGGATGAAAGCCCACTTCCAGAAAACGCTGCCCTGGCTTTGCATTTTCGGAGGCTGCAATTTTCACGCTTAAGATATAGTCACCACTTTTCCAATCGTTTGGAATTGGCATTTGTAGGAACCCAAGAGCCATTACCGCAGGGTGCATGGTGGGTGTTCCAAGGTAAGCGCCACTGTCCAATTTGGGCTGTTTCAGATAGTATTCGTGATATTTTTGCCAGTTTTCAGCAAGGGCGGCATTTGCTTTATCAGCATTATTCTCCGTGGTTTGAAACCCAAAGGATTCTGGTGATGGGGCCCCAGTTATTTTGTCCCATGAGCGCCGGAATATCTCATCATTTTTGGAGTTTTTCCTGATTGTTTCAACCACGGTTTTATTTTCTGCCCGGGCTGCGGCCTGTTCCACCGCCTTGACCCAGTTTTTGGCCCGATCACGATCTTGAATTTGGCTGGACACATACTTGGAAACCTTTTCGTTTGCAGTTTCGCATTCATAGCGAACTTTTGAAAGCCCCGGAGCCGATATAGAATTTAACTGACGGTTATCACCAATCTGGAACTTTGCAGGCAGTGGGGCCACGATTTTTCCAGCATCTGTAATCCGTTCGATTTCCATCCAGTCCACCCATAGGGCAAGCTCTGGTCCAATCCCATTTTTTGATTTGCCGGAATTGAAAATCTGCCTTGTTTGCAAGTAGTGGTCATTGCTGCCTTTTTCTCGGATAAACAAGGTGCGATTGTCTCGGGTGAAATGTTCCTTGGTAATTTTAAGCGGAATTTCAATAACCTGGGGCTTGCCAATAGTGCCTGTCACCTGGTGGGTGCTCATCACCTGTCCGTTCCTAGGATGGATTCCAAATTCTATAAACCGTCGTTCCAAGGGAGAGTTTTCAAGCGCACCGATTCGGATTCTTACCATGTAATTTCCAACAGGCCAACCATAGGGAACTTGGAGGCTTACGAAGTCGTTTCCGTAATCGCCCGCCATAATGGTTAGGTATGCTCCGGTATCAAGGTGTTTTTGGCGAAGATAATTTTCATGGTAGGGTCTCATGTACCCGCTGCCCTGCTTGGTTTCGTAATTCAGGGCGCCATTTGCTTTGTCCGCATTGTTCTCAACAGTTCGAAAACCATATTCCTCTGGAGCCGGGGCACCTTTTATCAATCCCCAGGAACGCCGGAATGTCTCATCGTTTTTTGAATCTTTGCGCAGCTTTTCTACGACCTCTGAATTTTCGGGACGAGAGGCAGCACTATCGACAGCTTTTGCCCAACTTTTGGCCCTTTCCAGTTCATCCAATGTGTCTTGGTATTTTTTTTGTATCCGTTTCAAGGAATCCTCAGATTCATAGCGTAAATTTCTTTGTTCACCAGCAGATTTTTGCCAAAGAAAAGCCTCTTCAATGGCTTCATGACCAAGGGCCTGATATTGTTCAAATTGGTTCCCTGACATGAATAAATTTTGGCCTGCGGTGTCAAAACCACCAGTTCCTGTGTCACCTGGAAGTTCACTGACATTAATTTCCACCCCTAGTAGTTCTTTAAGGGTGTTTTTGTATTCGCGGCGATTAAGTCGCCTCATGGTAATAATGCCCTTCTGGTCAGTAAGGCTTTTTCTTGCAAGAACCATAGCTTTGGATAGGTCGTCTAGAAAATCAGTCTTTGCGACTGAAGGCAATTGTTTTTGATTTTCGGGTGGCATTTCGCCGGAATTGATCGCATTTAATACTTTTTGCCAGCGCTCTGCGGTTTCTATCTCACTTATTTTATAGGGAAGGTTATCGAGACGAAATTTTCCCTTTTGATTTCGCTCATCGTGGCATTTCAGGCAATACATATCAAGGATTTGCCTGTGTTTGGAATCCATAACAACGGAATTGGATGGTTCTTCGCCAAGTGAAACAGAAGTGAACCAATCAGCCATCATGATCCATGCAAATGCAACTAAAGTGAGTTTAATGAAGAAATTTTTCATGGTGTGGATTCGCCTAAAAACAATCAAGCAAGATTTTTAGTATAACCAATAAAAATTAAGAAGGTAAGACATTTTCAATTCATTTGCATTTAAGCAAACCACTTGTCTTTGCAATTAATTAATAGACTAATATACCTATTCACTTTTATTAACAAGAATGTGCCAAGCTCCTTTAAAGTAATACCCTGCTTAAAAGTATGAAAATTGATACTTTTCTCGATTTTTTAGAGTCATCAAAACAATCTTGCTAGGCTTTTCAGTTTTAAAATGTTGACCTTGTTTTTCAGCACTTGATAGAAGAACAATTGGAAGGTTTCTAATCATTCCAGATGAGAATTTCGGAGACGCCGCTGCGGGCTTTTCCCGCGTGAGTGAAAATAACCCTTACCTTGCTAGCTTTCACGGGGTTGAAAGTGATTTGGTTAAACTGCCCGCCGATTGGTTTTTCGGGAAGTTTTTTGGGAGACAGCACTTCTTTCCATTCCGTTCCGTTCCAGAATTGAACATCATAATTGGTAGGAGGTTGGACTCCTCCGCGGTCATCATAGATCGCAAGTTCGATTTTATTGAAAGACTTATCGGCGCCAAAATCGACCTCGAGCCAGTCGGAAGAGTTTGGCGATTCGTAACTAGTCCAGCGGTTGGTGGGGGAGGGAAGGAAGTTGGTTTTGCCATCGATTGCAGAGGCAGGTTTGCCGCCAAAGCGGTCGGCATAAGATGCTGAAGCTTTTGGAAAGGGTAGATTGCCTTGGTTAAAAGCAATATTGCCTAGCGGGTTGATTGGTTGCGAGATTGGAAGGAGAGAGTCGCCCCAGATTTCAATTTCGGAGAGTCCTGCCTTGGCGTTTACTGGGTGATGAAGCGTGAGTCGAATTTTAGTCAGTTCCATCTCGGGGAACGTAATTGTATTGGCCATCCTTCCCATGGGCTTACCTGTGGAAAGTGTTTGGTTAGGGATGAGTGCCCAGGCATTGTTTTCCCAGTGTTCAAGGGCGAGTCGGGAAGGTGGCGTAATATTTTTGCCATCATCGAGAATATAAAGTTTAACGGAGTGAACTTTGCGTTTGCTGCCCAGATCGATGGAGACCCAGTCGGTAGGGTTGGGGGAACCTTCGCAGGTCCAGCGGTTGGGTGGAGAAATATGGTACCAATAGTTTCCATCGATGAGTTTGGAAATCGGAGTTTTTGGGTTAACAAAAGAAGAAGCTAATCTGGGGTAATAATCGCCATCGTTGTTAACTGCATAATTGACTGGGACAAGATTAGATTTGATTGCGTTTTTTTCGAGCAATGGGAGTTTTGCAGAAAGGGGGCCAAGATCTGGGCTATTGGCTATTTCCTTGCCATTTGCAAAAAGCCTAAGCCCCTTGCCTTTGTTGTACCTGCTGCCATCTTTGTCCCAAATAATACTAATAAGGTGGTCTTTGTATGGTACATCGGAAAGCGCGAAGTAAGGCCAAGATGTTGGAGCCAGAGGTTTGACTTCGAGTGTATTGTCATCGCGTGGGATGATGCCAACCAAGCCGGTGATCAGAAGATCGTTGTATGAAGAGTGAAAATAGTGCTCGGAATGGTTGTAGCCATCATGACCTTCGAAAGAACCAGTATCGGGGTTACAGGCTTCGGCTAGGTAGGGCACGCCATTTTTTCGATGGGTTTTGGAAAAGGTTTTGAAGAGTTCAAAGTAGTCGGAAGCGTTGACGATAGTTTGGGGGTAATTTTGCAGGAGGTTAGCCATGGCTTTGAGGGTTTGGCTTGTTGCGTAGGGCCATGACTGACCACTCCACCAGCAGCAGGATTTTTTTAGAAGGAACATGGGGTCATTTCGTTCGACAGTGCTAGGGCCAAAAGGGGCTTTGAAGCCATCCGCCTGCAATAATTTTTTCCATGATTCTTCATAGCCTTTGTTGGCATCGGGCAGGTTGAATTGCCACGGAATATAGCCGATCAGTTCCCTGCCATATTCGCTTCCTGCATATTTTCCTGATTGGTAGGTGAGGGTAAGGGCGTTGGTTTTGAATCCATCGGCTTCTTCATCTCGTTGGGAAAGAGGGAAGAAGAATTTTCGTTTAGGGTCCCAAAGTTGTTTTTGCAGATTATCCTTGATGCCCTCTGCTTTGGTGCGAAATAGGGTGGAGGTGTTTTTGTCGTTTGTAAGCTCTGCAATTTTGGCGATGGCGATTGCATCGGCGTACATATAGGAATTGATGGTGGGTCTGAATGCAGGGGCACCTCGAAGGATATCTTTTGTTTGCCTGCTGTTGATGTTGAATTCCATTCCATCATCATGGCCATTTTGCCAGAAGAGGCCGATTTTTGGAGTGAAGAATCGTTTTTCCCAACCTTCATGATTAGTTTTCAGGCTGGATAAAAGTTCGGTAATGAAGGAATGGCTTGGGTGGATTTGATGAGTGGCCCAGACGGAATCGGCAAGCCAGGTGCTGTAGTTCCTGGGTTGAGCGCCCGGGGTTTTAAGCCAGTAGCGGGAGTAATCTAGTGAATAGCGGTTGTTGCGTAGCCACCGGGCTTCATAAAGTTGGTGGCCTGCAGGGCAGGAAATTGCACCATAGGTGCCCGACCAAAAAGGGCGGTCGATGAATTCCGTGAACGAGTACCCTGAATTGGCCGAACCATAGGTGAGATGTTTGGTCAGAAGTTCCCAGCGATAATAGTAGGTGGTTTGAATTTCGGAATCGGGGCATTCGAAAAAAGGAATGTTCGATTTATACCAGTCCCAATCCTTGTTGTCCCAAAAGGTTTCTTTTTCGAGTAGCTCTTGTTTGGGAAGTAAAGAGTTTTGTGCCAAAACTGGTGAAACGAAGGCAAGGATAAAGGCGATTGCGAAAGGGAAAAGGCTATTCATAAAATCTATCCAATGTAAATCGTTTGGTAGTGAGGCATGTCAAAAATCATCGTAGTTCATTCGTGATTAAAATCTACTTTATTTGATCGATCAATTGAGATTTCATTCGGTGCGGATCACACGCTTGATATCAATAGGTTTGATAAACGCATCAGCCTTGATGGGATTTGCAAGAATCTTTGAAAGAATGTTAGATTTTTTTTTTGCCTTATCGATGAGCTAAAATGGCCAAAAAACAAAGTGAGGGAGTTTAGCTTAGTTCTGCTGTTTTCTTGGCAATTGAATTAGTTACTTTAGCATTGGTCGGAAACCCGCAGATTTAAAATGTGCATCCTTGGTAAGTGCATCGGAAAGTTTTAATTGTTTCATGACATGGAAACTTAAGCAATCGGTGAACGACCAATCTTGATCTGCATGTTTAAGGAAGAAGGCTTGGGTTGAAAAAAAACGGTCTGGATCAGTCCATTCGATCCTGCATGCTTGTGATTGTTCGAGCGTGGTGAAAAAGTTTGGCAACAAATGTCCGAACCCCCGTGCTTTCAGCAGTGTTGCTGTTTCATCTAAAATATAATCAGTCGTAACGAACCTGCGTTTTTGTTTTTTTGCACCAAATAAAATGCTTTCAGCTTCCTCGTGGGTGCTGTCGCCTTTGATTAGAAAGGCGTAGAAACCGCTGGTATCAATAAAAATATCATTTGTCATAAATGATGCCATCCATTTCGGCATTGCTTAGGGATGCCCCTTTTCCTATCCCGCTAAGCAGAAAAAATGGGTCATTTGGATCTTGCGTTTCCTGTATTATTGGTTCGATTCGGGCCACCGGGTTTCCTCTGCGGGTTAAAATCAGCGATTGCCCGCTTTGAACCTGCTTGATAATTTTCTCGGCATTAAGCCGAAATTCCAGCATGGATATCTTTTTCATGATTCACCTTTAAATAATTAACTTCAACTTCAACTTCAACTTCAATTTTATCAGATAAAAGTAAGGGTTGCAATTGGAAAGATTGGTTCTGGTGAAAGGGTGGTGGTTGCTGCGATATCCGATGTTGAATAAACAATTCTTGGTTTTCTCATCTGTTGACGATGGTATTTGTTAGAATCTTAATCAATTGGAATTCTGTATTCACAAAAATATGGATTAATTTTGCGCTTACAGAAATAGGGCGCATGTTGGAAAAGGAACCCAGAAATCATGTTTGAGGAAAAGGGGATTGTAATAACAGAAACCCTTTTGAAATTGCCCCAGCAAACGATCACGCTTTCAGGAATAACTTCGGTAAGAAGTGGCTCCAATCCGGTGTATCCGGAGGCCAGTGGGAAAAAGGTTCTCATCTTTATGGCTAGTTTTATCTTATTAGAGAGTTTTTTCTTTTTGGTGATGGTAGCAAACTTCGAATTTTGGTTTATGGGGGTAAACCCCTTGGCAGTTTGGCGTGGGATTGGGTCTGGGAATGCAGAGAGTGTTCTGAACTTTTCTCTGGTTTTGTTCCTAACTACTATACAGGGTATAGTCTTATGTCAAATTCTAAGGTGGTGGATTTCGCGAAAAAGGAGGCAATGGGTGCATTATATTGTGATCACCACGGCATCAGGGGAAACCCGGCCTTTAGAAGATTTGGACCAAAGCTTCATATTAAGGGTGGTTAAAGCGTTGGAAAAAGCCCTTGGTCAAACAACTTAAACATTATGCATCTTCTCGGATGCCCTTGAGATTTCTATAATTGCTTTTTGAGTTTCATGCTATTGTTAATCAAATGGTAATATTTTTTCGCATACTTATAAAGCAGGTTGAAAAAGAATGATGGCGCCAACCTTTGCAATCTTGGAATGGTTTCCACCCGTGTTAAACATCCTGATTTGGTTAGTCAGTGTGTTTTTGATCCTTTTGATTCTGATTCAAAAGGGAAAAGGTGGGGGATTGGCCGGAGCCTTCGGCGGTCCAGGGGGACAAAGTGCATTCGGTTCAAAAACCGCAGATGCCTTCACAAAAATCACGCTTTATGTTGCTGGAATCTGGGTTGCGCTGATTGTTATTATGATTTGGCTAGTTCAGCCTAAAATCGTAGTATCTAGCCCGGCCGATATTTCGCAAATTAGTAAGGAAGGGATGCCTGCAGAAGGTGCTCCTGTGGATCCTACTCCAAAGGCGGAATCCGAATCTAAAGAAACTCCTAAAACTGAATCCAAGGATGACAAAAAAGAACCAGCCAAGGAAGCTCCTAAGGTAGAGCCAAAGGGCGCTGCCAAGGATGATAAAAAAGACCCAGTCAAGGAAGCTCCTAAGGTAGAGCCAAAGGGCGCTGCCAAGGACGACAAAAAAGAACCAGTCAAGGATGCACCCAAGGTAGAGCCAAAGGGCGCTGCCAAGGATGATAAAAAGGCTGAAACTAAAAAGAACTAAGTGAGGCACAGCCTTTTAAAAGGCATGTGAAAGCCCGTGCTCTATAGCATGACAGGCTACGGAGAATCTTCCCACCAAGGTAAAACCTTGGCGGTTGCGATTGAGCTTCGTTCTGTAAATAATCGGTATTTGAAGGTGTCTTTACGGGCCCCAGAATCCTATCAGATTTTGGAACCGGAATTTGAAAAGGCCGTGCGTAAGTTGGTGCGTAGGGGAACGGTGCAGGTAAGTCTTAGAGTGCATCGGGTCAAAGAAACGCAAGAGCAGCCTTTAAGATTAGATGTTCTTAAAGGTTATTTGAATCAGGTGGCCAAGGTTGCACAGGAATCCAACCTGACACAGGATGCTTGTAATATATTGATGGGAAATGTTTTGCATCTGCCCGGGATTGTTCCTGAGGGCCAAGTTGGTGCAAAAACTTTGGATGAAGACTGGCCCCAAATTGAGAAAACTCTTGAGATAGCCTTAGGTAAGCTGCAATCGATGCGCAGTACCGAGGGTGGAGTGATGGCGCAAGAGTTAATGGCGCTTAGAAATAAGATTTGCGAGCACCTAGCTTCGATCAAAGTTTTGATCCCGCAGGTAATGGAAGCGTATAAGGATAGATTGCTGGATAGGGTGAGGAAATTGCTGGAGAGCACCGAGGCTCAGATTCAGCCTTCCGATCTTATCCGTGAGGTTGCGATTTTTGCAGAGCGCTCGGATATTGCAGAAGAAGTTACCAGACTAGATAGCCATTTGGAACAATTTGGCAAAGTTTTGGAGCAAGAAGAAGGGGCTGGCCGAAAGCTCGAGTTTCTCACACAAGAAATGGTGCGTGAAACCAACACCATGGGGTCTAAAGCTGCGGATGTAAAAATCACCCGCCATGTGGTTGAGATTAAGGGCGATTTGGAGCGCATTCGGGAGTTAATCCAGAATGTCGAATAGTACAAAACAAGGTTTTTTTGGGCCATTGATTATAATATCAGGGCCGAGCGGCAGTGGTAAATCAACCTTGGTAAAGGAATTACTCAAGGATAAGTCGATGCCTTTAGAGGGTGCAATTTCTGCAACCACCCGCACTAAGAGGCAATTTGAAGTGGATGGCGTCGATTATTTTTTCTGGGACAAGGGGATTTTTCAGCAGGAAGTCGCTAAGGGTTCTTTTCTTGAATGGGCCGAGGTGTACGGCAACTATTATGGTACATTGATTTCAGAGGTAGATGCGCGAAGAAGGCGTGGTGCCGGGGTGGTACTGGAAATCGATGTTCAAGGTGCGGGCCAGATTCGGAAGACTGGGTCGGTGAGTAAAAGTATATTTGTGGTGCCTCCTGATATGAAGTCATGCGAAGCTAGGCTTCGAGCTCGAGGTACCGAGACTGAAGAAACGCTGGTCAAAAGGTTGGCAAGTGCGAAACACGAGATGGAACAAGCAGTGGAATATGATTTCAAAGTTGTCAATGATGACTTGGAAAAAGCTGTAGAAAAGATCAAGGATTTTGTTAGACCGTTGTTTTTAGAAAGGTGATGCTAATGCTAGACGAACTTAAAGAAGAAGCCATTGTTAACCGAGTTGGTGGCCGCTTCAAGCTTTCCACTATGATTCAGAAAAGGCTTGCAATGCTTAGCCAAGGCGCAAAGCCTTTGGTTAACACACGCCATACCGACAAGATGGCAATTGTGTTGCAAGAGATTCTGGACGACAAAATATTTCTAGACAAGACGGGCGCGATTCAAGCCCGTGCGAAGAACGAAATGGATGCAACCCGCAGGGCGATGGAAGGTGATATTTCCGGTGAATTAGGCGCAGATTAATTAAGTTGAGGAATTTTTACTCGACGGGGTTGATTAATGAGTGATTCGACCGAAAAGCCGACAGGTTCTTCAGGAAAATATTCTTCTTTCCCTGGTGAACCTGTTTTTACTGATTCTCTTCCGAGCGATCAGGATTATGGTTATAAGCCATTATCGATTCTGGCGATTATTGGGGCGGTATTGGGTGGCTTGTTTGTGTTGACGCTTGCAGGGGGCTTTGGCGCAGCATTTTTGTTTGGCACGCCTTGGATCATGTCGCCATGGGTCATTTTCTGGCCTGCTTTTTCCATCTTGTTAAGTTTCTTTGCCTACACCCGGATCAAAGCTTCAGATAACACCATGGGGGGTGAAAAGCTTTCCCTTTGGTCGATGCAGATTACTGCCATTTTCATTTTGTGCTACTTTGCCAATTTTGCAGGCACTTACTTTGCAGTAAGAAATCAAGCGGATACTTTTGCCAAACAATGGCTTGGGGTCATAGCAAAGGGTGAGATTGACAAGGCGTTTTTGCTTACCTTAAAACCACCTCGGCCTTCTGAAGATTCCAACCTTAGAACCACTTTCGAAATTACTTATAACATTGCTCCAGACCCTTTAACTAAGGGGTCATATTCTGCGTTTAAATCGAAAGATTTTGTGCGATTGATTCAGTTTGCTGGCGATAGTGCGATTAAGTTTACGATGAAATCTGCCAGCTCCCCTGTTTATGAAATGGGAGGGTATCTGGTTAGGCTTATTTATGAAGTGGAAATACCAGATGGCACCATGGAAGTAGCAGTTGTTGCCCTTGGGCAGGAAAGCCCTACCGGTGGATATAAAGGCAGGCAATGGCAGGTTCTGGTAGATGGAACTGCGATGGTTCAAAAGTTAAAAACAAACGATGAGTCGCGCAAGAAGTTTGAGCTTTCTGTTTCTGCAACGGAATTTGCTGCAAGCTGGTGCATGGCGGTGGCAAATAAAATTTGGGAGCCAGCAGTATATGGCATAGCAGAACCAAAAGACCGCGAGCAAATAATCAAGGGCTTTACGCCTTCCATCCCTCTTGGTTTGGGCGTCGTCGGCGGGGCACTACTACAAGCTTCTGAATCGCCTGAACGCCAAATGTTCCTTGCAGCCTCGCAACAATTATTCGATGGGAAGTTTGTTCGTGTTGGTGAAAACTTCTGGTCTGACCCGATTATGAAGGTGGGGATTCTTGACCTTCTGTCCAAGGCTTTTAGGCCAATGACTGATCATACTCCCCCGATGCAGCTTCCTGGTGGTGGATCTTGGATAAGGATAGAAAATGGAACTGTGCCGCGTTATCGAAATGACGCAGGTAAAATTGAATTTGAGTTTGATTGCTTGATATTACTTTTTCCGAAGTATCTGGTGCAGGCGGCTTTTGTGGTTACAGGCGAGGAAAAAGCAGATGGAAACCCTCCTGATTGGAAGGTAAAAGAGATCGTACTTTACCGTGGTGTTTCTATGCCGGTCGCTGCGCCCAAGCCGGGCGGTGGGCCGGGCGGGCGTTAATCTTTATTCCTCTTTTAAATTCGTCCCGTCTAGAAGATGACCCAGTTTGGTTTTTTTTGTTTCTAGGTAGCGCCGATTATTATCGTTGGCAAGTATCTGGATGGGAATCCTCTCGGTGATTCTTAAACCATACCCATCAAGGCCTACGACTTTTTTCGGGTTGTTGGTAAGCAGTTTTATATCCCGGATTCCCAGATCGTTGAGAATTTGCGCTCCGATGCCATAATGCCTCAAATCGGCACCAAATCCCAGCTTCTGATTAGCTTCTACGGTGTCTAAGCCTTCTTCCTGTTGAAGTTTGTACGCTTTTAATTTGGAAAGCAGGCCTATGCCACGCCCCTCCTGCCTCATGTAAAGAAGCACCCCTTTGCCCACTTTTTCGATTTGGCGCATAGCATGATGCAACTGCGAACCGCAATCGCATAGCAGGCTATCGAAAATATCGCCCGTCAGGCACTGGCTATGAATACGCACAAGTACGGGTTCTTCTTGGATTGCAACATGTCCATTGGTCGATACGCCAACCCCACCCGCGCACAAAGCTAAATGCGGTTCAGGGTCAACCACGGAAGAATAGGCGATCAGATCAAAGTTGCCTAGTTTTGTAGGAAGTTTGAGTTCGATTTCTCTGCGGATTAATTTTTCTCGTTGTCTGCGGTGTTTGATCAGGTCTTCGATGGTGCACATTTTAAGACCATGTTTTTTGCAGTAAGGGATCAAGTCTGCTACTCGTGCCATGCTGCCATCGGGGTTTACAACTTCACAAATAACCGCAGCTTCTTTAAGGCCTGCAAGTCTAGCAAGATCGACGCTGCCCTCGGTATGGCCTGCTCGAACGAGTACGCCTCCATCGCGAGCTTTAAGGCCGGGCACATGGCCTTTGCCACGAATCAAGTCGTGGGGGGTGGAGTTTTCATCGATTGCAACTTGCACGGTGCGGGCCCGATCAAAAGATGATGTTCCAGTTGTTATTCCTGTTCGGGCATCAATATATGGCGTAAAAGGGGTGCTTATGCCCTCTGAATGGGGGGAGGGAAGAACATCGAGGTTTAGCCGGTTGCAAATGGCAGTCGACATAGCCAGGCAAACTAGCCCACAACCGTTACGCATCATAAAGTTGATGTTTTCTGGGGTGGCTTTTTCAGCAGCGATGACTAAATCGCCTTCATTTTCACGATTTAGATCATCAACAACAACGATAAGCCGGCCTTGCCGGAGTTCTTCGATTGCTTCATCAATCGAACAATAAATCGAATTATCTTCAGACATTCATGACTCCACAGCAGGAAAAATACTATCTTATGATTATTGTAGCACTCCACAGATTATTTCATATCATTGATCATGCTTGCCCTATGGGTATGCGATACTGATAATAACACTAATGTGTTTGGAAATGCTTGGCAGGCTGCCACTTTAACTATCCTTCCTTTTGATATTTAAATCATCATTGGAGTTGAATTTCATGGCTAAGAAAAAAGTGGGTCTGTGGTTGATAGGTGCATGTGGCGGTGTTGGAACAACAGCAGCGCTGGGTCTTGCTGCCATTCGCAACAAGCTTTCAGACACCACATCGCTGGTGACAGAGTTGCCCCTTTTTGAAACTTTAAATCTAGATGCTTTAGATTCATTTGTGGTGGGTGGCCATGAAATCCGTAAAGGATCATTTGTGGAAACTGCCAAGGAATTGCACCTGAAGGCAAAGATATTTGATGCAGCAATGCTTGCAGGTTCAGAGAAAGATCTTGCAGAATGGAGCAAGAATATTAAGCCTGGCTCTGCAGTTGAATCGGGATCAACCATTGCCAAGATGGCTGATTTAGAAAAAGCGAATGTTAAAGAAACTCCCCGTCAAACCATCGAACGCATTCAATCCGATCTTAAAAACTTTCAAAAAGCAAATGATCTAGAACATGTGGTTGTGATGAGCGTGGCTTCCACTGAGCCACCTTTTCAAACCGGTGTTCAGCATGAAACCCTTAAAGCTATGAATGCTGCTTTGGATGCGGGCGAAAATGTTCTCCCCACTAGTTCGATGTATGCTTGGGCCGCAGTGGATCTGGGAATGCCCTTTGTTAATTTCACCCCATCGCTGGGCGCTTCATTCCCTGCCATTCAGGAACTCGCAAAAATTAAGGGTTCGCCTCTTGCAGGGCAGGATGGCAAGACAGGCGAAACGCTGATGAAATCTGTTTTAGCGCCAATGTTTGCACTGCGTAACTGGAAGATTCTTAGCTGGGTTGGTCATAATATTTTTGGTAATCGCGATGGCATTGTCCTCGATGATCCCGCCAATAAGGCTTCCAAAATCAAAACCAAGGATCAGGTAATTTCCTCAATCGTTGGCTATAAGCCACAGACCTTGGTTACCATTGAATATATTCCTTCGATGGATGATTGGAAAACCGCTTGGAATCATATTCATTATCAGGGCTTTCTTGGAACCCCGATGATTCTTCAATTCATTTGGCAGGGATGCGACTCTGTTTTAGCTGCGCCTTTGGTGATTGATCTTGCAAGGTTTGCACTGTTCGCAAAACGCAGAGGTGAATCAGGTATTATGCGTCATCTTTCTTGCTTCTTCAAGGGGCCGATGGGCGAAACCAATCACGATTTCTTCCAACAATTTGAAATGCTTCGCGACTACGTCGAAGAAACCGGAGAAAAATCATGAAGTTAGCTTTTAGTAGTAATGCCTATTTGCGATTCTCCTTTAACGATGCTGCTAAAAAGATTAGTAAGCTTGGTTATCAAGGAATAGAAATCATGGCGGATGTGCCTCATGCTTGGCCAGCATTCATACTCGAAGAACAAAAGCAAGGCATTCGCGATTCGCTTAAATCCAACAACCTTGCGATTTCCAATATCAATTCCTTTATGATGCACGCAGTCAATGATCCTAGACAGCGTTATTGGTATCCTTCTTGGATTGAACCGGATAAGCATTACCGCCAGATTCGTATCGATCACACCATGCGTTGTTTGACGATGGCAAAAGAATTAGGCGCACCATGCATCACAACCGAGCCAGGTGGGCCAGTTGAAGCTGGGGCCTCTTGGAATGCAGGGCTGAAACTGTTCGTCGAAATGCTAAAGCCCGTTATTGAACATGCTGAAAAAGAAGGTGTATTGCTGCTCATCGAACCCGAACCCGGTTTGTTGATCGAAACTGCAGATCAGTTTTTAGAATTCATGGGGCACATTAAATCGCCCATGGTGGGATGCAACTTTGATATAGGCCATTCGTACTGTGTGGGCGATGACCCTGCCAGCACTATTCCAAGGCTTGCAAAGTACATTAAGCATTTTCATCTCGAAGATATCGCAAGTACTCGCGTGCACCATCACCTTATTCCAGGCGATGGGGCGATCGACTTTAAAGCAGCGATCGAAGCCATCAGGGCTATTGGTTATAAAGAATGGGTAACCATCGAACTTTACCCCTACGTTGAAGATCCGGATCAGGCAGCTAAACTTGCCCGTGAGCGAATTGCACCGTTGCTTGCCTAGTTGATGATTAAGCCCGCACTCTCAGGTTGATCATTTCAACGGTAAACGAGAAGCCCATTGCAAAGTAAATGTAGGCTTTGTCGATGTGTTGCCCCATGCCTTCTGCCATTAGGACAACCCCGATAAGAATTAGGAAGCTAAGTGCAAGGACTTTCAGGGTGGGATGCTTTTCAACGAAGTTGCTAACCGGCCCTGCAAAAATCATCATGACCATTACCGTGATGATCATTGCGGTAATAATTACGCCTATTTCTTGCACCATTCCAACTGCGGTGATTACAGAGTCGAGTGAAAAAACAATGTCAAGCACTGCGATTTGAACAAGCACCATCGCAAAATTACTCTTGGTGTTGGGCGAATGATCAGGGTGCCCTTCGGGGTGACCTTCAAGCTTATGATGAATTTCGAATGTACTCTTGGCGATTAGGAACAATCCTCCTGCGAGCAGGATAAGATCTTTCCAAGAAATCTCTCTGGCTTCCTCTGTTTTTGCGGCCCAGTCGGGAAGGGTTAAAACAATTTGATGCAGGCTTAAAATCCAAGATATGCTGAATAGCAGTAACAGGCGGGTTCCCAATGCAAGGACAAGGCCTATTTGCCTAGCGTAGACCCGTTGTTCCTTGGGAAGCCTACCTGCAAGAATTGCAAGAAAGATAATATTGTCGATTCCTAAAACAATTTCCATGCCGGTCAATGTGACCAGTGGGACAATCCATTCCATTGCTTCCTGCCTCGATTAAATAACTTTCCTTGGATACAAATGACCTAGAAGGCATTATCATAACAAAAATAGTTTTAATGCCAGCACTAAGTTGTAAAATTCGTTTGTTTGCTGGGCACTTGGAAGAAGAGAATGAACATGGATTACTATGATTTTATCGTGAATGTTTATTCTGCGCTTGGTCTCGGGTTGATCATTGGGCTTGAAAGGGAATTCAGGCAACATCCTGCGGGCCTTCGGACAAATGCTTTGGTTTGTGTTGGTTCTGCCTTATTTATGTCGCTCACTTTTTTGCTGCACGATGTTGGCAGTCCCACCAGAATTGCATCTTACATTATCAGTGGTATTGGGTTTCTTGGCGGCGGAGTGATTCTTAAGCAAGGTGTAAATATTCGCGGCATGAATACTGCTGCAACACTTTGGTGTAGTGCGGCCGTTGGTGCAATTTGCGGTGCAGGGCACTGGGGATTTGCCATGGGTGGGGCTTTTACAGTATTACTGGTTCACTTGATATTTCGGCCAATATCTTACTGGGTATTGCGCCTTGATAGATTTTCTGAAGAAGAGGTGAATTTTAAGATCAATGTGGTGATCACTTTTGGAAAAGACACAGCCATTAGAGCGGTGTTTGTAAAGTTTTTGGAATTAAATCCTGCACTTTCGTTGAAGTCTCTTGCAACTGCCAAGCAAGAGTCCTTAAAGGAAACCGAAATTACCGCTCAGATGGTTTCGCCTGTGAATCAGCAGAATGCCATTCTGCATCTGGTTAATATTCTGAATGAAGAGCCCGGAGTCCGAGTGGTAAGTTGGGAAAAAGAACCAAGAATAGTTGATTAATAAAAGGATTATGTAAATGAGTCTTGAAAATAATGGTGGTGCCAACGGTGTTGCTTGGGATCTTAAGGATTTGTATTCCAGCCTTGGTGATCCGAAATTGGACCAAGATATTGCAGATGCTCAGAGACTAGCGCAAGAATTTGAAACGCAATATCGAGGTAAGATTAGTGCCCTGAAAATTACGGATGCGGCCTTTCTTTTACAAGCCATCCAGCAGGTTGAATCCTTGTATGAAATCATGGATAGGCCAGCGATTTATGCATCTTTGGTGCATGCTGCCAAGACAGACGATGCTACGCATGGGGCGTTGGTTGCAAAGACACGTGAAACCCGGACTAAAATCAACCAGCATCTTTTGTTCTTCGATCTAGAGTTGATTAAAATTCCTGATGATGTTGCAACTGGGCTCGCAAAAACTCCGCAACTTTTGAAGTATGCCCATTTTTTAGAGCAAAAGCGTGCGTGGAAGGCTCATTACCTTTCTGAACCTGAAGAAAAAGTTGTGGATGTTAAAACCCTTACGGGCAGGTCTGCATTTGTTAGGCTCTTTGATGAAACTGTTGCTTCGATGACTTATCCCTTCACCCAAGATGGCGCGGAGCAGAAGCTTTCGTTTCAACAAATCAATGCCAAGCTTTACGATGCAGACCGAAGCATTCGAAAAGCAGGTGCAGAGGGAATTACCAAAGGGTTGAAAGAGCAAAACAAATTGCTTTCGTATCTCTTTAATACTTTAGTTCTCGATCATCAAAATGATTGTGAAGTTAGGAAGTTTCCTACTCCCATGACTTCTAGGCATCTTGCAAACGAAACTTCTGCTGAAATGGTTCAAGCTCTTATGGATTCTGTTGAAAAGCACGGTGCAACGGTGCATCGCTATTACAAATTAAAAAAGCGTTTGCTTGGCTTGCCTTCGCTTGAGGATTACGATCGATATGCTCCTATTCAAGGTGATATGCCTTTGGTTTCGTGGCAGGATGCCTCGAATCTTGTGCGTGACAGTTATCATGCACTTTCGCCCGAGGCGGGCAGGATTATTGATCAATTTTTTGATGCGAACTGGATTGATGCTGAACTAAGGCCAGGCAAGCGGGGCGGGGCTTTTTCTTCCAGTGCAATACCTTCCGTTCATCCGTATATTCTCATGAGTTACACTGGGAAAATGCGCGATGTTTCTACCCTTGCCCATGAGTTGGGTCATGGGTTGCATCAATATCTTTCACGGAAAAATGGCTACCTCCAGTGTGATACGCCTCTTACCACTGCTGAAACTGCAAGTGTTTTTGGGGAAATGCTTGTCTTTAAAAAACTACTCGAAAAGTATCAAGAACCCAAAGTCAGGCTCGCGCTGCTCTGTGGGAAAATTGAAGATAGTTTCGCTACTGTTTTCAGGCAGGTTGTTCTTACACGGTTCGAACAGAAAATGCACAAGGCACGAAAAGAAGAAGGCGAACTTTCTTCAGAAAGATTCAACACGCTATGGGCCGAAGCCAATCAGCCTATGTTTGGCGACTCGGTTAATCTTTCTGAAAACTATGGCTATTGGTGGTCTTACATTGGCCATTTTATTCATGTGCCGTTTTATTGTTATGCTTATTCTTTTGGTGAGTTGCTGGTTCTCGCTTTGGTCCAAAAGTACGAGCATGAGAAAGAATCGTTTGTGCCCAAGTACATGGATTTATTATCCCGCGGGGGCTCCGAGTCCCCTGTAGATTTGCTTGCCAGAATGAACATCGATTTGAACGATCCTGGTTTCTGGGAGTTGGGGTTGAAGTTGTTGGATCGCATGGTGACCGAGGTGGAAGAGTTGGCAACTCAATTGGGAAAATAGGGATATGAATCAGGAAATGGTGGATGTGTTGAACCTTGAAGGTAAAGTGGTGGGGGTCGCAACCAGGCAGGAGATGCGTATTGGTCGATTGCCCCATCGCTGTGTTTACATTCTTGTGTTTAATAAAATTGGTGAGATTTTTATCCACTTAAGAACTGCGACCAAAGATGTTTTCCCTTCGCATTGGGATGTTTGTGCGGGCGGGGTGGTGGCTGCTGGAGAGGATTTTGAAACAGGGGCCAGACGCGAGGGCTTTGAAGAATTAGGCATCTTGGCAGAACCACAATTCTTGTTCCCGTTTCGATATGAAGATGACCAAACCACTGTTTTTGCAAAAGTTTATCATTGCATTCATGATGGCCCTTTTGTTCTGCAGAAAGAGGAAGTGGTGCGGGGCGAGTTCGTTAGCTTGATAGAATTGGTGAAACGAATAGCAGTTGAAAAGTTTTGCCCTGATGGTTTGAAGGTGCTGGAAGAAGCAAAAAGCTTAGGGCTAATCTGACCCGATTTGCCTTGGATTAAAATAAATAGTGATGAATGCCCTTGCTAGATTCGGTTACTTTTAGATAATTACTCGTATTAAGAATTTTAGTTTGTCGATCTTAGTAGAAAGTTCCAAAACATGGCATCTGATAGAACCGACCTTTCCAACAAAGATTTCTCAATGCAGGATCTTTCTAATACCAGCCTAGTTGGGGCGTTGCTGGTCAACACTAATTTTCAGCAGGCGATTTTGTTTGAGACTAATTTTTCCAAAGCCGATTTGACGGGAAGCAACTTTATCGATGCCAACCTTTTTGGTACCAAGATGATGCAGACGATTTTGGTTAATTCGAAAATGAAAGGTGCGAATCTTGTAGGCGCCAACTTGTCGAATGCCAATATGAGCGGCGCAGATCTTTCCAACGCAGATCTTACCCGGGCCAACTTTTATAAAGCCAATCTTTCCGGTGCCAATCTTTCAGGTGTTAAACTTGGCCAATCAGACTTTTCTGAATGCAACCTTACTGGTGCAATTCTCCCCCCTAATTTTAAATCTTAAGTTTATTCGCTCGCCAAGGTTTTTTCTAGCAGTCTGAGCAACAATTTAGTTTGGTCTTCATTATTTTGGCCTAGTTTTTTTCGCATTATTGGTAAAGTCAACTGTCTAAGCGTTGGCGTTCTCTCATCTTTTATTAATCTTTGGAAAATGATTTTATCTAATGTTTTTTATGTCCGATTAATTTAACTAGAATATTATTAGTCCCTACCAATAAGTTTTGAAGCGAACTTTTGATTATGAAAACTTCATACTATAGATTTTTTTGTAAGGGATTAAAGGCAAACCTTTTTCTTTTGCTTTTAAATGCATTGCAAGTTGGGGTTGCACTCGGAGCTCCCGAGGGTAAGAAAATATACGAGACCACATGTCTATCCTGTCATGGTCAAAATGGTGAGGGTGTTAAGGGTAAATATAACAAGCCGCTTTCTGGGGATCTTACCCCCAATCAACTTGCCAAAATCATTGAAGAGACAATGCCCAAGGAAGATCCGGGCAGCTTGTCTGAGGCGAGCGCCCTTGCGGTAAGTGGTTACATTCATGATGCATTTTATTCCTCGATCGCAAGAGAAAGAAATCGGCCCGCAAGAATTGAGTTGAGCAGGTTGACAGTTAGGCAGTATCGCAACAGTATGATGGATCTGGTTGGAAGTTTCCGGCCTGCTGCGGTTTCCGCAGACAAAACCAAAGGCCTTCGTGGAGAGTACTTTAAAACAAGAAACTTCAATAAGGGCGATTTGGCAGAATCTCGCATCGATGCTGAGGTGGATTTTGATTTCAAGGAAGAAAGCCCATTGCCCGGAAAGATGGAGCCCGGGGAATTCACACTGCGTTGGTCAGGTGCGATCTATGCCCCAGAGACTGGCTATTATGAATTTATAATTCAGGCAAGTCATGCGGTTCGGTTATGGGTTAATGATAATAACTTGCCTCTTATAGATGCCTGGGTCAAATCTGGTAAAGACACTGAATACAAAGGAAGCATCTATTTGGTTTCAGGTCGTTCTTACTCGTTAAAATTGGAGTTCACTAAAGCGAAGCAAGGGGTTAACGATAATAAAAAGCCCAATGTGGTGCAGCCTGCGTTTGTCAAATTGCTATGGAAGAAGCCTGGTGGCCCGGTTGAAATATGCCCTGGGGAATATCTATCTTCCACCACTCTTCCTGAACTGTTTGTCTCGAGCACTCCTTTTCCGCCAGATGATGGCAGCCTAGGTTGGGAAAGGGGCGTTACAGTTTCTAAAGAATGGGATCAAGCGACTACCGCAGGAGCTTTAGAGGCAGCGAAATATGTTGCAGGAAAGTTGCCTGAATTCGCCAAGACTAAAGATGGGGATGCTCAACGCATTGAGAAGATAGAAGAGTTTCTGAAAAAGTTTGCTACCAGGGCTTTTCGGAGAGGCCTTCAAAACAATGAAAACGAGATCATCAAGAAAGTATTAAAAGAATTTAAAGACCCTCAGGATGGTGCATTGCGAGTTCTTGTCTGGGTTTTGAAATCGCCTAACTTTTTGTATCGAAACGAAGGGCAGGGCGGTGCGCTTGCAAGCCAACTTTCCTATACGCTTTGGGATTCCATCCCTGATCAGCAATTGCTTGATGCTGAGGCTTCCGGAAAGTTGAAAAACACTGAAGGTTTGAACCGAGAAATAGATCGGATGCTTCTGGACAAGCGTGCTCACGAAAAAATACGGGGTTTCTTCCACGACATTCTCCTGCTGAATCAATCCCATGATCTTAATAAGGATGCATCGCGCTTTCCCGGCTTCGACCCAAAGCTTGAATCCGATCTTCGAATATCCTTGGACAAAACAATCGACGAGATATTCTGGGAAAAAGATAGCAGTTATCAGCGCCTGTTTTTGGAACAAGACTTGTTTATGAATGATCGGATCGCTAAGTTTTATCAACAAAATCCAACATCCAAGACGGGGTTCGAAAAAGTTAGTCTTGATGCCGGGCAGCGCGCAGGTATTGTAACCCACCCTTATATGCTCAGCATGCTTTCCTACAGTGCGGAATCTTCCCCGATTCATCGTGGAGTTTTTCTTGCTCGTAGTCTCTTGGGGGTTACCTTAAAACCGCCACCAGAAGCTGCTGCCCCTTTGGCAGCTAGCTTGCATCCCTCGCTAAATACTCGCGAAAGAGTCGCTCTGCAAACCAAAGGGGGTGCTTGCATGACTTGCCATAGCACCATTAATTCGCTGGGTTTTACTTTGGAACGATTTGATGCTGTTGGCCGGTTGCGTGAAAAAGATAATGCAAAGGTGGTTGATAGTAATGGTTGGTACGTAGCAAGGGATGGAAAAAAAGTCACACTCGAAAACGCTTCGGGGCTGGGTCGGTATCTTGCTAATAGTCCCGATGCACACAGGGCCTTTACGGAGCATTTGTTTCATCATTTGCTAAAGCAGCCTACCCGAGCTTATGGTGCAGATACGTTAGAAAAAATGACTTTATATTTTGAGAAAAATTCGTTGAACATGCGCCAGCTTGCAGCAGAGATGGCGAGGATGGCTTGTACAGAAAAAGCAGGTGCAAAATTGCAGGAAGTTAGCAAACAACCTTAGCAAATCTAAGATTACCATGCTAAGATTGTGTGCAACCTAGGAACTGAATATGGGCATAAAATCATTCGATCGGCGTAGTTTTATTAAAAACGCGGGTATTAGTGCCGCGGCTTTTCCCTTTTTGGGTAATCTTGATGCCCTTGCTCTGCCGGGTAAGAGTGTGCAAAAGCAGCGCATGGTGATTTTCTTCTCGCCTAATGGTGTGGTTCCCGAGTCTTTCTGGCCCAATGAAGATGGCGAAAACTTCCTCCTTAAGGAAATCCTTTCACCTCTAGAGCCCTTCAAAAAACAAACCGTGGTTATGAATGGTGTTTGTGACAAAGTTCGCGGAGATGGCGATAACCATATGCGCGGCATCGGCTGCTTGCTTACGGGCGTGGAATTGCTGCCTGGTAATGTGCAGGGTGGTTCGCATACTCCTGCTGGTTGGGCCAATGGATTATCCATTGATCAGGAAATCAAAAATCATTTGCAAAAGGCTGATGCCACCCGCACTCGATTTGGATCACTTGAACTCGGTGTTTTGGTCCCGGACCGTGCTGATACCTGGACTCGGATGTCTTATAGTGGCGCTAACAAGCCAATCACTCCGATTGATGACCCATACCAGTTGTTTTCAAAGCTTTATGGGCAGGCGAAAGATAAAGAAATTCTGGGCAGTGTGCTTGACCCGGTCATTGCCGATTTGAAGAAAATCTCCGCATTGGTTGGTAAAGAAGACCGCAAAATACTTGAAGAGCATACGGGTTTTGTTCGAGAGATGGAAAAAGAACTTCGTGTTTTGAAAGTCTCGCAAAATCATGCGATGCCCAAGTTGGATCCCGGGGTTCGTGAAGAAAACGACAACCTTCCCAAGATTAGCAGAATGCAACTCGACCTTTTGCATAATAGCCTTGTTGCAGATTTTAACCGGATTGCAACCTTTCAATTCACCAACTCGGTCGGGGGTGCTCGCATGAAATGGCTGGGTATTGACGAAGGGCATCATCAGTTATCGCATGAACCCGATACCAATAAAGTTGCAGTTGAGAAGTTGGTAAAGATTAACAAATGGTTCTGTGAAGAGATTGCCTACTTTGCTAAAAAGCTTAGCGATACTCCCGAGCCTAATGGTCAAGGCTCTATGCTGGATAACACGCTTCTTGTTTGGACTAATGAGCTTGGGAAAGGGAATTCGCATACGCTTGATAATATTCCATTCGTGATGGTGGGTGGGAATTTAGGTTGGAAGGCTGGCCGGTCGTTAAAGTTTCCCCGTATTGCCCATAATCGCCTTCTGATGGCAATGGCTCATGGGTTTGGCCACACTATTCCATCGTTTGGAAACCCTGAATATTGCAAAGATGGTCCATTGGTTCTTTCTTAAGAGACGAGCATAGTTGGTATGGGAAACCCCTCCTGATAATTAGTCCGGGGGATTTTCTTTTTGTAGTTAGAAGTGATAACCGGGTAAAATCGTCTGTACGATGTTAACTCCTTGGTTTAAAATATTATCAAGTTGAGAAGAATTTCTGTCATTCATCAAGGTGCATTATGAAAAAGGTATTTGGTCTGAGTTTTGCATTGAGCTTTGTGATTACTTTGTCTGCATTTGCACAACCTCCAGGTGTAAATAAAGGTGCTGTCGAAGCCTTTAATAAAGGAGTTTCAGAAGCTAACAAACGCAATTTCAAAGAGGCTATTTCTTTTTACTCCAAAGCTATTGAACTCGATCCTAAGTATGCGAATGCATTCCATAATCGTGGCATTATTTATTACAATATGCGTAGCCAGCCCGAAGCTATTGCAGATTTTACTGCGTTGATTGGTATTAATCCAAAAGATCATGATGCTTATAATGAGCGTGGCCTTGCTTATGCAGACCAAAAAAAATACGTAGAATCGATTGTTGATTTCACTAAGGCGATTGAATTAAACGCTACATACACTGCCGCCTATAATCATCGTGGCAACTCTGCGTTTGCTATGAAAAAGTATACCGATGCCATTACTGATTACACCAAGGCCATTGAACTTGAGCCAGCAGATGCGAAGCTGTTTAATAACCGGGCTAATGCCTACAAGGCTATGGGTAAAGATAAGGAAGCAGAAGACGATCTTGCGAAGGCCAAAAATCTGACCAAGTAATCTTTATTCGCAAAGAATCTAATCTAGTTCATTACGATTGGTTGGTTTTATAAATAAGGGATTAGCGATAAAAGTCGCTAATCCCTTATTTAATTTAAATATTGTTTTACTTCGGTATCTTTCAAGGAGCGATTGAATACGTTCGGATAACCCAACCCATGGGCCCGACATAAGCTGTCTCTAACCCAAGCAATACATGGTTTGTATTCCAGCCTAAGGTTAAAGATCAATTCTCGATGCTACCTTGTAGTTTCCCATTGATGGATAGTTGGCCCTTTGACTTCTTCGATTTGTCGTTGAGGTTTTCGAGTAAATAAAGCTTTGACTAAAAAAGAGTTGGTTATCTAAGCAGAAAGCCTGACTTTAAAAAGAGTGGGGCTACCTGGATTCGAACCAGGAACCAAGGAATTATGAGTTCCCTGCTCTGCCGTTGAGCTATAGCCCCAATAATATGCAATTATATTGCTTCTTTGGATGGGTGTCTTGTGTTGTTGACGAGACAATGATTGTATTATGCGATTTAATTGTATTTCTTGAAGATTAGCTTTATCATTTAAGTTTGTTTTGATGAAGCATAAGTTGTTTTATTGTATCGGGTTATATTCTTTTTGGTTGCATTCTTTTGCAGATAGGGGTGCAACGGTTTGGGATGGCTGAAGCGATGCGAGGCTAGCTTTAATATCTTATTAACATTATAGAAATGATATGGATGTCAATTTATCGATATTTCTTTCATGATGGTTAAATTTAAAAGGTGGGGTTCATGGAAGTATGGTACTTGTTTGTAGCCGCTTCGTTGGTTGGATTTTTTAATGGAATCAGCCCTACTGGAATTACCTTGCTGGTTCTGAGTCTTAAAAATCAAAAAAACATTGTTCCTGCGCTGGGGGTTTCCGCTGCATTTTTTATAGTATTTGTACTTCTAGGAGGTTTGGTTTACTTTGGACTTGCTACTTGGTTGCAAAATATGCTGCCAAAAGATTCAACCGTTGATCATATTTTAGAACTGGTGCTTGCAGTTGCTCTTTTTTATTTTGGTGTGACAATCAAAATGAAAGCAGATGAAACAAGGGAGATTACACAAATAACTTTTGGTACCGTTTTTATCGCATCATCCACCGTTGCAATTTTAGAATTCCCCTTGTCTTTGCCTTACTTTGCAATGCTGCAGCAAATTCATCAGGCTCGTGTGAATTTGGAAAATACGCTGATCGCCCTTGCAATTTTTAATGTATTTCATGTTGTCCCTTTGCTTCTTCTTACATTTGCATCTCTAGTTATACCCGAGTCTTATCGTTGGGTTTTTGATTGGCTAAGGCTCAAAATTATGGTTTTGGGTATTTATCTGGTGAAATTTCTACTCGTCTTCCTTGGCTTGATAGGCTTGATCGATGGGATTGGTCATTTGATAGGCCATCCCGTTTTGCCTTTTTGATTCTTTTTAATTGGGAGTCATATTTTGCAACCAATCGTGGGCTTTGGAGAAATACTTTGGGACATGCTGCCTTCTGGGAAGCAAGCGGGTGGGGCTCCGTTTAATTTCACTTTTCATTCTTATCAGTTGGGATGGCCCGCAATTATGGTTAGTAGGGTGGGAAATGATGCTTTGGGCAAAGAGTTGGCCAAAAAATGTCAAGAATTAGGGCTGAATTCTGAGTTTTTGCAGGAAGATTTAATTCATCCAACCGGAACGGTGGCAGTGCAGCTGGATTCCTTAGGCCAGGCGGAATATGAAATCAAAGCTGATGTTGCCTGGGATCATCTTGAGTGGAATGATGGCCTTAAAAAGCTTGCGGGCAATTGTGCTGCGGTTTGTTTTGGAACCTTAAGCCAGCGTCATAGTGTCACCCGAAGTACCCTAACAAAATTCTTGGATTGCTGCCCTAAAAACGCCATCAAGGTGTTTGATATTAATCTTAGGCAAAACTTTTATTCGCGTGAAATCCTCGAGGAATCGCTATTTAAAGCCACTTGGGTCAAGGTGAATGAACAGGAGTTGGAAACCTTGACGGATCTCCTAGGATTGAAAGGCGATGATTTAAAAGAGTCGCTCGAAATCTTGCGCAGACGATATAAATTAGATTTGGCAGCATTAACTCTTGGCGAAAATGGCTGCTTGGTTAATACCAAAAACGAACGGATTTATCTGCAAGGACATAAAATTGAAGTGGTGGATACTATTGGTGCCGGCGACTCTTTTACTGCAGGATTGTTAGTTGGGCTTTTAAAGAAAAAACCATTGCGACGAGCAATTACCCTTGCGAATGATTTGGCTGCCCAAGTGGCTTCAAAGCAAGGGGGAACGCCTTTGGTCGACTTAGCTGAAAAGCGCTTTAATTCGTAAGTTCATGTCTTCAAACAAGTTAAACTCAAAAAACAAGCACCCTATAGCTTGCAAGCTTCCCATTGTGTTATACTAAACATGGTGTTTAATATAATACAATCGTTAAATAGATCCTAAAGCTCCTAAACTTTTCATATTTTTTTTCTTTAATTTCTTGCCTAGAGATAAAATCTTCTCTAACCTATGTGGACTGGGAAGGTTTGTACATCCAATGTTTATTTTCTGGGAGATTTGTCGATGAAGAAGTTTTTGTTGTCCGTTGCTTTTGTAGCGATTGCTGGGTTGGCTATGTTGCCAGCCGATGCCAAGGCCTTTGGTGGCCGTAAGTCTTGCAAAGATTCTTGCGAACAACCATGCGAAATGACATGGGAAGATCGCAAGGTAACTTGCTACAAGACTGTAACCAAGGAAAAGGAAATCGAAGTCACTGTCTGCAAGCCAGAATATCGTGACGAAGTTCGTAAGTACACTACCACTGTATGTGTACCAGTTTGGACCGAACAAAAGAAAACTTGCACCACCTACAAGCGAGTTGCCAAGGAAGTTGAACGAGAAGTAACCAAGTGCGTTCGCGTACCAGTTACCACTTGTGATCCTTGCACAGGTCGTACCCGCACTTGCTGCCAAAGGCAGATGGTTACCGAAAAGGTAAAGTGCACCGTTTACGAATGCGTTCCTGAAACCAAAGAAGTAACCGTAAAGGTTTGCTCATGGAAGAAGGAAGAAAAGACCACCGAATGCAAAGTGCGCGTTTGCGAAATGAAGCAAGTTAAAGAAAAACGCAAAGTTCAATATTGCGAAAGCGTTCCTTACGAAACCACCATCAAGGTATGCGTTCGTAAGCCAGTTGAAGCCAAGAAGGTTGAAGTAGCAAAGCCTGCAGAATGTGCACCAGCTTGCGAAAAGACTGCTTGCTGCGAAAAGAAGTGTGGCCGAGGTTTGAACCTTGGTGGCCGTCTTTCTAGCCGTAAGTCTTGCAGCTAATCTGATAAGGTTTTAATCAAACCAGGAAGCAGGGGGGTAATAATTTACCTCCCTGCTTTTTTGTATTTTACGGTTTTGTAGTTAACTTTTAGGTATAGCTGTTCAGATTTATAATGAGTTCTTTAATGGTAATTTTACAGCTTTTGAATTAAACTTATAATAAAATATTAATTAGAAAATAGGATAGATGAGTCTAGTTTATGAATCCTCAAGAACCGGATGATAAAAAGTCTGATTTTATTGAAACCAAGTATTTGGAATCCAACAATTCCGAAGATGTGCTTACCACAAGATTTGTCCAAAACATTACGCCACAGGATATCCCGCAGGTTGCATCTAAACCAGTAGATGGAAATCTATTGTTGAACCGTTTTTTAGTGCTTAAAGTGCTGGGAGAAGGTGCCTTCGGTAAAGTTTTTCTTGCCAAGGATGAGCAACTTGGCAGATTGGTTGCGGTTAAGGTTTTCAAGCGACCTGTGCAGGATAAAAAGCAATTTGATGTCTTCCTCTCGGAAGCGAGGATGCTTGCTAAATTAGATCATCCCAATATTGTTCCCGTTTATGACGTGATTAATTCTGAGTCCGAAGGGGTTTTCATCATTTCCAAATATTTGGATGGTGGAAATTTGTCTGAGATTATTGCCAAGGGGGCTCATTCCTATCAAAATATTTCGAAATGGGTAGCAACTATAGCAGAAGCTTTGCACCATGCGCATGTGCGTGGCCTTGTGCACCGTGATATCAAGCCTGATAATATTCTTCTCGATTCCAAGGGGAATCTTTATATTGCAGATTTCGGGCTGGCCCTTAGTGAGGAATTATTTGGAAAGGTAACCGGACTGTTGGGAACACCAGCATACATGAGTCCTGAACAGGCATCGGGGTTGGCGCACATGGTGGACGGGCGCACGGATTTTTTTAGCTTAGGGGTGATATTGTATGAAATGCTGACCGGTCGCAGACCTTTTGAAGCAAAGACGATTTCTCTTACCCTTCAACAAATTATTAGGATTGAAGCCAAGCCGCCAAGGCAAATTAATGATGCCATTCCAAAAGAGTTGGAAAGGATATGCTTAAAAGCACTAAGTAAAAACTTGAACAACCGATACCTTACGGGGCTCGATTTTTCAGAAGACCTACAAAATTATTTGAAGCAAACTGATGTTTTACCTAGCATGAAAAATGCTGCGGAAATGAATCCAGCCAATGTTTCTGGTGTTTCTTCATTTCAAGCTTCTTTATCTGGATCCGTGTCGAGTTGGGCGAAGATTTCCAAAACCCCAGGAATGGATAGCGTTAACAAGATTTTGGAATCGGGTGCTTCAATTTTGCAATCAGCCTTAGAGAGCTCTGACAAGGAGTTTTCTGTTACCAGGCCTTTGCTAGAGCAGCATCTCAGTGATATTAAAGATGATACAAACGCAAAAACTAGGGTATTGCTTGCTCTTTTGCCCGCAGACCCATCCTACGCCAAGGAGTTGCTCGAGCCTCTCTTGGTTGCGAAACCTCAAGACTATATTGTGATGCGCCAGCGCCTTGCACCTTATGCGGAAATCGTTATCCCGCTTCTTGAGCAAAAATTCGCACAACTGCCAGAATCTGATTGCGCTATGAGTTTGCGGATTGCAGGGGCGCTTGCACTGTGGCGTTCTTCCTCGCCTTTCTTGGATAAAATAGTGCATTCAATTGTTGGTAAGCTTGTTACGCAGGATCTGATTTATCTTCAAGAATGGGCGGAAATATTTAAACCTTTGCAAAAGTTACTAATTCATCGATTGGTTTCTTTCGGGCAAGATCATTCGAATCCTTCTTCAAGCCGCAGTTATGCCAATGCAATTGCGCTTGAATATGCAAGTGATAACGAAAGGGTATTGTTCCATTTGTTTGTTAGTGCTGATTACAGCATTATAAAAACAATCTTTAAAAAGATTGTTCCAGTTAAAGATAAAATGATCGCCTATCTAAAAAGATTTCGATCTGCGGTTGTTCCCGTAACTATTCCCCAAGAAAAATTGAATGCTGAAATACGCAAAGGCATGGCGGCCTCATTGCAGTTGGCACTGGGAGATGATGAAGGATTCAGCATTTTTGCAAATTCATCAGACGCAACCTCTAGGAGCCAAGCGCAAACTTTTATTGGCGCGCTTGGTGTAAGCGTGCAGATGCTTTTTGAAAAAATCCAGAAAGAAACAGATCTAGGAACCCGTGCAGCCTTGGTTCTTGCAATGGGTGGTTTAAGTTTCGAAGATATTTCCGAAGCGATAAAAAAACAGTTGAAAGATTATTTACTCGATTTATATCAGAACCATCCTGACTCTGGGTTGCATAGCGCCTTGGATTGGATTTTAAGGCAGAAGTTAGGCGCTGGCGCTGCGTGTGATAAATGCATTCGAGATCTTGATCAAGTTTCGGAGCCTGCGAAAAATTGGAGTGTTAATTTTCTTGGGCAATGTTTTATTAATATAAATGGGCCTGTTCAATTCTTGATGGGGTCGCCCAAAGATGAACCCGAAAGGGTTGAAAACGAAAAGCTCCATGAAACTTTAATACCAAGATCTTTTTCACTATCTCAAAAACTTGTCACCATTGAACAATATTTGAAATTTAATTCGAGCTTTCAGGCTGGCAGAAATAATGCCAAGATTGCGGATAATCCCGTTGCGGGAATTTCTTGGTACCAAGCTGCAGAATATTGCAACTGGCTTAGTGAGCAGGAAAAAATCCCCCAATCCCAATGGTGCTATCTTCCTAATGAGAAGGGATATTATGCAGGGGGAATGCGCCCTGCTAATGATTTTCTCAAGAAAAAAGGTTACCGTTTACCCACCGAGGCCGAGTGGGAATATTGTGCTAGGGCAGGTACGAAAACCCCTTGGTTCTTTGGCGCGGATGGTTCACAAATTGATCAATTCGCATACTATCAAATTAATTCCAACAACCATTTATGGCCTGTCGGGCAATTAAAACCCAATGATCTTGGATTTTTTGATATTGCGGGAAATCTCTATCAATGGACTCAGGATATTTTACAACCTTATACTGAAGCCCCTATCGTAGAAGATTCAAAGGTCGATTTACGGGTTGTTGATGATCTTTCCACTAGAGTATTACGAGGCGGTGCATTCTATTACCCTAGGGATATTTTGCGCTCTGCTCATCGGGGTGGTTTAAAACCTGATCAATCCAGCGATGGTAGTGGTTTTAGAATTGCCAGAACTTTATCTTAGTGTTTCTTAATTTGCTGAAACAAACTTTAGGCTGCAACTTTGGTTGTTGAGTTGCCTGATACAAATTTTGAAATTTGATCAAGCATGCCTTGTTCAAAATTTTTCTGGTTGAAGGTAAGTGCAAATTTGCGTGCAGCATAACTGTTGTAGAAATTCTTTTCTTTATCAAATTCTTCGATGGCTTTAGTCATGCATTCAACAGATGGTTCTACAAAGAACAATCCGGTTGCTTCATTGCCTGATTCTCTTCCAATGATTGTTTCCGTTGCACCACCTTTTCCCAATGCTATGACTGGAGTACCGCACGCTTGTGCTTCGACCGGAACAATTCCAAAATCTTCGAACCCAGGAAAGAGCAGGGCGCTGCATCGTTGCATATGGTCGCGGATGGAGGCATCCGTCTGCCAGCCAAGAAAATGTGTTTGCGGGCCTGCCAGTGATCGTAATCTTTTTTCGTCTTGCCCGGTGCCTATGATTACTAGCTTTTTTCCCAAGGCTTTGCAGGATTCAATGGCAAGATCAATACGCTTATAGGGAGCGAAAGCAGAAACCACGAGATAAAAATCTTCGCGTTGGGCATTTGTAGGCGTATAAAAATCGGTATCCACCGGTGGATATACCACCGAACTTTCTCGTGAATAACAATCGCTTATTCTGTTTTGAATAGTTTTACTGATCGCAATAAAATGGGTCACTCGCTCAGATGTTTTTTTGTCCCATTGCCGAATGTGGTTCAACACCGGCGCAGCTAATCTCTTTTTTATGCTTAACTTTTCTCCAGCCTCAAAGTAATCATCCCGCATATGCCATGCATATCTTACAGGCGTAAAACAATAACATAAATGTGGCACGCCCTTGGGGGGGATAATACCTTTTGCAACACAATGGCTTAGGCTGACAACAAGATCGCACTCGGGAATTTTAATTGATTCGATAGCACTGGGCATGAAAGGTAGCAGATACCGGTAGTAATTATGAACGCCCGGAAGTTTCCCGAGCCAAGATGTTTGAGGTTTTAAATTTTCGATCGTGGGGCTAAGTGCGCCTTTTTTGTGAAGCAGTGTGTACAATTTCGCATCGGGAAATAGTTTGCATAGGGATTCGAGGCATTTTTCCCCACCCCGCATTCCCGTTAGCCAATCATGAACAAAAACGATTCGTGGTTTCAACATTGCACCCATTATCCCCGCAAAATTTAAACGCGTTGCAAGTGTACTTGGGGGCTGTTTTTTAAGCTAGACGAAGATATTTTACGGTGGAAAGGTTGTAGCGAATCTTGCCTAAACTTCCATTTTTGGGTTGAAAATTAGTGGGAGTTATCTGGCCAGCAATTGTTTATTTGCCTGTTTTACCAAGGCTTTTCATGTACGCAAATAGATCTGCGATTTCTTGATCTTTCGCTTCATCCAATAAACCTGCTGGCATAATTGATTTTTGCGTTTGTTGCCTAAGGGATATCTCATCCCCAGATAGTCGTTGGGGCTCGCCCGTGGATGTTTGCAAAAGCACTCCATCTGCAGATTCGTAAACTACCAGGCCCAAAATAATCTTACCTTTGGTTGTGGTGTATGCAATTGCGCGATAACGATTGGGTACGTCCTTATCTGGATGGACGATCGCATTTAAAAGATCAAACCGGGAAAACCTTTGTGCAACTCCCTCGAGTGCTGGGCCCAGTGCCTGAGGTCCCGAATGGCATGATGCGCACTTAAGCTGAGTGAAGGTTTTCTTTCCTTTTGCAATATCGCCTTCGTCCCATTTGATTTTTTCAGAGCGGGTTCTCCATTGGTCCAGACTGATCCCACCCGATAGGGTCAAAGATGTTAAAAGTTTTCCATCATTAGCTTTGGCCCAGATAATCCATGCTTCTATTTGGTTAGAGGCAGGTGCAGTGGCCCACATCTTGCGTAAAAGAGAAAATACCTGATCCTGAAGAGGTTTGTATTTTGGTTCACTGGGAAGGTTTGGAAGTTTTTGTGCAAGAAGCAAATACGCTGGTTCGCTCAGGGGGTTAAGCTTATCAAGGGCATGAAGAATGTCAGGCAGATCATCATTCGAGATTTGGCGTAGAATAGTTGTGAATTTTTGTAGATCTTCCCTCTCAGGATTTTTGGCAAGAATCTTGATTAGTATTTCGTCTAACCCATGCTCGCCCCAGAGCACTCTTATTGCAGGAAACGATTCTGCTGGGGGTAGCAATTCCAAAACTCGTACCGATTGCGAATTCCAAGCTAGATCGGGTTTTGCCTGCATTTTTGTTGCGAATTTTTTGGCAGCATTCTTTTTCTCTTCTTTCATCTCTCCCAAATAAATTGCATGATCGGGGAACCCGAAGTTATCTGAATTCGCTACTAAATTGCTGAAATCCTTGTTGTTTTTACAAAGATCTGCAAAGATCTCTTGCAACCTTAAAGGCCAGTTCCTGTCGCGTTTCATTCCCCTAAGGTTTAACTCTGCCCCAAGATTTAACATCGCCTTGATAGCCTTAGGTTTTTGTTCCTCCGAAAAGGAAGATCCGGTTTGTGCGATGGATGCCAGAAGATGAATTTTTCTCACCGGGTCATGTGAATTGTTTAACTGCTCAAGAAGTGAGCTTAAGATTTTTTCGTCATTAAATTTCATCAGGCCAAAGGTTCGTTCTAATTCAAAATCAAGACCGGAGTTTCCGGACGGATAAGAAAGAGCAAGTAACTTCGTTTGTTCTAATGTTGGAGTCCACGATTCTTTAAGTTGTTTTATCGAATACCCCTCGCGGTAATTGCCTCGCTGCGAAATATTAGGAAGCTCACCCATTGCCATTTGCATTATTCGAACCGAATCAAGCCGTGCTGAAAAAGAGGCTTTCTTATTGATGGTGTTTTCAAATGCAATTATTCCTGCTTTTGAAGGTTGCGATTTTACCTGTGCCAACCCCAAGGTGTTTGCAGCTATGGTATTGCTTGGATTAATGGCTACCCCTTCATGTGTTTCAATCAGTTTAGTGGTTGCATATCTGATGAACCGATCAGGATGATCAGCGTTGGCGGCAAAAATTTTGCTGATGGATTCTGGGGGTAGGGCAGTATCGAAACGGAGGTACTCAATCGCTTTTCTTCGTTCCAAAAGATTTGGAGAGGATGTTGCTGTAATTAATGCTTTATCAGGGCTAATGATTTTAAGCTTATAGGGCAGAGTAGTTGCAGAAATTGGATTTGTTTTGTGTTTGATGCGAAAAACAGAACCTTTGGTGCCTCGCCCCCCAATGCAAATAAATAATTCTCCTGTAATGGGGTTCATATCTACCGCAGTGGGGGCAAACCCAGAGCTGCCTTTAGGCTCAAGAAAAACTTCGGCATTGGTGCTGTAGGAAGAATCTTTGGGTTGAAGTTCGCAAGTAAGAATTCTGCCAAAGGTCCAATCTAATATAAAAAGTGCACCTTGATACTTTGCGGGAAAGTGAGTTCCCTTGTAGCAAAGTACTCCAGTGGGCGAACCTCTGCCTGCAGTTGCAATCGGTGGAATGATGTCAGCATGCGATGGAGGCGAGCGCCAGGTTTCAGAATGCTGCGGATTCCACCAGCCATATCTTCCTCCTGAAACCAAATGATATATTCTTGTTGGTTCATACCAAGGAAGTGCGATGCAGCGTTCGTTATCCGAATCAAAGGTAAAAAGTTCGCCATCGAGATTGAAATCAAAACAGTATGGGTTACGAAGTCCGTCAACAATGACTTCTGTCTTTTTGTTTTCTGGATTGTATGTGATCACAGTGCCAGCGATGGGCTTCTTTACAGGCGAAGAATCCCCCATAGCAAATGTAGAATTGATGCCTGTGTTATTGCCACACAGGATGTAAATCAAACCATCCGGCCCTCTTTTAACCGCGTGGGCCTCGTGCTCTCCACCCGTTTTAAAAGATAGGTGTTTTACCCCAGGCCCTGCTGCGGTTACTCCATCCTCAGCAATGGGAATCGACCATAACCCTTGATTCCCTGTGTACCATAGGAGTTTTTTTTCAAAGAGAAGTCCGGTGGCACCATCAATCGGGGCCTTACCGAAATCTTTGTAAGTATCTGCTTTCCCATCGTTGTTTGAGTCAATAAGAATGCGAAAGTATCCCTTGCTAGACACCATCACATCGCCTTTGGGGCTTATTGATAAACAATAAATGTCGCTTGCCAAAGAGTCATCCGCATAGGGAAGGATTTCGAACCCTGCAGGCATCGTTACTTCGGGAAGTTGATTTGATATTTGCAATGATGTAAATAAAATCAATGCAAAATAGGCTAATAGGTTCATGGGTCAAGCACGCAGCGAAATCCCGTGTGCGAAAGCCCAGTATCTTCTGCGCCATGCATTCTTAAACCTACCCGGTATCGAACGCAGTAATTAGAACTGCAAAGAAAAGAGCCACCCCTTTGCACCCGAACCTTTGCTTCGTTTCCATGCGGATCGATCGGCGAGGCAGGGCCCTTAGGATTTAACAAGGGTATTTTTAATGCATCTGAATCTAAGCCACGATATAAAAGTGAATAAGCATCAGGCCTGTACCAGTCTGCGCACCATTCCCACACATTGCCACTAACATCGTAAAGCCCATATCCGTTTGGTTTATAACTCATAACGGGTGCTGTGCCACCAAACCCATCGGTTTTGTCATCCCGGTTAGGGAAGGGGCCTTGCCAGATATTAGCTTTGGGTTTGCCTTCGAACGGTGATTCGGATCCCCAAGCATAAGGCTGGCGTTCTAATCCACCTCTTGCAGCATATTCCCACTCGGCTTCTGTGGGTAATCTTTTTTCTGCCCATTTGCAATATGCGGCTGCATCTTCCCACGCTACATAAACCACAGGGTGGTTTTCCCGCCCTTTGTAGTTGCTACCTTTGCCTTCAGGGTTTTTCCAGCAAACACCTTCTTTATATTTCCACCATTGATTGCATTCGGAGCAATCCACAACTTCTTGTATGGGTGGGGAAAAAACTCCCGCTCCAGGGACTAATTTTTCCGGGGGAACATCAGGAAACTCTTTGGGGTCTAATGGCCTTTCAGCAATAGTCTTATACCCAGTTGCATCTACAAACATTTGATACTGAGAGTTGGTAACTTCAGTTTTATCAATGTAAAAACCTTGAAGTCTGACCTTATGAACTGGCAAAGCATCTGCATATTTTTCTCGGTCGGAATCATCGCCCATGGAAAATTCCCCAGGGGGTATCCAAGCCATTCCTTCGGGCACCTTAGGTGATAATAAGGCCCAAAATATGATGCCAATTCCTACAATTCCAGAAATGATGCCAACTATCCGAAGGCTTGGATTGTCAAATAAGGCGCTGGATTTGGGCACTTCAATTTTATTCATGATATTTTCTTATATGGGCGTTTAAGTTCATTCTGTTAAAAAATGCATCAATGTACTTGTTTTCTAGGTTGTCAGTGTAATTGTATCGGTTTTTGCAATCCCTTGAACCATTTTCGCAATCAAACTACAAATTAAAGTAAGCTATTTTTATGCTTTTAAGTATAATTATGATTACAACTTTATTGAAGTAAAAATGCCAATCGCCCTTGGCTGTTCTTTCATTATGTTGCATAGCTTTTCTATATCGGGGGCTAACTAGATTTGAACCTGACTACCGATTTTAATGAAAACCAAGAGTCCATCGTCATTCGCAAAGTGCTTGTGGTTGATGATTCTCCTGTCGACAGACATTTAGTCGGCGGGTTAGTCAATTCTCAACCAGGTTGGCAGGTATTCTTTTCTTCCAACGGTAGTGAAGCTCTCGAATTTCTTAAAAACTCAAACCCCGATGTAATCCTTACCGATCTTTTCATGCCTGATATGGATGGGGTCGAGTTGGTTCAGAAAATCCGCAAGGATTTTTCGAAAATCCCAATCATCCTCATGACTGCCCATGGGAACGAAGAACTTGCGGTCCGGGTATTGCGCGCTGGGGCTGCTAGTTATGTCCCTAAAAAGTTGCTCGCCAATGAATTGCACGCAACTTTGAATGAAGTTCTTAGCACTTTACGCAATGAAAAAAGCATTCAAATTGTTAATAATTCTCTTGTTTGTCATGAAGTCCATTTCGTTTTGGAAAATGATATTGCTCATGTTTCCCCTATGGTTAGCCATATCGAACACCTTGTCGGCCAGTTTAATTTTTGCGAACCCAATTCCATGATGCTTATTGGTGTCGCCCTGCATGAAGCGCTTACCAATGCCATGCTGCATGGCAACCTAGAATTGGATTCCAAATTGCGTGACGATGACGAGATTTATTTTTACACCCTTGCAGATGAGCGGAAAAATCAAAAGCCCTATGCTGGCCGTAAAGTTATGTTTGGTGCAAGGATTTCCAAGGAAGAGATTCGCTTTACCATTGCTGATGAGGGCCCAGGCTTTAACCCCAATGGTTTGCCCAATCCTTTTGAACCTGAAAACCTTGATAAAGTTACAGGCCGTGGGATGCTATTGATCCGAACTTTCATGGATCATGTCGAGCATAATGAACATGGTAATCAAATCACCATGGTTAAAAAATATAAGGCTAGTTAGGTTTTTGCTTTTTGAACGGGTTTGCTTGTGAAATAAGTGTCCCACTTCTTCAGTGCCACCAACCGGTTTTCCTGAGTCGTAAAGCCCAGCATGTAGGGGTTGAAAAAAAGTGCTTGATTGTCTCGAGCAAAGCTGAATCCGTAATCTTTGTGCGATTGCCCACTCATGTGTACTAGCATTGCAAGGGCTACATCACGAACTTGAGTGCTTCCTTTTTGCTGGTTGGGCAGTTGGAAGTTTCCAACCACTGTTTCGTCATTCAAGAAATTTCTCAGTAAACCAGAATCTTCTGCTGTTCCCATTTTTCCGAGAAGGGTCAAAGCCACGGTCTTTGTGTAAACAGGCATCGTTTTTTCGGATGCCGCCCTTCGTGCCAATTGCAGGCCTTCGGTCATGTTCATGTTTTGTGAAAGGTGCAGGTGCTGAGAGATGATGTTAGGGTCTGTTTGCTGCAGCATCCATGTTCCAAGTAGTTTCCTGAAGGGGCCGGTGCCCTTTGATGCACTGATTGCATCTCTTGCTGAAGGTTGATAAAGCAGGTTCGTAATATTGTTTACAGCTTCTTGGGGCAATTCCATGTTAGGCATGGTTGCAGCAAATAGAACCGCACCAATATCGCCTATCTCTAGATTGATGGTTTTCCCTGCAACTGGGCTGAAAATGCTGTTATGTAGCCATTGCGCTTTTTCGGCTATTATAGCCTTACTTAGGTTTTTGTCGTTTTCAACTTCGTCCATCAAGCTTGGGTCGGCTTTATAAATCTGCCCATAAAGGGCCCTTGAAGATGTGCTTTTTCCAACAAGTTTTTCAAACCTCTCCCAACCCGGAAGCGTAGTGTTTTTACTTCCATCAACATCTTCCAGAAATGCTTGTAACTTTGTTTTCTTATCTGACTCTCTAATTAATGAGATTAATATCCGTGATCTTCGCACCACTTCGTAGTCTGGATGAGTCAGGCCATTTTCCAAGGCTGGAATTGATTGGTTGCCCTGCCTTAGAATTAATTCGCTTGCTTGTTCCCGCGATACAAAAGAGTCAGAACCAAGTTGTTTTACCAGTTCCCGTATTTGAAGCTCATTTAGCGCTAGGGGTTTGTCCGCACCTATTCCTAAAACGCTTGCAATTACGAAAATGCCAGCTAATTTAACTCTTCTTGAAATCATGGGTATTGCCTACTAAACCATGTGCAAATTTCTAAGCTTTCAGGTTAAACTAGCTTGGCCCATATCGCAACCTAAACCGGGTAAACTTTTGCCCCCGTGCGTTAAACATTAACGGTTAAGCAGGCCATATCGACAAAAGAAGGCCCTATTATTATTCTAGAAGGGTATTCGACCTGATTTAATGAAAGGCCTATTCATGCTTGATAGAACTTTATGCCTGAAACGAAGGCAGGCTTTCCTCGCCTCGATGGATAATCCGAAAAGCCCACTCGTGCTCGCAGATCCCGCACACCTTACTTGGCTTTCAGGCTTTTATGTCGATCCTTTTAGCCTTGGTTCAGGTTTTGGTGGCATATTAGTTATTAATCCAGATGCTAGTTGCGTTATATTTTACGATACCCGACTGCCCGATTCCGTTAGCCTTTGTGTTGCCGATGATATTGTTGCTATCAATTGGTACGATGGTATCACGCACCCAAAAACTACAAGAGCTCTTTCATTGCTCCCTGAAGTCGAAAAAAGATTCCCAGGTGCATTTATTCACGATCGAATTGATACAAGCCAAGGTGTTGAAATTCACAAGGCCATCAGCAAGCTAAGGCGTAAAAAATATCCAGATGAAATAGCTCTTATAAAACGATCTGCGCAAATTGCAGAAAAGGCCCACGCTTGGGTTCTTAATAATATCGCACCCGGTATGACCGAACTTGATGTCTACTCCGAGGTTCAGAAAATCTGCACCGCACAAGGCGGGCAACCCCTTATCGTCTATGGTGACTTTGCTGTTTCCCCCGGCCCTGATCGCAAAGGTGGCCCGCCAACCCAGGGCAAACTTAAAGAATCCGATATGTTTATCCTCGATTTTTCAGTTGTGCTTTTTGGCTATCGAAGCGATTTTACCAATACTCTCGTTGTTGGAAAAAAGCCTTCTTCTTCACAACAACAACTCATGGATCTTGCTAAAATCGCCATGAATGCAGGCGAAAACAACCTTCTCGAAGGCGTCAACGCCTGTCATGTTTATCAGTCAGTTATGGATGTGTTTCTTAAAGCGGGATTTGGTGAACACTTCCCACATCATGCAGGCCATGGCTTGGGCCTTTCTCATCCGGAAGCGCCTTTTATCGTTCCGGGGTCTGACGAAATCTTAGTGGCTGGCGATGTTATTACTTTGGAACCAGGGCTTTATGTTCCAAATGTTGGTGGGTTGCGCATCGAACGTAATTACCTGATTACAGAATCAGGTTTCGAATGCCTAACTCACCACGATATCAGCCTTATCTAATTACAACAATCAAGGTAGTTGCTTCAGTCGTACATTGCGAAAGTGTACTTCTGATTGTTCTGATTGAAACCCAATTGGCCCACTATTCAGCACGCTTTGGCATTCGCTGACTTGCACGCCATTGACTTTCACTTTCACAACGCCATCAGCTTGGCAAGTAACTTCGGTTTTGCTCCATTCGCCCATGGGTTTGAGTTGCTTGGTAAGTAGTTCTTGATCAAACTTGATGTAGGTTATTTCTTCTTTTTCCAAACCGATGGGAAAGATTCTCCCATGGTTCCAATATCTGCCTTGGGGTTCCAAGCTGCGGGGAAAATTCTTGTTGAAGGGTTCTTGCATGTGAACTAGGCAACCGGAATTGCTTTTTGGATCGCTGCCTACTGGGTAGCGCCATTCATATTCGAGCACATAATTTTTGAAGGATTTGTCGGTATAAAAAAAGCCGGTAGGCTTGCCCGAGCAAATGATTGCGCCATCCTTGACGGTGCAGTTTTTGGTGATGTCAATTTCCTTGGGTGCTTTAGGATCGAAGAAAAACTTCCATCCTTCCATATTTTTGCCATTAAATATATAGGTGTAGCCATCGTTATCCGCTGCTGCTAGAGACCCTACGACGATTATTACCATAGAAAGAGCGTAAAAACGCATAGTAATCGACTTTAAAAGCATTATTAGGGTCCTTTAATGGAGGGCTGAAAATAGGCTTAACTGATTGTAACGGGTCATATTTTTATTTCAATTACCAACTTCTTCCAGCATTTAATTGACGCAAAGTCTTAACTCTAATAGACTTTAAGAGTAGGTTGGAGAGGTGGCAGAGCGGCCGATTGTGCAGCACTGGAAATGCTGTGTGGGGGCAACCTTACCGGGGGTTCGAATCCCCCCCTCTCCGTTTTTTAATTTGCTTTCAAATCCCTTCATAATCTTTATAATTCTATTTAGTGCGCCTCACGTAGCGATGAAATGATCACCGAAAAGGATTTTATATGGATGGCCTGCCTTCCTGCCCTAAATGCAAATGCGAATACACCTACGAAAATGGTAGCCTTTTCGTCTGTACGGAATGCGATCATGAATGGAGCACCACCCCTGTAGTGCCCGTTGATGAAAAGCGAGTTTGGAAAGATGCCTACGGCAACGAATTGAAAGATGGCGACGCGGTGCAAGTGATAAAAGATCTGAAAGTCAAAGGGTCGTCCTCTTCCGTTAAGGTTGGAACGAAGGTCAAGAACATTCGCTTGATCGATGGTGATCACGATATTAGCTGCAAAATTGACGGCTTTGGCTTAATGCAGATAAAATCTGAGTTTGTAAAAAAGGCCTAAGCGGTTTTCACGAATGCTCACACACACATTCCAGGGCACACAATTGATCAGCTATTAAGTTGCCACTTTGCCCCTTAAGTTTTCTGGCCAGCGATGTTCTTCTTCTCTTCGATTGGGACGTGTGTGGCGTTACCTGCCATTCTGAAACTTTAGGCTCAGCAGGGCAAGTTCTGCAAGAAGCAAATGTATTTATTGTTTGTACGAAAAAAGCTGCCTAGGATTACCTAAGCAGCTTTTAGTTAGATCGTTTTTAGCGTTAAACAAAGAAGATTAATCGCCAGAAGATCGATGGCCACCACCATTGCCGCCGCCACCGCCACTACTTTTAAACTTGTTGTACTTGGTTTTCTGGGATTTATTTTTGCTGCCTCTGCGTGGGTAATCGCCGGGTGCAGAACCAGAAGAGCCAGAAGATCTAGGAGCAGCAACCTGCCTGCTAGGTGTTACTTTTCTGTAGGGTTCCGACCTCATAGGAGCCTCTGATTTTTCAGGAGCTGCTTCGGGTACAAATTCAAATTTAGGTTGAACAACAGGAAGCTTCTTGTTGACCATTTTTTCGATTGCCCTTAGCAAGCTGCGCTCTGAAGAATCACAAAAGGATACTGCTTTGCCTTTTGCTCCTGCGCGTGCAGTTCTTCCGATTCGGTGTACATACGTGTCGGCTTCTCTTGGTAGATCGAAATTGACCACATGCGAAATATGATCTACATCGATACCACGAGCTGCGATATCAGTAGCAACCAATACATTCACTTGGCGATTGCGGAACCCATCAAGAGTGCGCTGCCTAGCGGACTGGCTTTTATCACCATGGATGGCTTCAGCATAAATTTTCGCCCTGCGCAAGCGCATGACCACTTTATCTGCGCCATGCCTGGTGCGGGTGAAAACAATTGCACTGTTGAAAGATTCGCTACCCAAGTAGCTGACAAGGAAACTTCCCTTATCTTTTTGTGACACCATGAAAACGGATTGTTCAATGCGATCAGCAGTACCCTTGGGCTGTTCCACATTAATCCGGGCGGGATTATTTAGAAGGGTATCTGCAAGCACCTGCACATTTCTGGGCATGGTAGCAGAGAAGAAAAGGGTTTGACGAGCTTTTGGAATGTAACTCATGATCTTGCGAATGTCGGGAAGGAAACCCATATCCAACATGCGGTCTGCTTCATCGAGAACCAAGATTTCGATATGACCAAGATCAACAATCCTTTGGTTGATAAGATCCATCAATCTACCGGGTGTAGCGATTACAACATCTGCACCGTTTCTGAGGGCTCTTTCTTGACCAGATTGAGGAACACCACCATAAATGGCGGCAAACTTAAGTGGAGTGTTCGCACCGTAAGCATAAAAGCTATCCAAGATTTGCGAGGAAAGTTCGCGGGTTGGTGCAATCACCAATGCCCTAATTCGCCTGCCCTGGCCCTTGGCGGGATTACCTTTTTCGGTGAGGTTGTGAAGTACAGGAATTGCAAAGGCAGCAGTTTTTCCGCTACCGGTTTCTGCAGATCCAAGTAGGTCTTCGCCGCGCATTGCTACGGGAATTGCCTGACTTTGAATAGGAGTTGGTGTTACATAGCCTTTGGTTGCAATTGCTTGCATGATGGCAGTAGAAAGCCCGAAATCTTCGAATTTCATCGATTGAGTCCTATAAAAAAATTTATTAGGACCAAATCGAGGAACACAAAATGTGTCCGTAAAACCTATTGGACCTAAGCACGATCCAACAGCTTTAATTGCAATGTGGATGAACTTACATCATATAAAATTAAAAGTAATAAACCAAGGGCAGATTTTTATTTGGCCCTTTCGCCGCTATGAAGTTGATTGAAATCTGCCTTATAAGCTGGTTTTTTATTTGGGATAACGTAAAGGTAGGCCTTTGCCCATGGATTTGTGAATTAAATAGGGGTGTGTGAAGAATCGAAGAAGTGTTTTTTAAAAGAGAAATTTCTATGCAACGGGTAGCAACTAGAGTTCAGATATTCTGAACCTTGATTTTTAGTTTTACTAGAGTGAAATTGCTTAAAAGGGTTTTGGTCGGCGTAAGCAATATTTTGTGCTAATAGTTTTTCTTATGTGCCTTTTAGATTTTACTGGCCCCAGGCTGGCTTCATCATTTCTTTGTTCCATCGATTCCAAGCTTCGGTTAATGCCTTCACCTTTTCAGGATTTGAATCGGACAGATTATTTGTTTCGCCAATGTCCTCTTTAAGATTGTACAAATGGGAATCTTCCGCTGATGCATTATTGTTCCTGTTGAATTTAAAATCTTCGTCAGGGGCCTTGGTGAGTTTCCAATCGCCCATTCGGATAGCCATTTGGGAACCAAAGCGCCAGTAGAGCGCATCGTGGGGTGGTTCTTTATTTTCTCCTTTGAAGTAAGGTAAAAGATTGACGCCATCCAGTTTGTTCTGGTGCGAAATTTTTTCTCCTGTAGCAGCAAGAGCGGTGGGCAGAATATCCAGGTGGATAACTGGATGATCGTAGATTTTTCCTTTGGGCAGTACAGATTTCCATTGCACTAAGAAAGGCACCCGAATGCCTCCTTCCCAAGTTGTGGATGCGGTACCTTTCAAATGGCCGTTATCCGAAAAGTTCATGGTTTCAGCGCCACCATTATCGCTGATGAAAAAGATTAATGTGTTTTCTATGAGGTTTTCTTTTTCGAGTTTTGCAAGAAGTTTGCCGATTGCATCGTCCATTGCAAAAAGCATACTGGCGTAAGTGCGCCTGTTGGGATTAGGGATTCTATCAATTTCAATGTCATGCTTAGGCGATGCCTGCAAAGGGGTATGCACTGCGTTGAAAGCAAGGTAAAGGAAAAACGGGTCTTTTTTTTGCTTGTCGACAAATGCCACGGCCTCGCGACCGAAAGCATCAGTAAGGTATTCTTTTTCCTCGTGGGGCTTGGTGCCTCGAACAATGCTACTGTTGATGTTTTTTCCATTGGTGTAGGTGTTTGCATTCCCAAGGAAGCCAAAGTATTCGTCAAATCCTTGGTTTATGGGGTTGAACTTTTCACTGGTTCCCAGATGCCATTTGCCTACCATTCCGGTTTTATAACCCGCATTTTTTAGCATGCGGGGCAGGGTGCCATCCTGTGCGCTAAATAAAGGGCTGTTGTTTTCTGCAACCACGGGATTAAACTCGTGGCCAAATCGTTGTTGATACCTACCTGTAAGAAGGCCTGCACGGGATGGGCTACAAGTAGGGCTGCTGGCATATGCGTTGGTACATCTGATTCCATTTTTTGCAATCGAATCAATATGTGGCGTGTGGATATCTTTGCAACCATGGACGCCAAGGTCGGCATAGCCAAGATCATCTGCAAGGATGATGATGATGTTTGGTTTGCTTACTGCGTGTGAATAATTACCTAGGGCGATAAGTATGATCGTAAGCAGGTATCGCGAAAAGTTGTGATTCATTATTGTTTCTTTTTCTTCTTGGGAAGTTCCGGGGTATTCGCCCCTTTAATGTTTTTTGAAGGCATGGGTGCTTTGATATCGTTTCGCCATGCATTCAATTTGTCATGAAGCTCTTTTTTCAAATCTGGCATTTGTGAGGCGAGGTTATTTTTCTCGCCAACATCCTCAATTAGATTATAAAGCTCAATCTTACCATCTTCCAGAAATTCCAGAAGTTTATAATTTCCCGAGCGAATAACGCTTACAGGTTTGGTGCGATAGGTGTTCCCTCCTGCGCCCAGATAGCCGGGGAAATGCCAGAAGATATCGCTTCGTTTTAAGCTTTTTGAGGAACCACCTTGAAGCTGAGAAAGATAGCTTTCGCCATCAAGCTTGTAGTTTTTGGGTAGATCAGATTTGCTGAATTCGTGAAGGGTGGGGTAGAGATCGACACTACAAATGGGGGTGTTGGAAGTGGTACCCGGATTGATGGTTCCTGGCATACGGAAAATATAAGGAACCCGAATGCCGCCCTCATAGAGCATGCCCTTGCCGCCACGGAGAGGTGTGTTATCGGTTTTGTCCCCACCCTGCTTTATGCCTTCACGGGTATAGCCGCCCACGCCCCCGTTATCGCTGGTGAAAATGACCAGAGTGTTTTTTGAGAGGTTAAGATCATCTAAAGTTTTAAGGATTCTGCCCACACTTTCGTCAACGCTAAACAACATAGCAGCATACGTGGGGTTGTTATGGCCGCCTACGCCCTGTTTTTTCTGGAATCGTTCGATGAGTTCCTTCTTAGCCTCGTAAGGTGAGTGAACTCCGAAATGATGAACGCAAAGGAAGAAAGGTTTTTCCTTGTTTTGGTTGATGAAGTTAACAGCTTTGTTGGTAAGGAAATCCGCAAGGTAGGTGCCTTGGGGGTATCCCACCTTAGGAATGGTTACGAAATCATAATGTTTCCCCATGGAAACAATCGCTTCATCGAAACCGCGATTAGAGGGATGATGTTCGCCCTGCTGGCCTAGATGCCATTTTCCAAACAATGCGGTTTTGTAGCCATTGCTTTTAAGAGAGTCTGCGAGAGTGATTTTTTTAAGGGGTAGCTCCACCACATTTTCAACAGGCTTAAGTGGGCGCGACTGCCAATCGAATCTATCGATGTTGCCCACGGTATATATGCCAGTGCGGGGGCCATATTGCCCGCTCATAAGTGCTGCCCGCGTAGGTTGGCAGTTGGGGCCACACGAATAACCTTGCAGAAATCGCATCCCCTGCGATGCAAGCTTATCAATATTTGGGGTTTCGTAATACTTGCTGCCATAACATGCCGGGTCGGTGTACCCTAAATCATCTGCCATGATATATACAATGTTGGGCTTATCTGGCGAAGCAGAAGTTGCAAAAATCGATAAAGCAAAAAGTAATGGCAGCATTTAGTCCTCTTTTTCTGATGCAAGAACAGGATTGCCTTCCCAGGTTGCTGTTTTTGTTTTCGCATCCCAGATCAAAATACGATGGGCACTATTAGGAATGGGTGGGAGATCAATTTTTGGCAACCATGCCCGATGCTCTTCCAATATCTTTTCAAACCCCTGATCTTTTGCAAGGTTCCGCCATTCGTTGGCGTCTTCGCAATGATCATAAAGTTCTTCGGTGCCATCAGCGTATTTAATAAAGCGATACCTTTCCGAACGGATAGAGTGATTGCCCGTATTATGGCTGGTGATTGCAGGCCAAGTTCTTGGAGCAGAGGAATTTTGCAAAAGTGGCTGTAGGCTATGCCCTTCTAATCCTTCGACTTTTTGCAGAGAGCATAACTCTACAAGTGTGGGGTAGATATCTAAAAGTTCAACAGGGCGGTTACAAACAGCATTGTGTGTGATTCCTTTCCCAGCAAAAATCAGGGGCACTCTGGTGGATCGTTCCCAGAGTGAGTTTTTACCCGTGATTCCTTTTTCGCCTAGATGCCAGCCGTGATCCGACCATAGCACAATTAAAGTGCTTTCTGCTTTGCCCGAAGCTTCGAGCGCATCTAAAAGCCTGCCAACCTGACTATCCATGAAGCTGATACTTGCGAGGTAGCTTTTTACCAAAGGTTGCCATTGATTTGTTTTTTTTAACCATGAGAGCCTGGGTTCGGGGAGTTTCCAGTGCAGATACCAAGAGAATTCCGGGGTGTCATTACGATCATCATCCTTCACTGGAGGAAGGGTTACTTCCTTGGGATAAAGATCGAACCATTTTTGCGATGCAAAACAAGGCACATGGGGCAGCCTGTATCCGATTCCAAGGAAGAGCGGCTGTGTTTGCTTTTCCTTCAACTTGCTAATGGCCCAATCTGTGGTTTTCCAATCGGGCTGTTCTGAATCATCCTTGGGAAAAATGCCCCAATCCATCGCAGGATGTTTGCCCGGAGTTTCTACAAAAGGTTTCGCAGGCTTGGGCATACCCGGGGCAGGGCCCCATGTCGCGCATTCGGAAAGCCGATTTTTAGGCATGATGGATCCATCATGATAAATCTTGCCACAGATATTGGTATCGTACCCTGATTTCATAAAGGCCTGGGTTAGGCTGGTTGCGTTTTCAAGAATGGGAGAACTTCTGGGCCCAGGCGTTAAGCCATAAACACCAGTGGAAGTGGGCCTTTTACCAAAGAGAAGACTGCTGCGGGAAGGGTTACATAAAGGCGATTGGCAGTGGGCGTTGGCAAAGAGCGTACCTCTTTTTGCCAGTCTATCAATGTTAGGCGTCTTCACATCTGGATGGCCTTTCATACAGCCTATCCAATCATTTTGATCATCGATGGAAATGAAAAGAACATTGGGTTTATTCTGGGCAGAGTCTTGGCCTAAAGCAAAAAGAGAAAACAGCGTTACAAAATAACTGAGCATGATGGCCACCTGCAAGGGTTTTCTAAAAATCAGATGATTTCCATAATAGTCGAATTAAAGCTGCTTGAAAGCATATTTATCAGGCTCGGAAGTAAAGTTGGGGTGCTTGCGGTGTGGCGATTAGGGGTACAAGGAAGAAGTCGCCACTAGCGAAGAGTTTGCGAGCATTGTGAAGCCTGGCTAGATGGGTGCTAGTGTTGATCATTAACAAAGAATCTTGTGCAAGAAGCTTTTGTAACCCAGATGTTTGAAAAGGTTTAGGCTGTTGGCGATTTCGCGCCATTTTTTGCTAAACAAGGCTCGGTTTAAGCTAAAAACCGAGTCTTCTTCTTCAAACCAAGGTGTCTTGTTTATAAGGAATTTTAAAAATACTGAAAATAATTAGAGAAACAGCGGTTTTGGCTTTTACTTATTTGAAAATAATGAGTAGATTTGAAGTAGAGAGTTGTTTTTTTTGAGTTATTTAGACTGCCCCATCTTTTTTTACAATGACTCATGGCTGACGACTCTTCAAATACATGTCTTATTTTCTTTTTTCTAAAGGAGACGGCTATGAATCTTATTAAGTATCGAAAAGGGTTTACCCTGATTGAATTGCTGGTGGTGATTGCGATCATTGCCATTTTGATTGGTTTGCTTTTGCCTGCGGTGCAAAAAGTTAGGGAAGCTTCCGCCCGTACCCAATGTGCCAATAATGTTAAGCAGCTTTGCTTGGCAGTTCAGAACTATTCCAGCACTTATTCTGACAACTTGCCAGCAATTACTACTGCAACAAATAGTGCGCCGCCTTCAACGATACATGGTGCCACGATTTTGATGTCCCTCTTGCCTTACGTAGAACAATCCGCGCTTTATGAACTTGCTTTGACAGCTCCCGCTAATCCTTGGGATGCTATTCGGGCTTCGGATAACAAAAGATTGAGGGAATTGGTGGTCAAACCTTTCCTGTGCCCATCTGACATAACAATGAGAAGCGGCTTTCCTAGCAATCGTGGTCAGGATTGGGCGGGATCGAGTTACGCTGCTAATTTCAATATGTTCGGAAACATAAAAAGTGGAAATGCTGAATCGCCATCCTTCAAGATTGGCAATATACCAGATGGCACCTCGAATACCTTGGCTTTCGTTGATGGTTATGGTGGACGAACCAGTGACCATGGGCAACTGTGGAGCTTTCCTGGTTGGGACTGGGCTGGGGATGGAAAGTATCAAGCGACTTGCTGTTGGGGGCCGGGAAGAAATTGGGGCGGTTGGGATCAAGTGCCTCTCTTTGGGGTCACTCAAACTAGCGCCACCAGTCGCGACCGAATTTACGGAAATCATAGCGGAGGTTGCCTTGTCGGAATGATGGATGGCAGCATAAAAAATGTAAATAGCAATATTACTCAAACTACTTGGAAAGCTGTTATTACACCTGCAGATGGAGCGGTACTGGGTAGCGATTGGTAACGATGTAATTAATTTAAAATAGAGTCCTGTGTTGGGGCTCTATTTTTTCTTTTTGGGAGAACGTTCGCAATGATGATTTTATCTGCTGGCCGCGATAATGCCTTTATGCTTTTTGCAGCCAGTTTTGTTCTTAGTATGGCTCTTGGTTGTGGCAGTAAAAGTGAAGGGTATAGCGACTCTGTTTCTGGAACAGTTATGTTAAAGGGGCAACCAGTCGCTGGTGAAGTGGTATTTCAGTGGGCAAATAAAAAGGAAAATGTTTCCCTTATTGGCTCAGATGGGAAGTACAACATCATCAACCCCGAAAAAGGGCAAGCAAGTATTCTTGTTCGAAAAATTGCGGGTTCAGAGCCTAGCGCTAAGCCCCAACCAGGGATAGTTGAATTGCCTGGCACAACAAAAAATACTGGTGGGGTTCTACCTCCTACAAAGTATGCAAAGAGTACGGACGAACTAACTTTTAAAGTCGAGGGTGGCAAGCAAACTTACAACATCGATTTAAAATAAGCGAAAACGCCAAGTAAGCTTAATTCTTTGAATTATTCCTAAATGCGTGCATTGTTCTTCAAGGTGCGCATTTTTTTTGCACCTTTCGCACTTCAGTTTGCAAAGTAATCTCCTTTCCAAACTTAATCTTTGTGGAACTAATTTGTCGTGTTTTTCGTAATGCCGTGGATTTGTGTATGCAAGTATATAAATAGCTGGTAGATTTCATTGCCAAGTTATTTTTAAGTAATGTTTAATACTTATTTAGATTTACTATTTACATCTTCGTAATATGTATTTCTTTTTTAAGACGTTTTTCTTTTTTTATTTTATAGGAGACTTTATGAATCTTATTAAGCTTCGAAAAGGGTTTACCCTTATTGAATTGCTGGTGGTGATTGCGATCATTGCCATTTTGATTGGTTTGCTTTTGCCTGCGGTGCAAAGAGTGCGAGAAGCCGCAAACCGAGCGACCTGCGCTAACAATCTCAAGCAGATCGGCCTTGCAATTCATAATTACGAAAACACGTTTGGTATTTTGCCTCCGAGTCGTTATTCAGGGATGTTAGGCGCAACCAATCCTGGCCCTAGTCCACCTTCGGGGGCGGGCAATGCTTCAGTTCCTGTTAACATTTTGCCCTACTTGGAGCAGGAGCAGCTTTATAATAAATGTGTTACTTATGATGGTATTTTTACAAATATGGGGGATTGTAATGTTTGGAATATGAGAATGGCGGGAGCTACTTCACCTTTAGCCCGGCAGGTTAAGGTGAAAGTGTATATATGTCCTTCGGATGCAACTATTAACTCTTCTGGTTATTCTACTTCAAATGGTGATTGGCAGCACAGTTCTTATATTTATAGTTACATGGTTTTTGGTGGATCAGGCAAGCCAGCTTCTTATATTGGTGGTTCTGGATATAGTAATGATTATTCAAAATATACACTTGCTTCGCTTCCTGATGGAACAAGCAATGTCATAGGTTTTGCAGAAAAGGTTGGTGCATGCAAGAATGTATCCGGAGCCAACGGTAATAGCCCTGGTGGTTTCGTAGGCCCCGGAACGGTTGATACTGGAGGCACTGTGGCGGCTACAGGCAACTTTGGGCATCTTTGGATGTATCCTGGATCAAATCGAGATTGGGTCCCATACCTTGGGCCTCAATCAGGTGGCCTTTGGGATCAAACCCCTCAGGTTGGTATTTATGATCCCGCCAAGTGCGACAACATTGGTATCAGTACTGCCCATAGTGCAGCCAAAGCCTTAATGATGGATGGTGGTGTACGAGATATTAACGCTAATATTACTCGTGTAACTTTAAATCGTGCTTTGGTTCCAAATGATGGCATGCCTTTGGGTAGCGATTGGTAAATTTTAACTTAGTAAAGTGTATCTTTGGGTAACGAAAGGGAAGTTATGTTGTTAAAGCGATTGTCCAAGTTTGTTTTAGTTGGTGCAGTTATTGCGTTGGTGCAGGGGTGTGGTGAATCTACTTCACCACCGCCAAATATACCAAGCACAAGCGTCCCTTATCTTGATCCTGCTAATGCGGGAAGCTCCGCTATGAATCCTGGAAAGGCGCCAACTAAGGCTCCTGAAAAGTCAGCTGGCAAGGCCAAGTAAGCCAAAGCCTTTTTGTATGTTGATCTTAAATGCGTGCCTTGTTTTGCAAGGTGCGCATTTTTTTATATCTTGCGCTTCAGTTTGTAATGTAATCCCCTTGTAAAACTTAATCGTTATAGAATCAATGCCGAGTGTGTTTTTGTAAGCTATTTGCCTAAAATGACTTATGGTGCATGGTTTTGGAAACACGGCTAAAGTTAGTTTGCAAAATAAGTTTTTTAGTCTTTAAACCATGATATCTTGATTAATAAGAAATTTTAAGAATACTAAAAATAATTAAAAAAACATCGGTTTTGGCTTGTACTTGTTTACAGAAAACGAGTAATTTAAATACTGAGAGCATTTCTTTAAGTCAGTTAGATTGTTCCTTTTTTCAATGGCTCAAGGATTTTGACTCTTCAAAACATGTCTTATTTTCTTTTTTCTAAAGGAGACTGCTATGAATCTTATTAAGTCTCGAAAAGGGTTTACCCTGATCGAATTGCTGGTGGTGATTGCGATCATTGCCATTTTGATTGGCTTGCTTTTGCCTGCGGTGCAAAGAGTGCGCGAAGCCTCGAACCGGGCTACCTGCGCTAATAATATGAAGCAGATCGGCCTTGCTGTTCATAATTACGAAAACACTTTTAGTATTTTGCCTCCGAGCCGTTATTCAGGGATGTTTCCTACAACCAATCCTGGACCTAGTCCGCCTACTGGCGCAGGCAATGCTCCAGTTACTGTTATGATTTTGCCCTACTTGGAGCAGGAGCAGCTTTATAATAAATGTATTACTTATGATGGTGTTTTTGCAGCAATGAATGATGTTAATGTTTGGCAGATGCTCATGACTGGTACACCAAACGGTAGAACAAGAACTGCTAAAGTGAAAGCATTTATTTGCCCTTCAGATGCAACCATTAACTCTTCTGGTTTAACGGCTACACAAGGGGATTGGGGCAGTATGTCTTATATTTATAGTTACATGGTTTTTGGTGGTAGCGGCAAGCCAAACACTTATGTTGGCACAAATGGATACAGTAATAATTATTCTCCTTATACACTTGCTTCGCTTCCTGATGGAACAAGTAATGTCATAGGTTTTGCAGAAAAGGTTGGTGCATGCCGGAATACATCTGGAAATAACGCTAATAGCCCTGCTGGTTTATTGGGCCCCGGAACTAATGATTCTGCAGGCACCATGGTTGGCACAGGGGGCTATGGAAATCTTTGGATGTATCCTGGATCAAATCGAGATTGGGCCCCATACCTTGGGCCTCAATCAGGTGGTCTTTGGGATCAAACCCCTCAGGTTGGTGTTTATGATCCTGTGAAATGTGACAACATTGGGATCAGCACAGCACACAGCGCTGCTAAAGTGTTAATGATGGATGGTGGTGTACGAGATATTAACGCTAATATTACTCGTGTAACTTTAAACCGCGCTTTGGTTCCAAATGATGGGATGCCGTTGGGCAGTGATTGGTAAATTTTAATTTAGTAAAGTGTATCTTTGGATAACGAAAGGGAAGTTATGTTGTTAAAGCGATTGTCCAAGTTTATTTTAGCTGGTGTAGTTTTGGCAATGCTGCAGGGGTGTGGTGAATCTGGCCCAACTGCGGGTCCACCTACCGCTGTTAATTTGCCCAACACCCCTGGCTACAAGGAGCCTGAAAAAACCCCTGGAAAGGCGCCAACCAAGGCTCCCGATAAGGCACCTGAAAAGGCCAAGTAAACTTAAGGTTTTGAGTAATTCTTAAATGCGTGCCTTGTTTTGCAAGGTGCGCATTTTTTTTGTATGTCCTATCATCATGGTTGGGAATGTGATTTAAGCTGAAAAAAGATCGTTTTGAACAAATCACTGCTTGATTAATCTTAAAAAAATGATGGTATGCTTTTCTATCCAAAGGCGATTGCGTTTGAAAGTATTGAAAATAATTCAAAAATTTAACGAATTTGGCTTTTACATTAACGCTGACACTAGATATAAAAAACTTATGTGTGATAGTAATCGCTCCAATGCTTTACGCTAAAAATCTCAGTTTCAGGATTTCCGAGTGATTTGTTTTTGTACCTATTTTTTATCTAGGGGGTTTTAATGAGTTTTATTAAGTTTCGAAAAGCTTTTACGCTGATCGAATTGCTGGTGGTGATTGCGATCATTGCCATATTGATTGGTTTGCTTTTGCCAGCAGTTCAGAGAGTTCGAGAAGCCTCGAACCGAGCGACCTGCGCTAACAATATGAAGCAGATCGGCCTCGCTGTTCATAATTATGAGAACACTTTCAATATTTTGCCACCTTCTCGCTATTCTGGCTTTTTTTCATTAACAAATCCCGGACCTGCTACCACTGCAAATACTGGCGATCTTAGCTTGTATATCACCTTGCTTCCTTATCTTGAGCAGGCTCAACTTTATGAAAAAGTGACGACTTTTGATGTTGCAACCATGGCGGTAAATGACGCCCACCCTTACAATGTGCCCATGGTTGGTACTCCTAATGGAAAAGCCCGAACTGCTAAAGTAAAGGCCTATATTTGCCCTTCGGATGCAACAATAAATTCCAACGGTACTCCCATCACCAATACTGATTGGGGTGCTGTGTCTTATAATTACAGTTACATGGTGTTTGGCACGTCAGGTCGCCCAACTACTTATGTTGGAACCAATGGGTATGGGAATTCGTACTCGGCATATACACTTGCATCGCTTCCTGATGGAACGAGTAATGTTGTAGGTTTTGCAGAAAAGGTTGGGGGATGTAAAAATGCATCAGGCAACGGTGGTAATAGCCCTGCTGGTACAGCAGGCCCAGGGACAATTGATTCGGCGGGTACCATGGTCGGTACGGGAAATTATGCAAATCTTTGGTTTCTTCATTGGGGCCCCGATAGGGATTGGGCTCCATACCTTGGCCCCCAAAAGGGCGGACTTTGGGATGCCCCACCTGTAGTTGGTGTTTATAATCCCGCAAGTTGTGACAATCAGACAATCAGTACCCCACATAGTGCCGCCAAGGTTTTAATGATGGATGGTGGTGTGCGAGATATTAACGCAAATATTACGCGCATCACTATGAATCGTGCTCTGGTGCCAAACGATGGTATGCCTTTGGGTAGTGATTGGTAGTGTTTAGTTCAAAACTATTAATAAGAAAGGTTATAATATGCGTTCATTAATGTTTATTGTTGTTGCTGGGGTAATTATGTTGGGTCAGGGCTGTGGAGAATCTGCTCCTCAGGGCGCTCCGATTAAAATTTACCCACCAGGCAAGGGGCCAGATAAAGAAGCTGATAAGGCCCCTGGCAAAGCTAAGTAAGCCTAAGTTTTGATGTTGCTTTTAAGGCGCACCTTATTCTTTAAGGTGCGCCTTTTTTCATATCTTGCGCTTCAGTTTGTAATGTAATTCTCTTGTTAAGCTCAATCGTTATAGAAGTATTTTCGCACGGTTCTTTGTAAACGATTCGCCCTAATGACTATGGCGCGGATGGCTTTTGGAGCTGTTGTTTTGTTTTTGTAAAACAGGGATCAATTTAGGCTAAAACCTCGTTTTTTTTAGTCTTCAAACAAAGATATCTTGTTAATAAGAGATTTTAAAAATATTGGAAATAATCAGAAAACAGCAGTTTTAGATTTTACTTGTTTGGAAATAACGAGTAAATTCGAAGTGTAGAGCTATTTTTTTGGGTTATATAGACTACCCATTCGTTTTTTACAATGACTCACCAAGGATGACTCTTCAAAAATTGCCTTATTTCTTTTTTCTAAAGGAGACTTTATGAATCTTATTAAGTATCGAAAAGCTTTTACGCTTATCGAATTGCTGGTGGTGATTGCGATCATTGCCATTTTGATTGGCTTGCTTTTGCCTGCTGTGCAAAAGGTGCGCGAAGCTGCTTCCCGCATGACGTGCACAAACAACCTCAAGCAGATTGGGCTGGCTTTGCATGGAACACATGACAAATTAGGAATATTTCCGAAAGGTTGTTCGCGATCTGATACGGATAGCTCTAGTTGGGGTTCCTCTTGGAAGGTGTATATTCTTCCAAATCTTGAGCAAGATTCGATTTTCTCTCAATGGCAACACACTAGCTCCAGCGGTTATTCCAATGCAGCTAACATGGCGTTGATAAACAACAAAAAGATCAAGCCCTATCGTTGCCCTTCATCGCTATTGCCTGAATCTTATAATGCTCAAGGCGCAGTTCAGATGTTTACCAGTTATACCGGTATTGCTGGTTCCGTTCTGACTTCTATGAGTAGCGGCGGCGGCGGCCAGGTAAGCGGAGGTGGTATTTTGTTTCCCAATAGCGCTATTACTCTTTCCAGTATCAGTGATGGTACGAGTAACACGATTTTAGTTGGCGAGCAAAGTGATCACCTTAGAGATGCAGCAAACGCGCCAATCCCTGGTGGAAGTGGTGCAATAACTAGTCAAGGCCCCCATGGCTGGGCTATGGGTTGCACGAATGACACTAATGTACCACCAAACTTTCAAGTTAATGGAGACAATCGCGCTTTTAATACTTCCACCACCAGATGGTCGATTAACCAAAGAGGTTTGGGTAATAACTCAGGTAATGGTACGCATGATAATACCGGAAACAATATTCCAATATCTTCGGCGCATACGGGTGGCGCCAATGTTGCGATGGCCGATGGTTCTGTGAAATTTATGTCTCAGAATATTGTATTGCTTACCTTGCAGTATTTATCGGATAGGGCTGATGGAAATGTTGTAACTGCCTATGATTAGGCCCTTGCTGTTTTGATTGGTTTGTGGCCCTGAAAATGTTTCGGGGCCTAATTTTTTAAATAAAGGATATTTGAAATGTTTAGGCCGCTAAGTCTTTTTACTATGTTGATGATTGGTGCCATATTGGGTTGTGGGGATAGTTCAAAAGAACGAAAAAAACTTGAAGAGGTTGCCGTAAAAGGTGCAATAACTATTAAAGATAAACCTCTAGCGGATGGAGAGATTTATTTTATAGTTAGTGGCTATGCCCCAAATATTATTGCGATTCAGAATGGTGAATATACAGGTACTGCAAAAGTGGGGACCAATCGTGTTGAAATTCGGTCATGGAAAGATGGCCCACCGCTTTCAACTGATCCCACCAATAAGCCCACTAAGATTAACACCGTTCCGCAAGAGTTTAATGATGGATCGAAACTTACCGCAGAAATAGCATCAAAAGCAGAGAATACTTTTAAGTTTAAAATCCCCTAATTAAATTGGTGTTTAGGGGGAGTGCTTGCCTACTTAAAGGGTTGCTCTACGAAAATAGTATGTTATGCTGATTTAATGCTACTCGGAAAAGGTGGCCAAAAGGCTGCATTAATGTTCGAGTAACCCGCCTGCGAAATGTTCTAAATTTTGTTTTTACATGGTAGGTAGTTATGAATTTTATAAAGTTTCGAAAAGCTTTTACCCTGATCGAATTGCTGGTGGTGATTGCGATCATTGCTATTTTGATTGGCTTGCTTTTGCCTGCTGTGCAAAAGGTACGCGAAGCTGCAAACCGTGCCACTTGTACGAATAATATGAAGCAAATGGGACTGGCAATTCATGCCTATGATTCTGCAAATAGTGGATTACCCCCGGCTGTAACAGGCGCTTGCGGTTTATCCATGTGGGCATTGATTTTGCCTTACCTTGAACAAGGCGGAATGGCGGCCCAACTAGATTACAACGCTTTTGGTTTTACAGAGAATACCGCGGCCCCTTTCCCAAGGGCAGCAGCTTCCCAAACCAATTATAATGTTTTAAGGGCGAACACCGTGCCCGTTTATGTTTGCCCTTCCCGACGCAGCAAGGGTGCGAAAAATGCCAATAATGACGCAGTTTGCGATTACGCCATCATCACCGCCGGCGGCACCGGGGAACGATGGCGTTTTTGGAACAATCTTAGCAGCCAACGCCAAGCACTTCGGGCTGCAGTTTCCCCAAATAATAATAATTTAGGTACGCCTAGCACAACCAATCCTGATCCGTTGGCGCAGTGGGCTTCCCGAGACACGATGACTTTTATTGCCGATGGAACAAGCAATACCGCGATTATTGGTGAGAAGCATATTCCCACTGGCTTCATCCAAAAGTGCTGTGGTAACGGCCCGGGTGGCTCTGGTGGTAATAGTTGGGATCGTGGGCATGATGCTTACCCGTATTATAATTTATGGGGCGGCCCTGGTGGTTACGCTGAATGGGCCCTTGCAGGCCCGGTTGAAAACGGCATAGCCAAATCCCCCACGGATGGCATAGGCATTGCTTATGATACTGCACCAGGCTTAGGTAGTTGGCACAGCGGCATTTGCAACTTTGTTTTTGCGGATGGTTCTGTTCGAAGTATTGCAACTTCGGTTTCTCAAACCAACCTAAATTCCATGGGCAGTGCTAACTCCGGCGATATACTTCAACTTGATTAATCTTTAGGATGGCTCTGATGATAAAGCTGTATTCTCGTTTCGTTTTATTTTCGACATTGTCCTTAAGTCTTTTGATATCTTCAGGTTGTGGTGGTAGCGGGTTTAATAAGATTAAAGGGAAAGTATCCTTTGCTGATGGCACACCATTAACCGTTGGAAAGATCGTTGCTGAATCGCCGGAGCATCGTGTTACTGCAACAGGCTATATCAAGCCTGATGGCACATTTGAGATGGGTACCGCCACTTCAAATGATGGGGTGCCACCTGGAACTTGGCAAATTGCGATTGTTGGAGCTGTGGAGCAACCTATTGTGTATGCTGATCGCCCTAACCTAAATTTGGGGAAGGTAAAGCCATTAATTAAGGATAGTTTTGCTAATAAAAACACCTCTGGAATTAGCTTTAAAGTGCCTGAACAGGCTACTTGGGATATTGCAGTACAGGCGCCCTAGTTTGCTAAAAAGATTAAGTGATTTCATGTTTTTTGAATGTGTTTCAAAATAAATTTTAAAAATAAAGATGCTGTTTCTGGTTGCTTTTTTTAAAATAACATCCAATAATTAAATAATGGTTAGCAAAGTTAAGTTGATGGGTATTTATTCTTAATTTTTGTCATCTTGTAACTTTCGCTGATAGTTTCGCTCTTTCTTTCTTTCTTTTGGAAGGGGTTTTACATGCGTCGATTAAATTTTCTAAAGCGTGATCAAAAAGCTCGTTCAGCTTTTACGCTTATCGAATTGCTTGTGGTAATTGCAATCATTGCCATATTGATTGGTTTGCTGTTGCCTGCGGTGCAAAAAGTTAGGGAAGCTGCAGCCCGTGCAACTTGTACTAATAATCTTAAACAAATCGGCCTTTCCATGCATTCGTTTCACGGGAATTACAATCATTTTCCTGTTGGTGAAATGAATGATGATAATTACAACTGGGGCTGGATGCCCATGCTGCTTCCCTATATGGAACAGGATAATTTGTACAATGCGATGGTAAACAACACCGTTAGTCCAAACGATAGAATGTGGGTGCCACCGAATATGGGTGACGGTGCCAACGGTATGAATATTGATGGTATTAATGGGGCTAATGCAGCTAATGGTCGCTGTCAAGTAAACCAGACGATAACCATTGGCGGTGTTCCCTGCGTGAACATGGTGATCAAATCTTTTATTTGCCCAAGCGATGTTCTCCCCACTCAAAGGGGAAATGGAATGGGTAAATCAAACTATGTTGGAAATATGGGCAGTACATCTACTTGGGGTGCTACAACTTATGGCTGTGGTGGCGTGAATGGGCCCAAGCAGAATGGTGTGCTTTTGCATGCCAACGATAATAATACTACTTGGTGTTCCAGTATTTCGAGTATTTCGGATGGAACCAGCAATACCATTGCTGTAGGCGAAGCAACAACCTCCACCAATGTTACTCTTGCCAATACCAACACCTCACAATTTCCAGTATGGGCAGGTGGTGGTTTTAGTGGTTGTAATGGCCTTACAGGTATTGTTTCAACCTTGAGGGTTGTGGATGGTGCAAATTATCCCTTGAATGGTACTGCAGATGCCTCCTTTGGCAGCAAGCATACAGGCGGTGGTAATTTTGCCCTTGCTGATGGATCAGTGCGCTTTATTAACGCCAATATTTCTGCGACTACTTATTCAGCTTTAGGTACTCGAAATGGTGGTGAACCGCTTGGAAGTGATTTCTAAACTTTCACCTATCTTTAAATCCCGGCTTTTCTTTAAAGCCGGGATTTTTGTTGTTCTAATCAGGCTATTTTCTCAATCTTCTAATTAACACAGGATCTTCAAATGACTTCTATTGCAACTTTTGTTCGTGTTCCAAAATCCTTGGCTCTTGCGGGGTTTGTTGGTTTTACCTTTGCAGTGGTTGGTTGTGGCGGTAGTGGTGGCATAGTTGTTAAAGGCAAAGTTGAAGCTGATGGAAAACCCGTGACGAATGGGATGCTGAACATAACCCAAAAAATCGGCGATGGTAAGACAGGTGCAACCGCAGCAGCAAAAATTGGTGCCAATGGTGAATTTGTTACCCCTCCCGAAGTAAAGGAAGGCCCTGCTAAAATCACTTTTGTTTCTCCCGGCCCTGAATTTCCTGCTGGATACACCCCCAAGCCTAGTGAACCAGCTCCTGAATCCCCTTACAGCAAAATGAAGGTTAAGGATGAAGAAGTTGTGATTAAATCTGGTACACTTTTAAATGTTGAATTAATAAAGAAATAGTCGCCCTTGCTTCAGCAAGGTTGTCTATTAAGTAATTCGAATGTTAAAGTGAATATCTAAAACCCTGAGTAATACTCGGGGTTTTTTGTTTTATAAGGCATGCTTTTTTCTTCTAATTAATCGAAGTCGAAGGTGAAAAGCATTAGAATAAAAGAGGATATCCAAGTGCTGGTAATACAAAATGCAGGAAAATGAAAAACAATCAACGCTAGAACCTTTTTGCCAAGGCGTAAATGAATTGTTGGTTACGGGTGAAAAGCTTGTTACTTCGCTGGGGGGTAATCCCGATTTATTGCCCGGCTGGAAGGCATTAAAGGCTAGATTTTCTTCTTTTCAAATGCGGGGCGTTAATCCGGTTCTTATCGCAACGCTTTATGGCCCATCGGGTGCCGGAAAAAGTACCCTGTTTAAATTGCTCACGGGTGTTGATGTTCCTGCAGGCGGTGCAGTTAGGCCTTGCTCGATGGCTTGCGCTGCTGCAGTACCCGAGTCGCTTGATGATCCGCAAAAACTAGCAGCATTGTTCCCAGGGTATATTGCAGAAAAACTGGTATCGCAAACGCAAATACGCCAAACCGATGGGCCTGATCAATTATTGTTTGCTACCTATGCCGAGAAGAAAAAGCAGGCTATTCAATTGGTGCTTGTGGATGTGCCCGATTTTAACACGGTTGAGAAAACCAATTGGGATAAAGCCGAGAAAATGCTCGAGCGTGCAGAGGTCGTTATTTTCATGGTCTACGATAACGCTTATTCTGATGACAAAGTAATTCAAGAACTTGCAAGGTGTTGTAAGAAGTCTGCATCGATGGCTTACATGCTGACCATGACAAACGCAGAAGCAGCGAAACAGATATGGGCTGATTTGTTGCAAAAGGTGTCGGGGAAGTTTGCTGTATTTCAGGAACAGAGGGCGGATGGAAAAACGCTGCACCAGTTTCTATCAGAGACACCGGTATATTTCAGCCCGAGATCGGAACGCCCGAGTTTGGAAAATGTGTATCCACTCAATGAATCGACACCGCCTTTGCAATCGCTGTTGCATGGGTTTGATGCCGAAAAAATAATCATCTCGGGGCTGAGAGAACCAGCATTACAAACCGTGGTTTCTTGTATGAGCTTCATTGAAAAAGAAGAATTAGGATTAGTTGGGATGCGGGATCGGGATCGTGAAATGCGTGCTGATTTATTGGAACACGCCAAGGCTGTTGCCTTCCATGAATTTCCCGCGGGTAGATTGGTTCAAATTGTTTTGGAAGAAGCCAGGCGCAGAAGGCCTTGGTACTTGCGTATAATCACTAGTGGTTTCGAAATACCAGGGGTGATGTTCAAAAAAGGGCAGAAGCTTATTGATTGGCTAAGGGGCAAGAATGATGATGGCCCCAGCCTTGTCAACCGTGATGACCTCGAAAGAAAAAGATTGCACGAGGCCACCGAGCATATGGGGAACCAATGGCGTGGGAATTATCCAGACCTTTCGGGAACAGATGGGGTTCTAAGTTCGGCCAATTGCGAGAATGCCCGCAATACATTTACGAAGGTAAATATTCCAGAAGCAGGGTTGGATTGGGAGACGGAAGTAAGAAAAGATCTGGCCAAATGGGCCGAAGAAAATAAGTGGAAATGCGCCATGCTTGCCACGGTGCCCGAGTTGGCGATGACCGGTGGAATCGCCTTGCTGATGGTGGATTTATGTACCACGGGTGGGAGTTTTAGCGCATTGCTTACGAATCTTGGAATAGCTGGAACAGTGGGGGGAGTAGGGGCAGCAGTCGGGGTTGGGATCAAGTTTCTTGAAGATTATCATTTGAATACGGTTGCAGAGAATGCCCAGAATAAATGGAAGACCCAGCGAACTCAGGAACTTCTGATTCACATGGATAAAAACTGGGCAGCGGTGTTACTGCAAGGCTGGCGCCTTAAATTGAAAACTTTGATTGATGCTCCGATCCCCAAATTTAAACAAATTTGTCTGCGGGTCCAAAAGCTTTTACACGAAGGCAAAGTTTCATGAATGCCTCTTCCATGTTGGTTACAGCAATCCGGGAAAGGGCCCAGCGACTGGCCCATTCTTGTTCATTATTCCCCCTTTGGCCTGATTCCCTAAGGTTGGATGTCAGGCTTCGTAGGGCCCTTGAAAAACTTAATGCTGAAAACCCGGATGCTAAACCTCTGACAATTGCGTTGCTTGGCGGTACAGGGGTAGGGAAGTCGCACCTTTTTAATGCGCTTCTAAACCAACCAAACGCCAGTCAGATTTCACCTGCAATCAGGCCTTGCACTTCTAAACCAAAGATGGCGCTTTCCCAGCACGACCGCCCTTTATTGCAATCGTATATGGATCTTAGCCTGGTCGATCTTGTAGACGCACGCCTTGATGGCGTGGTGTTGGTCGATTGCCCAGACATCGATAGCATTGATCAGGCCAATCATGAAAAGACCAGGCAGATTTTAGGGTTGGCTGATGTCGTGGTGTTTGTGACTGATCCTGCAAAGCGCGCCAACTTCGAAATTCATGCCGAGGTCAAAGATTGGAGCGAACGAAAACGCTGGTACTTTGTAATGACCAAGCTGGATCAATATCCAAATGATGCCAATGCGATTCGGGAAGATTTTATCAAAAGAATAACGGAGCTTGGTTTTGAGGTTGATCGGAAGACGAGCTTTTTTGTGAGTTGCCTGGAACCGGGCAGGGCAGAGTTTTTGGAATTGCGCCAGACCCTTTTGGGAACTCGCTCTAAAGAACTTCGGGCCTTACTCCCACTCGATAGTTTTCTTGGGCACATGCAGTATGCATTGGAACCTTCCGCGGGGAATTACTTTAAATCCCAGGCCCTGCAACTTAAAAATACCGAAGTTCGTTTAGAGGCTAGATTACAAGAAGCCTACTTGAATGCACTGGCGCAATCAGATTGTTCGGAGGCTCTGAAAACCTTATTGCGGGAACAGGTTTGGCAGCAAAGCCCTGAGAGTGTTGGTTATTTAATGAGCCTGCCCTTATGGCTGAGAAATCGGCTGGCCTCCTTGGGCGTATCTTGGTCGATCGGGCAGATTCTTACAGGCAAGGCTTCTATTTTAGGCATTGCCGGTATTGGATTGAGTTCGGTGATGTCGTTATTACGGGGGCAGTTGCCTTATAAAAAAGTGGCGGGCGCTTTGGGTATCGAGTTTCGTACCAAGGTTGAATCAATCGTTGCGGATTCAAAACGAACCCTTGAAGATTTGCAGATTCCCTATGCCGAGGAATCTGAGGAAGAGTTGGCGAAAGAACCTAAGTTAGAGTCGAAGGGCTGGGGGCTGATTGGTTTGGGCGCAGCTTTAGAGGCCGTTGCTAGGCAGGTTACACGCAAGCAACCTGAAGACGAAATATTGGAGCAGTTGCGTGGCGATATTGAAAGATTGGGACAAAAAATTGCCCGTGAAGAGTTTGGTTTCGTAACTTCATTCATCACCAATTTGCTTCCAACGATAGCCGTGGGGGATATTCTTTATCGCACCTTAATGTCGTGGGTTAGGCATGATTATCTGCCTTGGAATTTTTATGGCATGGCATCGATGGTGTTTTTAGGAAGCTTGCTACCTGGTTATTTGATAGTTTCGCGCAAGATATGGAGCGCATCAACCCTGCCTGATATGAAGGAGTTGGTAGCACAGGTGAAAGAGCCGGGTGCTACCGAACTGATTCGCATCGCCCGCAAGAGGGCGGAAAATCTGGCCCATGAATTTGAGCTTTTACAAAAACAAGTCGTCGAGACCCGAAACACGCTCGCATCAGAATTGGATAGCCCATCGTTCGGGGAACGCGTAAAGCATTCCCCGAAGAGGTAAGCTTTCTATTTCGACTTTCCTTCAAGTTCATCAGCCACATTCGTGGCTTCATAAACTTTCCGAAGTGCTTCGATCATACCTTGTGAATGAACCGAAACAGCACGGCCTTGTTCTTCGGTGAAGGCGAAATCCAGTACCAAGGATTGAATGTTGCCATCGAAGATAAGACCAACCACTTCAGCGTCTTTATTAACAACAGGGCTGCCTGAATTGCCCCCGATGATGTCTGCGGTGCAGACAAAATTGAGCGGAACTTTCATGTCGAGCTTACCCTTTTTATCGATCCATCGCTGAGGAAGATCGAAGGGGGATTTATTCATGTGCTCGGTAGATCGCTCGTAAAGGCCGGAGTAATAAGTTTCAGCAGGAACCTTTTTGCCGTTCTCTTCGTAACCTTTCACCGTGCCAAAAGCGAGCCTAAGGGTGAAGGTTGCATCTGGGTAGGTGCTGGTGCCTTCGAGTGCGAACTTGACCTTGGCGATTTCTGCATAGGCTTGGCGCTTGGGTTCTTCGACTTCGAGTTCCATGCGTTTGCGGATCTTGCGAGATTCTGCATCCACTGCAAGGGCAAGCAGAAGGATAGGGTCTTTCGATGCAGTGATAGCTTTAGTGCCTTCTTTGTAAAGCCTTTTGCGTTCATTGACATCTTTTAGCTTGGAACCAAGCACGAGTTCCGCTGCACGCTGCTGGGGCGACTTGCCCGCAAGCGAGGTTACCACGATGGGGTGCTTGTAGCCAAGAATCGAAGCCATGAAGGAAAGGCCGTCTGCAAGTTTGACGATTTCGTATTCATCGTAGATGGGTTCTTCGGAGAAGAGTTGAAGTTCCATGGATTCGAGTGCGCTATCGCGGAACTCGCGCAGGCGCTCTTGATTTTTCTTGGGTTTTTCTTCAGCAGCCCGAACCAGAGTACGAGCGATGCCAAAAATTTCACAATTAAAACCAGCAGCACCTTCTAAAACGGTGTAGGGCTTGATCAGTTCAGCACGAATCTTTTCAGATGCTGTTACTTTGTCCCATGCAGTTTTAGCATCTGCAAGCTTTGCATCCTTGGCTACAGCTTCTTTAAGCTTAAGTTCATACGCTTGCTTTCTTGCCATCAATTCTGGGTCGAGCAATCCACCCAAGCCACCAACTCTAGCCTTGCGACTATTCTGCACACCAAAAAGAAACTCTTTGGCCTGCCTAGCGTTTTCTTCGCTTCTACCGCTAAACGCATTAAGAAGAACTTCCCAACGATTCAGCCTGTTAAGCAGGAATGGGTAGCCGATGTCTCTGAAGTACTGAAGTTCATCAACCGTATTAAGGCGATTGGTTTTGCCTGGATGCCCGGAAACGAAAACTAGTTCGTCTTCCTTAGCTCCCGCTTTGCTCCATTTAAGGAAGTGTTCGATTTTTGCGGGTTTGTCGTTTTCATAAACCCTGAAGAAAGCCATGTCGAGGTCGAAGCGGGGGTATTCGAAATTATCTGGGTCGCCACCAAAGAAAGCGATTTGTTGTTCGGGTGCGAAAACGAGTCGGACATCGGTGTACTTCTTGAATCGATAAAGATGGTAGGCACCCCCTTGATAAAGGGTGACAACATCGCTTCGAAGGCTGGTTTTATCGAGTGATTCTTTTTCGATTTCTGAGATGACAGCTCTGCGTGCAGCAAAAGAATCTTCTGCTTTGGCTCCTGCCTTGGAAGAGGCATTAACCCTTTCAGTAACATCTTCAATGCTCATGAGAACATTAAGTTCCATGGCTTCGCATTTTGATTCTTCGGCATAAGTCTTGGCATGAAAACCATCACGGTAATAATTGTGATCCTTGGTGCCCATTTTTTGCAAAGCGTCGGCAGCAACATGGTGGTTGGTCATTACCAATCCATTTGCAGAAACAAAAGAACCTGAGCCGCCGCTGTTAAATCGAACAGAGGATTTTTGCAAATGATTGAGCCAGGCATCTGTGGGTTCGAAATTATACTTTGCTTTTAGGTGTGCCTTGGGCGGGTTATTGAACAACCACATGCCTTCATCGCCCAAAAGAGGGGAAAAGTTTGCCATTAGAATTGCAAGGGCAGCTAAAGCTGACCATCTCCATAAGTAGTGAATCATAAAAGCTCCATGTAAATTAAAGATATTGTTGTTATGTTATGAGGCAGGCTTCTCTTTGAAAAGCCAGCCCGCACCCGCAAATCCCAATAGTAAGGTTAGCACGCCAAACCAAAGAATGGCAGGAAGAATACTTCCCGGAATTTTGAGTTCTGCTCCGACAGGAAGTTTTTCAGGCAACCTTAGAAGGTTGGCATTGGATTGAAAAAGGGCAGGGGCAAAATATTCTCTTCCCATTATTCTTTGAGCAATAGGCCCCAAGAATTCTTCTTTTTCAATTAAGATTTCACGCTTATCGGGGGTTTTTAGTTTGATACCTGCGGGAACTTTTACCCAATTTTGCAGCACTCCCTCTTCCCGACTTAATTCTGCAATTTCTTTCCCAAACGAGATAACATCCGCATCCTTGGCGCTTGCACCCAGCTTGAATCGCGCTGCATCTTTGCCCAATTCATCCAAGGTTGCTTCTCGAGTGACAGGAATGGTTGAATACTGCCAGCGGGCAATATCCTTGGGAAGCGTATCGCTGAAAGCGAAGAACGCAAGAATTACACCTGCAAGAGATCCGCCTGCAATGTAGCCCGAAGCGAGTAGAACTCCAGGGTTAGTTTCAGATTTTTGAATTGCTTCGATCTCAGCCTTGGCTTGTGCTTCAGGATCATCGGAATCGATTGCAACGGTGCTTTGTCTTGCAAGCCATGCATCTACGCACCAGCGCACAATCCCGCCCAAAAAGATTGGGACAGAATACTGGATGGGTACATAAACACCGACCGCAAAAGCGAGCGCGGATACGCCACATAGCTCTAGCATGAAGGCAATCATCGAGCCTATTGCAACCATGGTCCAGTTTAAATCGCGTTTAAGGACACCATTAATGATAATGCCCATGACTTGAGTTTTAGGGGCTTCAAATTCGCGGTTCACGCGTGTGCCATCATCGCGCTCCGTTAATTTACCCATGATCGCAGGGTCTTTAAGAAAGGCAATTTTGCCTGTATCCGGTTCGATAAGAAAAGGCCCGCCTTTAAGCGATGCAATTTCAGGCCTTGGTTTGTAATTGGTTGCAGCGTCTGCAAGAGTCAGAATGTCGTTTCTGGAATCATAAAGCTTATAGGTTTTGCCTGCGTGATCTTCCGATTCCATTAGGCGATCAATTTCAGTTTTGTTGAGTGCGAGAGTGGGCAGGTATTGTGGTTTAGCAGAGTATATTGTGCCTGCCTGATTGAAGGTAATTAAAGTGCCACCAATTACCAAAGCGGAAACTAACGCTCCTATCAAAATGGCGTACTGTGCATATTTAGGTGTGCAACCAAGAAGGAATCCGGTCTTGAGTGATTGGGCAGTAGTGCCACCATTCGATGCTGCAACACAAACCACTGCAGCGATTGAAAGTGCAAGCACTCTTTCGCGTGAGCTTGTCCAGCCTAAGGCGAGAAAAATTAAGCATGTGAGCATGAGTGTTGCAACCGTCATGCCGGAAATGGGATTGGAAGAAGATCCAATTTCGCCTGTAAGCCTAGAAGAAACAGTGACAAACAGAAACCCAAATAAGACGACAAGCACCGCACCTGAAATCGCACTTACCGTATTTACCTGACTAGTAAGAAACAAAGTAAGCAATACGATCAGGCCCACGCAGCCGCCAAGCACAACAAGCATGGACATATCATTTTCGGTTCTTAATTTGGTTGTCTCTGTGTTGCCGGATTTAAGTGAGGAAAGGCCTGAACCAATGGATCGAAAAATCATGGGAAGGGTGCGAAACATACTAAGAATGCCAGCGGTTGCAACACAACCAGCACCGATAAAAAGCAGATAGCTATTTCGGATTTCACCCAAGCTCATATCACGAATGGGTTTGGTACCCGGAGCAATTGCATTCGGTGAGTTTTCACCAATGAAAAAGATCAAAGGGATTAAGATCATGTAACCAAGCAGGGCGCCCGCCATCATGACCGCACTGGTGCGCAAGCCGATGATGTAGCCAACGCCTAGAAGTTCGGTAGCCATTTCGCTTGCGAAAACTGCAGCTTTGTTGATGAAGGTAAAAGGGATTTTTGCAGAAACAGCGAGTAGGCTCATGCCTTCGGTGACAAACTTATGAGCGAAGGCGATTCCAAAACCGAGGAAAACAGTTGCACCCGTCGTACCGCCTTTTTCGCCCGAAATAAGAACTTGCGCACAAGCGGTGCCTTCAGGGTAAAGAAGAGTGCCCGGCTGCCCAGGTTTGCCATGCAGTTTAACAATGAAAGCTCTGCGGAGGGGGATCATGGCAAGAATGCCTAGCAAGCCTCCCAAAACAGAAACGACCATAACCCGTTGGATATCCATGTTGAAGCCAAGTAATAAAAGTGCAGGCATGGTGACGCCTACGCCAAAGGCGATGGATTCGCCAGCAGACCCTGCAGTTTGCACGATATTATTTTCGAGAATGGTAGCCTGTCGCATTTTAAACAGTTTGGAAAGTGCTCTAAATAGGGTGATAGCCAAAACGGAAACTGGAATGGAAGCGGAAACCGTCATGCCTACTTTGAGAACCAGATAAAGAGAAGAGGCGCTAAAAACCAGCCCAAGCAAAGTACCTGCGATCACTGCCTGCCATGTGAATTCAGGCATGGTGGTATCTTCAGGCACAAACGGTTTATAAGATTCTTGCGGTGTTTCAGATGACATTACCCAATTACTCCAAACTAAATGAAACAATGATATTGCATAGCTTGCGAAGAACCAGCGTTCTTTGCAAGAACAATTGAGCTTAATGGGATTAAAACCTTTTCAGCAATGGCCCTTAGCTCTTTATTCAGCCTGATAAAGCCTTGGCATGATAGTGGAAAATTATCCCCAGTCGACTTTGTATTTCTTGGGAATCAAAAGTTTTCATAATGATGCATATTTTAATGAAGAGTATTCTAATAATGTAGGAGAATCAAAACAATCGTTTTTACACATGGGAATTATCATGCGCATTGTTTCTTTATTACCCAGCGCGACCGAAATAATCTGTTCATTAGGGTTTGCAGATTCCTTGGTGGGCGTTAGCCATGAGTGTGATTACCCTGCCCAAGTTTTAGATTTGCCCAAGGTAACAACTTCGCTGATTCCTGAAGCTGCAAGCAGTAAGGAAATAGATGCACTGGTTCGCGAGAAGTTAAAAACCAGCAAAGCACTATATTCTTTAAACCAATCCGTTCTTGAAAAACTAAAGCCCGATTTAATAATCACCCAGGCGCTGTGTGATGTTTGCGCAGTTGCAGAAGAAGAGGTTCGGGAAGTGGTGAGCAAGTTGCCTGGAACCCCTCAAGTTATTAATCTTGCACCCATGACTTTGGCGCAAGTGTTTGAATCCATGCTTCAAGTGGGGCGCGCAGTTGGTAAAGAAGAACACGCAATCACCGTGGTGAAAGCCTATCAAAATCGCGTTGAAGAAGTTGTTTTGCGCTCGAAACAAATGATAAAGAATCCTAAGGTAGTGTTTCTCGAATGGCTTGATCCACCTTTTTCTTCGGGGCATTGGACGCCCGAATTAATTGCAATGGCAGGTGGGACGGAACTATTGGGAAAGCAGGGCGTTCCTTCCCGCACACTAAGTTGGCGTGAAGTTGCAGATGCCAAACCTGAAATGCTGTTCATCGCGGCTTGTGGTTTTAATGTGGAACGCACCATGCAAGATTTGTCTGTGCTGGATAATGTGATGATGCAAAAAGAATTTGCATCTCTTAAACCGGGTAAGGTTTTTGTTGCGGATGGTTCGCAATACTTCAATCGGCCTGGGCCAAGATTGGTTGATAGCCTTGAAATTCTCGCTCATGCCATTGATCCAATCGTTCACCCGTTACCTACCTATTTGCAGCCCGCAACAAAAGTGAATTAATGAAACGGATGAAAACACTATTATCCTGGAGCAGCGGCAAAGATTGCGCTTGGGCACTTCATCAACTTCTTAAACAAAGTGAAATTGAAGTTGTCGGATTACTTACCAGTTTTTCTCGCAAGTCTGGCGCTGTTGCAATGCATGGCACAAGTAGGGGATTGGTGCAGGCGCAAGCCGATGCTGTGAAACTGCCTTTATGGGAAGTTGAGTTACCCTGGCCTTGCACCAACATGGAGTACGAAAAGTTGATGGGTGGGGCTTTTGCGAAAGCCAGAGAATCGGGCATTACCCATTTGGCGTTTGGTGATTTGTTTTTAGAGGATGTCCGCAATTATAGAATCAAAACGTTGGGAGGAACTGGGTTAACACCTTTGTTTCCTATATGGTGTGAGGAAAAGGGCACCACGGCTTTGGCAACTGAAATGACCGATGCAGGTTTTGGCGCCCGCATCGTTTGTGTTGATCCCAAACAATTAGATCGTAAATTCTTAGGCAGGGAATTTGATCACCAGTTTTTGAGGGATCTTCCCAGCGGTGTTGACCCCTGTGGTGAGAATGGTGAATTTCACACCTTCTGCCATTCTGGCCCGATATTCGGGAAATCAATTGCCCTGCAAAACTTGGGCATTGAGGAACGGGATGGGTTTTGCTTTATGAATGTTCAGCTTAAGAAATAATCGAATCTAAACCAGATCGACTCCTGTCTCGCCTTCCACGATTTCTCCAATAACCCACGATGGAACTCCTGCTTCGTTAAGTTGATTAACAATGCTTTTGGCAAAGAATCTGCTTACGATCATGACAAAGCCAATCCCCATGTTGAAGACGGTATACATTTCTTTTTCATCAACATTGCCTAGATTTTTGAGCCATGGAAATAGTGGAGGTTTAGGCCATGAATCTTTTTTGATGATAGCCCTTCTGTTGGCGGGCAGCGACCGTGGCACATTGCCTTCCAAGCCCTCACCGGTAATATGTGCCAAGCCTCGGACCACTCTACGCTTCACAGGGTAATTTCTAAGAATATCTAAAATTGGTTTGCAATAAATGCGGGTGGGTTCGAGTAGGGCTTGGCCTACGGTGGTGCCTAGTTCTGGAATCGAATCATCAATTTTAAGTCCGGCTTTTTCAAACACAATTTTTCGCGCAAGGCTGTAACCGTTTGAATGAAGGCCGGTGCTCGATAAACCGATGATTAAGTCGCCTGGGCGAGTGCCATTGCCATTGATGATGCTATCTCTTTCGACAATTCCGACGCAAAAGCCTGCGAGGTCGTAATCGCCTGGTGCGTAGAAATCCGGAAGGATTGCGGTTTCTCCGCCTGTAAGTGCGCAGCCTGCATCAATGCAGCCATCACTAATTCCCTTGATAAGCGAAGTTGCAAGTTTGACATCATCCTTAGGCATTGCAAGGTAATCAAGAAAGATAACGGGCTCTGCACCCGTACAAAGGCAATCATTAACCGACATAGCGACAAGATCGATGCCAACGGTATCGTATTTTTGCATCATGGATGCAATTTTAAGCTTGGTACCTACTCCATCATTGCAGGTTACGAGAACGGGATGTTTGTAATTGCGGGCGAAAAGACGGTTGTTGAAATCGAGGCTAAATAGGCTGGCAAATCCGCCAAACCCACCCATCACCCGGGGAGTGTGAGTTCGCTTGACCAAAGGCGCCATGGCGTCGATTGTTTGCTCGTACAATTCTAAGTCCAGCCCAGCCGACTTGTAACTCATCGGAGCTTTGTCATTCGGACTCTTAGCCATGATGTTAGTCTCCCCAATTTTGATGCCCAAATCCCTATTGGAATGATATAGGAAAGTTGCAAACTGGAAGGAGTCTAAATGCGTGCAATAAAATCTTGTCAAAAGCTGGCATCGATGAAAATGTTGTGATAGTTTGCTAAGTAGTAATAATCGCGACGGTTAAATTTTTAAGGATTTATGGTAATGACAACAATTGTAGCGGCCTTTGCAGCCCTTTGTTTGGCAGCAGCAGACGATAAAGGTTTCTTGGATCTTGAATACAAAGATGATAAAGGCAAAGCCTACAAATACGTGTTGTTTGTGCCCCATGATTACAAGCCTGAAAAGGAATACCCCCTTATAGTGTTCCTGCACGGTTCAGGCGAATCTGGTACCGATGGAAAAAAGCAGGCTCTGACCGGATTAGGTAATGCGATCCGCAAACAGGAAAAATCCTTCCCTTTCATTGCGATTTTCCCACAGGCAAGCGAGCAAATTGCTCCTCGTGGAAAATGGGCCTTTGGTTCCCCTGATAGCATCAGGGCGATGGCGATACTCGAGAATACCAAAAAAGCTTACAAGGTAGATTCCAAGCGGATTTACCTTACAGGGCTTTCAATGGGTGGTTATGGCACATGGAGTTGGGCTCAAGAAAAACCTGAACTTTGGGCTGCGATTGTTCCCATTTGCGGGGGCGGCGATCCTGCTGCGGCAGAAAAATTCAAGAATATTCCCTGCTGGTGTTTTCATGGCGATGCAGATAAAGCTGTACCCGTTGAAAGATCGCGTGCTATGATTGAAGCCTTGAAAAAAGCAGGCGGCAATCCAAAGTATGATGAATACCCAGACATTGGCCATAACTCGTGGGATAAAGCTTACGGAAATCCTGAACTTTATTCCTGGATTTTAGAGCAAAGGCTCAAGTAATCGTGTAGAAATAGTGTTCCTTGTTAAATCCTGTTTATTTTTAGATGGAGATTTTAGAATGGCTAAGAATGATTTCAACCGAAGAAACTTCCTTCAAACCAGTGCGATGGGTGCTTCTGCGTTAAGCCTTTCCGCTGCCAGCGCAGCTAGGGTTTATGGCGCAAACGAAAAAATTAACATCGCATTCTTGGGCGTTGGTGGCCGCTGCCAGCAGCACATCGATGTAATCCTTCAGATGCAAAAAGAAAACAAGAATGTTGTTCCCGTCGCAGTGTGCGATGTTTGGGATGGCGATCCAAAGTTGGGTAATGGCAAAGGCCGTGGTCTTTATCCCTCTGCAGAACGATGCGGAATTAACGTTAATGATAAGACCCGGGTTAGCAAGGATTACCGCAAAATTCTTGAGCTCAAAGATGTTGATGTTGCTTGTATTGCAACCCCTGACCATTGGCATGCAAGAATGTCCATTGATGCCATGAACGCAGGCAAGGATGTTTATTGCGAAAAACCAATGACCCGAACCATTGCTGAAGCTCAGGAAGTGGTGGATGCTGCCAAGAAAAACAACCGCGTGATGAGCGTTGGTGTGCAATCGATGGCCGATCCAACATGGACCGAAGCTTATAATTATGTTCGCAGTGGAAAATTAGGGAAAATATTCCAAGGGCAGACCAGTTACTACCGTAACTATCTTGGTGGCCAATGGCGTTACTATCCGATTACTAAAGAAATGAATCCCAAGACAATCGATTGGGAAATGTTTTTGGGTAACAAGTTTGAATGCGCAGGTGCAAAAATCGGACCTTCTTCCAAAGAAGTTCCTTTTGATCGTGCTGTATGGGCTCAATGGCGTTGCTACTGGCCCTTTGGCGGTGGCATGTTCACCGATCTCTTCGTGCACCAAACCACACACCTTATTTCTGCAATGGGTGTTCGCTATCCTGCACGCGTTGTTGGCGGTGGCGGTATTTACCTTGAATACGATGGTCGTGATGTTCCCGATGTTGCAACAATCGTTGCTGATTACGATGAAGGTTGCCAAGTCATCATTTCCGCAACCATGTGCAATGATACCCAGTTGGGCGAAATGATTCGCGGTCGCTTGGGAACGCTTAAGTTCACAGGTGGTGGCGATTACATGAAAGGCTTTGAAGTCTATGGGCAAAATATTGCAGGCGGCCCTGCAAAGCCCAAAGAAGGCTTTGATAAACCTATCCATACTTTCACCAACGAAAAGAGTGGGAATGCCACTTATGCCCTGTGGTCTAATTTCCTCGATTGCGTCAAGGCTCGCAAACGCGAAACCCTTAGCACTCCAGAACTAGGCGCTGCTGCATTTACCACGGTTGCGATGGGTGTTCAAAGCTATCGCACAGGCAAGGGTCTCTTCTGGGATAAATCAGCCCGTAAGCCTATCGATGCGGATTCTTCTTGGGCGACCAAGTTGGAAGCACGCAGCAAGCAAGGTGGCAAACCTAGCCAAATCATTGGTTGGCAGGGCGGGGAAAGTGGCAGCGTAGTGGTTCCACCAGACTACATGAAACTGGGTGGTCCTTGGATTAATGGCCAAGACCCTTCCGAACCTGGCGCCAAGAAAACTTCAATTTCCACCCCCAATGTTTCTGATGAAGCTGTAGTTGCAGAAGCAGAAGCAAGCAATTCCCGCTCTGGGATTTTGTCAAAACTTCGTCGCAAGCTGAAAGGTGCTGCTGAATAGTAGGACTCGGCTTGAAGGTGTCATCCAAGTGCAGCCGGGTTTAAAGCCCGGCTGTTTTTTTAGGAGTTATCCCATGTTACGTTTTCTGTCTTTTGTCTTGATTGGAGTCGTGACTATTTCCTCTCAAATTCTATTTGCGGAAGATGTTAAATCTTTGGGAACGGTTTATGTCAGTGTGGGGGGTGATAATAAACTTGCATGGTTTAATCTCGATGAAAAAGGAAAGTTGCAAAAGGGCGGCGAGATCATGACCGATGCGGGCCCGGGTCCCATTGCGATAAACCCGAAACAAAAAATGCTCTATCTAGGCATTAGGGGTGCGAAAAGTGTTTCTGCTTATAAACTTTCTGATAAGGGGACTCCTGAGTTTTTGGGCGGGAGTCCCATCTTTGGAAACCCTGTTTACCTAACTCTTGACCCTTCTAAAAAATGGATTTTAACTTCTCACTATACCGAAGGAAAAGCATGCGTGTATAAGCTTGATACCAATGGAATCCCAACAGGTTCAGCCATACAAATGCTTGATGCTATCAAGAATCCCCACAGCATTCAGATCGATAAATCAAACAAAATGGTTTATGTGCCTAACACCGGGGCGGATAAGATTTTTGTCCGCAATTGGGATGCCAGCAAAGGTATGATTTCAACCGATGCAAGCAATGATGTGGATACGAAAAAGGGCAGTGGCCCAAGGCATTTTGCCTTCCACCCCATCCTTCCTGAAGTTTATTTTGTCAATGAAAAAGATAGTACTGTAAGTGTGTTTGAGAAGGATGAAATTACAGGCAAATTAAAACACCTTCAAACAATCAGTACCCTGCCTCAAAACTATCAGGGGCCAAATACCTGTGCCGACATTCATGTTACTCCCAATGGGAAGTTTGTTTATGCATCCAACCGTGGGCATAATAGCATTGCAGGTTATCGTTTGGATGCAGGCTCAGGAAAACTTGAGGCTATCGAGCAGACCGCAACGGAAAAAATCCCAAGGGCGTTTAATATTGATCCTACTGGGAAATTTTTGGTGGTTGCAGGTCAAGATTCAGGCAAAATCGCAGTATTCCTGATTGATAATCAAAATGGGAAACTTACACAAACAGATTCGATTGAAGTGGGGAAAGGGCCTGCCTGGGTTGAGATTGTTGCCCGCCCTTGATTTTATAAGCCGATACATCTCTAAACTTATTTAAACTCATATAGATGTCTTTGTTTGAATAGATTTTCTGTTAAAGTAATATGCAAGCCTGATGATGATATATTTTTAGGGGAAAGTTAAGAAGGGTTGAATCTAATTTGTTTAATGTTGTGAAAGCTGAATTCAAAATTGCTTCTACGCTCCAAATTAGTGCTCTATTTTTTTGCCTCTCAACTTTAGAAATAACATTTGAATGAAAATAAACTATGAGTGGCCAGGAATTGGTGAGATAAGATCTAGCGTTAATGAAAAAGAGCGCATCAAAAAATTTGGTCCTGGATTATTTCACTTCTCATTACCTTTGCTTGTCTGGATGGCCTCCCTCGCAGGAATCATCTTCGCACCGTGGTGGGCCAAAATTATTCTTGGCCTTATCAACGGTCATGCTATTGGGGTCATGCTTATCATTGGGCATGATTCATTGCATGGCATATTATTTCCCAAAAGGTGGATGAATCGGTTGGCAGGAAGGATTTCGATGGCACCTGCCTTTCATCCGGTAACATCCTGGGTTCATTCTCATAATGGTTTGCACCATGGTTTTACCAATATCAAAGGTAAAGACGCTGGGTTTCCGCCTTTAAACTTGCAGGAATACAGGGAGCTGTCGATTCTGGGTAAAATAAGTTATCGCATAAGCCGCAGTTGGTATGGTTGTGGCTGGTTATATATCATTGAAATGTGGTTTAAGTGGGAGTTTTTTCCTAATGCAAGTCGTGCTCCGAAAAATCCCAAGGCATTCTTGCGCGATCGTCTTCAATTGTTCGGCCTTTTTGTCGCTTGGATAAGCTTACTTATCTGGTCTGCATTTGCCCTTGGTGAGAACCCTTTCTTCATGGTCGCCTGTGGGTTTATTCTCCCGCAATTTGTTTCCAACTATTTCATTGGATTTATCACTCTTCAACAACATACCCACCCGAAGGTGGCTTGGTATTCCGAATTAGATTCTCCTTCACCTGCCTTTTTCCAAGCGCAACTGCATGGCGCACCCCATATGGTTTTTCCCTATATTCTTCGTGTCGTCATGCGCAATGTTATGGAACACACCGTCCACCATGCAGACCCAGCCGTACCATTATATTGCCTTCCTGAGGCACAAAAATCGCTTGAGCATTCTTTTGGTAATGAAATCATTCAAGAGTCTTGGACCCCGATTGGTTTTTTTAGAAGCACTTGTATTTGCAAGCTCTATGATTATTCCACCCATCAATGGATTGGCTATGACGGTAAGCCTTTGACAGAATCGCTGTATGAAAGATACTTGCTTGAAACCAAAGTTGATGAACTGCAAAGTGTAGCTGATTAGGTTTAACTCAGGTTGATGAAAATAAATAGTAGAGCAAGTATAAATAATCCGATACATTTCTAAAAATTATTTAATGTCTCAGAGATGCCTTTGTTTAGTTAGATTTTCTGTTAAAATGTTAGCTACGGTTTCTGGCAATATACATACAGGAATCAGATTTAAAATTATTAATCTGATTGGTTTGTTGTCGTAAAGCTGGAAGATTGGTATTGGATTTACGTTGCTTATTAATGCTCTATTTATTTTTTCTAAACTGTAGAAATAGTATTTAAATGAAAATAAACTATGAATGGCCCGGAATAGACGAGATAAGGTCAAGTGTTAATGATAAAGATCGAATAAAAAGAATTCTGCCCGGATTATTTCACCTATCCTTACCTTTAATTGTCTGGATGACCTCCCTCGCAGGAATCATCTTCGCACCGTGGTGGGCCAAAATTTTCTTTGGCTATGCCAATGGTCATGCCCTTGGGGTCACGATTTTAATCGGGCACGATGCTTTGCATGGCACATTATTTCCTAAAAGGTGGATGAATCGGTTGGTAGGCAGGATTACGATGGCGCTCACCTTTCATCCGGTAACATCCTGGGTTCATGCTCATAATGGTTTGCACCATGGTTTTACCAATATCAAAGGTAAAGACATAGCATCTCCTCCATTAAGCTTGAAAGAATATAAAAATCTATCCTTTTTGGGCAAATGCAGTTATCGCGTAACCCGAAGTTGGTACGGATGTAGCTGGTTATATTTTAAAGAAACATGGTTTCAATGGATGTTTTTTCCCATTGCTAGCCGTGCTCCTAGAAATTCCAAGGCATTCTTTCGTGATCGTCTTCAACTGGCTATTCTTTTTGTCGCTTGGATAAGTTTACTGATCTGGTGTGCCATTGTACGCGGTGAAAATCCTTTCTTCATGATCGCCTGTGGGTTTATTTTTCCACAATTTGTTGCCAGTTATTTCATAGGATTTATTACTATGCAACAGCATACCCACCCGAAAGTGGCTTGGTATTCCGAATTAGATTCTCCTTCACCTGCTTTTTTTCAAGCGCAACTGCATAGCACACCCCACTTGGTTTTTCCCTATTTTGTTCGTCTTTTCATGCGCAATATCATGGAACACACCGCTCACCATGCAGACCCAGGGGGAATTCCATTATATTGCCTTCCAGATGCGCAAAAATCACTTGAGAGATTTTTTGGCGATGAGATCTTATATGAATATTGGACCCCGTTTACTTTTTTACGAACCACTCGTATTTGCAGGCTATATGATTATTCCACCCACCAGTGGATTGACTATGACGGCAAACCTTTGACAGAATCTCTGTATGAAAGATACCTGATTGAAACTAAAGTTGAAGAACTGCAAGGTGTGGCTGATTAGGTTTAACTCAGGGAAGATTTTTTTTACCATCTGAAGATGCGGGATAGAGCATAGCAAACATTTTTTTGACCATGATGATGAAAATAAATAGTAAAGCAAGAGTCAGAGAAGTTAACGAAAACATCTTATAGATGTGTGCGAAAATAAGGTTGTCTGCTTCGTAGTTGACCGATTTGAACATCATGGAATGCGAACCGCGTGAAGGATCAATAAATCCTTGAGTCTTTAATTCGCTTTCAAGAATTCCCCGATATTCTTCGACAATTGGTTGCTGGATAAAACCCCTGTCCGCAGTGAATGAATACTGGTACTGATGCCCAATTAGTAGATAGTTGACAAGAATGCCAATGGAAATAGCCCCGCCTAAAAACTGAAATAGTACCAACTGTTGTTTGGATTGTTTTTCCAGTTCATCACTACCCGAAGTGGCGTTTTGCATTCCCAAAAGAATCCAGCCAACGCCAAAGCCCATGAGAAACCTAGGGATTGCAAGTTGCCAGTGCTGTGGGGCAGCAAACCAATTGAATTCAACTTGGTTTAGAGGATCCCAATAGTTCCATCCCATAGTTCGTTCGTGGGCAAGATGCATGCCCAGAGATAAAATTAATAGCCCGAAAATAGGTAGCGAACGGAAGGAGTGAAGGAATTGGCCCGTTGCGAGTGCCGCTGCTCCGCCAAACGAGATGGACCAAACCAGCCATGGGCGTTGCAAAACATTAAAATTAATAATAACGCCCCCATACACACCCATGTCAGATACATTGAAATATTGAATTAGGCCAGCATAAAAGACGAGGGTTAGCCTGGGCCAAAGATTTTTAAAGGCAAGTACGATCTGGCCAGTGCTTGCGAAAAACAAAAAAAGGCCAAGTGAAAAAGTAGCACAAACAGCTGCCAAAAACACACGGTTGCTTTCCCACCAGCCATTCAATTGCCCCCAATGCATCAAGTACCAGATGCCACAAAGAAACGAAGCAAAGAACGGCAAGTCAATCAAAGAGTACCAAGCGAAAGCTAATGGATTAGTCGATTGTGCGTGTTCCAAATCTGGAATAAAGAGAAGAAGTGCTAACACTGCAAGTGAGCCTTCAAACAAAAATCCACCTTCCCAGTTGGACCAACCATACATGAAAGTAGCTGTGCCAACGATACCTGGAGCAAAAGCAGGTAACACAATCCCCGCCCAAGCCCCTTGATTTTTTAAGTAAGGTGGAATCATGGAGGGTGTGGAAAAAAGAATAAAACCCGAGCCTAATCCTGCGATTATTCTTCCAGCAATACAAATGCTGTAGGGGGCGTGAATCAGTCCGCCATTAATGAATGATCCCGCAGCCAAACCGATTAATCCAATTCGTGTTAAGAAGAGAGGGGAAAATAGCGGGGTAATTTTTTTCGAAAGTATAAATCCAAACGCAATGGAAAAGAGAAGTGCGCTATGCAGGCTGTATCCTTGGGCTGAAATCCAGCCCATAGCGCCATCCATCTCCTTGAAATTCATGGTATGGCCGGCCGTGGTAACCCAAGCAATGGCGAGTGCAGCAAGTGCCCTGCCATGCAAAATATTTTCGCAGCCCCAGAGAAGTGGGTTAAGAATCCTCATCGCCAAATACAAGTTTGCTGCTCCCGTTTAATTCGTTAATCCAAGAGATTTCCAAGCCCTGAGGAGTCTGGATGGTCAAAGAGGGTTTCAAGGGCGTATTCATTTTTTGCAGAATGGTAAGCATTTGCTGGAAAGCTGATTTAACTTCCATTTCTTTTTCTTCTTGTTTCAGAGTGCGCCAACCTTTGTTGGTAGTGAGAATTACAGGAAGTCGTAATTCCTGCTGGAAAACTCCAACACCATAAGGCAGAACAATTTTAGCAGGAGCGAGTATTTCCGTTTTGCTGAAGAGGGAATCGCCCGCAGCAGACTTTCGTCCATTGATATAACTTTGAATTTGTTTGGAAACATCTACAAGAGCAGGGTCTGTGATGTCTGATCTAGGGTAAGCGGGAGCGAGGTTGCCATCGGGCATGGGCGGAATTTTTTCCGTCTGGGGCATCCCACACCCAATCAATCCAAGAATTAAAATAGCTAAGGTTCGTTTCATGGTTTCTTTTTCTTGGAGCTGTAGGGAGTGGTGGCAGGAAACACCCTTGTTTCTGAAGCTAGTGTTACAGGTCTGTATTGTAATGTACCAACCTTGACTTCGAAAATATCACCGGGCTCAAGATTAGCAACACTTCCTTTTTGGATACCTGCATAAGCTAGACCAAGCAAAAGGCCTGCGCCTGTGCCAATGCCGATGACGCCAATGCCACCTTGGGTGTATTGGGCGCCAACACTTGCTCCGATAGTTGCGCCTTCGATAATGAAAAGGGAATTCAAAAGATTGCGCCTCATTTTGGTCGTGAATCGGTTGTCTTCCATGTCCACTCTCCAAGGCGAAACTTCGTTGTTTTCAGCGCTAATTAACTGGGAAACCTCGATGGTAAGTTTTCCATGTTTGCGGAAATAACTAGGGAGTTCGATGTTGGTGATGGTTCCACCTACCAAAACCGGTGGCATACCAATGTCTCTTTTTTCATCAATTTCTGCGATAAAGCGATCGCCTTTTTGCAATGCAGGCAAACCATTAAGAAGTCTTTCGCCTGGGCTAAGTCCATCAGGGGAGAAAATTTCACGAACCTTTAATTTGATAGTTGTATTTGGTAATAGAACCGACTCCTCCACCTTGGATGGTATTTCAGGAGTAAGCTTTGCGGGTGCAGGTTTTTCCTGCGCACACAACGCAGCAAGAAAAAGCGTCATAAAAGATACGATCATTCCAATGGTTCCTTGCTTGCATATATTCTGTGAAGTACACGAGTCCATAAACCAGGCGTAGGTATGACCCTGTTTTTTTCAAGATTAGCTATTCCTGCTTTTTCTATGAAATCGAGAAGCAACTCGTTGGATCGTAAAACATCCAGTCTGGCTAATTGTAAGTTGTACCAACCGCCCCAGCGATTTGCCTGTGCTTGGTACAATCCAACTTTGGCAGCAAGCACATCCAATTCAATCGATTGTTTTTGTGCAAGCAATCGTTCTTGTCTTTCCATCAATTCTAATGCCAGTGCTTCTTCCCGGGTTCGTTGATCGTATTCTTTAATTGATTGTTCCCAACGATCCCATGCATTGCCTGCATCTTCTTCAACATCGAGCAATACTTTTTCCAAATCCAATTGTGATTTGATCACATCGAGTTTCGATTTTTTGATATTTGACCAAATGCCAATATCAAGTGCAGGCAGATCATATAAAGTACCAAAGATAATACCCAGAGTTGCAGGGCCAGCATTCACCGGGCCGGGCGATGTTCGTTTAAATGACATCGAAATAGGCAAAGTACCGAGACCAAAGAGGCGAAGAAAATCTCTGCTTTCCTGCAATTGGGCTATTTTCAAGCCCAACACTAAAAGCCTGACTTCCAACCTTTGTTTTTTGGCCCGCTCAATCGCTTCGCCTCGTGTTTGAGGAAAATCAGGAATTAGTGAAAGATTGATTAGATCGGTTTCTTCAAGATCAAAATGAAAATTAGTGTCTAGCTTAATTGGTATCGGGGTGCCTTCCTGTGGCACCAAAAGTCTGCTGGTATGCATGACCAATGCTAATTTTCTTTCAGAAATCCTAAGGTTTTTCTCAAAGTTTGACAATAATACTGCAGCTTTGGTTGCTCCTACTTTTGCTTCTGTAAGCTCTACATCATGCACCTGTTTTTCTGCCAACTTCGAAGTGATTTGAGCTTCAAGCCGTTTTGAAAATTCAAGTGCGAGCGTCGCTGTTCTTATGCCGTATTCGAATTTTTTCGTATCGAAGTAATTCTGGGCAGCAAGCTCTATTTGCGATCTTCTAACAAGATCTTCCATGATCTGCTTGGCTCGGATGCCTTCTTCTGCTATCGGTAGACTGGTAATCTGCCCGGTAGGATCAAGAGGGAAGAACATGTTTACACGATTCAACTCTGCACGATCAAGCCCTGGGTAGCCGGAGAAAGGCGTACCACCTGTTACATCAGGGAAAATAATTGCGCTGGAAGATCTGCCATCCACTGTCCTGAATGCAGTAAATAATTGGGGCAGATTCGAGGTTGGGACAAAATGCTTGAGTGCTTCAAACTTGGCGACCGTTGCAGTTCTAACGGAGATATTGGCTTGAACCGTAGCTACATTTTCCAAGCTTTTTGAAATCGCAGTTGCAAGCGTGGTGTATGGGATTTCGCCCATAGGCGCAGGTAATTGCTTGGGGTTTATCGGTTCCTGCTGGCAGGGCAGAAATAATATCAAGAATAAACTCAATCCTTGCATCATTTACATTCCTACCACTGGGTTTCCGACTGCTTGACCTTTTTATTCGTGTCGATTTGTATCTTACACGACATACCAGGCCTGATTCTTGTATCCATATTTTCTTTGTCGAAGAAGCGTAATCTTACAGGTAATCTTTGTACGATTCGGGTGAAGTTGCCTGTTGCATTATCAGGTGGGAATAGCGAAAACGCAGATCCTGTTCCGCCTGATATACTTTCCACCCAACATAAGAATACTTTTTCAGGAATGGCATCCACCCGAACATAAACGGCTTGCCCTACCCGGGTGTGATCTAATTGGTCTTCTCTTAAGTTTGCAACTACCCAAACATTATCAAGATCGAGAGGCGTAATGCTTAAAAAAGGCGATCTTGAATTGATCGTTAAGCCTAGTTGTGCTGTTCGTTTGCTGATGATGCCTGATTGCGGTGCGCGAATCAAGGTGTTTGATAAACGTAACCTTGCAAGGCTTAGTTTTGCCTGTGCCTGATCGATTTTGCTATCAAGACTTCTGCTTATCGACATTGCAATATCTGGTTGAATTTGTGCTGCTTGAGCCTTTGCAACTTCTGCCTTCGATTCTAATAAACTTCGTTTTGATTGCTCGAACAAAACCCCTGCCTGTTGCAGTTGTAAACCACTCGCAAGCACTTGTTTTTCGGAAGAAGATATCTGGCTTTTGAGAGACTCTACTTTGGCAGTTGCTTCGCGAAACACTGCTTCTTTATTGTCTTTGTCTTGAACGGGAATATCTCCACTGGCTGCCAATCGTTGGAAACGAACATAGTAATCGCCCGCATTAACTTTCAAAGCTTCCAACCCAGGGAGTTGATCTTTCGAAGATTGTAAAAGTTCTTTCTCTTTGGCATAGATTTGGTTGCGGGTCTGGATTTCGATTTCGCTCGATTTAACCAGTTCTTCTTTTTCTTGCATTTTGGCGCGGGCACCATCGAGTAATGCAATTCTATCTTCGCGGACTAGTGTTACATTAAAACGGGCTGCATCAGCTTCAGATTTAGCCTGTTTAAAATCAGCAAGAGCTTGGTCAACTTCTAACTGGAAAGGAATCGGATCAATTTGAATCAAAGGGTCGCCTGGTTTTACTACCATGTTGTCATCAACATAAAGGGCAACCACTGGGCCACTTACTTCTGAAGAAATCGGGGTAACATTACCAACGACATAGGCGTTTTCTGTCGAGACTTCGGACATGCGCCAAACCCACCAGCCCAATAGCACCAGGCTTACCATAATTAGTAAGGCGATAGGCAAAAGCTTCCACATACCATATTTGGTGGTGTGGGATTTTTCATTTTCAGTAAGCGCACTGTTAGACATTGAAGCTCTGATCGCATGATAAATTTAAAAAATCGGACGCTCTTATTTTATCGGATAGAAATGAAGGTAAGTTAAACCTTTTGCATAATAATGATCATAATGATAATTCGTGTTAGGGAAATTGGCTTGAGTGCGTAAAATAAGCAAGGCCAAGGCGGAGCCCTGACCTTGCTTCAATGTTGGTTTGGGAAAGCTTCAGAATATAAGGCGCAAAGTTGGTTGAGCCAAGTTAAGGGGAGTTCCCAAAGCTTGGCTCAGTTTATTATGCCTTTGCGTAAATCTCTGCACCCTTTTCCACAAATTCTTTCGACTTTTCTTCCATCCCTTTCTTCAGGACCTCTTCTTCGGCGATACCATGTTCGGCAGCGTATTTGCGCACATCTTCGGAAATCTTCATCGAGCAGAAGTGCGGGCCACACATGGAACAGAAGTGGGCGGTCTTCGCACCTTCCTGCGGAAGTGTTTCGTCGTGGAACGAGCGCGCTGTGATGGGGTCGAGGCTAAGGTTGAACTGGTCTTCCCAGCGAAATTCGAAGCGTGCCTTGCTCAAAGCGTTGTCGCGATATTGCGCACCAGGATGGCCCTTGGCGAGGTCCGCAGCGTGCGCTGCGATCTTGTAGGTGATCACCCCGTCCTTTACATCTTTCTTGTTGGGCAATCCCAAGTGTTCTTTCGGGGTTACATAGCACAGCATCGCGCAGCCATACCAACCAATCATCGCAGCACCAATGCCGCTGGTGATATGATCGTAGCCGGGCGCGATATCCGTGGTTAGGGGCCCGAGCGTGTAGAAAGGCGCTTCGTGACACCACTCAAGTTGCTTCGCCATATTCTCCTCGATCATGTGCATCGGTACATGGCCAGGGCCTTCGTTCATAACTTGCACGCCTTTGGCCCAAGCGCGCTTCGTCAACTCGCCCTGTACTTCGAGTTCACCAAACTGTGCCTGATCGTTTGCATCTGCAATCGAACCGGGGCGCAAACCATCGCCGATGGAAAACGAAACATCGTAGGCTGCCATAATGTCGCAAATATCGTCCCAGTGGGTGTAGAGGAAACTTTCTTTATGATGCGCGAGGCACCACTTCGCCATGATGCTTCCGCCACGCGAAACAATGCCCGTCATGCGATTGGCGGTAAGCGGAATGAATCGAAGCAGCACGCCTGCGTGAACCGTGAAATAATCCACGCCTTGTTCTGCCTGCTCAATGAGGGTATCGCGGTAAATTTCCCAAGTGAGATCTTCGGCCTTACCGCCGACTTTTTCGAGCGCCTGATAAATTGGCACGGTTCCGATGGGCACTGGTGAGTTGCGGAGAATCCATTCGCGTGTGGCGTGGATGTTCTTGCCGGTGGAAAGATCCATCACGGTGTCTGCGCCCCATTTGGTAGCCCAACGCATCTTTTCGACTTCTTCCTCGATGCTCGAAGCGACGGCGCTGTTTCCAATGTTCGCATTGATCTTCACAAGAAAGTTGCGGCCGATAATCATCGGTTCGCACTCGGGGTGATTGATGTTGACCGGAATGATGGCGCGGCCAGAGGCGACTTCTGCGCGGACGAACTCGGGCGTGATCTCTTTAGGAATGCGCTGCGGGAAACGACGAAAGACCGAAGGCGAATACTCGCTGTTCGCAAGTTGGCTCGAACCAGAATGCTGCTTTTCGAGTACGTTGCGGACATTATCATTAGCCAACTCGGCCATCTTCGTGCGGCCCATGTTCTCACGGATCGCGATGAACTCCATCTCGGGCGTAATGATTCCCTGCTTTGCATACCACAGCTGCGTGACGGGTTGACCCTTGCTCGCACGGATTGGGCGACGGCGTTGACCAAGCAGACCTGGAAATTCCACCAGTCGATTCTTCTCCGCCTTGCTCGCAAACTCCGCGTGCTTGCCAGAGAGATAACCATTATCCATCGGTTTTACTTCGCGACCATCGTATTCTTGAACATCGCCTCGAGCTTGAATCCACTTCGAACGCAATGCGGGCAGGCCTTCGTCTGATTTGCCTGCAAATGTCGGATCACCCCAAGGCCCAGAGCAGTCATACACGCGCACCGGCTCATTCGCAGTCACCGCACCGGTGTAAGATTTCGTCTCGCTGACGGTGATTTCGCGCACTGGCACTTGCACATCGGCATGGATTTGGCCGGGCAGATAGACACGCCTGCTATTTGGCAATTGCTCGCTGCTGTGTGGTTCGTTGGTTTCTTTGGTCGAAATCGCTTCGTCGTTGATGATTTTTGGAGCGGCATTCTCGAGTTCTGCTCCTGAATGCATTTCAAGAGTAACGATACCCTTCCGTGCGGATTCCTTTTGCGTCATATCATAAGCTCCATAAAAGTTTGAGTATCAGTGTAGCAGTATTGAAGGGGGGCTTGGACAAATGAAAAGTGGTCGACATTGGCCGCTTTCTCACGCCGGCATTACCCGGGTCGAGTCCAAGGGTCTTTTCTCAGCTTTGCTTCTTGCAATGCACCCCTAGCGATTCATAGACAGTATACCTGTTGAATCAAGGTATGGCTACTTTCATTTAAAGGAATCCGATGTTTCCTTTTTATTCTTCGTAGATAAGGGTACAATGCTAGCTGTTCATTGCTTATTTGGAGTTTGATAAATGAATGCTCGGATAATGTTTGTGATTGCAATTTTGATCGGCTTTGCCGCTGCAATGCCAAATTCGCAAGCCTACCAAGCTCCCGAAAAGTTGGTCGATAAGGTTCGTGTATCAATAGATAAAGGTATTCAATATCTGCGCGACATGGAAAAGGGTAAGGGAAATTGGGAACTAGACGCTGAAAGTAATATCCGCAAAGGTGGGTGGACCTCTCTTGCAATGTTATCCTTATTAAACTGTGGCGTACCCCCAGAAGACGAAATGATGAAACGCGGGCTCGAATACCTGCGAGGCGTACCACCTTCTCAAACTTATACCGTTGGGCTTCAAACCATGGTTTATTGCCTAGCTAAACAACCACAAGATCGCGATCGCATCCAGCGCAATGTTGATTGGCTTAAATCCGCAAAGTTAAAAGATGGTTGGAGCTATGGAGAACGAGCTTTCGGCTCTGCTGATAATTCCAATACGCAATACGCATTGCTAGGTTTGCATGAAGCATTTCTTGCAGGCGCCAATGTTGATCGTAAAATCTTAGAAGAAGTTCGTAGCCATTTTATTAAAACTCAGGTTCTTAATGATGGTGGATGGACTTACCGTGGGGGTGGTCTTACCACCATGACTATGACCACCGCTGGCCTTTCTAACTTGCTAATCACCGGTGCTGATCTGGAAGTTGGCAAGCAAAAACTCCGTGACGATGGCGTTGCAGAACTCTGTGGGATTTACGAAGAGAATAAAGCAGTTGCTGATGCACTGCGCTGGGTCGGAAATAATTTCCCCGCGAAACTTACAGTCGAGCGGGCCCGTGCTGCTTTTCAACATCCCTATTACGGTCTATATGGTATCGAAAGAGTTGGCAGGCTTACAGGCAACCGCTTTATAGGCGGGCATGACTGGTACAGGCTAGGGTGCGAATTTTTTGTCGATACCCAAAAAGCGGATGGCCGTTGGGATGGCGAAGGCAGGCAGTTCGATCACTGGCCCGTGGTTGCAACCAGCTTTTCATTGCTTTTTCTTTCTAAGGGTAGAACTCCGGTTCTTATGACCAAGCTTGCTTACAACCGGGGCGATGATTGGAATAATAAACGCAGCGATTGTAAGAACCTCGTTGCTTTTGTCTCGAAGGAATTGTTCAAAGGCCAGCCGATGGCATGGCAGATATTTGATTCTCGGACCAAACCTGCCGAGCAGGAAGATCAAGTTAAAGAACTCGCTGCTGAACTGCTGCAATCGCCCGTTACTTATTTCAATGGGCATAATCGTGCCCCAACGGGTAAGGAGCGCGATATCCTCAGAGAATACTTAAATAACGGTGGCTTTGTTTTTGCAGAGGCTTGCTGTGGTAGGCCGGAGTTTGATGCAGACTTCCGAGCCATGTGCAAAGAAATGTTTCCCGATAACCCTTTGGTTTTACTTCCAGATTCCCATGCGGTTTGGCTTGCGAGTGGGAAGTTTGCAGTACCACCTGGAGAGTTCCCAATCTGGGGCATTCAGCAGGGTTGCAAGACTATTTTAATGTACAGCCCAAAGGCAATCAGTGGATATTGGGAGGGTAACGCGACCAGTATTGGCAGGGCGGCTACAGCTTTTCAATTAGGCGCAAATATCATTGCTTATGCTACTGGCCTTGAAGCACCAAAGCCAAGGCTTACCGAAGTCGAAATTTTTAAGGGTGATTTAAAATCAACTGTTCGTAGAGGCTTTCTTAGGGTTGCCCAAATCAAGCATGAAGGCGATTGGCAACCTGCGCCCCTTGCTATGCGAAACCTGATGGCGGATGTGCGCAAGTCTGGTCTTGATGTTTCGCTTGAAACCATCCCTTTACCTCTTGCTTCCGATAACATCGTCGATTTCCGTTTCCTTTATATGCATGGTAGAAGTGCATTTAACTTCCAAAAGCAGCAGATGAATCAGTTGCGCTTCAACCTTGAAACTGGGGGCGTACTTCTTGCAGATGCTTGCTGTGGTGCAAAGTCTTTTGATACTTCTTTCCGAACCTTCATGGATCAACTTTGGGAAGACAAGAAATTGAAATTGCAACCCATACCCTTGACAGATGAGCTTTACAGTCATCAATTGAATGGAGAAGCTTTGCGTGAATTGCGATGTCGAAGAGAGGGCGCTGATGGCAGGCCTGAACCTGGGTTCAAAAATGTCGCACCCTTGTTGGAAGGTATCAAACTGAACAATAGATGGGTCGTGATTTATAGCAAATATGATCTCGGTTGCGCTTTGGAAAAACACAAGTCGACCGATTGCCTTGGTTACGATTACGATAGTGCCTTAAAGCTTGGTAAGGCGGCTGTCTTTTATTCACTCAAGCGATAGTGCGAATAATTTTTTCGTCAGGGAGTTTTCAGAAATGGATAGTTGGTTCTTGCCTGTTGGATTTCGGTTTTGCGGGCTACATAGTGGCATTCGCCCAGATCCTCTAAGAAAAGATCTCGCATTGTTCTTTTCCGATTTTCCCGCCTCTGCTGCTGGTGTTTTTACTACCAATAAAGTCAAGGCAGCCCCTGTTCACCTTTGCAAAGAAAGGCTTCCATCCGATCTCATCCGCGGCGTTATCGTCTGCTCGGGCAATGCCAACGCTTGCACAGGAAAGAAAGGCATGGATGATGCCCGAAAGATGGCAAGTGTTACTGCAGAGGTGAACAAGTGCGAAGATAAAGAGATTCTTGTTTGCTCCACTGGAGTTATTGGCAGGCATCTGCCCATGGATGTAATCGAGGTTGGTATCCGAAAGACTGCTGAACTGCTTAGTGATTCCGCAATGTCGCTTAGCGATGCTGCCCATGCGATTCTTACTACCGATACAAAAATTAAAGTTGTGACCAAAGAAATCACCATTAACGGAAAACAAGTAGTGGTTGCTGGCGTAGCCAAGGGCGCAGCCATGATTGGCCCAAACATGGCTACAATGCTAGCCTTTGTGTTTACCGATGCGGAAGCTTCCGATGGCGAGCTGGCCTCCCTTATCACCGATGCATCGGATAAGTCGTTTAATTGTGTAAGTGTTGAAGGCCACACCAGTACTAATGATAGCCTTATTATTCTTGCCAATGGTGCTTCGGGTGCGGGAAAAATGCTGGGGGGTGATTGGGATGCTTTTGTTACGGTGGTAACCGAGGTTTGCTGTGAACTGGCAAAAGAAATTGCAATTGATGCAGAGGGTGCCAACCATCTTGTGACTATTACGGTGGAAGGTTTACGGGATGATAAAGAAGCGAAAAAGATTGCGAAGACTGTCGCTGAAAGTGTGTTGGTGAAGACTGCGATTTTTGGCGCAGATCCAAACTGGGGCAGGGTGGTTTCTGCTGCCGGGTACGCAGGTGTTAACTTCGAAGAAAAAAATCTTTCTCTTTGGATGGGTGAAATGCTTCTTTATAAAGATGGCACCCCCATGGACTTTGATCCAAAGGTTGCTTCCGATTATCTTAGAAACAATCGTAATGTAACCCTAAGGCTGCTGTTCAATCTCGGGAAGGGAAAATGCACTTTTCAGACTTGTGATCTAACGCAAGAATATGTGCGCTTGAATGCCGATTACACAACCTAATAGTCCGGGTTTGGTTCTTCGCCATTGCGGGTAACCAAGGCTGCAACGACTTTAATGCTGGTGCCGGATTTCAACATTGATACATGGGCGTCGCAAAATAGCGCTGCAGCAGCGTTATTATGAAATCCATAAAGTTCATGCTTGTTATAACAGTTGACTGCGCACGGGCCGTATTGGTCGGAACCATCTTCTTTTGCACCATCAAGATTGATAAAGCAGTTGGGTATGGCCCACCCAGCAGGCCCGGTTTCTTGGCCGGTATATCCCAGCGTGTTCCAGAATTGCGGCCTTCCTGCGACTTCACCTAATAATATTGTTTGTGATAAACCGTCTTTGATGTCTGAAAATGTACAAGGGCGGTCTTCCCCAATCGGGCCCAACGGATCACCTTTCCACGGGGCTAGCACCCCCAATGCAATCAACCCAGCATCTACATCATAAATGATGGTGTAATCGCAAACACCATAACTTAAATTGAAATACTTGCTAACTCTGCCGCCCGGAGCGTTTTGGCAAACAAACATATTCAGCGTTTTTGATACATAAGGTTGTACAGCCGGATCATCCCAAGCAGTGGTTCGGGGCAAAACTTTTGCTAGTGCTTCCTGCTCGATATAAGGCAGAAGAAATAAGGGCCAAGCTTGGGGCTGAGGTGCGGTAACCGAACCCGGTGGCAGGCTTCCATGGGTGGAATGATAGTTTTGAAACGCCAGCCCGAGTTGCCTAAGGTTGTCGATGCAAGTGATTTTGCCTGCAGCATTCCTTACTTTCTGAACTGCGGGCAGTAAAAATCCAATTAGAATTGCAATGATTGCAATCACAACAAGTAGTTCTATTAAGGTAAAAGCCCATTTTTTACGGCTAATCATTATGCTTTAACTCTGTTTAAGCTGCCTACCCATTAAAATAGTAATTCCATCGGATCAAATCCTTGCGATAACATTATTTATAAGTCATAATAATTATACCACCGATGTAATCATGGTTCTATTCATGCCTTTATTTAAAAACAATCTGAATCGCAGACAGCTTTTAACTGTTGGAGCAGCAGGCATAGCGGGCCTGACTCTACCCAGAATATTAAGTGCTTCGAGTAATCGTGCTGGGGTAACATCAGCCACTAAGGCGGATTCGTGCATTGTCATCTTTTTGAATGGTGGCTCAAGCCATCTTGATATGTGGGACATGAAACCCGATGCCCCCGCTGAGATTCGTGGCGAATTTAAACCGATAGCGTCTTCCGTTCCTGGGTTAATGTTGGGTGAACATCTGCCTGGGTTGGCTAAGGTGATGCATCATGCAACGCTGGTTCGATCCATGCACCATTCGGTGAATAATTCGCATGCTGCTGCCGTATACACCTCGCTTACCGGCCACGACCGCGGTGAAAATGGCGGAGGTGCAAAGCCTACCGATATTCCCGCAATGGGATCGGTACTTGCCAGATATCGGCCGCCATTAGGTGCATCCGTACCCTTTGTATCAATGCCTTATGTAACTAAGGAAGGCGCAGGGGGCCCGCCACAACCTGGTTTTTTTGGTGGAATACTAGGCCGATCCTTCGACCCGATGTTTGTACTGCGCAATCCCAATGATTCAGATTTTGGGTTGCCTGAGCTAACTTATTCCCCTGATGTTGATGGGTCGCGTATGGGGAGACGCCGTTCGCTTATCAGCGCCCTTGGTAAATCTAACACCAATAATTTAGGCGATCTTGATGCCTATCAAGCCAAGGCCTTTGATCTTCTTTCTTCAGAAAGAACCCGAACCGCATTCAAGATCGAGCAAGAACCTGACAAGCTTCGTGAAGCATATGGTAGGAATATTTATGGCCAGAGCGTTTTGCTTTCGCGCAGATTGATCGAAGCGGGGACTAGGCTTGCTTGTATTTCTTGGGCGCCCGATGCCAATGCCACCTGGGATACCCATGGCAATAACTTCAAGAAACTAAAGGGCGAGTTATTGCCTCAGTTTGATATGGCAGTTTCTAGTTTGATTACTGATTTGGAATCGCGAGGAATGCTCGAGCGCACGATGGTTGCAGTGCTGGGCGACTTTGGTAGAACTCCAAAAATCAACGCTAATGCAGGCCGTGATCATTGGAATTTTTGTTATTCACTTATGATTGCAGGGGGCGGGTTTAAAAAAGGTTTTGTCTACGGTGCAAGCGATAAGATAGGTTCAAATCCCAGCCTAAACCCTTTGGTTCCTGCGGATATCATTTCGACTATTTATCATTGTCTGGGTATTTCGAATGAACTTGAAATCACAGATCGGCTTAATCGCCCGCAAGCACTTTGCCCTTGGGGTAATCCGGTAAAAGAATTGCTTTCCTGATTATTCCTTAACTGGGTCTTTAAGTTCCATACACGCAAACCATAAAACTACTCCGCTTGAAATCAGCGAAGTTCCAATACTGGCAAAAGGCATAATGTAGCCTTTTTCAAATGCATTCATCCACGCAGTTGGTGGTGGAAATTCTTTTATTGTTCCCATCAAATCACTTAAAATAATGCTGAAGTCGATGGGTTTTGGTAATGCCCAGTAGGCAACGTCGATCAACCAAATTGCCACCCCTGATGAAGATTCTGCAGTCGTTACGCTGAGGTTGCTAATGCGGGCGTGATTCACCATCCAGCATATGGCCCAGAATGCAATCGAGCCTATGATTGCCACCATGGTGCTTCTGCTCCATGTACCAAGAAACACCGAAGCAGGATAAAAACAAATAAATTGGATGACTAATATTGCGAATGACCAAAGGAATAATCCATTCCAAACATTGGTTGCAATGCCAAGTGCAATCCAAGAACCGCCTATCAAAATGATTCCATGCAGGCTGAGAACTATAACGATGGAGAATGTTTTCCCGAGGAGCATAAAGCCCGTGGATAATGGGCGAAGGCGCAGCATGTTCCACCAGAAGCCTTGTAGGAATTCTGGAATGAAACCTGCAGTCCAGATCAATGCGAAAATCAAACCTGCCGCATCTGAAGTGAAGAATACTAGCATGGATTCAAAGTATCGAACTGCGTTTTCTCTAAACTTGACCCAGGGTATTTTGACTGCACCAAACAAAAGCCTGATCTCGCCTTGAATCAGGGGGATTCCAGATTTTTCAAGTTCATCCTTCCCAACGCGCGTTGCTTCTTCTACTGGGGCTCGCTGTGCAATTTCATAATTTGATGCCTCGGGTATGTTCGAAAACCTAACCGTTGCTGCTAAAGTGATAATCAATGCGGAATAAAATAGAAGCAGTGGGAAAAGATATGATGCAACCGCCTGGCGTAATGATTCGCCTGTGAAGCATTTCATGATTTGGAGAAATTGTGATCCGGTCATTTGGGTTATCCGATTGGTGTCATGTTGGCGCAAGCTAGTTGTATCGCTTTTTGAAGGAAAGGGCCTTGGCTATTCCCACGCCAGTTTTCAATTGGTTCGTCTCTTAGTATTTTTCCATTCGCAAGTAAGATAACCCTGTCGCAAAGGGCTTCTATTTCTTCAAGTTCATGAGAAACTAGAATTACACTTCGGCCTTGTTGGCGCCAATCGATCAATAGCTCCCGAACTTTTTGCCTAGCATCGAAGTCCAAGCCTTCGAGAGGTTCATCGAGAATTAGCAAATTGGGGGTTGCAAGAATAGCTTGTGCGATCAAAAGCCTCTGGGTCATGCCCCGGGAAAATCCCCCAACACATTGTTCTTGTCTGTCTTCGAGCCCAACCTTGGTCAATGCTTCAATTATCCTTTGGGAAAGGTCTTCTGTTGCAATGCCTGAAAGTGAACCAAGGATATGCAAAATTGCTTTGGGTGTTAGGTGCGAAGGAAAAACGGGGGATTCTAAAACCGCACCAATGTGCTTCAAGGTTGAACGATCTGAAACTGGTTTTGAAAACCTTGTAATGGATCCAGAGTCGGGTTTGATCAAACCTAACGCAAGTTTCAAGAGTGTAGATTTCCCTGCACGATTGGAACCTACTAGACCAATGATCGTGCCCTTGGGTACACTCAAACAGATATTATCCAAGGCCTGAATTTTCGATCTTCGAATCGTTTTGAAAGCCTTGCTGACATTCTCGATTTTTAAAATACATTCGGTCATAGTATTTCTATAGCTTTTTTTGATTGATCAGCACAGCCGTAACCTCAATGAAAACTAAAATTTTAGCAAGTAAGTTATTCAATCAGAGTGATTTGAATCCCGCTTTGCAATACCCTTTCAAAGGCACTTCGGATCTTCTCGATGCGTTCGTTATAGTTTCCAATGATAATCTTTTCGCTGTTCAACGTGGTTGATCCTGAAGGCGAGGTGTTTCCTTTGATCTGGCATTTTACCAGAAAATCCATTGCTGCGGCGGTGCCTGTGCTAGTGGAGTTGGTTTCGAAGAGTTGCCCGAATGCAATACTGTGTACGCTGACAGGGTTTTTTTTAGTTGAATAACCGTAGTTTGGGTTGTTGTCGGTAAGGTTGCACACATATTGCAAAGTGTTTAAAGCTGCAGTAGCGTCGGCTGGAGAAGTGCCAGCACTACCGGCATCGGCGATGCCAGTAAATTTGGAAAAATAAGCGCCGCCTGATTGGAAAGTACCACTGGCGTTGCTTGTTGGTTGCCCATCAGTTTCAAAAATAATCATTTTGTTGGCGCCTTTTCTTCCATTAAAACCAGTTGCGCTACTGAATTCGTTATACGCTACCATGAATGCCATTTCCGGATCGGTGCCGCCATTAGCATTGGGGATTTCACCTGAAGATTTGTTATCCCATTGGCCAGAAGAAATAGATCCGCTGGAAATTGTACCGAGATAAATGGAATTGAAATTGTTGTCGTAGGGGCGGATTTCAACCGGTGGATTCTCGCTCAATCTACCCAGAAGGGAGTAAGGGTAAAAAAGTGCGTTACTCATGCGGGTGAAATTTTTGCCCATTGGAACTCTTGCGACTTTGTAATCTTGCAGGGATGAAAAATAGATGAGAGCAGCCTGATCGTTGGGGTGATTTTTTTGAATATCTACAAGGGCGGATTGAATTCCCGCCTTGAGTTGCCAGGTTGCTGATTCATGAGCGGTACCAGGCAGCCAATTTCTTCCGATCCGAAAGTCGGATAAAAATGAAAGGAATGAAACCGGGCCAAACCAGAAGTTTAAACGGGGGTGAATGGGGTTATCGTTGTAATGCATGTAAGGCTTGGTGGCGGCGGTGAGGCTTGCCTTAGCGGTGATTCTAGTTGTGCCGTAAGCAGTGGTGTTTTGTCCATAAAGAATTTCAGTCTGATTTCCTGCACCAATCACATAATCGATATAGGCGCGCCAGAATCTTTGATCGAGATCACCACCAGTATCTGGGATGGTTGTTGGGATCGTATCGTAATAAAGAACTCGACCGGCACGAATATTATCTGGGAATACTTTGGGCCCGGAATTAATCCAGTTCATCACTGCAGTGTAATTAATCTTGTAGCTTGTATTATCTGCGGTACGAAACCTGCCGTTGGTTGTGCTGAATAGCAAGGAGTTATCATCGCAAGGAGTCGTACTGTTAGAGCCGTAAAAGAAGAATTTTTTACGCCAATCGTTTGCAGGTCTGGGGTCGGGTGGCCACATGTAAAAAGTTTTACCATAGTAACCTGGCCCCAAGGTAAAGCCTTGGAAATCCGTATACCCTGCAGACTCAAACGCTACATTTTTGGCATGAGTGTTGGCTTGAGCAGTCGTATTACCAGAGACATATTGCTGCACGGTGGAAGCATAAGGGGAACCGGTATTATTAGGAACTGCGCCAAGGTTATAACCATTGGTTTTGGGCCAGCGATCTCCGCCCATACCAGTAGAGGAGCTTGTAAATTTGACAGGGGTATCAGATTGGTCTTGGAAATTATCGGGGGCGGGCAGGGCGAAATTGGTAGGAGTGGTGCGCCAATTGTAGGGCGTTAGCGGCCTGTAAAAAGCGCTGATGTAAGAACCATCTGCCTGCTTGCAATAAAAGTCTTTAACAATTGGAGGCCCATCGTCTGTTTCGATGGTATGGTTGTTGGGGGCGTTATCTCCAAATGAGTCTGAATATTGTGTGGTGCGTTGCATTACGGAAGTAATCGTCGACCATGGGCCAAATCTTGGGATATTTGGGTCGGGATTCATGGATCCTGAAATCGAATTATTTAAAGGATAGGCAGGAACACTGTTGAAGCGCATGGAACCAGAATAATCGAGAATAATGGCTAAATCTCTGGGGCGGTGCACAGCAGTTGCCGAAGCGGTTGCAGAAAAAGCAGAGTAATTGAAGAACTTTGCAAGAGAAGTTGGCTGACTAAAAGTAATATCTGTTTTCACAGCACTCCAGTTTTCGGTTGATGGTTTGCTGCCTGTAAAAATAGTTTGAAACTTGCCTAAAACTGCATCGTAATTGTAATAACCAACTTGCGTTGTCAATTGGCTTGTTTGAAGGGTTTGCCCCATGATTGTTGATGCTTGAATTGTGCTTAATGCCAATCCATTTACTGCACCCCTGTTATTATCGGTGCTGGTGTCACCAGTCAAACCACGCGAGCCTGAAAGCGCTGCTGCATCTGCAGCGCTTTGGAGCTGGGATTTTGTCTGCGCCAGAATTCCTATATCCACAGCCAGGGCGATTATTCCTATCAAGGCGACCATGCTGACCGCAAGCATTGGGAGGATGGCTGCTTTTCTAGCTTTGTTTATGAACTTTGTTTTTATCATGGTTTATATCCTCTTAGTTGCCTTCACTATTCATGATGGTTGCAGCCTGGAATGTAAACGATGAGGGCAGAAACAAAAGGAATGGCGCTGATGGTGTGTAGGTGCCTGAAATCTTAACCATGATTGCACCACCAAATTGCGCATCATTCCATTTGCTGTTAGCGATAGCTACGCCTGTCGATGTGTTTACATTCTGAACGGAAACCGTGTAGCCTGAGAGCATATTTTCTGTACCATTCATTTTCGTGGTAACCACATTGCTAACCTGAGTATCGGTTGTGCCATCGCCTGTATGAACTACCGCATATCTTGCTGCTTCTCTTACAGCATTATTTGAAACTTGAACAAGATAATAATACCTCCCGTACTCGAGTATCCCCATAAACATCATCAAGAAAACAACAAGGACTACAGCCATTTCTACCATGGCTGCCCCTTCTCTTTTTTCTGTGATATTTGAACTAGGCAATAACAATGGATCGCTTCCTTTAATTCGTAGGTAATGTTGCATTGATGGAAAAAGGATCATCCACAAGCGAAACCATGGTTGCGGATGATGTCATCGAACTTGGGCTGAACATATTGATATTAATGTTGTCCACATCGGCATAGGGAATCGTAACAGTTACTTTGAACACTTGCCCTTTCACAGCTTGATATGGGTGGGTGATGGGGCTGCCTGTAAGGGCTGCAAATTGGACCGTTACATTTGTAGAAGGTAAGCCAGCCCTTGCAATGGTGTCCTTCACAATAGAAGTTACCGAAGGGGTTCCCGAATTTAAATTGATCTGTGTGCTAGAACCAGTTGAATTAATAATCAGGCCCTGAGCAGAAAGTCGGGCGCCCTCTCTTGCTGCATTCGATAAAATTTGCTGCACTTGGGCCATGCGGGAAAGCTCAAGTAAACCAACTACCATCAAAAATACAAACGGAGCGCAGATAGCGAGCTCGACCGCTACCGCGCCTTTCCGCGCCCTATGGTTTTTCGATATCCAGATCATTCCAAGAAATCCCATGAGACTGCAAGGGTTAAAAAGATTAAACCGGCATTACTATTGTAAACCTAGGTCACAATTCACGAAAAGAGAAATTAAAAGCGCGAAAAAGCACAAAATAATCTGAGCGTAATTATTTGTCGTAAAGTGTTGTTAAGGTGTGGTTTATGTTGTTTTGTGCTAAGGGTTGGAAGGGCTGGTCACCTTTTTTATGGCGGGATTCCCTGTGATGGGGTTTTCTTTGCCCGCAAGAAACTCAACTTCGATGCCCGTTTCGGAAACAACGGGGTACTTTTCAAAAAGCGTTGTAACCCTCGCACTTAACACCCAAGATCCTTCCAACTTAGCTTCAGGCTTTGTGGTAACCGTTGCTTTTAGGGTATCGGTATTGGCTGGCCAAACCATGGGGCTAAAAGTAACTAAACCTTTGATTTCTTCAGGAACAAGTAGCTCTAAGTTTACAGGTTCTTTTAATTTGTTGGATCGGGCAAGCTTAAGCGTTATTTCAAAAGATGCACCGCTTTGCAGCACAAGTTCTTCCGGAGGATGCAATAATTTCAACATCGCTCCTTCAATTGACATTGTAACTTGGCCATCCATTGCAGCCTGCACATACCTGATCTTTCCTTTGGGATCTGGGATTGGTGCGATTGCAACCAATGCAATCCTAGAGGTGCGGGCTGTCTCTAGCCATTCGGGAAGGAAAACCGGGTAATAAAGTTTTTTTACCTCAGGCCCAACGACTAAGACCGGGCCACGGATTCCTTGCCTATGTCGGGATTGGGTACCCGCCATGTCTAGGGTTATCTCGCCTTTGAATCCTTCATTTCGTTCGATAATAATTTCAGGAAGATAAGTTGCACCACGGTGAACCCGAATGCCTCCATCTGCAACCACAGGCTTAACTTTAAAAGGAGGCTTGATGGTGGTTGCAACCAGAATGCCCTCTGTAAGATTTGAATCGGGGTTTCGTGCAGCGAGGTCTCCCTTAAGTGGTGCCAGCACGGTGTTGGTGATCGTTTGATCTGCAACTTTTGCGGTTCCAGTAATTTTTGCCATCACAGCAGAAGCAGGCGCATCTTTGGTGCAAGTCAACGTTACATTCAAGGAAGCTGCAGTTGGGGCGATGATCAGATTTGCAGGAACGCTAACACCTTCAGGAAGATTGGTGAAAGTCAGGGTAACAGGTTCTTTAAAACCAGCTTCGCGGGTTATGGCGATGGCCAAGGCCAAGGTTCCCCCGATTGGAACATTTGCACCAGGAAGGGTTCGTAGCTTGAAATTACTTTTGGATTTATCAACCGCCACTCTGTAAACAGAAGCGAGAGACTTGGTTTTTCCGGAGAGATCACGAATGATGATTTTGTAATCACCATCTGCAGGTAAGGTGATGGGGAGTTCCGGATCCATGCTTGGTGAAGAATCATCTTTGGAGGCGATTTCTTTGCCATCGGGCCCAAGAACGGAAAGACTAATATCCAAGTTGGATCCGTTTTTTGTGGCATCGCAAGAGATAGTCCAAAGCTCGCCTTTTTTACCCTTAAAACTATAAGTGTCAAACTTTTTAGCCTCAGTCAGGCGGCCGGTTACTGCGCCAGGAACCGTTATGAGTTCTATTCCCTCAACTTTTTCATCAAAGTTGCTAAGCGGGAAAGTGTAATCCTGGCTGTTCCCAAATGGGGTTTCAACTTTGTACGAAAAAAAAGAAAGCTTTTCATCCGATGGGAACACAACTTCTTTCTTGATGCTTTCGATTTTCGCCTTACCTGTTGCAACACCGATGCCAATGAGCTCGATGGTTTGCTTCTGCCCCCGCTTACCCGCAGCAGGAATTGCAGCAAGAATTCTTGGCCCACAATCCAATACAAGCCTGTAAGTGAATGATCTAAACCCGCGGTAGTCCACATCTCTAAGGGATACGGTGTAAGTGATATCTTTTTCGACAGCGAAAGTCAGGGTTGGATCGGTGCCCTCGGTGTCGAATAATTCCGCAACCTTGCGCTTATTCTGGTCGTGGACTTCAATCACCCCGTTGAAATCAGAACCCAACCTGCGGGCGAAAAGATCGCAAGTGATCAGTTCAGATTTTTTGGCCTTGAATTGATAGCGATCGACTTCCTCAATGCGTTTTAATCGGCCTGAAACTGTAATGGGGAAAGCTGGAAGTTGCTGCGGAGTTCGCAAAGTTTCATCTTCAAGAATTTCAGGTGTATTGCCCACCATGAATATACCGCCATTGCCTGCGCCATTAGCATTGGCAACGCGCCAGTGAATCGGGCCTGCAGGCATTCCCTCGGGCAGGGTAAAGCGGGCGGATATTTCGCGTGGCAGGGCAGGGTCGCTAGCAAAACTTTTAATATCGAACCAATAAGGCGGCTCGTGCATCAACACTGGGCCAGGCGGTGAAAGTAATTCGAGTTTCACCCGTTTATCGCCTACGAAAAACTCGGTGTCCGGTGTCCAATCCTGCCCTCCTAGCTTTACTTCAATCTTGGTGCCAGCTTTTCCACCCGCAGGATGGGCGTATCCAATCCCACCCGGTATGAGTTGCGCCTGAGATTCGTGCTGCAATAATATCAGCGCAAAAGTGAAAACGCTTGCTAGCACAATAGTGGGTTGTAGAGAACGCATTATCTTTTTTCCAAGTCTGGGAATGCTGGAATACTACCCAGTTAAGTTTAAATCAGAAGTTCCTTGATGACCTTGCCACCGCTGACAATAGGCACAGGTCTGCCAAGAGGAGTGCGGTAAACTTTGTCTGAATCAATTCCCATCAAATGGAAGATGGTTCGTAGAACATCAGCTACGCCGAAGGGTTCTGTTGTGGGGAAAGATGCTGTCTTATCGGTAGCCCCAACCACGATTCCCGGCTTGATGCCCCCGCCTGCAAGTAAAACGCTTTGTGCCTGCGACCAATGATCGCGCCCAGCCTTATCATTAATGCGTGGCGTTCTTCCCATTTCACCCATCATCACCACCAAGGTACTATCCAGCAAACCACGGTCTTGAAGATCGGAAACGAGCGTGCTGAATGCCATATCAGCATGAGGGATTAAATCTTTTTCCAAGCTGGGGAAACAAGAGAAGTGGGTATCCCAACTACCATGATCAACCCCGACAAATCTGCAACCAGCCTCCACCAATCTACGGCTTAACAGCGAGCATTGCCCTAGGGAAGTATGGCCATAAGCGGTACGAAGCTTTTCTGGTTCACTCTTAAGATCGAAGGCTTTTCGAGCTTCGGGCGAGGTGATCAAATCCCTAGCTTTGTCGTAATAGGTAGCCATGGTGCTGGCTCTGCCCGATTGCACGGAATCTTTTTCTAGGCCTTTGAGCACCCGTTGCCTACGCTTGAATCGGAGTTCGCTAAGGCGCTCATCAGTTTGCAAATCCTTGACCTCGAAATCAGGCTGTACAGGGTCAGATTCGATCACAAAGGGTGCGTGCTCTGCACCATAGAACCCCGGGCCCCCTGCAGTTAAAGGGTGTGGCATATTGATGTAAGGAGGAACACTACCTCGAGTGCCCAATTCGCGTGAAACAATCGAACCAAGCGAAGGATAAAGCTCATTGACAGGGATACGTGAATTCGCACCATCAGCAAAATTAGGCCGGTTCCCTGTAAGTACATAATGCGAACCCGTGGTATGCCCGTTATCGTTATGACTGTGCGAACGAAGGATGGTGTACTTGTCTGCAATCTTGGCGCTGCGATGGCAATGCTCGCCCACCATGGTGCCAACTACATTGGTGCGGATTGGCTTATAAGGCCCACGTATTTCAGCAGGTGCATCGGGTTTCATGTCCCACATATCAATGGTGGATGGCCCACCCTGAAGATAAAGAAAGATGCACGATTTTGCTTTGGCAGCCTGCCCATTAGAGGCAGTGGCTTCCATCTGGAAAAGCTTAGGAAGTGTAAGCCCACCAAGAAATCCTGATGCACCAATTCGCAATGCCTGCCTTCTAGAGACACCATCGCAAAAAAGATTCGACCGTTTCATTGGTTCATTCATCATGATGACTTTTCTCTTTAGGAGTGAAGCTTTTCACCGATACATCAATGGATGTAAACGAATTCTTTAGTGTTGAACAACGCCCACAAGGCATCTTCAACCGCAGCTCTTCTGTCTGCCCCTGCCTCTTTGAATAATTCCAGTAAGAGTTCAGATTCTTTTTCTGTGGGGAATCTGCACAGTACCGCCAAGTATAACTCTGCGATGATTTCGGGCGCAGTCAATTTCGATTCTGCCAACTGCCTGGCAGTGCCTTTTCTAGCATGAATCTTGGCGACAATTTCAGGTGCATTCATTAGATGCAACGCTTGGGCAATGCTTGGCTCGTTGCTTCTTTCGCATTCGCAAACGCTTGCTCTTACCGGTCTGCCAAACAGTTTTAGAAAATAGGAAGGCATTCGATTGTCCCAAACTTGAATGGCTCGCACTCCTTCGGGCCAACCGTTGAACTTCTCTGCGATTCCCGTTACCTGCGTAATCGAATCAAGCAAAACTTCTGCAGGCATCGCTCGGTTGATGCTGTGCGAAAAGTTTTGCTCATCATTGGTGTTAAGAGCAGTTCCGATTCCCAGTTGATAGGTGCGCGAATTCAAAATAGTTTTCGTAAGCGCCTTAAGGTTGTATTTGTTTTTCTTTAGATGAATCGCAAGTTCATCTAGAAGGGGTTCATTGCTGGCAGGATTGGTGGTGCGGAAATCATCAATCGGCTCGACAAGGCCCTTGCCGAAATAATGCGACCAGATTCGATTTGTAATAGACTTTGCAAAAAATGGATTGCTCTCGTTCATCATCCAGTTGGCAAGCAATTCTCGCCTATCGGTTACTATAAGAGAAGAGGCTTCTTTTTCGCCTAATGCCTTGGTCGGTATCAGGGTGTTGGTGCGTGGGTTTTTTAGATCGTTTCCAACTTTGCCTACGATTGATTCCGAACCCGTTGGCAAAGTTTTCTTTGCCACGCCCGTGAAGAATCCCGCAAGGGCGAAGTAGTCATCCTGCCCCCATTTTTCTGAAGGATGATGATGACACTGCGCACATTCAATTCGAACGCCCAGAAAAAGCTGGCTAACCGAACGGCTTATGATTTCTGGTGTGTTAAGTGCTTTGTAAAACGCAGCAGGGCTTTCCGCAGTGGTACTGCCTTGGGCTAGAAGGATGTCTTTTACCATTTCATCGTAAGGCCTGTTTTCTGCAAACTGCCCCCGCAGCCAGCGAGTCATTCCAATCGCACCCTGGGCAGTAATCGCATCGCGATCCACCCTTAGCAGATCCGACCATTGCATGGCCCAGAAATCCGCATACTCAGGCCTTTCGAGTAATTGATCAATGAGTTTTATTCGTTTATCGGTTGCGGTGTCTTGCAAAAACTTGCGTGCTTCCAATGCAGTGGGCAGCGTTCCAATCGTATCTAAGTAAACCCTGCGCATAAAGGTTGCATCATTGGCAAGATCACTGGGGGGAATCCCCAGCATCGAAAGCTTGTTCCAGACATGGGTATCGATAAAGTTGTTTTCCTTGGGCCGTGTAAAAGGCGAACCTTTTCTTGGAATGGTGATTCTACAAACATTGACTTCACCCATGTAACGCACCAGAATTGCAGCTTCACCTGGGTTATCGCCCGCTTGAATTCCGCCTCTGCGATCTACCCCAGCAATAGTAGGAGCGTTGGATTCGAACTCAGCTTCTGCGGTAACACAAAATCGGGTTCCCTCGGAGTTGATGGCCGTAACCCTTAATTGCTGGCTGACATTGGGTTCTAAAATAAACTGGGATGGTTGGACTTCCAATCCAACAACCAAGCTAGTGTTTTCAGATTTATAATTCATGCCCTCTGCTATCCAGCGGAGAAGGCGCTTATAAGGAAGGCTACCCTCGGTGATTTTTCTGCCACCGCCATGGGGGATTCGTGCGGATGCTTTGGTGATGAGTAGGCTGTTTTCCGGGGAAGCTGCGAAAACTCGTCTGCCCCTTCCTTCCATCACCAAGGATTGATAATCTGCGAAAGGGTCGAAGCCAAATACACTCAATTTGAAACCGTTCTGCCCTTCATTCTTGCCATGGCATCCGCCCGAGTTGCAGCTAGCTTTAGTAAGAAGAGGGATGATTTGTTGTTCAAATGAAACGGGCCTTGGGTTCTTTAATCCGACAACTTTTACATTAATGCGTGCCTGTTCCCCCTCATGGGATACGGTTATTATGGTTTCGCCTTCAGCAATGGGTTCGATCAAGCCAAAGGAATCGATGCGGATGATTTTTGGGTCTGTGATTGCGTACTTTGCAAGGTTGCTAACATCTGATTGGTTTCCGGTTTTCTTGTCTATTCGAGTTATCAATAATTGTTGGGTTGATTCTGGCCCATCAAGTATTACTTTTTCAGGGCTGATGTTGATATCTGCATGAACTAGTGCGTTTGAAAAGAAGAGCACGAAAAAAAATGACGATGCAAATTTAGCAATCGTTCCAAACTTTGAGGTGTTTTCGTGATCTAAAACAAAAATCATGGTTTCTCTTTGTTCAGGTGGGAAGTATTCAGGGTGGAACCTAATTACTATCGTGTCTACCTTAACATAGAACGAGGTTTGATTCAAATAGATTTGATTTTGAATGATGAGCGGTAAAAGGCAGCAGAAGATTAACCCCGGAAGGATGAAAAGACAGAAGCAGAAGATTAGCCACGGAAAAACACGGAAAAGACACACACAATTCAGCGTGAACAAAAGGTTCAAATGGAGTAGTTGCCGTGGGGCTTCCCCATCGCAACTACTCTGTCTTTAAACAAGCTGCCCCAAATAAACTGTAAGTAAAAGGAAGAGACCCACCCAGCGCAGTGGGTGGGCTTAAGGGCAGTAAAAAAAGTGATGAAAAATAGAAGCCCGGGCTAGCGAAGCGATGGGCCCTTTTCCCGGAGGGAAGAGGGTTGGGAGTAGGGGGAAGAAAAGTAATAGTAAAAAAAAGTGTAAATGTGAGGATGGTCTTATTTCCTTTTCTCGTTTAATCATCTCGGGTATGCTTAGTTAGTTCAAGTTACTAGGTTTGTTTTTGCCTGCCAAAAGAAGTTCTCATGAGAAGAAAAATAATTGTTCCGCTTATAGTTTTGATTTTATCCCTTGCGATTTATTTGCCCGGGAGTTTTACTCTGAGTCAGGGTGAAAAAAATGCAGGTGTAGTAGGCGCAATCTATTGGAAGGGGAATTTGCATACGCATTCGCTATGGAGTGATGGCAATGATTACCCGGATATGATTGCGGACTGGTACAAAACCCATGGCTACCAATTCCTTGCATTGACGGAGCATAATTTGCTTGCAGAGGGGGAGAAGTGGGCTACGGCAAAAAAAGCGGAAGGTAATAAGGGTAAGGTGCTTGAGAAGTATGTTAATCGGTTTGGGCCAACCTGGGTTGAGAAAAAGATGGTGGATGGCAAGGAGCTGGTAAGGCTTAAAACTTTGGAGGAGTGCAAAAAGTTGCACGAAGAGGCGGGCAAGTTTCTTTTTGTTCCTGCAGAGGAAATCACCCATAAGTTTGCAAAGTTCCCCATTCATATGAATGCCTTGAATGTAAACAAGGCGATTAAGCCGGTGGATGGTGAAGGCGTACGCGAGACGATGACGGTAAATCTTAGAAACCTTGAAGAGCAGTCTAAAAAGTCGGGCAACATCACCCTTGGGTTTCTCAATCATCCCAATTTTCAGCAGTCGATTCCTGCAGAGGATATTGCGATGTGTTCTGAGATTCGATTTTTCGAGGTGCATAACGGACATTCTGGGGTGCGTAATTACGGTGGCGATACTTTTCCCAGTTGCGAAAAACTCTGGGATGTAGCACTTGCTTTAAGGCTGGGCAAATTAAAGATGCCTTTGGTGTATGGCCTTGCTACGGATGATTCGCATGAGTATCACGATATTGGTTTGGGAAAAACCAATCCGGGCAGAGGTTGGGTGATGGTTCGCTCGAAGCAGCTTAATCCTGATAGCCTTTTACAAGCCATGCATAAGGGGGATTTTTATTCCAGCACTGGTGTGGTTCTGGATGATGTTGCAGTAAGTGATGGCGAATTAATTGTAAAGATCAAGGCAGAGGATGGTGTTTCTTATCGAACTGAATTTATAGTTACTTATGCAGATACTTCGCTTGATAGTAGCCCTGTGTTGGATAAGGATGGCAAGGCTGTGATGGTAACAAGAAATTATGCAGGTAAGATCGGGGTGGTGGCCAAGGATTCCACCGAGGCCACTGCAAAGTATAAGTTCACTGGCAGGGAATTGTATGTAAGGGCCAAAGTGGTATCTTCAAAGCTTCACCCCAACCCTTACCAAAAGGGCGATTTTGAAACCGCCTGGGTTCAGCCTGTTGTTCCTGCTTCCAAGTAAGTGTTGCAATACCGATTATTGTTTTGAGCCGTTTTTATTTCTGGAGAAAGTATCATGCGTAAGATCTGTGTTCGAGCTATGTTTTTGTTTTCAATCGCTATTGCGTTTCCTAGTGCAATCTTTGCGACGGATAAGCCTGAGTTATTGAAGAACTTAAGCACGCGTTTTGTGGCCTTGCAGAAGAATGTCAACGCCCAAGAGAACAAACCCAAAGCGGATAATAAGCCCAGCACCCAGGATGCGGATGGTTCGGTTTTGCTACATTCGAAAACAGCAACGGTGCATGGTGTAAAGCTGCAGTATGAACCGCAGGTTAACAAGAATACCCTTGGTTTTTGGGTTAATGAAAAAGACTGGGCCAGTTGGGAATTCGTAGTTACCAAGCCTGGGAAGTTTAAGATTGAAGTGTTGCAAGGGTGTGGCGCAGGGCAGGGCGGCAGCGATGTTGCTGTGCATGTTGGCGAAAAGAAATTTCCCTTTGTGGTTGAGGATACAGGTGGCTTTCAAATGTTTAAGCCGCGAATTATTGGTGAAGTTGAGATCGCAAAGGAAGGTAAGTATTCTTTGGAAATCAGGGCTATTAAAAAAGCCAAGGGCGCAGTAATGGATGTGAGGCAGATCAGGTTGATACCTGCGGATGCCACACCTGAAAAAGGCAAGTAATCATTGGCATTAAAAAAATTGTCGATTTGCAAATAGCCTTCGAGAATAATTCCTGATCGATGATCAACAGGAGTGCGGAACATTTTAAGCCTTGGATCCATCCAAATTGGGAAACATTCCCGTAGAAGCGTTCTGCAGGTAGGTGCTTCATCGGTACTTGGTTTGCATTGGGCGGATCTTTTGAAAGCTCGGGCGATTGCTGGTCCTGTAAATGGTAGCGCAAAATCGGTAATCTTTATCTGGCTTTGGGGCGGGCCTGCCCAGTTAGATACTTTTGACCCCAAGCCTAATGCGCCTGCGGAATTTCGTGGGCCTTTCTCCACCATTGCAACACGGTCACCCGGTGTTCGGTATTCCGAATTATTTCCCAAGCTTGCATCACGATCGGATCAATTTTCACTCATACGATCCATGCATAGTCAATCCAATGATCACGGTGTTGCAGGAACCGTTGGCCTAACTGGCAGTATTGCTGGCGCAGTGGGGTTGGATGGAAAGCCCAAGGCGGGGCAGGCTAGGCCGACCACTGGCAGTATTGTTGCCAAGGTGCGAAAACTTGATTCAGGTTTGCCTTCGTTCATGGTGGTGGGTGGAAAATTGCATCAGGGGAAGAAAGCGATTATTGGCGAGGGTGGTGGATTTTTGGGGGCAAGCTGCGACCCTTTTCGAATTGTTTATGATCAAATGCATGGCATGCGCATTCCCGCACTTGAACTTGGGCAGGGCCTTACCCCCGAGCGGTTGGAAGATCGCAAAAAACTGAATACTGCCATTTCTGATGCTAGTCGAAAGCTGAATTCAAAAGGCTTTTCCCATTCATGGGGTGAGCATATGGATCAGGCCTTTGCGTTGCTCATGCGGCCCGAAGCAAGATCTCTTTTTGATCTTTCGTTAGAGCCCGCAAGTGTTAGGGATCAGTACGGTAGAACCCGCTTTGGCCAGTCTTGTTTGCTTGCGCGGCGTTTGGTGGAAAAAGGTATTCCGTTTGTCCAAGTCAATTGGAGTGATCATGTTGAAGCCGAGGAGGATTCAGGCGATGGCGGTTGGGATCATCATTACCGAAATTTCCAGATCATGATCGATCGGCATGGGCCATGGTTGGATCATTCGCTATCTGCGCTATTTGATGATTTGAAAAACAGGGGTTTGTTGGATTCTACTTTAGTGGTTGCAGTCGGCGAGTTTGGCCGTACACCAAAGATTAATGATAAGGCAGGGCGCGATCATTGGGAACATTGTTACAGCGCCTTGATTGCTGGGGGCGGAATAAAGCCTGGCATGGTGATTGGTACGAGTGATGCACGCGCGGAAAGGCCTTCAAGCAGGCCTTGCACTCCGGGCGATCTTGCCGCAACCATTCATCAAGCCATTGGCATAACCAGTGAACAATCGCAAACCTTGGGTATAACCGTGGATGGTGAGTCTATTGCGGAGTTGTTCTAATGCATTTCTTTGTTGCAATGATTTGTAGCATTGTTGGTGGGGCTGTTTATCAGCTTCAAGAAGCGCCTTCGCAATTGGTTAAAGTGACCAATGATGGCTCGTTTAAATCGCATTTAGTTTGGTCCCCCGATGGGAAGAAGTTGTTGTTCACCCGGATTCATCAGGGAAAAATGGAGCTTTGCACGGTCAAGGCGGAGAAAAGCGCAGAAGTTGTTGCCCTGGTGATTCCTTCGCCCAACACGCCTCACTTTGATGGCCATTGGTCAGCCGATGGTAAAAGCATTGTTTATGTTCACGATATTCTTCAAGGAACAGATGGGAAGCTGCAGATCAACGAAGTTTTGGCGGATGGAACAGGTGCGAAGGTATTGATACCGCATAAGGCTTTTGAAGAAAGTCCGCGCTATAGCCCGGATGGTAAACATCTTGCTTGGGTAAGCGCTCGGGATGGAAATCAGGAAATCTATTCCATGGAGTTGGCCAATCAAAAGGTGCAAAGGCTTACGCAGGATCAGGGTTTCGACAATAATCCTAATTGGAAGCCTGATGGTTCGCGCATCGTTTATTCGAGTTCGAAGTTTGGCAATTTTGAAATATGTTCTATGAAAAAAGATGGGACGGCAGTTCTAAGATTAACTAATGATTCTTCAATGGATGTCTGGCCTGTTTATTCGCCCGATGGCAAGGCTATTGCATTTACCTCAAATCGTACAGGAAGTTATAACATTTTTGTGATGAATGAAGATGGGTCTGGGGTTAGGAATATCACCAATAATAAGTCAATCAATAACTTTGCTGCCTGGTCGCCTGATGGCAATAGGATTGCCTTTATCTCAAACCTTCAAGGTTCGTACGAGGTATACATCAAATCCATCTTGCAAGGTCGCGGGATGGAATAATTTGTGCTTGATAGCTCGTTCTAATGGAAAACCTCATGACATTTCATGGGGTTTTCTTTTGCCTATTCATTATTTAAATAAATCAGGTTAAGATAGTTCAAATGATTTGTGTCCCGCCTGTTTACTTATGGCTTGTTTACCACGGAAGTAACTCATGTTTTTTAAATGCTTTGATCACTTGCAGAAATTGATGTGCAGTGCTCTGTTTGTATTCATTGCAACCGGGGTTTCTTTTTCGCAGGAAAAACCGCTCGACTTTGCCCACGAAGTTGTCCCTATCCTTAAAAAACATTGTGCCGCATGCCATACCAATGGAACCTATAAGGCTGGCATTTCTTTTGATACCAAGCAGGCGTTGATTCAAAGCAAGGCCGTTGTTTTAGGCGATAGTAAAAAAAGTGAACTTCATAAGAGAATAACATCGAAGGATACAACAGAAAGAATGCCTCCTAAAGGGCCCGCACTGGATGAAAAAGAAGTGCAAATTCTGGCTCGTTGGATTGATGCTAAGCTTCCTTGGGATGATAACTTCACCTTCAAGGCTGGTACTTATGTTGCACCGTTAAAATATCGGGATGTAAAGATTCCCGCAGGGGCAGGCCACCCGATTGATCGTATACTTGCGCCCTACTTGGCAAAGCAAAAAGACGGAAATCAGGCGCTGGTGACGGATGATGTTTTTTATCGCAGGGCATCGCTCGATATTGTTGGGCTATTGCCCTTAACTGAAGAACTTGAAACATTTGTTGCAAATGCTGATCCACAAAAAAGAGAAAAACTTGTTGAGGCTCTTCTTCGTGATAACCGTGCTTACACTGATCATTGGCTTTGTTTTTGGAATGATCTTTTGCGCAATGAATACAAAGGCACGGGGTACATTGATGGTGGGCGCAAGCAGATCACCTCTTGGCTTTACAATTCGATTTTAACGAACAAGCCCTATGATCAATTTGCACAGGAATTGATCAAGCCAAATGCAGATTCAGAGGGTTTTGTTAAGGGTATCAAATGGCGCGGGCGCGTGAATGCGAGTCAGGTCGCAGAGTTGCAGTTCTCACAAAATATCTCTCAGGTTTTCTTTGGTGTCAACATGAAGTGCGCTTCCTGCCATGATAGCTTCATCGATAATTGGAAACTTGACGATGCTTATTCCCTGGCTGCGATTGTCTCGGATAAGCCCCTTGAGATTTTCAGGTGCGACAAACCTACCGGGAAGAATGCAGTTGCAGGATTTCTCTGGCCCGAGCTAGGTACCATTGATCCAAAACTTCCCAAAGATAAAAAGCTTGAGCAACTTGCTGCCCTTGTTACCCATCCTGATAATGGTCGGTTCTCGCGAACTATTGTAAACCGAATCTGGCAGAAGTTCATGGGGCGGGGCATTGTTCATCCTGTGGATATGATGGCAAATAAGCCCTGGAATGATGATCTTCTTGATTACCTTGCATCGTATTTTAAGGAAAACAATTATGATCTTAAGAAGTTGATCGGGCATATCACTTCATCGCGGGTTTATCAATTAAAGGCTGCAACATTTGCTGAAGAGCCCGCAGCGGAAAACTTCGTTTTTAATGGCCCTATGCTTAAGAGAATGACCGCAGAGCAATTCATGGATGCCGTTTGGTTAGTAACAGGTACTGCGCCTGCAAAAGCAGATGCGCCATTGCCTAAGGATATTCCGCTTGCAACTGGTTCTGCCAAACGCAACTTCGTAAGGGCAGTATTGGTGCATTCCAATATGCTGATGCGAACCTTGGGCAGGCCCAATCGTGAGCAGGTGGTCACCACCCGTGCCGAATTGCTAACCACGCTAGAGGCGCTTGATCTTGCATCGGGTGCCATTTTTCACGACATCGTTAGTAGGGGCGGTAAGCAGATCTTTACAGAGCTTAAAGATAAAAACAAAGATGTGATCATTAAGAATGTTTACATGCGGTCTCTTGGAAGAAATCCAGAGG
>Ga0209296_1000047_pt1 | contig 109697 bp, 105 predicted proteins | sample S_130206_EF_Meta_FD_187319 | JGI IMG/M metagenome (GOLD analysis project Ga0209296, IMG submission 187319) | Freshwater microbial communities from Lake Simoncouche, Canada to study carbon cycling - S_130206_EF_MetaG (SPAdes) (version 2) | ecosystem: Environmental > Aquatic > Freshwater > Lake ... | reverse complement strand
TGCACAAAATAAGTTTGATGCATATGAACAACAGCAACAACAGCAACAGCAACAGCAACAACAACAGCAACAGCAACAACAACAGCAACAGCAACAACAACAACAGCAACAACAACAGCAACAACAACAACAACAACAGCAACAACAACAGCAACAACAACAACAACAGCAACAACAACAACAACAACAACAGCAACAACAGCAACAACAACAGCAACAACAGCAACAACAACAACAGCAACAACAACAACAGCAACAAGAAGCCCTCAAACAGGAAGCCCTCAAACAAGCTCTCAAATTACAAGAGCAACAATCATTGCAACAGAGACAAAATGCTCTCAAAACAGCTGCTTCAATGGCTGCGCCGAAGGTGGTCATCGACACTGATCCAAAATATCAAGATGCCATTTTGAAAATAATTGGATTGTGCATGTTTATTTTGAACACATATTTAGTTGGTTTTGTTCTTGATAAATCTGGTTCTGTAAACGTTCAATATTTTGACCCATTGGCAGAGATAGATTCAGTGAACATACAAACATGGAACCCCGATGTGAGTGATTTATTTTCAGTCATAGGTTATGAATTATTGCCAGATGTTGCAGCTGCGGGATATGCAACATTCACAAAATCATCTTTTGTCAGAAACGTGCGTATGAAAATTCGTGAAATTTCGACGAATGTTGGATTTAAACTGCAAATCAACACCACAATGCATGATGGAAAAACCATTTCTTATAGATATAATCACGATTATGCATCATTTTTTAAATGTTTGGAAACTCAAAAAAATTTAAATGACGTAGATGCTGCCGCGAAGTTGATTGCAACGAATGAATGGAATGCCTACTCAGACCCAGACAAAAAGGAAATGGGTGTGGCAGTAGAAATAAAACCAACAGGGGTTTTTAAAATGCTTCAGAAGAGCACAATTGTATATGAGCCATCACCTAAATGGTTAGATATAGCACTGAATTATTACAAGTATCTCGTGCCAATATTCAAATGCGTTTTTCAAGCGCGAATTCTATTACTACCTCCAACACCATCTGTGGCGGCACTAGCAACACCGCCACAACAACCAAAAGCAGCCGCAGTCGCAGCAGCAGTCGCACCAGCACCACAACCAAAAGCACCACCACCACAGCCAGTCGCAGCAACAGCAGCAACAGTTGCATCAGGAACAACAACACCCCCAAACCCAGTCCCACCAGTCGCACTTGACCCAAAATACAACATGTTGCAGTCTGATTTGGTGTCAGACCTTCAACTCGTTGTTTCTGATGCGGACCTTGTAAGAGCTGCCGCTGACTCCGAAAAAGCGATTGCCATTGCAAACACACAAATGGCAGTTGAGAAACTTAGTGCATTGAATGAATATGTCACTTCAAACGCCAATGCAAACCATATTAAAATAGAACCAATTGATCAAGTGGAGATTAAACAACCTTTGGGCCAAGGTCCATTTCCATTTGAAAATCCAACCGATTATCAAATAATGAGGTCAAGCGGACACGAGAATGATTGTCTGATTCATTCGTTGCTTACTTCATGCAGTTCAACATTTAGAAAACTATCATTGATTGGAAGAAACCAGATTGCTTCGGAATTTCGACGAAACGTTTTAGTTTCATTGTTCGAACGGCTTCTTCAACAACCACAAAACACTCAAACCATGAATGATGAACTTGCCAGTAATCTTGCAGATTTGAGAATAAACAAAACGTTGGACTCATATGTTGCTGGACAGTTTGGAGAAGAATATGGCATTGGAGTATTAATTCAAGATAGAGGAAACGTCTGGCGCTTAATGGGTTCAACAAAGTTTGGAGTGCCATTTATAATATTGCACAACCCTGGCGCAAATCATTATGATTCGGTAAGGTTAAACGCAAGTAAATCTCCCGCCTATCTTTTTCTCAGGAAGATCATACTCCGATGGGAAAGTGATACAAAGAGAGATAGTATGACTCCATTGCAGTTATCGTGCACTGTTGGCGTTCCAGAATCAAAGGCGAAGGGCACTGTATCAACTCTTCACACAGTGAAAATAGGAACAATGGTGTCTTCTGATGGTGGTATGAATAATTATTTGGTTGTAAATACAAAAACGGGCGACATTGGCTGTAAGAGCATTTTTGTAATCAAATATGATGTTGATAAATATACCGAAAACTCGGCTGATTATAAAAAACAATTGGGTGAACTTGTTGCAGAAATTCAACGTCGTATTGCAGCCAACCAACCATTTGCTGGTTTGCCAAATATATACAACATTGGAAATGATTCAACCAAATATGAAGTGTTAATGGACTCACTTGCAGGTGGAGGTGTCGATAATCGCGTCGTTAAGCAAAAACGCAATTGCAATAAAAGTGTTAAGCGCCACATGTCATCTATTCAAACGGCGCCGACTCTTGGCGCATGACCTCCCGTTTTTCATCCATCGTCAAGTGTCGCACCTGATTCAGCGGGTCGTCCACATTTGGGTCGTAGTTCAGGTCGCGCAATGCGCCCCGGTTCGCAAAGAACACGTCCATGACCGAAACCGCTTTGCACATGGGTTCCACATCGCCGGCTACATTCCATTCTTCCACGCAAATGAGGTCCTCCTCAAACGGTTCCACATTCGGGTCATACCGGTTGATGGATTTGCAAGAGATCCACGAACTGACATACCACCGCGTGTATCGGAACGGGCGCCCCGAATTCGTGCGGTCCGATTTGCCGGATTCGTCGCGGCGGGTGCGATGCACCCAAATGGGAGTCTTACGCCCGTAAGCGCGCGCGCGTTCGGATTCCAGGCGAAACCGCCAAATGGGCGCCAGAGTTTTGTAAAGAGCTTGGCGAACATAGGGGGCACACTTGGTGCAAAACCTGTAGCCTTCTGTGAAATTTTCCGTCATTTCGCCGTGTATGTCGTCGCTAGAGGTCTGCATTTCACCGCACAAGTAGCACTTGAGCGCTTGAATGAAGCACATGTAAAGAGGTTTCGGCAGAACGCCCGTTTCATACCATTCAATTTCGGATTGGTCATACATGCGGGGGTCAATCGTTCGAAACGGCAAATCATAATTACCAAGTCGATGCTGTGTTACCAGTTTGGACGGGTCGCATAAATACAGCGGCGTGTCTTGGTTTTGGGTTTGATGGGTTTCGTTTCTCTCGTTTGCAGCGTCCGGCACATTCAGGACTTTCACAACCGCATACGTTCCCTCCGCGTCTCCCGGCATTTGATAGAGGACATACGATGTTGAAATGCCTGCGTTGTTGTTGTTGTTGTTGTTGTTGTCTGGATTGAACGAGGTCATCTTGGTTCTTGGTTCTTGGTTCTTGGTTCTAGATGTCTAGTGGTTGCATAGTCGTATAGTTCAATTTTTAAATACATATCAAATACATATTTGACATTCATTCAATCCCATTTGTATCTATGTTTAGCGCAAAGGCCGAAACCAATGCAACCAATCAAACAATGCATGAAATCATACATCAAGTGTATGCCATCATGCGTGCACGAAAACCAACTGGCAAAAATGCATCGTACATACCCGAACTTAAAACGGTCGATCCAAACATATATGCCATATCGGTGTGCAACGTGCACGGAGACATCGTTAGTTGCGGCGATTACACCGCCGAGGTGGGCATTGAATCGGTTTCAAAAGTGTTTACACTGGCTCTGGCATTAAAACGGCGCGGCATCAAGGCCGTGTTTGACAAAATCGGGAGTTCAATGGAACGGCACGCCTTCAATTCAACCGACGACGTCATTCACATCCGGAATCACACCGTGAATTCATTCGTGAACGCGGGTGCAATGGCCACCACCAGCCTGCTCTACAATGCTTCCGAAACAAAACACCAAAACGAAACCCGCATGCGGTCAGAAATACTTGAAAACATGAACCGCTTTGCTGGTAGAAAATTAAGGGTCAACAAAACCCTGTATGTATCAGAATACACCCACAGCGACCACAACGCCGCCCTGATTGCCGAATTGCAGCAGCGCCATCGTTTTTACGGGGACGCAGAAACCACACTGAAGACCTACACCATGCAGTGCTCGGTCATGGTGTCGAGCAAAGACATTGCCGTCATGGCGGCCACATTGGCAAGCGGCGGAAAAAATCCAACGACCGGGCAACCCATGTTGAGCCCGCAAAAAACGGAATACGTCGTTCATCACATGGCCGAACACGGGTTGTACAACGAATCGCAACAATGGTGGGAAAAAACGCACCTGCCCGCCAAAAGCGGAGTGGGCGGCGTCATCATGATTGTCATTCCCGGCGTCATGGGGATTGGAATCGTGTCGCCACCGTTAAATAAATACGGCAACAGCGCAAAGGGCGTAAAAACTGGAGAATTACTGGGCAGCATGCTTCGTGCCAACGGATTTGCTTAACTTTGCATCCGGACCCAGTCCGCTGGAAACAAGTCGCGCGTGTCGTGCTTTTTTAAAGCGGGGCCAAACCACGTGCTCGGATAGCACACAATTTTTCCCGGGTTCTGGTTCAGATATGCACCCCACCAGCTGAATGTGCTGTTTGCGATGATGTTGTGATCGCACACGCTCATGAGCAGCATCTGCTTCCAGTCGTCAAACATGTCCTGAACTTTATGAAACCGACATGTTCTTGCGAATGCGGGGTCCGACTTGAGTTCGCGCATGTGGTCCACGATGACCGCATTGTCGCACGCTTGATTGAAAATCAGCACGTTGATTTTTTCCACGGAAGACGTGTGGGTCATGATGTGTTCCAGCGCCCGTTTGTAATACTCCAGAGACAAAATGGGGTGCGCCTCTTGTATCTGCGCGTAATCCCCGATGCGAAAGTGCATTGCAACCGTGACAACCCCGCATGAAAACCACACGCTTTCCGCAAACATGGCCTGAATGTGGCGCTGATGTTCTAAAAGCTGCATTTTCTCATACACCTTGTCCCGGACATCCGCAAAATATTTGTCGCTTTGAAAGTAGCCAACCAGTTTCAATGGAATAGAGCTCTCGGCAGTTTTGCTGGGCAGTTGACTATAACGAAATGACGGTTCCTTGTAAGTGGGCAGTTTCATAAACCGGTCCATATTCCCGACATTGGCAATGACCGTCATTGGTGTCAAATTGTGAAAAAGGGTGTTCCAATACGTGCCGCGTGTTCCAGTTGCGTCTTTCATGGTGTAAAGAAAATAACACGTGTCGCCGTTGCGAATGGCGGCGGCGAGAGCAGCAAACACTTGGAACAATTGATTGCCCAATCCACCTTGGATTAAAACCGTGATCATATTGCCGGAGTTGTGTTATATTATTGTATGAATTATATGAAATATGATGACATATAATTGTGTGTTTAAATTAAAATGGCGACTTCATTTTTTATTCAATGTTCATAATATTAATTGGATCATGATTGTGGTTGTGGCTGTGGTTGGGTTGTCATTGTGGTTGCGTATATGACGGCAGCGCGTCAATGTCCATGATGTGCGGCTTGCCCTTGATTTGTTTGCGCGGAATGGCAAAGTGCGCAAACATGGGCTTGCTCAGTTGCTCGTGCGGCACCGCGTTGTGCACGCTGCGCGCGATCATTTTATACAGCTTGAATTCCGGATATCTCTCGTCGCCGTTCTTCTTATACAGCACGTTTCGCCCCTTGTCGTCCTTCAGCCACTCCACCACCATGTTGGCAACCCGGCTTTCTTTCAGCGTGGCATTGTAGTCGTCCACGTCCCGAATGTCTTCCACAAAATAGTCGAACAGCGAGCACGCCAGGCGGCACAGGTCAAAACTGGGATTGGGGTCCAGCCGCGGTTTTTTCTGGTTCATATAGGGTTCGCAGTTGTACTGCGTGGCTGCATCCCCGTTGCGGTCAAAACTGTCGCTCACCATGGTTTGGCCCCGATACGTGTAAATGGCTCGCCCAAAGTCGATGATTTTCATGATGCGACCATGGGTCGGAACCCGATAATAGACGCCCTTGTGCAAATAGTGCAAAAACTTCTTCTCGGTTTTCACAAACATGATGTTGTTCGTGTGCAGGTCGTTGTGCGTCATTGCAAACATGTGCTGATACGCAATCAGTGTCATGATGACTTGCATGAGAACGGCCGACCATTCTGCCTCGGTCAGCTCGTTTCTGCTGCACATCAAGCTGTCCAGCGTGTTGTCGCACTTTTCCATCAAAATGGCTTGCACTGGAAAATTGAAAATGTGTGCATTGTGCACTTCTTCATCATCGTGGAACCCGCTGTCGTCATCCGCGTCCTCGTCATCCTCGTCATCCACTTCGTCCGTTCCATCATCGTCCGTGCCATCATCATCGCTTTCAGAGTGCGTGGCGTTGTCCTTTTCATAATTTGCAGCAATGTCATCATCGCTATAGGATGAACGCGAAGAACAAGAGTCGCTGGACATGGACATGGACATGGAGTGCCTGGACAGGCGATGAGAATCACTTTCCGGTTTGTCGTCGATGCACTCTTCCAATTCGGTTGTCTCCATGGTTGTGGTTGTGGCTGCTTCTGTGGAGACAAACAATTCATCAAACGCAATGGCATTGGATTCCAGCACATCTTCCACAAGAAGCACCTCTTCTCCGATTTTCACGTTGGGCTTGGCCAGTTTGCTTTGGGTGTCGTTGTGTCGTCGGTTGGAGTCAAACAAATTGCACGACAATTCATCCAGTCTAAACATCTCGTTCCGGTTTTTCAGAAAAAAGTCGCAAGTGCTGAAATACTCCAATTCATCATACACGTTCACGGTGAATTCATCCTGATTTCCCAGGAATGATCCATAAAATTCAAGCCCATGCACAAACCCGTGCGTGTCCAACACTTGACTGGTCAAATATGTGAAAAAAGAATCAACATAGGATGAATTATTGGAGTCGTTCATTTTTTTTTGATGAACCGAATCGGGATGTTCCATTTCATAAGACGGCAGCACCAGCAAATCCGAAGCGGCCATATCGTATTTTCCCGACAAATATTTGATGGGGTCCAACAACGGCGAATATTTTATGAACACGCGTTTTTTGTCGTCGGATTCAAACACTGCGGCCACGTTGTTTTTGTTGCCGCCACTTTGAACAGACGTTGCATGGCAACGATGATTCAAGTTGATGTTATTGTGATTCGTGTCCGACAGTGAAAAAAACCGACGGTAAAGCGGCATGTAATTTTGCAAGTTGTGCAACCCAGTGTTTGCACCTTCTAAAGTTTCAAACAGAGAGATATTCTTGCATTTATGATACATCAATTCAAATGTTGGAGGCATGTTTTGTTAAAAATGTATTGTTTACAAGTATGACTATTTATAACATTAATAATGTTGATTTTAAACTAATTATCCATGAATCAACTTTATTTGCGCACAAGATACAAACACATGCAATGCAACACCCACAAAAATCTAATTGACTGGATAAAAACATAAAGAATGCACATCGATTTACAATAATACCATCCCATCTTTAAACAACATCAATGCCATCCCATTTCAAACAGGTGCCAACTGCGACGAGAGGCGTTCAAAAAATGCCCGCACACGCACACAAACAAAAGCCCGTTTTTCATGGGTTTAAGAAGACAATTCAGAGTTATTTTAACTGCGTTGTGCCCGCGCCGGTTTCAAGCGTGTTTGACACCCACGACTGCATTTGGTATTATGGAACCGTTTATGTTAGAGACGCTGTTGCGGTTGAAAAAATGCAGAGACAACAGCAGCAGATGCAGCAGATGGAAGAGCAATTACAACACATGCATGACATGCACCATGTGCAAAAACAAGCCCAAGACTTATCGCAAGGCTTATCGCAAGGCTTATCGCAAGGCTTATCGCAAGACTTATCGCAATGCCACGAAGATGACGATGACGACACCGAGAGCACCTCTGGCAGCGTGAATGCATCCAAATGCTCGCGCAACATCGGCAAGCAAAACCAGCTCAAATACTTGAAGGATGGCATGCGATTAAGACATTTGCTGTTGATTGATCGTGCAACGCATGAATGGAATGAGTGGTTTGCCACATTTAATGCAGAAACCAATCGCATCATTCGCACGCCGGATGGTGTGGCATTTGACACCCTTCGCCAGTTTGCCCGTCTGCATTCCAATGACGTCCTATCAGTGGATTTGGCTTCAACCAACGTGTGGTCCGACCCGAATTTTCAGTATCAAGATGACGCAAGTGGACACTGGCGCCCGTTGGCTGATTTGAAGAAATGATCACATTGACGCAGAATTATATAAATAAATATGTGTTTATATAATATCACTACGTCAGAGTATCAAATGCAAATGTTTAACCAGTTCTTTATCAAACAGCACCTAACAACCTTTTCTATCTTGGTGTTTTTAGCCGCATTTGCAACCATTCAAGCATTCCGGCCGCGATTCATGTACAATGAGGACGGCAGTTTGCGCCAGTTTGGAATCGGTTTCAAGAGAAAAACGGTGGTTCCGGCGTGGTTGGTTGCAATTGTCATTGCCATTCTCTCTTATCTGTTGGTTCTTTACGCATCCACTCCCTTGTTGAGCTGGTGAAGCAAACTTATTCCGAAGTTTTGAAAACCACTGGCGGTTTCGTGCCAGCCGGATTGGGCTTGGGTTTGAATGAAGCGGCATCGTTCACTTCATCAATGTTGATTGCGCACGGCGAATTTTCTTGTGCAATGATGAATGTTAGGTCTGCCATGAAGTTCAATGTGAGCACGTAAAATACGAATTTAGCGATGTTTTCCTTCACGCGCACGTAGTTCACAAATGTTTCTTTTGCATTCTCAGGCAACGGTGCATTCAAGTATCCCGAGTCATTCAAATCATCGAATTTGTTGCTTGCATTGATCGCAGGGGGCGCATCATCATACGTTGTCAACATGCTAAACAACGCCCACGGGTCGTCATTCATGTAATCCAAATATTTTTGAACCTTGTCGCTGTTGGCCTTGGTTTTCATGATTCTCTGCATGAATGATCCCAACCCGTTCAATTTGTTTATCAAGTAGCCAAACGTGTTTCCAAAGGGGCGCAACCAAGAGTAATTGTATTCCAAACACACAAATAGCGGCACAAACAGCAATGCAAACGTCGTGAACGAAGACCACGCTGCCAATCCGTAATTCGGCGTGTTGCACTGTTGCTGCAATGACATGAACGTCAACATGAATTGCGTCAACCAAATGATTGCCAGAAAAATCATGGACATGGTTCTTGTTATTGAAAAAAACGATGGTGGTGATTCTGAGGCATCTGGCTTGTCGCTGCTCAAGGAGTCGCTCGCATGATTGATGATTAAATACAAGGCCGAAATGATGCTGTAAATGCCTAGGTTCATCATTCCATTGTTGGGGGAACCCGCGGTTGGCGGTGCATTCGTGGGTGCTACAACCATCTTCTTATTTTTGTATATGTTATTTGGTGTAAATGTGTTGTTTATTGAACTTTGTATTTATGCACATAAACATTGTGTATAAATTAATTTGAAATTTTAATGGCATAATGTAAACACATACTCCACACATCCATCACATAATCTGGCATAAATGCAATCTTACTCCAGCGGTCCAGCGCCTCCTTCTCTCATTGAACCCGGTGTCAAATACTTTTTCGGCGGAGTGTTGAAAGAGTGCAACCGTTTGCGAGAAGAGTATCACAATGGCGTGTTCAACACGTGCATGTTTGGTGCATTCATGCTCGTGTTGGGTGCAATTCTTTATTACAAGTATAGCAGCAAACCGACCCCGGAAGAGCAAGTTAAAATTCACAGAAAGCAGCAGGAGTACATTCTCTCTAAATTGCGCATGGTGAATGCCGCCAACCATGCTGTATCGCGTGGAAACTTCATAACCGGACTGCCTAAATGGGAGGTTCCTGAAGTGGAATTGATAAAAAATCGTAAGATATTTTTATGATGTCCGGTCCGGTCCAGCGCGCGCGCACCGCATATAAATAATATGCAACATATATAAGCAAAGACGAACCGAACCGAACCGAACCGAACCGAACCTTAACCAATCGCAATCGCAATGGCAATGTCTGCTGGCCCTGGTCCTACAACAAATGTGTCCAAGGCCGACTACGTGGATGCATTGAATGAGTATTATCGCTACAAGCACGACTATGATGAACGATACGAAGAACAAAAGCATGCCGTCAAAGAGTCGGACATGACAATCCAGCAAAAACGTGCTAAAATCATGCAGCTTAAACGAAATCGCAAGTGCGTGTCATGTGGCCAGACCGGCGGAACCCACTTTACCAACGAGGACGGGTTTCTGCGCGCGCAGTGTGGCAACCGCACGCAACCGTGTTCCCTGCGCATTGAGATTGTGAAAGGGAAATTCATGAGTTTGGAAGCTCTGGCAACCTCTTCTCTCGAGAATGCCGACATTTTGAAGGACAACATCATCAAAACAAAGTTGGACCTGCTGTTCAATTACACCACCGAAGAAGAAGCGTTGCGCCAGTTTGAAACCGACCGGGCTGCATTGAATCAGGCACTGGACCTGTACGGTGGATTCCGACAAAAGTATTTAGATGTGGTTCGCAACCCCGAACGACGCGAAGAGGTGGATGCATTGATGGGCAATTTTTATGCGGCAGTTCAGGAATTTAAGGACATTTTGAAGCAAGGGTCCGAAACCCGGGGGCAGGAATCCGCTTTCATAAAAGACGCGGTTGCACTCTACGTTTCGCGAATCGAGCCACTGACTAATGACATCAGGGAGAAAATGTATGTGTATTGTCATGTGGAACGAGACTCCAGTTTAGGACCCGGCATGTTTCGGCTGGTTCAAAAACCGTACACGTTGGAGCAGCTCGAGTTCGAAATTGACGTGCCGAGCATCACGGTGGAGGCGCGCAACCGACAGCTGCGGGAACGGCTGGCGCGCAAGCGCAAGGACCAGTTAGCTGCCTACATTTGGAATTGGATCCAAGACCAAGAGAGAATTACGGGCGACGTGTATGAAGTTGCAAATTTGGATGACCCTGAAACCGACAAGAACGATCTGATTGAGTTCATTGTGGATAACGGCGTGCCCACCACCACCAAACACGGAACAAAGAAACGCTCATCATAAGATACGATAAGCGAAAATTATAATATGTGCAATATGCATTAGTGTCATCATCATATCATCCATTATTAGCCACGATGTCCGTGTTGGACAACATTTCGTGGCCGGCGTTCATCGTCAGTTTTGCGATTGGAGTGTTTTACATCTACATTTCTCTCCCCAAGCAGCGCGTGGTCATTGTTTATCCCACGCAGGACAACGCGGACCACTTCAATTTTAGGGACAAGGCGCACAACTGCTTCCGGTTTGAACAAACGATGAAGGAATGCCCCGCCGATGATGACGACCTGAAAACCATCCCCATGCAAACTTGAACAACAAAACCAAACCGGCGCATGACTACGTATGTTCATGGTCATTTTAATCAATGTATATCATATGATAAATGGAGAACACGAACACGCTGATGGACGTGATGAACGATTCGGTAAAAACATCATTGCACATCGGATTGTTTTCTTCCTTGGAAACCGCACGTCACAACCACACATTTAATAGCACCTTTGTCGATTTCCCGTTGTCAAAATGCAAAGAATTGCACAATTTTAATCCGATGCGTCTCTCGAAAAATCCATACCCCGAACATGACAGACCCAGGGGTCAGTCCGACCTGGATTCGGTGTCGTATCACTCACAGTTAATTCAAATCAATTGCAACCTGCAACCAGTGTGGATCGCATTTAAAAATGAAGAATACACGCTGCTTGATGGGGTTCATCGCATCGTTGCAACCCATTTAGAAAACAAACAAACGGTTCCAAGTTATGTCATACATGTTCGAGATTAACACACATTTAATTGTGTTCAATTAATTATGTTTTTCAAAAAATAAAATATATCTATAAAACAACTTAAACATTTAGCATTTTAATAATGCAACTACATGACTTCATTCATTCTTCCGCAAGTCGAGTGATTTTCGGAATAATAATGGGTCTGGGTCTTTCTAGTTTATTTAGGAAGACGTGCCACGGGCGCAATTGCATGGTGTTCAAGGCGCCCGACATGGCAGAAACCAAAAAGCTGACATTTAAATACGACGGGAAATGTTTCATATATAATGTCAACAGCACAAAGTGTGATGATTCGCGCATAGATGTGGTGCTTTAGGGGAGGGGGGGGTCATCCAGAAAACTCGAGATTTTTTGCATCTTACTATATGCATTTCGCTGCATGACATTCCAAGCAGTTGTGGCTCATGGCTCAGTTGTCAGACGCAACCCAGCAACCAACATGTCGCGGGTTCGAATCCCATGAGTGCAACTGCGAAAACAAGGGAAAAAACGGTAGTGTCCAATCCAAGAAATTCTTAGGGGTGCAGCCGAAAAAATGAAGACAATCAAGAACTTAATCCCCCATAGCGCAGCGGAAGCGCGCCGTAAAACATCGTCGGTCATCCATTAGACTTTCATAAAGTCCGAACGATTGATGGTTATCGCCTTATGAGCCGGAGGTCGTCAGATCGAAACTGACTGGGGGAAACATTCCAATTCGGCAGCTTTACAGAAGCTGCCCGTCAAGCTGGACGTAAAAGGGAGCACCCCCCATTATCACCGGCATGGCGCAGCGGCAGCGCGCGGGGCTCATAACTCCGAGGTCACTCGATCGAAACGAGTTGCCGGTATACCTTCAATTCACCAGCTTTACAGAAGCTGGTCGTCATAGCTAAGCGACGTCAAAACACAGCCCACTTTCACCGGCATGGCGCAGAGGCAGCGCGCAGGGCTCATAACCCTGAGGTCACTCGATCGAGACGAGTTGCCGGTATACCTTCAATTCACCAGCTTTACAGAAGCTGATCGTCAAGCTGGACGTAAAAGGGAGCACCCTTGTCACCGGCATGGCGCAGCGGCAGCGCGCAGGGCTCATAACCCTGAGGTCACTCGATCGAAACGAGTTGCCGGTATACCTTCAATTCACCAGCTTTGCAGAAGCTGGTCGTCATAGCTAAGCGACGTCAAAACACAGCCCCCTTGTCACCGGCATGGCGCAGAGGCAGCGCGCAGGGCTCATAACCCTGAGGTCACTCGATCGAGACGAGTTGCCGGTATACCTTCAATTCACCAGCTTTACAGAAGCTGGTCGTCATAGCTAAGCGACGTCAAAACACAGCCTCTTATCACCGACATGGCGCAGCGGCAGCGCGCGCGGCTCATAACCGCGAGGACACTGGATCGAGACCAGTTGTCGGTATACTTTCACTTCACCAGCTTTACAGAAGCTGGTCGTCATAGCTAAGCGACGTCAAAACACAGCCTCTTATCACCGGTGTGGCGCAGAGGAAGCGCGCAGGGCTCATAACCCTGAGGTCATACGATCGAAACGTATCTCCGGTATACCTTCAATTCACCAGCTTTACAGAAGCTGGTCGTCATAGCTAAGCGACGTCAAAACACAGCCTCTTATCACCGGTGTGGCGCAGAGGAAGCGCGCAGGGCTCATAACCCTGAGGTCACTCGATCGAAACGAGTTGCCGGTATACCTTCAATTCACCAGCTTTACAGAAGCTGGTCGTCAAGCTGGACATTAAACGCAGCTGGCATTGATGTATCTCAGCGGAAGAGGTGGACTGCCGGTCCAAGGTCGTGAGATCGAAACTCACCGTCAATGCTATTCAATTCGCCAGCTTTACAGAAGCTGGTCGTCATAGCTGAGCGACGTCAAAACACAGCATGACAATGCCGGTGTAGCTCAGAGGAAGAGCGCCTAAACCACCGTCTCCTGCCCCCTTGACCTGTGCAGATCTCTCTGACCTTCACATGTCCGATTGGGAGATGGTTATCCGCTCATAACGGGGAGGACGTAGGATCGAAACCTACCACCGGCATTCACTTTTTAGATGTGATTCATTTTTTTTTTAATCAAAGCAAATGAATGTAAATGAATATCGTTGCAGTTAATTTAGGAAACTGTTCTTTGCGTTATACTGAAAAAACATGAATCTATGCAATACATAAAAGATGAGCGACACCACCAGCATTGACGATCTGCCCACTGCATCGGGTCAAAATGCCAACACACAGAATCAGAATGTTGTGATCCAGAAGGCAGAACCAGGAGTCATGTCTTACTCGCCGAATGTTCCGGATTTAGCACCGCCTCCTTCTCAGCAAGGTCCGCCGATGAACCCCAATCAGCAACCCAATCAAAAGCTGATGAACGAACTGGTGAGCGGCGTACAACGTGCCAGCATGACGGGAATGACGGCGCTTCCATCCCGCGACATCCCGCGAGACACGACTTTAATGATGCAAGATGCGCAGGTTCAGCCGACTTACGTGCCGCAACCCCAGCGCCACGTGGACTACATTCAAGACCATGAAACCAGTTCCACGCTCGAACGCGTCATGCAGCAAAACACGCGCGGTTCCAATCGAGTAGACACATTGGAGACGTTTTACGAAGAAATCCAGTCTCCGCTCATGCTGGCCATTCTCTATTTCGCGTTTCAATTGCCGGCCGTCAAACGATACATGTTCCGGTACCTCCCGTCAGCCCTGTTCAATGCCGACGGGAATGCCAACCTGACCGGATTGATTGTCACGAGCGCCATGTTTGGCCTGTCGTTTTACACTTTGCAAAAGAGCATGAATCAGCTGCTGGAGTCTTATTAAACGTTGCATTTCGTATAAATTAATGCATTATCTTCTATCATTTGTTATAGTTGTTAAATAACGTAAACATAAACGTAAACAAATGATACAGCACCTTTTAGCAAAACTGCAAATGCACAAAATCCAAGTGCAACAAGACTCGCAACAAGACTCGCAACAAGACGCGCCACATCCCGAAAAAAAAGAATCCGACCCGACTGAAGTGAAGAAACCATCAACGCACTTGCATTTGGACACGCCATTCAAGCTGCCAATGGAATATTTGAGTGCGGATGTGTTGCACCCCATTGACAAGAGCGTGCTGTCCGATTTGGAACTCATTGAATGCACCAAACCGGTTAACAACACGGCAACAAACCAGGAAGACGTGGAATCCAAACCGATGTACGCCCACATCTTTCAACCGCAGTCCGCATTTGCCAAACGCTACCTCGGCATGTGGGCCAAACAAATGACATCCAGCGTCCCGCATTTGCAGGACACGCAGCGGTTCATTGCCGCCATTTCAAAAACGCAGGAACATCATGTGGTGGATTGTGATAAGGTCGAAGCCATTTGGACGCGCATTAAAACGGACGCGTCCTTCCGCGACAAATTCAACTACATCGACTATGCCCCGCTGGACATGCTGAACCGTTCACCCACGTTTTTGCAGTGCTACAGCATGTACAACCTTTTTTCCCCCGTCCTCTCCTTTTTGATGCCCGTCATCATGCTCATCGTGCCGTTTTTTCTTCTCAAGTTGCAAGGCGTCCCCATCACGCTGATGACTTATTTCGGCATCATAAAAATGATGCTTTCACAGCACGCCATTGGCAAGCTCATATTTGACATGAGCTCCGTGAGCTGGGACAAACGCATCTACATCCTGGTGTCGGTGGTCTTCTACTTTGTGCAAATGTATCAAAACGTGGTTTCGTGCCACCGGTTTTACCGCAACACGTTCCTCGTGCACGATGACCTGGCCGCCATTCGCGCTTACGCCAATGAAACCATTCATAGAATGCGCACATTCGCGGCCCATTGTGCAGAAGGACACGGCACCTACGCGCAATTCGCGGCGGATTTGAATTCTAACCGCGAACAGCTGGAGCGCATGGTTGCAGCGTTGGACCGGATCGACCCCCCGGCACTAACCGCAAAGAAGTGCCTGCAGATTGGCTACATCATGCAGCAGTATTATGCGGTGTTTTCGGATGCGACCATTTCGGCGTGCATGCAGTACAGTTTTGGGTTCAATGCGTTTGCCGAGCACATGACACACTTCGGCACGTTGCTTCGGGACAACAAAGTGGCGGCATGCGAGTTTACTGTGGATGACAAGGACAATGACAATGACAAGGACAAGGACAATGACAATGACAAATCCAACAAAAAGAAATCCAAATCCAAGTCTAAATCCAAACCCACCAAGTCGAGCCATGGTGAAATCGTCAACGGATACTATGTTGCAACTGTGGTTGGCGAAAATGAGACCCCCGTGAAAAACACGGTGTCGCTGAACAAACGACTGGTCATCACGGGTCCGAACGCGTCCGGCAAAACCACCATTCTTAAGATGACCATGCTCAACATCTTGTTTTCACAGCAACTCGGCTACGGATTCTACGAAACCGGCACGCGCATTCACCCGTATCATCAACTGCACAGCTACTTGAACATCCCAGACACGTCCGGGCGCGACAGCTTGTTCCAGGCGGAGTCCCGGCGGTGCAAAGAGATTCTCGACAAATTGACGCCGGACAGGCACTTCTGCATTTTTGATGAACTGTATTCGGGAACCAATCCATACGAGGCAATTGCCAGCGCATACGGCTATATCACGCACCTGACAAAACAGGACAATGTAGACTTCATGCTGACCACGCACTACATCCAACTTTGCAAACTGTTTGAACAACAAAATACATCTTCAGAATCAGACAAACGAGAGAAAATCGATAAAAAATCAACCGAATCAAACACAAATACAAACAATGAGAACAATGAAAACAATACAAACAATAAAATCAGGAACTTGCACATGGAGGTGGCTGATCGCGGCAATTATGATTTCAAATACTTATACACACTGCGCCCCGGCATTTCGTCCATCAAGGGAGGAATCAAAGTGCTGTATGACCTGCAGTATCCAGAATCGATTGTTGAAACCACGCGCAGCGTTTTGAGCAGTCTTTAACTCATTGATTCTTGCGTTCGTTCAACCACATTTTATTTATTATTTGATTGTAAGACATATTAAATAATATTTCAATACTAATACATATTTTAATATGAATGGTTCATCATTTTCAATTGCAACCACGGCATTTGTTAGTTTAGCAATATGCGCAATCATTTCTTATGGGGTGTTTTACTACTTCAAACAGCGCCTCTCTCTCATTGAGCAGTCGCAAATGGAGCAAGCGCGCATCATGCAGGCGATCATTTCGCGCGGGTTGCCGCAGCATTCAGCGCAGCAACAGCAGCATTCAGCAACGCACCAACTGAATGCAGAGCAACAAGCGGCACAAACTCACAAGGAAATCACGATTACGCAAAACAGCCTCATTGAAGTCAGTTCGGATGATTCAGAATCCGAGTCGTCTGATTCGGAATCCGAGTCGTCTGACACTGAGTCTGGGTCCGAGTCCGAGTCCGACAACGACAAGTGGTCGATTGGAGACGAGATTCATCAATCCGATTCACTGCATGAATCATTCAATGACTTGTCTCAGAAAAAACACATCCACATCGAATCCATGGACCACACGGACAGCATTGAACAGCTTGAAATCGAATCCCTTGACACCAAATGTGCAGAAGACAGTAATAAAAAAATAATTTCTCTCAAAAGCGCGTTGAATGCGGAATCCGACGAGGAGGATGATGCGGATGCGGATGCGGATGCGGATGCGGATGCGGACGATTCATCTTCATCGGAATCCGAATCAGACGAAAAACCCCAAGATTTTGAATTGAAGATTGGTTACAAATCGGCCTCGGCATCGGGGGCCACGAACAAGGCAGCACTGCATCTGAACTATGGCAACATGTCGGTTCCTGCGCTGCGCCAACTGGCAAAGGAGCGCGGCTTGGGCGGCGATGACGGCGACCTTCAAAAACTGAAGAAGAAGGACCTTGTGCAGCTTCTGCAGTGAAATATGAAATTGATTTCAACACAGAGAGAAATTCAAGAAAACCCACAATTGCATTTCATCATCCATGTCGTCTAGAATGATTCAATGCGGCGTTTTTATGTATTTTGACAACATGTTTGGTTGTATGATGTGGCCAATTCGTTCCATTTGTGCGATGAGGTAAAAAGTGTTTTTTTGTGCGAGATTTTAAATTAATAAACAACGGATTGTGTCTTAAAATGGTGAGATTGCGTCGAGTGAAGTTATGATTCATGTATTTGAGTCTGGATTGCTTTTCACAATCACTATAGGTTTCATTGATTTTTAGTATCATTTTCATTTTCTCTTCTGAGCTGTGCTTGTTTGTGTACAAAAATGCTACAATGTTCCTTGGATGTAATGTTTCAACCTTCATATTATTTACTTTCATAATATGGTGTTTTTCCATCAAAACATTGTACATTGTCTCTCCAGTATACCGAACATAAAAAATGCCTCGCAATTTGCCCACGAACCGGTTGGCAGGTATCAACCTATTTTTATACAGGATATGATGGTCATTGCTGATGTATGTTTTTGCATTCGGCACATTCATTCCCAATGAATGTCGTTCAACACAAACAACTTTATCTTGATTTAAATATGATTTAGTCACTGCGACAATTGGTTTAGAGTTAATTGTGTGAAACCCTGGGTTCAAATGTTCTATGGCCACAGTTCCTTGGTCAGTGGTCACGGGCGTTCCTGCTGGAAAGCAAATGGGTGCAATTGGGATGGGCAACGGTGGGCTCGGCGGAAATGACAAGTATCTCGCTAAAATAAATTCCACGTCGTCGCTAATATCACTAAACTCTCCCACTTGGCCACCTACCAGAATTTTTCCATCTGTTTGTATAGCAACAGAAAATCCAGCCTCCTGCATTGTTCCTGGCAACACAGTTCCTGACACTAAATTTTCAAGTATTAATCCATTACCATTTACACCAAATGTTGTATCCAATGAACCATTCACATTGTATCTAGCTAAAGAAAAACTTGAATTAAGAGAGGTTGATGTGTCAAAATATTGACCTGCTAATATAATTTTTCCGTCTAACTGAATAGCAACTGAATATCCAGTCAAATCAAAATTCATAAATGATAAATTCGTTATAACCGTGCCGCCAGTTCCGAACATAGCATCTAATGCACCGGTATTTCCGTCTAATCTGGCTAATGCATAGGACGAAACCTGAAATGATGGAAACGGTGCTGTTGTAAAAGAGGTACCTGCTAATACAATCTTACCATCTGGTTGCACCAACATGCTCCTTGCTTCCTGCACCGTTAATGGTAAAAACGCAGGAATAACAGTTACTCCACCAGTTCCAAAACCTCCTACTGGATTTCCTAAATTATCAAATTTAGATACAATAAATTTATAAGTGGGAGTAGTAATTCCTTGTCTTCCTGCTAAAAAATATTTTCCCAATCCGATTGCCAACGAAAACCCAAATTCATCGAGACCAGTAAAATTTTTTGCTACTAATCCATTTGCACCAAAGGATGAGTCTAATGTTCCATTTAAATCAAGTCTTGCCAACGCAAAAAAATGTATAGGAACTACAGAAGGGGGGACAAATCCTCTCACATATCCACCTATCACGATTTTGTTTGGAGTAATACCTGTATCTATTTGCACTGATTCCGCATAACAATCCGTAAAGGCATTTAATGGGTATGCTGTATTAAATGCAGTTGGTGTAATAACAATGTATCCATTGGGGGCAGCAAAAGTAGTAGTATCTAAAATTCCGCTTGAATTGAATCTTACAACAAATATTTGATAAAATGATGCAGTATTGTCTAATACATAACCACAAACAACTATTGAACCGTTGGGTTGGATTACTAAACTATTGGCAGTTATGGAGGGACCTCCGGGGGGAGTTGTTTGAATTAAAAATGTTGATAATCCACCCGTTCCAAAAGAATTGTCCAATGCGCCATTAGTATTGTATCGACATACTGCCACATATTGTTTCACTCCACCTGGAAGCGGCAAATTGAAGTCTTCTTTCGTATCACCAGCCATAACAATTTTACCATCTGTTTGTAATGCGATTGCCCTTGAATGGCTTTGATTTGGAGGAATAAATCCAAACCCCGTTGTTGTAAACCCAACTGTCGCAAATGAAGTGTCCAAATCAGACATTGTATATCATATGAACATATTTAAAAGAATGAATGCACACAATTGTATACCATTCATTCTTTTTTGTAAACATTTTCTCTCGCCCTTCATGAGACACATTCTTGAATATGTGTGGATAGACGCGGACGGTGGATTGCGCAGCAAGAATCGGGTGGTTGATTGTGATTGTCTCAATGTCAATGACGTGAATGACATCAGTGCCGTAGGGGAATGGTCGTTTGATGGGTCGTCCACTGGACAAGCCACCGGAACGGACAGCGACGTCATCATTCGGCCTGTCGCCATTTATCCCAATCCGTTTTATCCGACTTGTTCAACGGGTGAACCCGTGTGTTTCAAGGCGCACCTGGTCATGTGCGATTGTTATGACAAGGATGGCACCCCGCACAGCACGAATTCGCGGGACCAGTGCGCGCAAACCGAAGCCGCGTGTGCACGCGAAGAACCACTCTTCGGGATTGAACAGGAGTATGTCATATTTGAGCGATTGAAACCGCACCAATTCAGTCATTGTCCGTATCAATGGTTGAACCACACAGACCCCGGGTGCGGGGATCAAGGACCGCACTATTGTGGTGTAGGTGGCGACCGATGTTTCGGCCGAAAAATAGTGGACCAGCACTTAAAGGCGTGCTTGTATGCCGGCATTGCAATGTGCGGCACAAACGCAGAAGTCATGGCATCGCAGTGGGAGTTTCAAATTGGACCGCTGCCGGCATTGCAAGTGTCGGACCAGTTGTGGATGGCGCGCTACATTTTGATGCGGATCACTGAAGAGCACGGGTGCAGCGTGTCTTTTCATCCCAAACCGAAAAGCGATTGGAATGGCTCCGGCGGACACACCAACTTCAGCACGGCGGCGATGCGCACAACATTCGGCAATGCAATGGATGCAATTAAGACAGCCTGCGCAAAACTGCAAGCAGCGCATGCGGAACACATGCCCCTGTATGGCAAGAACAATGAGGCCCGCCTGACGGGAACACACGAAACCAGTTCAATTCATGAATGCACGTGGGGCATCAGCGACAGAGGACGCAGCATACGCATTCCGCGACATGTGGCAAATCAAGGGCACGGATATTTAGAAGACCGGCGCCCCGCGGCCAATTTAGACCCGTATCTCGTGACCGAACGCATCATGCGCACGTGTTGTTCAATCGAACAGCAGCAACCGCATGCAACCAAAACTCTGCGCATGCCAAAATAATTCATATTGTTCATGATGATCAAAACGAGAGAACGGCAACAATTGAACAAAAAATAATATAATTATTATACAAGCATTATATTATACCCCCCACAATACACAATCAAGTCAAATGAGCTGGGCCACATGCTATGCCGGATCAAACAACATCCATTTCAATTTCCCCCCCATCATGGCAGACGGACGCAACTATGCCGATTGGCAACCCGGCGCAGTCATCAACGAGCGCATTAAGGAACAGGCCGGCATAACATCCAATTCGCAGTACCGTCAGTTCCTAACACACAATGCCACGCAAATCATGCAGGCGAATCAAGTGGAGGCATGCAATCAGTGCGGCAGCTGTGTGTTCAACACGAGCAACCCTCTGCAACCGCAACCGAATGTTCCTTTCGTTTTTAATGGCGCGCTTGACCGCAGCCAGCCATTTGGCTATGAAAACAGCGATCTGAAGAACTATTACTTGACGCGCCAGCAACTGCAAGCGCGAATGATCGCACCCGTCATTACCCAGAACGAGCTGCTGATGCGTGGCTATCCAACGCCCAATTGAATGCATTCGGTGCATTCCACGCCATCCAATAATTTGATGTTTCCATAATAAACCAATTAAACGAATGCGCATGATGTATTTTATCGAGCATTGAATATTGATTGTTTTGATTGGGTTGATTCAAAAATGAGAGTTCTGAGCATTGACGTGGGGATGAAAAATTTGGCGTATTGCTTGTTCGAACGTGGCGAAGACGAAAATAACAATCATGCAAATGCAGGTGCCAAAACGCCCGAATCCATGATGAAACAGGCATCGATTGTGGCCTGGGACACGGTCAATTTGTGCGATGCGGCCGATGCAGTAAAAACGATTGCACCCACGTGTTCAAGCGCTGGATGCAAGTTTACTGCCAAATTCGTTCACGTAGCAACCACAGACACCGAATCTTGCTACTACTGCACCCGGCATGCGAATTCTTCGGGATACAAGATGCCGTTGCAGCCATCCATTGCATCGCCCCGGATTTTGAAGAAAATGACACTTGATGAATTGAAGGTGTTTTCGGGGGAATATCTCTCGACTTCAATTCCTGAAAAATGCAACAAGAGCAAATTAAAGTTGTTGCAACATGTTGCGGGTGCATTGGGAGCCGAGTATCTGGTTGCCGTGACCACGAAACCCAAGGTCATCTCGGCGGCGTCGTTGGATTTAATAACCATCGGGCGCAACATGCTTCGACGGTTCGATGCCTTGCCGCATTTGGCATCGGGCGTCGATGTTGTCATCATTGAAAACCAGTTAAGCACGTTGGCAACTCGCATGAAAACGCTGCAGGGGATGATCACCCAGTATTTTATCATGCGCGGGGTTCCGGACATTCAATATATATCGGCCACAAATAAACTGAAACTGTTTTCGGATGCTGGGGCGAATGGCACAGGTGTAACAGATGACAAGACCGACTACGCAGACCGCAAAAAACGCAGCATTGAAATCACGCGCTCGTTGATTCCGGCGCACGCGCATGCAACATTGAAGTTTGAAAACCACAAAAAGAAGGATGATTTGGCAGATTGCTTCTTGCAAGGGTTGTGGTGGTTCTGCAGACTGTGAATATTGTGGAGTGGCAACAGTTTTACAATATTTATTTAAATATTAAATTTATATTGCGTATGATTTAAACTTAAAAGATATAAATCAAACATAAGAATAGACAATACCAATACAGTAGCTGTAAGGGAATGGAAGAGGTCATCGACATTTCAAATTTGCCCAGCGATTCACGGTTTGGAGGAAGCAAGTCGTCCAATTTTGGCGGCGGTCTTGAATTTCTCATGAATGATAAAATGAAAAACGGCGGAGGTGGCAACAAGGGTGGCACCGACATCGACATCGGCGACCTGAATGCGTTGGAAGCCGAGTTGAACGAGCTGAGCGATGTTGCGGTGCCAAGCGGGTCATCTTCGAGCAAATCGTTGTTTTTTGGAAACTCTGCAAGCGGCGGTGGGTCTGGTTCCGGGTCTGTTTCATTCAGGGAAGACCCGATTGAACTGGGTGGAGGAGGAGGAGGAGGAGGAGGAGGAGGATTCAATTTAGGCAGTTCAACTGCATCTGCCGACGACGACAAAAAAACGTGGGACGGATTCGGCAAGTTCAACAACGTGCCGCTGAACCCGGACGCGCCGGTGGACTCCCACCCCCAGATGACCAAGGAAGAGCTGCTGCGCGAGAAGTTCAAGTACCTGCGAAAGTTGGAGGATTTGGAACAGAAGGGCATCACGCTGACGAAGAAGTACTCCATGGAGTCATCCTTGGCGGAAATGAAGGGCGAATACGAGACGCATTTGGAGGAGCGCGAGCGGCGCAACAGCGTGAAGTTCCAAGGCAAAATGTTGATGTCAGTCATCACGGGCATTGAGTATTTGAACAACAAGTTCGACCCGTTTGACCTGAAGTTGGACGGCTGGAGCGAGCAAGTGAATGAGAACATTGACGACTACGACGACATTTTCTCGGAGCTGCATGACAAGTACAAGTCGAAGGCCAAGATGGCGCCGGAGCTCAAGCTGCTGTTTCAGCTGGGTGGCAGCGCAATCATGCTGCACATGACCAACACCATGTTCAAATCGGCCATGCCGGGAATGGATGACATCATGCGTCAAAACCCGGAACTCATGCAACAGTTTACTGCGGCGGCCGTGAATTCCATGTCGCAGAACCGCCCCGGGTTCGGCAACTTCATGGGCGACATGATGGGTCAAGGACCCCAGGGACAGGGGCAACAAGGCCCTCCTCCTCCGTCTCAAACTCCGTCGCGCCAGACACAACCCTACATTCCCAATCAAAGACCGCCACCACCACCGGTTCCCACCAGCGTGCGCGACCCCAATTCGGATGCGGGCACACCGTTCCGCGCTGGAAACAACACGGCGCCTCCACCTTCCATGCCGTCCAATCGTCCGGATTTGAATGCCGCGCGTAATGGCAGCAACGGCGGCAACGGCGGCAACAGCAACAACGGCAACGGCGGCAACAGCAACAACGGCAACGGCAACTCGGCTCCTCCTCAGATTTCTGTGTCCAAGCGCCCCGACATGCGCGGCCCCACCGATATTTCCAATATTCTTTCCGGACTGAAAACCAAAACCATCCAAGTGCAAGCCCAATCACAACAGCCACCTCCTGCAACCGAAGACAAGACCAGCACCATCAGCATTTCGGACCTGAAGGAGCTGCAGAACGACAACCTGCCTCACAAGAGCAAGCGCCGTCAACGTTCCGACAAGAACACCGTCAGCTTGGCGCTGGATATTTAATTTAGCACATTTGGCACATTTAGCATTTCAATTTGACTAAAACCAAAATTAACTCGTCATAACTGATGCATTTTTATAAAAGAAACAATATAAATATACTCACGCGCATATATTTACATTGCATTTGTGCACAATCCGAACCAATCAATACAATCAATTAATAACAATGTCAACAATGTCGTCAGAAAAATTCATAATGACATGCGACAAGGACTCCGTGTATTTAAGCAGGGACAAACCAAACTACATGTATTTGATTGAATTTCGGGCACGCAACGAAAAAATTCGCATTGATGCATTGTTGACATTCGAAATTTACAAGATGATGTATGAATTGAACAAGGACTTGTTTGATTCGTATAACATTGCATACCCTGATCCGGCGGACCCATCGCGAGCAGAAATTCTCTTCATTTTTAAGAGCATAATGGGATTGGGCGAGAGATACACGCATGTTTACACGGACATGCCACATGTGCTAAAAACGCAAAATCAAAGCCAAAGCCAAAGCCAAAGCCAAAGCCAAGTCATTGAAATCGCCAGTATGAACGTTCCCAAGAATTCGCCGTTGCCCTCTTTGCTGCGGCATTTGATTCCCAAGCGCGCCGAACAAATCGATTCGGACAATTCCAACATCATAATTCACGTGCAGCCGGATGGACACACCATTCAGTTCCATTACAAGTTCAAACTGCAGCTGTCCAAACCGGATGACGTGATTTCCATCCCGCTATTTGTCGACAAGGCAGTCAGCACGATGATGAAAACCATATTCGTGCGCATGAAACAATTCATTGAATGCCTTGGATAACTTGAAACCTGATTTTACTTGCGTTTCGGGTTTAAAAATACCAAATACAACAATCCGAATCCAATTATGGAACCAATGACCATGTGTTGCGTGGTTAAAGTTGAAGATTGGGTGCTCTTTTCAGTGCATGCGTTCAACTTGCACGTCATTTGCTTTTCGGTTTATATGAACTTTTACGGGTTATATAAATCATAAATATTAAATTTTGTTCAAATTTTGTCAAATTTATTCATCTTTTGAAAATTTTTGAAATTCCACCTTTAATGGGGTGTCATTGCGGATTTCCTCTCCACCAGGATTTATCAAATTGGAAGTTCTTAATCTGAAATGATACACCGGAATGTTTATGACATTGTCGGATAAATTTTTGTATGAATTTCTAGTGGGTGATTCAGTGATCATCCACATTTGTGTTTTTTCAAAACATCGTTCAAACGCTTCAATTGCAAGCGCTTTGTCCGTTGCAGTCTGGGCATCGTAATCAGCTTTTTGAGCATTTAACCCAGTATTGATTTCGTCAGCCTTTTCATCAATCGGTCCCGCAACGGAATCGGATGCCATCCGCACATCTCTCGGCAGACCTCTAAAATCGGTTTCAAACGGTTTTTCAATGCTTTTCTCATATGCGGATTTAACATATCCGATAAAATCATTCTTAAAAGTTTCAGACTTGGCCAGGTATTTCTGCAAAATGGTCAGTCCTTCTTCAAGAGCCGCTGGTTCTTCGACTGTGGGTGCGCTGATGTCTCCGATGCTCTCAAGATCTGCTTCAAGCTCTTCTTCAAGATCAGATAGGTCGTCATCGTCATCGCCGGCCACAACAGACGCCGCAACTTCGGATGCAACCGACGCATCATCATCGTCATCGCCAGATGCACCAGACGCATCGGCACCAGACGCACCAGGCGCATCATCATCATCATCATCGCCGGATGCAACAGGCGCCGCAACTCCGGCCACACCAGCGTTTGTGCGCCGCTTTTTTAGTTTTTTCACACCTTCTATAATTCCACTCACGATTGCAACAATGAATGTTGCTGGCAGCCACGCGGCCAACGCTAATATTCCCGTTGCCCCTGTTCCTGCTCCAACCACCGAGACCATTGTTCCCTGTTTAACAGAATTCAAGAGACCCTTGCCAAGTTCGATCAATGCTTTAACACTGCCTATGCCCACAAAGCCAAGAACAAATGACATTAAATAAACACAGTATAACAAAAATTTAGCAAGTTGCAACCCCTTTCTTTCTCCCCACCGTTTTAACATGCGCACAGTCGCATCAATGCACTCTTTGCGATATTTCGCCTTATCGGTGTCGGTTTTAATCAACATTTTATCACCCGGTTTCAGTGTCAATACATAAGTGCTGATGTCCTGCAACGTTCCATTCACCATGACATTTGGATTTACATAGAGCATTGTGCTGTCGGTTTGAATTGCCGCGTTCCATCCAATGTGTGCACCTGGATTTGTCATGACTCGTGGTGTATAATCATCAGAAAGGTTTGCCAATTTTGTTTTCATTACAGTCAAATTGGCATCTTCAATTTCAATCCCAGCAACACCGTGCATTTCAACAAGGTTGAAATATTCCGCAATTTGGGCCAAAGCACGTATTGAATTGTATGGAAATCCAATTTGGTGCAACGGGTCAGTTGGTTCAAATGGGGGCGTGTCATAAAATTTCTTATTTTCCTCTAGTGCATTGTCAGACACTTCCTCATTGATTGCTTTCAACTTTTTGGAATTGGTTGTTCTCAAAATGGGGTTTGTGGCAACATCCGTGCAGCAGATTAATATGGTTGCTGTGCCATTATTCTGAGTTGCATCAAGGAGGCCAATCGCGTGTGGGTCTGCATCAAAGTATGAAGTGTAATCATACACCGCATTCGCCGAGTTGAATCCAAGCCGTTTAAAAACATTGGCAATTGTGAAATTTTGCTCCTTTGCTTTCAAGTTGGTCATCATTTGTTCCCACACGATTTTCAAATTGGAATCCATCATGGCTTTATCGGAAGAACAAGTCAAACCCGCCTGGTCCAACAATGTTATGTCCGACAACTTGCCTTCAAACAAAGTCAGTGTCAACTGAACCACGAACAGTGGAAACTCGATGCACTTCCTTGCGGATGATGCGGATGATGAACGCAGTCCCCGCAGTTCAGCAAAATCAATGGCTTGACGGCCACCATCTCTCTTGAATGAAGCCAGTTTTGTGTCGTTGCGTATTTTGCAATACAGTTGCTCTTCGGGCCATGCATAATTGTTCAATACCATTTCTTTGCCATCAATTTTCATGGGGGCATTCTTTTGAAACAAATTTTCAAATATGGTTTTCACATTTTTCATCAAACGGGCAATCGATGGCTGTTTTGAAACAATGAGAATGCCTGAATTGACCGCAGATGATTCCGCTGACACACTGCTCACGCCCAGTGATTCTTGAATTTTGAGATCCACGATTTTTTTTAATAGCGGCGGCAACGGTTTGGTTTCAGGTATTTCACGTGAAGCAATGTCATCAAAATCAACGTATTGCCATTTATTTATGTCCAATAACTGCGCGCATATGAACGGATTGTGCAGCACGCTTGAATTCGGAATGAACGCGCCATCGCACACTCCCGTCGTAAATTTGGCATCCATTGACCACGACATGTTGACTGTCAGGTACGCAAGCGCCTTTTTAACCCCTTCAATGTCGTCGGTGTTTATCTGAATGTTGTCGGGTTTAATTTTTGAAAGCAGTGTCAGGATTTTTTTGGCCTGCGTATACACATGCACCGATGCGTTAAAATCATCTACGGTGGCTTTAAATTGTGATAACATATTGTGCAAAATTAACACATGTTCATCAAATGAACTCAAGTATGCATTACGTGGAATTGCATTCGCATTACCCATCATCCACCAACTCACATTCACATTCGTTGGATTTTGATTGGTTTCGCTTGCCTCAACCACTTCTCGATTGGCGTTATAATTAACATAAGTGTCTCTTATTTTTTCTTGAAAGGACACCATCCGTTTTGGTAAAGAGCGTTCATTCCATTGTTGCAAATTATTCTCAAATCCGGTCATTTTTGAAACAATTTTGCGGGCATCATACAATGTTTCAATTTCCCCTTGTGCACTGCGAAGACATTCACCCAGTTGTGATGACGGCGACGATGACGACAATGACCCGATTTCTTCATTGACAACGTCTTCAACGTTGTCCGGACACTCACCGCAATTTCCGATGAATGCGCGCGGAGTGCTGCAGTAATTAACAAAATACAACAAGTCTTTTTCTTGCAAGTTCAATCCACCCATCTGAAATTTGAGTGTGAAAAAATCTTCAACCGGCATAATCTGCAATTTTAGAGTTTCGTCAATCGTGGTTGCCTGACTCGTGGATGACCCCATCCGCAATAAAACGGATTCGCGCTGACTTGTGTATTCGTTATAACGCTGTTTCACATCCTGTTGTGTTTTTTCATCGTAATACACAATGACACTGACATTGTTCGATTCGTAAAACATGCTGTAATCTCTTACTGCGTAAAAAAACGAATCGCCAATGAATTTCTTATCCTCATCGCTGACCATTTTGAGATTTCTCTCGTCGCTGCCGTATCCAATTGCCATAATTTTTACGCAAATTCGTTTGGAAGATGATGATGATGCGGTTGCGGATGCGGTTGCGGATGTCGAACCCGCACTTCTTGCATTCAGTATGACCGTTTTAAAAACCAGTTGCATCATTTTATACAATTGTTCCATGTATGCGCCGCGGTTCAGTGATTTTTTCCCATTGGATTCTTCCCCCGTCATGAACTTGCTATAAGACGGACTGATTTTAGAGCTCAAGTCTGGAATCCAGGTGTGAAGCATGAACGAATTGGTTGGTCCACGCATGGGGGGAGTGATGAACATCAGCGGCGCAGGATATGCCGTGGGCAAATTCGGTTCCGTGTAATCCTGAATGGCTCCGGGTTCGACCGGACGCATCAATTGCATGAATCGGTATGTCAGTTGTTCATTTGTGGATGCTAGATTTTGAGTCGATGTTAATTCATAACGGTAGTATCCAGGGGTTGTCCAATTGTATATTGCGTCGACCTCATCTTTTGTAAATTTATCAATGGCAGTTGCTGCACCATCCGTGCAATCATTCCAATCCTTCAATGCTTTACCAATTCCACTAATTCTGTTAATTGCATTAGTCATTTTTTTTGCATTAGTACTCGCCTCTTTTATTGTGTCCAGGGTTTTCTCAGCTCTTGCTTGTTCCGGCGAGATATACATTTCTCTCCATGTTTTTTTTGTATATCGTGGGTCTGTATAATCTCTTCTTGAGTCGTTTTTGTCAGGAAGTGGGGTTGGATTATCAAACCGCATTTTGGGATAATTTGGGGGGGGATTGCGATTAACGTAATGCACGTTTTCGGTTAATGGGTCCACCCTCGGAATCCACTGACTTTGTTCTTTGGTAGAGGTGGCGGTGGTTGAATCCTGTGCCGGCAGCAGCTCTTCGCCCAGAATGTGCCGTATCAAACTCGGGTCCTGATGAAATATCCACTCATAATCAAAAAACAATGGACCATGTATGATGTAAAGCATTTCATCATTGAATCGATTAAATTCATCTTGCTCTGTCAACTGTGCTGATGCATCAACGCCATTCGCCAAGGATTTGTAAAATGTCTTCAAGTAATCTGCATGCTTGGGTGCATCTTTGTGCACTGGAGATTGGTCGCTGTATTTCATCAGAGACAACAGCGTGGTATTATTATACATGAATGCTGCGAAATTGCATTGTTCAAATATTACTCGTTCCATCGCATTTATGAGATTTTTTCTCATGAATTTTTCTTCAGATTTAGGAATTGAAGTTTGATACTTTGCCGCTGCCCAAATCGAATTCGCTATAGCACGTGCCGGTTCAAGCAATGGAGTCAAACAACCTGCATTAATCTTTCCTATGTCATCAGAAAATGTGTCTCCGTCGTTCAACTCTTTGTAAATATCATCTAGCGCCGTCTCTATGTCAGCCGTGCTTGCAGTCAAATCAACATTGAGCATGATATAACCATAAGTCGCAACTGCAACAGCACAAATGATGTTGCACGCATTCATCTCTCCGTCCAATTTAGAAACGGCAAATGCCAATGCACTTTCAAAATCAGCCGATTCATCAACCACCTCATCGCACATTTGTATTATTTTTTCACGTGGCACCATGAGAGAAGGTGTCAAAAAACAAGGGAATTTGTAATATAGACGTTTTAATAGTGTATCATAATTCAGACTGTCTTCCGCAGTGGATTTGAATGTGCATAAATACGTTTTATCACGTATTGCTTTCAGTTTATTTGAACGCAGTTCGGAACGATTTGCCAAATTCTTATTTGTCAGTATTCCAATCAAAAATGCAGACATAATTTCAATATTGCGGGATGGAGCTGCTTTTCTCCCAAGTGAATCCGTGTAATCAACCGGGGTTGCCTTGCTTGCCATCGACATGTTTGAATTCAACACCGGAAGGTAATTTGGAATGCGGCCAACTGACGATGTGTTGAACAAGACAAATACGTTAGTATATAAGTAAAAATATGGCAGCATGCGTGTTAGGGGCAGAGTTGTTTTTTTCAATCGTTCTGGTAATTCATCATAAATGAGTTCCCACAATTCGTTCAACTCAATCGGGACATTAGTTGCGGTTGCAGCAGAAAAATCAATAGCATATTTGGTTGCATTGGTTAAAGGACCGACCTCTTTTTTTGCAGAATCATACGATTTTTCAATGAATGCAATTTGACGCTCGTTAATCTTCTTGTTTGCAAAAATAACAAAGGATTCGAACATGCCCCAATTCAGGAAGATGTTTGCCGCCGGATTGTTGAACTCTGTTTTTCGTTTAAACAATTGCTTGAACTTTGAATCATAAAATGCATTCATGACGTCCTTATTGATGTCAAATGATGTTGGAACAAACACAACATAATCGCACGTCGACTCTCTCTGCGTCTGCCTTTGCGCAGAATCCAAACTGTCAAAGGATGATGCCAGGACCATTTTCTGAGATAATATGTCAATTGTCTGGGTGGATTGGGTAGATTGGGTTGATGCAGATGGTTTCGAATCCTTCGTCAGGCCCGTGTCTTTTTTCTTTCCGGTTCGAATGGAATTAAACGTTATTAGCAATGGGTCATACGTTGATTTTCTCAAATTGGCAGCAAAACGGGAAGACTGTGTAATATCACTGGCATCACTTCCAAACAAGTTCAAAAGGCTCATGCTTGCTTGTCCCTAGAATAGAATATTAAAGTATATTTATATTTTAATATTGAAATTCAAAATGCATTGAATCATCATGAATCAAATTTATCCCTTTGCAGACCGAAATGCGGTCAAATATCGGTTGTATTTCATGGCATCTCTCTGTTTTTTGGCACGTTCAAGCACGTCCATCGCATCACTGATTTCCTTGTCGGTGACCACGTTGCCCGGGCCATGACCCGACTTGGACATTCCTCCTATAGCTGATGCGGTTTGGGTGACTGTGGAACTTGAAGTGCCGCCAACCCCGCCTGTGCTCGTGGCAATCGAGTTGGACATTGCGCGATATTTGTCGGGCATGATGCAATACTTGCTGTTTGCATTCAGTCCATAGTCCGCTAAAACCACAAACACGGCCGTCAGGATAAGAGACAGCATCAAATCGCGCGTGCCCATCCATGACACGGAAAACACCAGCACTTCTTTGGTGAGCGCCGTCTTCAAAAAGTTTTCAGTGGACGGGTCCAACTTGAGTTCAATGTACCGCGCACCAATGTTCAGCGTCAACATGATGATGCCCGCAAAAAACAAGCTGTTGTTCAACCGGTGCACCGCATAATTAAACCAACCAAAGATGAAATCCAACATGGAATTGCAGTAATAAATATTATGGGTTTTATTAACATATCAATACAAAATAAAAAATGCTAAAACAATTGACGTTTCAAACGATTGACGCCTGATTTTAAATTATTCATGCCATTCGTGACCAAGCGGCGACCCGTGCGAATGTGAGGACGCAGCATTGGAGTGAAGCCTTCTGCTGTTGTCGATGATGTGGTTGTGGTTGGTGCGATTGTGGGTGCTGCTGTTGGTGCTGCTGTTGGCTTTGCCATAATCCATCCGCATTTAGGGTCGCATATGTTGTTGATTGTTTCATACTGAGTGCCCCCATTTGACAACGTCATTGGATTGCATTTGGTAAATGAATTCATGTCAATCGTATGGAATGCATCCAGTTGGTCCGTGCCGATGATTGGATTACCACTCGCATCCATTTTAGTAAAAAATGCAGGACTCAACATGTATTTCATTATATACTTCCCTGATTGCGTGGGGTCATCTGGCAATCCTTTCACGCAATACTTTTGCCTAAATTCATCCGGGTTTTTGAAAGAAATGGCCGGTGCTGGAGTTGTTGGAGTTGCTCCACTTGCAGACGCCAACGGATTCACCATGCCTTCTTTCATCGGTAACTGATTTAATACGGCAATGATTGCAATTACTGCGATGATTCCTGCGATCCGATGATACATTGTTAGTGCAATGATTGCGGCAACCATTACGATTTTACCCAACACATTATCTCTCAAAAAGAAAAGGGGAGAAGCCCAAACCATGCATGCAATCACAAATGCAAATGCAACGGCTCCCAACTCGGGGTCCACGTTCATGAATTTTTTGGCGAATTCTTTCAAATGAAACATATTTCAATGGAATCGGAGTTTGTGTGATTGTTTAGGAACAAACGAGAGAATGGCAATATAATATAATCCGATATTAATATTTTTACCAAAACACCAATGCAATGCAACGCAACGCAACGCAACGCAATAAGATAAACAAAAACAAAATATTATCTACCTTTTTATTAGGAGATGTCTGGATATTTGCAATATTCAAATTACGGTGATGATGATGAACCGCAAGTGAAACGAAAGGTTGCATCAACACCAACGCCAGTAATGCAATCGGATAAGAACCAACCGAAACGAATATTAAGAACAAATCAACGAACCCTCCGGTCCAAGCCGCCGGGCCAAGGCCAAGGCCAAACGCAGGGCCTAACGCAACAACAACCAAAACAGCAACACACATATGTTCAAGAACTCATTCAAAAAATCCACAGCTATGAAAATAATGAGGATGTCAGCGATTCTGAAGGTGATGACAATAACAATTATGTCCCCATGGCATCCGGACCAAATCCACATTCTTCTAATCCCACCACGACCATTCAGCAACAGTTTCAAACCGAGCCGACACCAAATCGACACCGATTTCCAGGAGCAAATCAGGACGATTTAAGTGCCAAATGGAATCCGGCGCCAGCCAAGGAACCGTTTTCGCTTCAAGAAGCCAAGGCTTTGGCAAGTCAATACTTGCCGTCCGTGTTCCAAGCGTCCAGTGCCGGAGATGACAGCGAAAACAAGGACGCGATGATGCATAAGTTGGACCGCATCATCTCTCTGTTGGAAGACCAGCATGATGAAAAAACGGGCCATGTCACCGAAGAGTTGGTGCTTTATTGTTTTTTAGGCGTGTTCATCATTTTCATCGTGGATTCATTCGCACGAGCAGGGAAATATGTGCGTTGATCAGTTGCAACGATTCATATTATATTTTATATTTTATCAATTTAAAGTATAATAACACGACACACAAAATGATTGAATCTCGCAATCGTGCAAATAAAAAGGGCAGGCAAACGCACCGTCGGATGCGTTTAACTGGCGGCGCCACTCATGTTGCAAAATCCAAGCACGCCGTTGTGAGCTACACGGTGAACAGCACGGCGGATTCCATACGGATTCATGCCAAGTTCGGTGATTTGACCGGCGTGTCGGCGATACACATTCACACAAACAACAATGGAAAACCGGGTCCCATCATTGCATGGCTGGCCACAACTCGCGAGTGGAAATCCGGTGTGTTTCAGAACACCCCCGGCAACAATGCGCCGTGTTGCGGACCCAACAATCCCATGTGCTGTTTAGCCGGACCTGCTGGTCCCACGCCACTGGTTCACAGCGTCGCCAACACCGAAGTGGATTACGTGGTGAGAAACGATTTTTGCAAGTCCAAGAGCGCATGCCCGTGGATTAACAACGGAACCATTTTGGTCATACACGGATTGAATTTTCAAAGAATCGAGAATGGCTGCATGACCGATGCCCCCGCAGGCATTGACCCATTGCAAGCAATCCCATTTTCGGGACAGGCGGCTGGCGGCAAAAGCAATCGAATCAAACACGGCGTGCGCACACAACGTCGTGGTCGTGGTCGTGCTCGTCGAGGCGGCAACATGTTTCATGGCACCTATGCAACCCCTCCCGTTGTTTGTTTGGCCGGCGGCAACAAAATTCCGTGCACTGCGTTTAGCAGCGCATAGAAGAAATGAATGAATGAAATGAATGCGTTAGTTCGCCGGTTTGTAAAACAGGTAGAAGAATTGGTGCTCCTTTTGTGCTTTGACAAGGTCAATTTGTCCAAGCATGTTGAATCCGACGCCGGTGGCCAGTTCAATGAACGTTTGGGGAGACGGCATTCGGAAGTTGCGCACGTTTTTGCGCACCTTGCCCGTCTGGTCGTCCGTGAACACCTCCATGTACTGCACCACGTCATTCGGAAAAATTTGCACGTCCGATTTGTATTCAAAATCATTGAACTTCGCGACACTCTGCGCCCCCTTTTTTGTGGGCGTGGGCGTGGTCGTGGTTGCATCGCCGCCCAGCATGCTTGCCGCATTGAACCTGCGCGGGTCCACCAAATGCAGCACAAAGTAGCCACCCGGTTTCAGCCACGCATAAATGTTGGAGAACAGCTGCTCCGTGTTGGGAATGTAGTACACCTCGAAATTCATCATGGACACCAGTGTGAAGCTGTCGGGCTTGAATGACGACACCACCGTGGGGTCGCCCTTGACGATGTTCAAATTGAGACTGGAATACGTTTTTTTCGCCTGCGCAATCATGTCTGCAGACGACTCAATTCCGGTTATGTCGGTTACGCCGTGCTGAATGAAGGCGTTCATGTAGGCGCCTGTTCCTGCTCCCACGTCTAGAGCAACCGTCTGGTTCGAAATGTCCGGATATTTATTGATGATGGCACCCACTTCATAAGCGTTGTTGACCTTTTGGTTGAACAATTCGTCATAAACGGCTGCGTAAAAGGCGTCCTTCGCGTCGGCATCCTTTTTAACAATGACGCCGCTTTTGCTGCTGCTTGAACTGTTTTGCACGAACGACTCCATGAATGACCCCGAATACGGCAGCGGGGTTTTGAACCGTTGAATTTTATTGTATGCCGAAATGAGCAGCAACATCGTAATGACGATCAGCAGCACGCGAAACCACACGTTTTGTTCAATCGATTTGCAGAAGACATTGAATGCATCCATTGGAGAGATAATTGTGTTATTTTATTGATGATAATGTATTGATATTAATATATGTTATATTGTTATTTATTTTTTTGGCATTCCGGATTAAATGAACGACAATGAAATCAACGACATTCGCGGGGAAACTGAATTCAAAGGAACCACCTTCTCAAAATACAAAAAAGCCGACGTCCGTAAAGAATTGCTCAACTGCCTAAAAAATGGGAAAATAGAACCCGCTTGCTACTGGACCGCCGAACTGGTGTGCGCGGGACATTTTCCCGAGCTCTGGGACGTCATCTTGACCTTCAGCAGCAAACACATTCATTTAGCAAACCCAAGACTGTGCACGTATTTGGAAATGCGGTATGAAGCATTCAAAGGCATCGTTGCCAACGGCTACGTCGGAAACGAACTGCGCATGCGCAACAACCCTCGCATTCGTTCCCTGTTTGCCGAAGTCATGTGCGTGCTTTGCAACTCCAAAAAAAAATACAGCCTGGAGGGCATCAAAGTCAAGAAAACCGATTTTGACAGCACCGCCATGACGGACAAGCTGAAAGCGCCCAATGTGTCATACGCATCCGACGCATTCTTGTCGGGCGACCCGAAAGAACTCTTCATTGCAATCAACGAATTCGCATTCCATGTCTCTAAAGAATCCAAAAACAGTTTGCAGGCATCCTATTGGCTGGAATGGATCATGGAATTTGAACACGTCTGCAAAATGAAAAAACAGAAATGCGTCGGTGAACGTCGCAGCACCATGCCCGTGGAATCCAAATTTCAAATGGACCCCATTTGGATTGTCTGGGAACTCATCCTGGGACAAGCACAAAAAATGCCGGACCCATTGACCTCTAAAATCATACAAAGTTTGCTCAAACTGTATTGTTTGCGATACACCGATGGTGTCAAAAAGAAACGGCGGTATTTGATTTACTTTGCGATTTGTTTGCTGACCGAGCCGGTCATCATGACGCAAGAAATCGTGTCGAACAAAGAAACCATTGAAGCGGTTGTGAAAAAAATAGACACGGTTTATAAACAAGTGAAAAAAAATGAAATTGCACCCAAGATGGATTATTTGTCGGGTTCAATGGGAGGTGCCAAATCCGATTTAGATAAAACGATTGAAAAGATGGACAAACTGAACTCAATGAACACCATCATTCGCATGGCATAGTGTGCATGACCAGCGACGGTTGCGGTTGCGGCTGCGGCTGCGGCTGCGCGTGAACCCATTTCATCATTTGCATCTGGAATATTTTCCCATACATGTGCATTATAATTATTGTGTGAACTTATGGTTTTGATTGTATGTCATAAAGTGATATATTTTTATCTTCATTAAAATATATTAGCATTTGACTTTGACTTTGATATCCAATTACAGTTCCTGCAATGTCGTATCCTGCTCCTGCACTTGCGCCTGCATCTGCTCCATCTGCTCCATCTGCTCCATCTGCTCTATCTGATGCATTTTCATTCAACAACAACAGCGCAAATTTTGGCAACGATGCACCAGAGTCGTCTTCTCCCATGTCATTGTTGGTGCGCGCCGTATTAATCGTTCTTTTGCTTTCGCTCATTGGATTCAATGTCATGACTTATTTAGATGACATAACCCGATGGTTCGGCGAAACATTTGGAGCGCCGTTTCAGGCGGTGGCTCGATTTTTGGGCTACGCCGCCATTGACACGGCCCAGACAACCGTGGATGTCTCTGCCCAGGGAACCAAATCGGCAGTCGACATTGCCGCCGGGGCCGCAACCAGCGGCATTGACGTGCTGCAACAGACCATTGAACAAAAGGGTCGCCAAGAAGACCAAGACCAAGACTCACAAAGCCAACCAGGCCAATCCAGCACAAAAAATTCTCAAATGAGCTCCAGCGCAGCATTGCAGCGTGCGCTGTCTCATGCAAAAAAACAACCACCGCAACCAGATGACGCCACCAGTCGCACCCAACGCACTGGCAAATCCGGGTATTGCTACATTGGCGAAGATCGCGGGTTTAGGAGCTGCATCAAAGTGGGCGAAGAAGACACGTGCATGTCCGGCGACATTTTCCCGACCCATGCCATCTGCATTAATCCTCGACTAAGACAATAAATATGGAATATTAAATTATTATTACATATTATTACGCATTATTACATACATCAACCCACATCATATCACAAACTCAAAAGATGTTTGATTCGTGTTATTCATTGAATGTGTTGCTGTTGATTGGGTTCACGTGGTGCATCCTGTGGTGGATGTACAATTATTACATACGAACTCCATCATTTCATCCACTGGGAACCGTGTTGCTGCACGTTCCGTCATGGATTCAGAAACTGACCCCGCACGTTTCCACCAATCCCAAAAAGAACGACCCCAAATTGCTCAACATTGATGGGTGGAGCGTGGGACACGTTCTAATTTACGCCAGCATTGGCATGTTTTTTCCTGGCAAATACATGGAAATACTGGTCATTTCATTGTTGTGCGAAGTGTATGAATATGCAGTGGGCTGGCGCGCGCGCTGGTTGTTGGATCCGCTTGCCAACATGCTGGGATATGTGTTGGGTGAGCTCATTGAATCCCGCTTCAAATTTAATTTGTACAACAGATTGAAGCGCGTGCCCGTGTTTCAAAACATGGGATGCTCTTTCACATTGTTCGGGAGTCTATTGGCCATACTTTTTATAAATCAGCCTAAATTCATGCAACATGATTTTTATTAAACGCGGTTGTGTTTTTGCGTTTTATGTGAACACATTTGTTGCATGAATTGCGTATTACGCTAATTGCACTATTCGCAAATCTCGGTGTAAGTCAAGTTCAACAGCGGGCACAGCTCTTTGGGGTCAAACTGAACTTTGATTTCCTCGTTGCGCGAGGTGCAGAGCTCTTGCTCGATGAAGTTGATGATGGGACACACCTTGTGGATGTCTTTGACATCGTTGTCCACCCGTTCGTGTTCATGCTCTTGCACATGTTTGACCTCATGCTTATGCTCATGGTGCTGACTATGATTGTTGTATTCGTGTTCCAGAATCCGAACGGACATGACATCATAGCTTACGGGCTTGGTGACAAACTGTTCCTTGTTCTTTTCACCCGAACAAAACGAGGTGTTGTAATTATGCAACAATACGCACAAATCGGATGCGTTTGCATCATGAGGTTCAAGCGGATGCTCATGCGCATTAATGCAAAGGTCGTGCTCGACAATTTGTATGAGCGGGCACAGATCGCTCGGATTCAGATGGGATTTAGGAATCACGAGCGCTGCACTTGAAGTTGCGGGAAGCAACAACAACAGCGAAAGAAAAGGCATGAGACGAGAGATGTTCATTGATTCGATCATTTTGGTTTGATTGTTTGGATTGGTTGTATTGGTTGTATTGTGTTTATATACATTCTAAATACTATATTTTCGTGATAGTTATGTCCGCATCTCATTGAAGGAATGTATTCATTGGGTTCATGGTTCATGGTTCAAAAATAAGAACGAAACCTTATAACTATTATGCCAGAACCGCCTTTTCCACCATCAGTTGCACCGCCACCACCCCCACCTCCAGTTCCACTGGATCCAGAAACACCATTCCCAGTGTAGCCACCATTGCCACCGCCGCCTTTACCACCTTGCGCTACCGCTAAACTGGTTGCACTTCCCCCTCCTCCTCCCCCGGCATAATAAGTAGATATTCCAGTTATTTGGATTGACAACCCATCGCCACCGTTCCCCCCAAACATTATTTGTGAATTCTCTCCGGGCGCACCAGCACCACCTCCTCCTCCTCCAGAACTAGTCAAAATTATTCCAGAATTACCTGCACCACCTGCATAGCCTTGTCCGGAAATTCCATTGCCAGGTGTTGTCGCTGTTGGTGAATTTGAACTTCCCCCTCCACCACCGCTTCCACCACTTGCGCCATCACTCCCAATGTTGCCTCCTCCGCCTCCACCATATGCAATCAATGGTGAGGAGCCATTTGTAATGCCAAATGTGCTATTTGCACCATTTGCACTGGTGGTTCCTCCAAGTCCGACCATCAAATTATACGAGGCATTTAATGTCAATGTCAATGCGGGTCCGGGCACATACAATAAGCCACCCGCACCTCCTCCTCCTCCTCCAATGAATGTATAATGTGTAGGGGAGACATCTTGTCCATGTCCACCGCCGCCGCCGCCGCCCACAATCAAATATGCCACATCAAATGTGGCATTTGGAATGACGGTTGCATTTGGATTTGGAACAACGTTTCCATTGGTGTCGACACTGAATTCATAAACGGTGTATCCAGAAATGCCGTTATTATATTGTGGCTCATTGAAACTACCGGTGGCTCCATTGGAATCTAAATAACTGACCTTGCATGCGATGCACTCGCTATAAACAACTGTGAGAACGTTCGGTGCAGGTAGCGGCGGCATATTCGCAGGTCTTGCTGCAACCCCACTCCCTACCTCAATGGTCACATCGTATGGATCATATGGGGTCCAATGAATACCATTTCTTGAATAAGCAACTACTGATATTCCTCCTCCAACTGCAACCCATTTACCATTCGCATCATCCCATGTGACTGAATTGCAAGTGTCTAACTCGTTATTTCTAAATATGGTATTGCCGTTGGCAGATGGTTGCCAAGTTTCTCCATCATCATGTGAATAAATTAAATTTGCATTGCTCTGACTCCCAACTCCAACCCACATGGTTCCATTGCACGCGAATGAGTATGGTGAGTATGGGTATGAAGTGCCCTGTGCAACAACAAAATCGGATTTACTCCAGGATGTTCCATCATTGACGGAACGATAAAATGATACATTGTTGTTTGCATCTAAACTACTTGCAATCCAGGTTGTTCCATGACATGACAATGATTGAAATTGATCGCTTGCACTTGCCAATTGATTCCAGTTAATTCCATCAGTAGAAATAAGTGTGGCCGTGTTGTTATTGCTGCTATTTGACATGACTGACATCCACACCCTACTAACTGTATTACATGCCACCGAAACACAATTTGGAAAAATATTATAATTGAGAGTGCACGTGTTCCAATTTTGTCCATTGTCATCTGAATAATAGAGAACGCAACTGTTGGAATTATTGATATTGGAACCTGCAACCCACCTCGCACCATTGCATGCCAATGCACTGCAACCTCCATACAAACTTGAAGGAGGAACATGAGAAGCAGTCCATGTCATTCCATCATCAGAATAATATATGAGCACAATTGTGATCGTCTCGCCCGAGCTGTCGCTGGTGTCCAGGCCTAAACCTGCAATCCACACATTCGCAAACACATTGTATGCGACCGTGTTAAATGAAATACTATCACCAAAATCTTCAAAAGCACTAGACTGGTTCCATGTAGTTCCATCCAATGAATAAAATATGGAGGAAGTTGAGGTTATAACTGAGCGCGCACCCGGGGGTGTGGGTGTGGGTGGCGTGGGTGTGGGTGTGGGTGGAGTGGGTTGAAACCCATTTAATAAACCATAACCATAACCGACTCCTTTTCCTCCCGATGCAGGCGTCACCTGCAACTTGTAGTTGTACAATGGCACGCTCTCATCAATGCATAGCTGAATCACGGGACCTGGAACATCGCTGTCGCTTGTCAATGAACAAGTAACTAGCGGCTGGTTGCATTGCAGCGCCACAGTGGTTCCCGCAATTTTAATTTCAGGCAAATTGTCCACATTGGGATTCGTGACGGTTTGCGTTTGTGTGGCCCACGATTTTTTGCGTGTGAACGCATTGCGCGAAATCATAGAGTATTGTTGCGCTGAAGACAGCTGTGCGCTGTTGCTCTTGTATTTCAGAATTTCTGCCTTGCGCCGTTGGTCCAATGCATGTGTGCTGTAAACTAAACCATTGTCGGCAGTGCAATCAGCATAACCATAATTGCTGACGCAATTGGGACAGTTGTTTCCACCGGCACGAGACCACGGCGGCGGACCGGCCACGAATCCCTTTATACCACAGTTGTTGTACTGCATTGTCTGACTTGACAAATTTATGGGCGCATCCAGAATTGAATTTGTCGAACGCGATACATAACTGTAGTTTCCTGTATTAACTGCATTTACAGCTGCAACTCTAAAATTATACAATGTTCCATCTGATAATCCAATAACAATGCAATGAATTGGCCCTGTCATGGGCAAGATTGGGGGTGGCACAGTATTCCACGAAGAGGCTTCATTGACCCGATAATCAACAACATATGACGTGATTGGTATACCTGTGCCGTCATCATCAGGAGGCATCCATGACAATGACACGCTTTTCACGCCGGATTGAGCAGTTAATCCGATGGGCGCATTTGGTATAACATATGTTGAAGTCGTTGCAATTGCACTGTATGATCCCGGGGCAACCACATTCACAGCGGCAACCTGAAACTCATACAATTTTCCATCCAATAAATTGTTGACAACGCAATATGGGGTTGAATCTGTTGTAAGTGGTGCACTACTCCAGGACCCAGATACTCCCCTAATTCGATATTGTGCAATATATGATGTGATTCGAGTGCCCCCATCATAATATGGAGGGTCCCATTTTAGAGACACGCTTTTTATACCAGATGTTGCGACTAAGTTGGTGGGTGCATCCGACAGAGCAAACGTGGAAGCCGTTGCAACTGCACTGTATGGTCCTTGTCCCACACCATTTTTGGCTGCAACTTGAAAATCGTGTGTTGTTCCATTCAATAAATTATTGACAACCAAATGTTGAGTGGTTTCGTAAACCGTTATGGGCGTATTCCAGTTGGTCGCTCCTTGGGCTCGATATTGCACAAGATATGATGTTATTGCATTTCCCCCATTGAACGGAATGTCCCATGTTAGAGACACGCTTTGCAATCCTGGTTCGGCAACAAGATGATTTGGTGCATCCGGCGCATTTCCATTTTCTAAAGTAGTTACGCTAATATAACTGCTCCATAATATCTCTAGAGGTGAAATTGACATAACTGTTCCCACGCGAACAGTGTATGATGTGTTGTATTCCAACCCCCCAATGGTGGAATTCGTGTCAAGGCCCACATTAGTTGGGGTGGTTGAATTCAATTGTACGTAGTATCCAAATCCTTCGTTTGAATTCCATGATACATAAATGGATTTACCTGCGGGCACCACTGAAACGTTTGACATTGATTTACTTACGCAGATGCAATTATCATATTATGATATAAAAATTGTCAATCATTGCACATAACCAACGCATGACACTTTCGCACATTATGCATGCGCCTGCCGCACATTCGTTTTTCTAAAATGGTTCAAGGCGCACCCGGGTCACGCCGTGGCAGCCTCCCAAAAGGTCCCGTTTCTCTAACAATAAAACTCTGGACGACTTGGATAGCATCTGGGCTAAAGCCAGCCCCGTTGGCCCTCCACCCACAATGATGTGGTCGTAATCGTAATCGGACTGCATGGGTCTGAGAGAAATTTAAATAAATTATTATAAATTATTATAAATTGTTATAATTATCTATAATTGATGCACATTTAAATGCAACAACCTGAACATTTTCTCTCTTCTAGTTGCCGTTCCATTGTGAAAAGAACCAGCGCATGGACAAATAATCCATGGTGCTCGGCGCACCCCCGGACGAACCCAGCACCGTCAAATTAGGGCCATCACTGACGATGTTTTGAATCGCGCGCGTGCCAAGTGCGGTGTTGTAATATCGCAGAGATGACAGGTTGCCGTTGAAGCCGCCGTTGATTGCCACGTTCACGTTGCCGTAATTCTGGAAGGGGACCGAATTCAGCGGCAGGCGTTGCGCCAAATCGCCGTTGATAAACACGTCCAGCACCGTGTTCTCCACACGAATGATGACATTGACCCACTTGTTTACGGGAATGTTGCCCACATCAATGTGGGTGGTCGCATCTTTGAACGTGCTCATGACAATTCTCAACGACATCGAGTTTGTGGAAGTGTCGTCGTAATTCAAATACAATCCAGGACCGTTGTTCGGCGCCATTATTCCTGAACCATCCGCGTTGGGGGTTGCGCTTCCTTTGTTGAACACGTGGCGAAGCGTGGATGAAGCCGGCAAATTATTTTGCTTGATGAACAACCAAACCGACCACGTTATCCCAATGCCGGTGTCATCATTCACAGAGCGAATGAGGGGGACGGCATTGGACTCGCTCGGATTTTGCGGTATAATCAAATTTCCAACATTGCCATCAATAAGACCATTAACCAAATAAGGACTGGAGTTGGGAGAAAACCACCATGCAATGAGCCCAATGCACAATCGCAGGACGTAGACAAAGACAATGACTACCAAAATCAAAAAGGCGGCCTTTGCAACGTAGCTGTTTGAATCCAAAAAGGACTTGGAACCGTCGACAACGTTCGACGCCTTGAAATCACTCAAGGACGGGGCTGGAACGGCGTCTGGAATGATGGCACCACCCAAGTTTCCAAATCCAGCATCGGCGTTTCCATTTGCTGCATCAAAATCGTTCATTTATGCTAAATGTACTAAACGTAAATGTTATTATTGTTATTATATGTCTTATTAACTTATAATAATAATTTAATTTTGTTCATTGCAACCACCCTCCATGCAGAAACCATGTGCAATGGCATGCATGCCGAACTAAATTGAAACTTGAGAGACAACTTGATTGTTATTTGTGATGCTGAAATTCAGTTTGTAGGAGTGAAGGAAGTTGAACATGCCGGCTCCGCTGTATCCGGCACTATAAATGTTCCAGGCGTCTTCTGGCGAAAAATAGTCGGCATTGTAAACCACATTGGAAATGAACCCTTGCAGGTCGCCGTCTGTTGGGCTTATTATGTTGTTGGTTAGAGTGTACCCACCCCCAATGTACAATTGGTCGCTTGAATTCAAGGAGGCTGGCATCTTTGTCATGACGCAGGTTCGCACAAGCTTTCCGTCTAAATACAGGTCCACCGTGTTGCCGTAAATGCTCATCGTTATGTTGATCCATTTTTGAAGCTGCACATTGCGAATCATGCACGGATCATTGATGGGAGCGCCGGTCGAATCGCTCATGATCAGCTTCAAATTGTTTTGGACGTTGTCTAAATGCAGTTGAAACAGCGGCACGTTCGAACTGGTGGTTCGCGCCAGGATGTTTTTATTGACATCGGCTTTCCCGTCAGTGCCCCAAGCATCTATGTAAAGCCACACCGAATATCCATAATTGTTGTTTCCGGTGCCGTTGCTTTCCGTTTTGCTGGCATCCACAATGACTGTCTTGGACGAGTCCGACAAATCTGAGACGGTCGTGGTGGGGTTTGTCATCAATTTATACACCGTGTAAATGAGGATAATGATGAGAACAAATACGAAAATTGTTAAAACATTCATGTTTGATATTGTGTCTATATTGCTATATTATTATAAACATAATATTTTTTATTGGCAGTTTGCATTATTGGGTTGCAATCCACGTGGTCAAAACGTGTCAACAAACACATTCGCAATCGTTTTCAAAATGTAAGCAACCGTTCCATCGGTGCTAAACATTGCACCCAAAAGTGCTCCAATTAACCCAAACACAATTGCACCCATGAAAAATCCCTTTGTGGATTGCACTACTCCACTGATGGATTGCGCCGTGTTTTCATCGTTGAACAACCAGCCAAAAATCGCGCCAAGCACTGCACCAATGATTCCGAACGTTGTCGCTCCACTCGTGCTTATTGCCGGCATTGGCGTGGGCGCTGGAGCATTCTTGTCAACCGCTGCACTTGCCAAATCGTTTGCAGAAGTGCCCTGATTTTCTGGGTCCATGTCGACGCCCACCACTGGCGGATTCAACGCTTTATTGGTTTTGTACAACCACATGATTTCGGGCTTGGTGAATGGTTCCGTGTTCAGCACAACGTTGCACATTTCGCCGTGCACGCCATCGGTTTGTCCCACGACGACATTGAACACCGCGTCTTTGGTTCCATCCTCATTTGGCACAATGTTTCCTGTGTAAATCAGTTTGTTGTTGATGAATATGTCAACTTCTCCCTTGTCCGAATTAATAATGACGTTGTTCCATGTCTGCAATGTAATGTCCGAGACGGTCAGCGCTTCTTTGTTCAATTCAATCGGTTTTCCATACAATGTGAATTTCAGCGTGTTGTTCGTTGGATTATATTGAATCGACGGTCCAAACTCCCCGAACTGCATGAGGTTGAGCTTGATGTCTGTATCGAAATAATTTGGGTTCGTGGTGGGTGGTTGCGGATGGATGTAAAACCAGGCAGACACGCCATAGCTGTAATTTTTCAAATTTACTTTGGTTTGCGAATTGGGCATGGGAACAACAATGTCGCCTTGCGTGTTGACAAATTGGATGTCGTGGGTTGTTATGGGAACCGACGTCGTCATGGAAATGGGGGCAGACAAAATTTGCACACCGGTGTGATTGATTGCCTTTGCCACAAGGGACGGCAGGTACCGTCCTATCAAAATGAAAGCAGCTTCTGCCGCCAAAAGCAGCAAATTGGTGCTGGTTGTCAGCCCGTACTGCTCCTTCGTCATCTCCGCAAAATCCAGCATCAAACATGGCAAGTAAAACAAGAAGTTGGCAAACAGCTTCAGCACGTTGATCACCCAATTGGATTCCGGGTCGTTGCTCACTTGAAACATGGAGCTGCCCATCTTCCTGGAACTGGAAAACAGGGTGCGCATCAATCCAATGACAAATGCAATTCCGGTTATGTAAATCAGCGCAGTTATTCCGAATTGCACGATGCCCACAATCGTCACCAGTTTGCTGTGAGAATTCAAGAAATACATGACGATTCCAATCAAACAAATCATGGCCGCAATTCCCAGGCCGGTTTTGCCAATGAATTGACCGTACGACATGCTGCCTTCCACCATGTCCGTGGTGGATGAGTTCATGTAATACACGCCAAACACGGCAAGCGACACAATTAGCATAATGACAGTGGTTGCAACCGTCCCTTTCTGGCCTTGCACAAAATCGTTCAGGTCAAACGATGACCTGTAAAGGAACAGGCCCAGCGCGGCAAACACCATGAACCCCACAATAGAAGCAATCGGATACTGAGCAATCAGCGTTATCAACCAATAAAACGGAAACAGCACCAACTTGAAGAGGGTTGTCATTTTCTCCATTATTCCGGCAGAAGGCGGGGTCGACGAAACCACTTGTGGGAAGAATTGCTTGATGAACACGTCGATGACCCAATTGATGAGGTTCACCACCGAACACAACACCAGCGTCCAAACAAGCAAATTCACAAAAGGTATGTCGGTCGAAATCGGAAACGGAGTCTTGAAGCAGGATGAAAAGGAAGAGTCGACGCACGGAATCATCGGCTTCTTTTGAATGTAGACACCGAAAATCATGTATGCAATGTAGGCCAAAAGTCCCACCATGGAAACCTTCTTTGCCAGTTCGACCAGATCAGTGTTTGCAACATACTTGGCATACTCAATCAACGGAAACGCCTTGAAAAAATTCATAGGAAGGTTGCTCTGACCGCCAAGTTGAACTGTGTTCCGGAATTTCCACCAATACGCGACCAGCGTCAGCGCGAGAATCGACAATGAACTTCCGTAAACAATTTGTTTTCCAAGCGGGGATGGAATTGATTTATCATTCACGGTTTGCGTTTTCGCATTTTTCACGGCAGCATCATATTCATCATTCGCTCTGCCGATTACATCGTATATCATACTAATCGGAAACAGCACGCTCAATGCAGCATAATCAAAATTGAGAATCGCGGAAATGACAGACCGGTATATATTAAATCGGTCGGGGGCGGACATGTAGTTATGACCAATGATGCCCGCTGCAATAATTAATATGCTTATGAAAAACAACATGGTGATTGAAAATGCCAAACCAAACATGCTTGCGCCAAGACCCCATAACACAAATATGATGACGAGTGTCAGCAACGCATTGAAAACTGTGATGAATTTGCTTTGTGGCGAACCCAAAATGTCGGAACTGTCAACCTCCGAAAATGACAAAATGGATGCATACTTGTACCACAGCGTAACCAGCACATAATATATGAAATATTGAATGAAGTTGCCGAGAATGGCAAAATTCGCATAAGTCATCGAATTGTAAATGATTGCCCCGATTACAAACAACCACAAATAAAATCGCGGGTTTGTCCACGATGACGGTTCTAGCGGAGGTGGATTCGCGGGTTGGGATTGCATTGCCTTGTCTTATTTTTAAAACACGATAAAACACGAATATAACTCTACTATTATTATACATTGCATATATTTAAAATACATGAAATGACGAGACCAGCGCTGGCTAAAACGTTTCCATGGCGGTTTTTTTGCCGTGGCAGTCGCGACACAGCGCGACCAGGTTGTCCACATTGTTGGAGCCGCCGTGTTCCAGGCGCACGATGTGGTCCACTTCATACCATGCCGGCAACTGGCGGTCGCAATGGCCGCACTTCCACGATTGCTGTGCCGCCACGAACTTCTTTTTGGTTTCGCTCACGCTGCGTTTGGTCGCATTGTTGCGCCCGGATGACCTGAGGCGAGCCTCCATTTGCGCCTCTCTTCGTCCGCCGCCGCCGCCACCGCCGCCACCGCCTAAATTGCTGCTACCACCGCCCCCGTCTCCATCTTGAAACATGGATTTATTGTTCGCAAAATCGAGAAAAGGCGACAGCATGTCCGCCGATGACCGGCTGATTGGCATGTATCGAATGATGTCGTTTGCATGCGAAAGCATGGACTGCGACTGTCCCGGGTTTTTCTTCAGGAAGATGTAGAGAGATAATCCGACAAATGCAAAGGTCGACATCTTGATCTCTTTCTGCCACGAATGAAACACCTTCAAATATTTGCCATCATAGTACGTGTTGAACACAAGAAATGCGGTTATCCCAAATATGAACAATTCCAGTTTCATGATTCGCGTATTATTATATTGTCGTTATTATTTTTTGAAGACCCCCGGATGCGGATATGGCGTCGGAACCCGTTTGATGGACTTGTTGTGGCTGTTGTTGTGCTTCAAACCAACATTGAATCGAATTGTTTTTTTTGTTGAGCGAATGTTGCCAATTGCATTGTTGATGTGGTGCAGCTGTTGCACAATGTGCGGCACGTTCATGAGTTTGTCCCCGTTTGCAAAAACCACGGTTCGGAACAGGCTGCGATATCGGCGCAGCATGTCTTCATATGCTTTATCGGACATGACAAACTTTTTGCGCGGCAACATAAATAAACTATAGAACACCGACATGAGCCCCCACACATCCGTGTTATAACGATACACGGTGCTAAAATAATCGTTCAAGCGAAATGTGCGTTTGGTAAAATGATACAATATTTCAGCATTGTAAGTGACGACCATATCCACGAGCAGCTCGCCCGCGTCTTTCTCGCTCAATCCAAATATGGACATGATTGTGTATCGGTAGTAGTTGTAAATGTTGATGTCAAAAGCCTCAATGTATCGTTTGTACACCTCGAGCGTGAAATGTTTGATTTGGTCCATCGTTGGATCGGGTGTCTTGGATAAAACCGTCGATTCATACAATTTGCACGTGCTGGGAGAAATCATCATGGTTGAAAACGGGCGGTTGAATGTGACGGGGTTGTTCATGAAATGGCGCGGGGGGATGACTTGTTGTTCGGTGCTAATGCCGGCCAACCCCCAATCAATGATGCGTGCATTTCCTGCGGCATCCATCATGACGTTTTCGGATTTGAGATCGTTGTGAATGACGCCCAACCGATTCATGGGCTCTACCGCATGAATCAGCAGGGTTGAAATGTGGTCGTTCAGTTGACGAATGCGGGATGCATCGAACACCGTTTGGTCCATCCATTTTTTCAAATCAATGCCCAAATCCGGCATGTTGAGCATGCGCAACCTGCTCAAATTGTCGTTGACATTCGCCGCCGTTATATTCAACCGTTTCATGTTGATGCAAACCCTGTCAAACTTCGCCAAATCATGATTGTCCAATGCATCCGGTTGACACAATGAAGCCTGCATACTGAAGTATTTGTCGTGATTTTTAATTCGCATCAAACGCTCTTTTATTCGGTCATATTCTCTCAGTTCGGCCTCCATGCTTTTCATGTCGCCCAACTTACTGATGTTGCCATCATGATAATTGCGAACCTTGCCCTTGCATTTGAGAGATGGTCTAAAAACACAGCCTTGGGCGCCTGCAAATATGGGTATGCCGCCCTTGATGCGACGTCGACGCGTTATGCGTTTTATTGTCATTGTGCAGGTGTATCACTACACATTCCAATTATTTTATTTTTTACACATTCATTCATGTTTACACATTCATTCATGCATAATACAAATAATACATGGTTGTTGCGGTGCCAAGGGCAACCAGCCCATAAATCAATTTGCGCCGATACTTTATTTCTTCGCGGAGACGCACTTCTTTGGGCTTGTAATTGGAATAATATGCATTGATTGCGTCTTGCAATGAAACCTCGTCGCGATTCAAACGCAGATTGATTTGATTGTGTAAAAAATGCACCCATTTTATGAAGGATTCTCGTTTATCTAAATAAGGTGAAACCGGATACTTGTCCAACAGTTCGCTTAAGGTGCTTCCCATTTGGTGATTGGGCAAAAACAGCGGCAGGTTTTGAATGAACTCGTAGTATTTTTTTATCGTGACATCATTGGGTCTCTCGGGATACGTGACTGCCATGCTGAACAACACGAACCAATAATGCGGGCCCCACACAGACGCATCCAGCGCAGTTGTTGCATTGCCGTCCTTGTAAATCGGGGATGAATGCATGGCGTGTTTCTTATTTTTTACAATCAAACAATATAAAAAGAAGCATGATTTAACACATAAGAGAGGTATTCCCCCAATTACAATAACATAAAAATGTATTCGTTTAATGCGCTGCAAACTAGAGATGACGAAGGGGACGAAGGGGACGAAGAGCATGAAGAAGAAGACGAACACCGAACCGATGGAATCGAAAGCTCCGTGCAGCATGCAAGACTGCATTTGCACAACAATTATCACTGCACGTATTCTAAAAAGAACACATTTTGCAACAATTGTGGCAAAAATGGACACGTGATGCACGCGTGCAAAAATCCAATCATTAGCAATGGAATCATTGTTTACAAGGAATGCGACGAGGGCGAGGGCGAGGGCGAGGTGCATTTTTTGATGATTCGGCGAAAAGACACGCTTGGGTTTGTGGAATTCATTCGTGGCAAATATCCCGTTTACAATCAGGCATACGTGCAACGGCTCATTGATGAAATGACGGTGGATGAAAAGCATCGGTTGCAAACCCAAACATTTAGCGAGTTGTGGAAAAATGTGTGGGGAGATTATTTGAATTCGAAATATCAGAATGAAGAAGCGGTGTCTTGCGACCGATTCAACATGTTGAAGTCGGGGATAAGGCTGAACCGCAATGGCGGCAGTCATTACACTCTAAACACGTTGATTGCCAATTCAACCACGCAGTGGACCGAAGCAGAGTGGGGGTTTCCCAAAGGACGCCGCAACTATCAAGAAAAAGACATCGACTGTGCCCTTCGTGAATTTTCGGAAGAAACGGGATACAACCAAAGCCGATTGACCATAATACAAAACATCATTCCCTATGAAGAAATATTCATGGGTTCCAACATGAAAACATACAAACACAAGTATTACGTTGCATACATGCAATGTCCGAACAAACTGCCATCCGAGTCGTCCCCCATTTTTCAGAAAACGGAAGTGAGCAAAATGGGATGGTTCACGTACGATGATTGCATTGCCCGAATGCGTCCTTACAATTTAGAAAAAATCAACATTTTGCGCAAGCTGAACAGTGCACTGAACGAATACAAAAGAGTGTGCAATTAAATTAGTATCGACGATTTGTGGTCAGTTGCCTCAATTTATAATCATTTTATATTATAACGATTATAGAAAACGTGATGACCACTCCTTCGGCGGCTCCTACCCCTCCCCCAATTGAAGAACCAGAACCAACCGAACCAGCAGTGTCAAAAAAAAAACAAAAACAGGCGCAACATCCCCTTTTGCGTTCTTCGGAACAGCAGTCCATTGAAGTGCTGGAATGGAACCAAGCCCAAGCGACCCAAGCAGAAGCAGAAGCCAATAAAGGAGGAGAGGACCTGCAATTTTTGTATCCAACGTTGAACAACCCCAATTTCGCGCTCAACATTGCAGAGCGCAAAGAATTCAACGACACCAAGTACAACATCGTCATCCCCGAATCTCAGCGTCAAATGGAAACCGAAGCCGCAAAGTTGTGCAGCGCCGAATTTGAACTTGCCCCGCACCAGCTGTTTGTCCGGAATTTTCTCTCGATGATGACGCCGTACAACAGTTTGTTGCTGTATCATGGCCTCGGAACCGGAAAAACGTGTTCCGCCATTAGCGTGGCCGAAGAAATGCGCGACTACATGATACGGCTGGGCCTGACAAAGAAAATATTGGTGGTGGCATCTGTCAACGTGCAGGACAACTTTCGCAAGCAGTTGTTTGATGTTGCCAAGCTGGAATTCGACAGAAATAAGCGCCAGTTCGTCATCCGTGGCTGCACTGGAAAAAAGCTGTTGAAAGAAGTGGGCGCCAATGCAGAGTTGACCGATTTAACCGAACGGAACATAGAAACGGTGCGGTCCGGCATTGTCCAGCGCATCACTCGTGTCATCAACGCCAGCTACGAGTTCATGGGCTACATTGAATTGGCCAATTTGGTGCGGCGGCTGACCACAAAAGCGGGCATGTCAAAGCAGGATGCCATTAAGGCCATCACGCGCGAATTCAACGACCGTCTCCTCATTGTGGACGAAATTCACAATGTGCGCAGCGACGAGGAGTCCAAAGAATCCAAGGAAGCGACTGGATCAGGAGGAACCATTGTGTCCGAAGAATTGTATAAATTGGTGCGATATGCCGTAAATTTGCGCCTGCTGCTGTTGTCCGGCACGCCCATGTACAACGACCCCCGTGAAATCGTGTGGTTGTTGAATTTGATGAACATGAACGACCGCCGCTCCACAATTGCAGTCAACGACGTGTTTGATCGGCACGGGAATTTGTTGGACATTGATGGACGCGCGGTGGGTGCGGAATTGCTGCGCATGAAATCCAACGGCTACATTTCGGTTGTCAAGGGAGAGAATCCGTACATTTTTCCATACCGAATGTATCCGCGCGAGTTTGCCCCCGATCACTCTTTTTTACAGCTGGACCGCGAACAGCGTCCCGCGCTGCAGCTGAATGACACCCTCATTCCGGACCCGCTGCAGCACCTAGACCTGTATATGAACCCCGCTGGACCGTATCAAGAAGCGGTCTACAGCTACATCATTGAGCGGAAAAAGCTGGAAATGTCCAAGGAGGCAATCTCGTTCGGCTCGTTTTTATTAAAGCAGCCCATTGAAGCGCTCAACATGGTGTATCCCAGCGTGGAATTTGACCGGCTCATGGCGCGTCGAAAGCCCGTGTCGGATGCAACTGGCGTGTCGGCTGCGGATGTCGCGCTCCTCAAGCAAATTGACATTAAGAGGATGCTGGGAGACGCGGGGCTTAAGCAAGTCATGAAATACGAGGAGTCCGAAGACGGTGCGCGGATTTTTAACTACGAATACAAACCCAACACGTTGACAAACCACGGACGCATTTTTTCTCGCGCCGAAATCGGTAAATACAGCAGCAAAATCGCCAGCATTTGTGCAGACATCGAAAAAGCCAACGGCATCGTGCTGATTTACAGCGAATACATCGGCGGCGGTGCAGTGCCGATTGCGCTGGCGCTGGAAGAGATGGGCCTGACGCGATACGACAAGAACGTGGGGTCGCTGTTCAAAGCCGCACCCGTGCCGCAGCGCGTCATCCAGAACCAGCAACGGCGGTTTGCCGCAAAATACGCCATGTTCACGGGAGACAAGCAGCTGTCCCCCGACAATCGCGCCGAACTGGAAGCGCTGACGACGGACAACGCGAACGGCCAGCGCATCAAGGTCGTCATCATTTCCAAGGCGGGCAGCGAGGGCATCGATTTCAAGAACGTGCGCCAGGTGCACATCATGGAGCCGTGGTACAACATGAATCGCATTGAGCAAATCATTGGTCGCGCGGTGCGCAACTGCAGCCACGCCGACCTCCCGTTTACGGAGCGAAATGTGCAGCTGTTTTTGTATGGAACAATGCTCGCGTCCACCCCTGACGTGGAAGCCGCCGACCTCTATGTGTATCGTCTGGCCGAAGCAAAAGCCGTGCAAATCGGGCGCGTGAGTCGCATTCTAAAGGAAAATGCGGTGGACTGTTTGCTCAACGTTGACCAAACCAAATTCAGCCAGGAGGTCATTCGTCGCCACAACGGCGGCCGAAATGTCGCGGTTCGTCAAGTTCTTGCGGATGGAACCGTCCTAACCAACTACGCGGTGGGAGACCGCCCATTTTCATTTGTGTGCGATTATCAGGAGACCTGCGAATACACGTGCACGGTGGGGGGCGACGGCACCAACCTCAAGATCAATGAAGACACGTATTCGGAACCGTTCATTGTCATGAACGCCGACCGAATCATTCAGCGCATTCGACAGTTGTTCAAGGAGCGGCATTTTTACAAACGAAGCGCGCTGTTGAAGCATTTGATTGGACATTCCGAACAGCAGGTGGACGTTGCGTTGACACGAATGCTTGCAGACGAAGGGCAATTGGTGGACCAATACGGACGTGCGGGACGCCTCATCAATGTGGGTCAATATTACTTGTTTCAGCCATTGGAAATAACGGACCCGAGTATCAGCGTGCATGCCCGCAGCGCGCCGTTGCAATTCAAACGAGACCACATTTCATTTCCGCTCGCGGATGGCACTCTGGAAATGCTGGCGGAGAAGCACGGATTCTCCAAACCGAAACAAATCGCGCAAGCAGAAGCAGTGCCTGCCGCGGTGCATGAGATGAAGAGTGCATATCAAGAAATAGTCGGCGCACCCAGCTCAGCATCACAAAAAGCAATCGACAAAAACACCAAAACATGGAACGAGCTGTGCCAGGATGTCATGCGCGAATTGCATGAAACGCAGGGCATTGACACGACCATATTAAAACGGTGTGTCGTGGAGCATTTTGTGGAAGACCTGTTGGTCGCATCGTACGACACTGGACTGCAGTATTTAAATCTGTTGTACTCTCAAAGTGCATCAGCCCTGGACGAGTTTGACCGGTTTGCGCGCGAGTATTTTGACAACCAAATACGGACAAACCCCAAGTATGCAGGAGAACAGGGCATTCTGATGCTGAAAAAACAGACGGAGACTGGCTGGCAGGGGGTTGTGCGCAAAAATGCGGAATCTGCGTGGGCTGCACCCGCTTCCAAAGAGGAATGGCGTCATTACACAGAAGACATTGCCGCCAAGATGCCGCGCGAATCAAATCTTTCCCACATCATTGGATTTGTTGCCGAGTTTAAGGAAAAAAGTGGAGGAAGTTATGCGGTATTCAAAATTAAATACGTGCAGGAGAAAGGAACCGGTGCGCGATGCGACCAAATTTCATCCAAGCAGCGCCGCCTGACCATTCTGAATCAGGTGTTGCATGGATTGGAGTCCGATGTTGCGCCGACTTACACGATGGAAAACACAAAGGACCAGAACACCGCGCGATTCTGCGTGTTGCCTGAGCTGCTGTTGCGCAGCTACAACCTGATGCGAAAAGATGGAAAGCATTGGTTTTTGACACCGGTGCAAGTCGTGTATCTTGAAACACAAGCATCCATGGTTCGAAAACGAATGGGAAATGCCTGAACCCATTCCAAACAATCCAAACAATCCAAACAATCCAAACAATACAAACAATACAAACAATACAAACAATGATTCCGCTGGTTTAAGTAAATAAAACTATAATAATATGCACATATATTAGCCATCGTATTACATCTGTCCCAATATCTCTCAATCAACATGAATCAAGCCCGTGATTCACGTCTGCATCCACATCGCAATGAGCCGCGTCGTCATGAGCCGCGTCGTCATGAACCGCTGCATCGCATGAGCACGGACATATACGTTCCAACCATGGTGTCAACTAAGGTCGTGCTGCCAATCACTGGCATTGGGCGCAACATTCGAGACGTGCTCGAAAAGCATTTAGCACATGAATACGAAGGAAAATGCAACGCGGAGGGGTATGTGCGCCCCCGTTCCACGCAGGTGCTGGCGCATTCATCGGGAGACCTAACCGACAATGGCGCAGTGGTGTTTGAAGTCGTATACGAATACCAGGCCTGCAACCCGGTGGAAGGCATGCTGATTTCGTGCGTGGTGCAAACCGTCACACAGGCCGGACTTCAGGCGCACATTGTTCCCGAACCGAGCCCCGTGACCGTGTTTGTCTCACGAGACCACCATTATTCGAATGCGCGCTTTTCCAAAATCAAGGCGGGCGATGAAATCGTGGTGCGCGTCATTGGACAGCACTTTGAGTTGAATGACCCAACAGTTTCCATAATTGCAGAACTATCACTGAATACATGAACACATGAATGCAAATACAACTAATATTAATTCAAAAAATTGAATTAAAATTATCACAAAACAATCAATGTAGCCAATACCCATCGAACACGTTAGACAAGGATGACCTGCAATGCATTATATCAAACATCCATTATTCGCCACAAGGTATGTGTTCCATTTTCAAACATACGCGATTTTGCACACATTGAAGAGCATCTAAAACAAGTCGTGTCCAATCAAATTGACGGAAAATGCATTCCAGAAGGGTTTGTTCAGCCAGGCTCGTGCAAGCTGCAATGCTATTCGGTCGGAACATTCTTCGCGGGGAACATTCAGTTTGTCTTGAACGTGGAGTGCATGATTTGTTGCCCCAAAGAGGGAATGGTCATGTCGTGTGTTGCAAAAACGGTGACCCAAGCAGGCATTCGTGCGCACGCATTCAGTGAACCGTCGCCGGTTGTTGTCTATGTTTCCCGCGAAATGCATGACGCGGTTTCAAAACATCGGATGATGACAAATTCGATGGACTCCATCAAACCGGGGGAAGTGATTCAGATTCGAGTGGTTGGCAGACGGTTCGAGTTGAACGACAAACACGTGTCCATCATCGGGGAACTTGCGTCTATGGTTTGAAAAATTGTTTGGTTAATTCTGTTTTTTGATTTTCAATTTCCTTCAATTGGGTCTCTTGCTCATCCACGTAGCTCAAATAATCATTGATTTTAGAAATGACTGCATCGTCCACGTTTGTCAAATTGACGAATGAGCCGTTCTTGTTTTCGGTCATCCCAACATTGTGTTGTGTTATTATCTTTAATATTTGAATTTGATGGTGCTGATTCAATGCTTCAATCCGATCCTTCATTTGCTTCAAATCGGCAATTGGCATTGTTTTTTTTGGAAATTTGCAATTAGAATATAACTAGAATACTTATTGTCGTCATGATAATTCTAATATGTTTTCATCCAATATTAATAACAAACCAACAATGCGACGATGCGACAATGCGACAATGCGACAATGCAACAATGCGATAATGCGACGATGGATAAATTACTAAACGCAACTGATTTAAACGCGCGCCAATGAAATAATGCATCCATGCATTCATGCAACCGCAAAAGATGCACGACCAACGCGGACTAACTGATGCCCTGAACAAATTGCGCAATTTTATGCTGTATGATACGACTGCGACGATATCCGTGCCAGCCCAGCAACCACACCAGCAACCAGCCCAGCAACCACACCAGCAACCAGCCCAAAAACCACACCAGCAACCAGCCCAAAAACCACAACCAACCCAAAAACCACCTCAAAATGATGACAATGTGTTCCGTCCTGCGGTCAACCAGGACCCGCTGTTCTGGTGTTTTTACGTCATGCAAAACGGCGCATTCAAATACGAGCAGATTGCAAACCGATTCACAGCAGAACAAGACGGCAAACGAGACCAAGTCCTGCGTTTAAGGGACCAGATCAAAGCATTGAAGCAAACAACGGGCATCAAAATAACAGCATCCACCATTGAAGGAGAGATAATGTCCCCGCGAATGACGCTGCATGCGTTTCAAGTGCTGGTTCGTCTAAACTCGCTCAATGCCGTGTTTGTAAATCCGCAAAATCGTGTGTATGCTGAGTTCATCAGTGACGCGGTTGCGGACAAGCCCGTCTATCTCATGCAACGAACGGATGAAAAATCGAGACGTGTCAGCATGACGCAAGCAACCGAACAACAGTTGACTTCATTGCGCGAAACCCATTATCGCGTGGAAAACTTGCAGAAACCCATCAAGTCCATAAGTTCGCACACGGTTGCGGACCTAACCGAAATGTGTCATCGACTGAAAATCCAGCTCAAACCCAAAATGAAGAAACAAGAAATGTATGATGCGATATCGAAGCAACTGGTGTTGTAAAATGTGCATGTTGATTAGTTCATGTAAATGTTTTTTTATATGATATTATTAAAACCCGACCGCATGTCTGACAATTTGATTGATTCATTAGGCACTTATGCACGATAATACGCGTGCAACTGATATTCTGCATTCATTATTAGGTCTGCATTTGCATGAAAGCTTCTATGAAAATGAGCATCGTCATAATATCTTAAAAAGTTTGTGTCTTTTTTTTGCAAATGGGCACGGTGGATCCATGTTTCTAGCCGTTTCAAAGGACGATTCAATACTTTCAAATGTTCGTAATGAATTAATTTTTCATACATGACTTCTTGATCAATGCACCATCCAGTTGATCCTGGAATGCCATTGTAATTCGAATTATAATTTTTGTTGAGCGCATTGCGCACGTCATTGTCATCGTACACATTGAATACTTTGCCCCATGTTTTGGGATGCGCTGCATTGTAGCACATGTATATTTGATTTCCATCCACATGCCGGTAATAAATGAAATCTTCAATTTTGTAATGTTCCAGTCCTGACGTGTAATACGTCGGATTTGTGGGCAACATGTCCATATCGGTCAACATGACCATTTCGTCGTCTGGCAAATCAATACGGGCGGCATAATACATCCGTATATTTTGTCCCACATATGCAGTGTTTAAATTCAAATTGTGCTGCCATAAAATGATGTTGTTTTTATGTTCAATCAGTTCAACCGGCAACTCGTTTCCAACAAACACTGCAATAAAGTTTATGCCGAACTTTTTCCAAAACAATATTTGTTTGGGTATAAACATGTAATATTTGGGATTATTATTCACGGAACCAATGACGGTGGTTAGTTTCATGTCGTGTGTATGAGTTATGAATGTATTATAAATTATGAATTAAGTGATAAAATTGAATTTAAATAATATGATCTCTTAATATACACCATCGGACTCTGTTATTAACAATGCAGAAACATCAAAAGCAGGCTCCACCCCATGAATTGTTTGATCACATGGTTGAAGACTATTTAGGCGGGGTGTTGCGCACCGACGGCGGCACACTTGAACTCGAGGTGCGGTTTGGAACCCGAAATTTGAAACACATTGCATCGACCACCAAAATTGATTTTGACAACGTCATCAAATCCCTGCTGTCGTCCGGATTCGTCATGGAAAAAACGGACGAATACACCCTCAAAATCAATTCCGAGATTCAAGACCCGCAAACCGGAAGGACCAAAATGTCGGACATCCGCACCGAAATCCGAGGCATCCACAACGTTCAACTCTATTGCAAAACCAACTCGCTGGAAAAGGTCATGCCCGTGTTCGTTCAAAAAACAGGCTTCGAAGGCGCAGCCGGGGAAACAATTCCTCCGCTCAATTTCGACGACTTCAACTTCCGCCTCTCACTCCAGAAGGAAAAACAGTTTGCGGAGTCGTCTTCCACCGCCAAAACGGTTGTCGGCCCTTGGCGAAGCAGCAAAAAAACATTTCGATACATCAGTCGCAGCACCTTCCGCAACCCGGCTATGCCGTTTGTTGTGGACATGAGCATTGTCAAGGAATCGCGACGAGATTACGCCGGCAACGGCGGCAGCAACCAGATGATTCCCACGCACACGTTTGCCGAATCGCAGGTTGCCGAATCCCAGCCCAAATACGAAATCGAGATCGAGGTGCTGAACGATGCGGTTGGGCAAGGAACCGCCTTCAGCTCCGCAAAAAAGCTGGCCGATGCGTTGCGTTCGGCGATCAAGACCGTCATGTCGGGACTGCAAGGCACCAACTATCCGGTGGGTGCAGCCGAACTGGCGCTCGTCGCGAATGAATACATGCGTTTATTGTATCCTGAAAAATTTGTTGTTGTTCCCCCCCATCTCAGAGAAAAGGACAAGGAAAAAAATGAGCCCGCGAACATGAAACTATTGCCCAAGCATTTCGCTGGGCCGTCGTCGTACACGCTGCAAGTGCAAAACATCGTGCCCATAAACGAAAACTGCACCATTCCCAATGTGCGGAACAATTACACGGTCACCGACAAGGCCGACGGCGCGCGCAAGCTGCTTTACATTTGTCCTTCCGGCCGCATTTACTTGATTGACACCAACATGCGCATGCAGTTCACTGGCGCCCAATCGGACAATGACAAATTGTTCTATACGCTGCTGGATGGCGAGCACATCCTGCACGACAAGAACGGTCGGTTCATCAACCTGTTTGCCGCATTTGACGTGTATTACATTGCCGGCAAGGACGTGCGCGCACTGCATTTTGTGCCTCCATCCGCAGAAGCGCCAATCAGCAAGTTCAGGCTGCCGCTCTTGGTGAACGTGATAAACGAACTGAACGTGCGTTCTGTCGTGCGCGGTGCAGCCACGTGTCCGGTGCGCATTGAATACAAGAAATTCAAGTACACCGGGGCAGATCAAAGCATATTTCAGTGCTGCGCCACGCTCATGTCGCAGATTGACACGTCTGCATTTGAATACAACACCGATGGCATGATTTTCACGCCGGCAGACGCACCGGTGGGAGGCGAAGCGGGTGGCGAGGCGGCTGGTCCCAAAAACAAAACAACATGGGGACTTTCCTTCAAATGGAAGCCGACGGAAGCCAACACGATTGACTTTCTGGCCACGGTTGTCAGAGACACGAACGCACAGCCCAAAGTGTCAAGCATTTACACGGATGGTGTGAACGCCGCCAAGCTGGACCAAGTGGTTCAATACAAGACGTTGACGCTGCGCGTCGGATTTGACGAAAAAAAGCACGGCTATTTGAATCCGTGCGAAGACGTCATACAAGGCAAGCTGCCGGCACATAAAAAGCAGGGGTCCCGAAATGACAGCGAGGATTCTTACAAACCGACGCCATTCTATCCCACGAATCCGTATGACGCCAATGCGCATGTGTGCAATGTCATTCTTCGAACGGATGCAGCAGGAAATCGCGGCATGATGCTGACGACAGAAAATGAAGTGATTGAAGACGGCACAATCATTGAATGCGCATACAACGTCGGTGCGGCTGACCCGCGCTTTCGCTGGATTCCACTGCGTGTTCGCACCGACAAAACCGCGGAGTATCGCAGCGGCCAGAAGAATTACGGCAACGCTTATCACGTTGCCAATTCCAACTGGCACACCATTCACAACCCGATTACGAAGAATATGTTGACCACCGGCACCGACATTCCGGACGAACTGGCCGACGACGACGTGTATTACAACCGCATATCGGCATCGGGCGACACCACCACTCGCGGACTGCGCGATTTCCACAACCTGTTTGTCAAACGCGCACTGATTGGGGGCGCCAGCAAGCGCGGCAACACGCTCATTGATTTCGCGGTGGGCAAAGGCGGCGACCTGCCGAAATGGATCCACGCCAACTTGTCGTTCGTGCTGGGCATTGACATATCGAAGGACAACATTCAGAACCAGCTGGACGGCGCGTGTGCGCGCTATTTGGATTATTGCAAGCGCTTCAGCATCATGCCGGGGGCGCTGTTTGTCCAGGGCAACAGCGCGCTCAATATTAAAAGCGGAGCCGGAATCAGCGGTGAAAAATACAAGCAGATCGTAAGGGCCGTATTTGGCGACGGTCCAAAGGACAAGGCGTTGTTGGGCGAAGGCGTGTATCGTGAATACGGCAAAGCCGAAAACGGGTTCAACGTGTCATCCTGCCAGTTTGCGATTCACTACATGTTTGAAACCCGCGCAAACGTGTGCAACTTTGTGCGCAACGTGTGCGAGTGCACGGAGGTGGGCGGCTACTTCATTGGGACAACGTATGACGGCGCGACCATGTTTGACGCGTTGAAGCCGTATGAAATGGGGGATGGCATTGCGGTCATGCACAATGGCAAGCGCGTGTGGCAGGTCACGAAAGCGTTCACATCCACCGAGTTTCCGGATGATGAGACGAGCGTGGGATACGCGATTGATGTGTATCAGGAGTCGATCAACAAGACGTTCCGCGAGTATTTAGTCAATTTCAACTTCTTGAAACGCATGATGGCGAATTTTGGGTTCGAAGTTGTGGAGCGTGAAGATGCGCTCAAAGATCTGGGACTGCCTGACGGAACCGGCATGTTTGAGCAGCTGCATGCGCAGATGATGGCGCGCATCAAGCAGACGCCGTCCCTGGCGGCCGATTTGGGGGACGCGCCTGACATGCGGGACTACGAGCGCCGCATCTCGTTTTACAATCGCTACTTTGTGTTTAAGAAGGTGCGGTCCATTGACAACGCGGAACTGGTGGTCAAAAGCCTGTTGGGCACGTCAACCGCGTTCGAAAAACAGATGGCGGCCTTGGAGCAAGAACAGGCGGAGCTGGATGATGATGAATCGGCTGCTGTTCCTCAAACCGCTGCTCCTGTCGTTGCTCCTGTCGTTGCTCCTGTCGTTCCTTTGACAAAACTCAAACCCAAGCCAAAGCCTAGAGCCAAATCCGACACTGCAATTCCTGGTCCTGCTGTTCCTCTTGTTCCTGGTCATGTTGTTTCTGATCAAGAGAAAAAAAAAACTGCAGGAAGAAAACCTAAAATTCAGTTGGTTGTCAAAGAGAAGGACGCATGAATGAATAAAATTGAAATTGCACGCAAATAAATGAAAAATAATATAACTGTAATTTATAATATTTTTTTGTAAACATGGCTTCAACGGCAAATCCATTTGACAAATCACTCGCACCTGTGGGCGCATCGGGCGCTGCCAATCCGTTTTTACAACCCGTTGCTTCAGCTGCTTTGGCTTCAGCTGCTTTGGCTTCAGCTGCTTTGGCTTCAGCTGCTTTGGCTTCAGCTGCTTTGGCTTCAGACACTTCGTCCGATGGATCATGGACCGATGAACCTTCGTTTTTGTTTAAACCGTTGTCCACACGAAGTCGTCGTGTTGTGCCAGTCAGCATAATAAAAAGAAGCCTGACACGAAAACGCATTAATGATCCAAGCTCTCAAGTTGGAATGCAATGCATGCAGGGACAGGATGGCAAATATTATTACATTCCAATTGACCCATACAATCCATCACATTTTGAAATAATAAATGGATTGAGTCCATTGCTTGTGAATCCAACGCCCCGCGAATTTCAAAAAGGTGCATTATACACATACATCTTTGCATCCATTATCACAAAGGATCCAGGCACAGGTGCAGATATTGAACTCGTTCCACTAAAATTATACGCATGCCAAGCACAAAATAGTTTTGAACCTGGCACAAAGCATCATCATATATTTTTTCGCATGGCTCTGACAAATGAATTAGCAAGTGTTGCACAAGCCAACGGAATTGATGAAAACAAAGTGGAGTACGGATTGTATGCATCCGGTGAAATAAAATGTGTTGAACCGAGAAATTTAATGGTTAATTTTTTTTCAGGAACATACAAAATGAAACGTAAAATCAAAATCCCCAAATTCCCCAAATATAGAAACGGTGTTCCATATGAAATAGATGATATGAAAAGGCTGATGCATCGGATTGACCATAATTACAAAATAAAATACAATCCTGCGCCATTCATAACATCAGAATCTGTGCCAATAACCCGAAGTCAACTAGATTTTTTGGAGTCAAAAGGAATTCCGACATTTGGATTTGACACTCAAAGGAAATGCTCTGACATGAGATATTATATTATGCGGGTCAAAAATGTGGAGAAAAGAACAATGGGATTGGAAGAAATGAACCAAAAATATCAACAAATAATGAATCCCCCCCCAGAACCCCCTCCCACAAATGCTTATGCAATGAGTTCGGTTGAACTTAAAGAATATGCCGCCACCGTCGCCGCCGCCGCCGCCGCCGCTGGTGAGCGCGATGTGCCAATTCCAATTCCAGAACCGTACGACAAAGCTGAAATGAAAAGGAGGGTTCAAGCATACATGGACGCAAACAAAAGCAAAAGACCGGGTGGCGGGAAAAAACGAACACTGAAGCAGAAAATGATGTTCAAGAAGAAAAGAACGATGAAGAAACGAATGTGAACGAATAAGTGTCTTTATTTTTAAAAATTGATTTAAAAATAACATCATAATACAACAATTAGAATCAAGACAACACATACCCCCCACAACAATAACAATGATCATCCCCGTCAAGTGCTTCACATGCGGCAACGTCATCGCCAACAAATACGAATACTACTTGAGTGAAGTGCGGCGAATCAAAATGGCTCGTGGCATGGACACCGAAAAGGTCATTTATTTGACCAAAGAATACATCAACAAAACGCCGGAAGGAGAGGTCATGGACAAACTTAAGCTGAACAAAATGTGTTGCCGACGACACTTCTTGACGCACGTGGACATTGAGTAATGCACATGCAGACATGATGCACTTCACGTTTATTACTCTATTTTTCACTCTATTTTTCCTTGATTGTCTCTGTGGATGTCGAATGCATGGTCGACGAATGCCAGGGGCGCCACATCATTCAATGCGGATTCGTTCAAACTGGATTGTTTTTGACGAATTGGATACGGCATTCGATTGTTTTGCAGGTCGTCTTCAATGATGGACAAACAAATGCTGGCAGATGTGTACTTGAACGCGGATGGAATGAACCCGTTCACACATGATGCAATGGATGCCATCAACAATTTAACAGCCACAATCATGGCGTTTGCAAAATGTGTTCCACTAACGGTTGTTTTGAACTGTTTAAATTTGGATCTAGACATTGCGTTTGCTTCTGCATTGGTGTAAGGCAACATGTTATGGGTTGATGGGGGATGGATGGATGGATTGATTGATGTATTTGATGTATGGTGTTATCATGTTTCTATGTTTTTTTAATAAACATACAAAATATTTATAATATGGGCTCATATTATACATAAACAACAATCCAATACAATCATGAAAACACGACGCAATATCAAACACAAGGTCAAACGCAGCAAAAAGGGCGGGTTTGGAGGTTGGTATCGAACCACGGCAGTCGGTCCTGCTTGGAACGGACACAACGGGGGCAACCACTTTAAATTAAGCCCCAATGGAGTGATGGTGGGTGGCATTCAACCCGCAGTTCCCGAAAATTGGGGACCCGGAATGCGTCAAATGAATCGACTGGTTCCTCACTTAAGCCAAAAAGCATTGGGTGGCGGCGGGTCTAAACGCAGTCGCCGCAGCACCAGTCGCAGTCATAAAAAAGGCAGGTCCAAGCGCGGCGGACTCACGTTGGGAGGATTGCCAGACGACCTGAAAATTGCATGGGACAACACCAGAATTTATTTCGAAAATGGATATCGCGGTATAATGGGCCTGAACCCACTTGAACCGGCATCTCCCTGGGTTCAACCGGCGCTTGCGTCATCTAAAATGCCACACATGCAAGCTTCAAAACCGTATGTCATAGATGCCGCTCGCAGCATGTTGCAAAAACATTGATTCATTGATTAATGATTAATGGCTAATACACAATGTGCTCGTCAATCCATTTTTTCAGTTGCACGCACGTTGGCTCCATCAGTTTGTTCAGTCCTTCGGCATAGGATTGATAATTTGACTCGTTGTTCTGTATCAATATCAACGTGTTGTATATAATGTTGTGCATTTCAGGCGCATAAATATCCACTATGGTGATGAAAATGTCATCCACCGTGTTATTTGCAGTCGGCGCTGAGTCCTCATCATCATTCAAAATCGGCTTCATTTTGTAAGATTTGGATGCGTTTGCCTTTGTGGTTGGTGTTGTTGGTGTTGTTGTTGTCATCGACGGTGGCAGCGTCATGATGTCCGGCGACAGTTGGTCGTCAAGTATGAATTTATACATGGTCAGCGTCTGCAAAATGTGCGGCTTGTCAGTCTGTCCATACGTTCGTATCAACTTGTTTATGCCCGTTTTTGCCAGTTCGGTCAACAGCACGTGCAGCCGGTACTGAACTGAGCCATCGTCTTGCTTGCAATGCGCATAAAATTTCTTGAAGCGATGAAATACGTTGAACAAAAAATACAGGTCTTCCTTGGTGTCGTTGTTGTACCATCGCAACACGGACTGCGAATATGCAGGCGGTTGCAGTGTCAATATATTGTTTTGAATCGTGATTTTGGTTCCCACGGGGTAAAACGAGAGAAGTGCGATTTGAAGAATGGCTTGCAACGGTTCCAAAATGGTCTCGAATCTCTCCTTTTTCCGCCGCGAATAAACGGTTTTATATAATATTTGAAGCGTTGATTGCATGGACTTGTACTTTAGACTATCAATTCTATAGGATAAGGTTTATATTTATTTTTGTGTATCTCTTAATTGAAAATGACAAAAATTCGTAGTCCATGCACATATAAAATGTCAATGTTTACAATATGCAATACAAATGAGCAAACCCAAAACAATTGTCGTTGCAGGCGGTGCCGGGTTCATTGGTTCCAATTTGTGCGTCCACTTGATCAATCAATGCGCAGACAACCATGTCATATGCGTGGACAACATGATCACCGGGTCTCGCGACAATTTAAGAGAGTTGTTGATTCATCCGCGGTTCACGCTCGTTGAGCATGACGTGTGTGCCGAAACAACCAACTCGACACTGGGTCTGGACGCAGACGCGCGCATTGATGAAATTTACCATCTGGCATCCATCGCTTCACCCGAAAAATACAAGAAATACCCCATGGAAACATTGCTGACATCCATAAATGGAACCCAACGCATTTTGGATTGTTGCATTTCGCACAAATGCAAAATGCTCTTCACATCCACGAGTGAAGTCTATGGAGACCCGCTCGTGAATCCGCAACCAGAAGAATACTATGGCAATGTGAACACGGTCGGCGAACGGTCGTGCTATGATGAGGGAAAACGCGTGGCAGAAACGCTCATATACGAGTGTCGCAAAAAGCACGGTCTTGATTTGAAAATTGCGCGCCTATTCAACACATACGGCCCCAAAATGGATTTGAATGACGGTCGTGTCATTACCAACTTCATGCGTCAAATCCGAAACGGAAATCCGGTTGAAATATACGGAGATGGTAGTCAAACCAGGTCATTTTGTTATATAGATGACATGATTCGTGGGTTGGTTGCATTCATGGCTGCTGGACCAGACGTAAGGGGTCCCATGAATCTTGGCAATCCGGATTGTGAATTCACGATGAACGAACTGGTGTCCGTGTTCGAGACCGCCCTCTTCAAACAAATCACGGTGATTCATTTGCCCAAAACACAGGACGATCCTATGTGTCGCAAACCTGTCATCTGCAAGGCTGCCAATCTCATCGGATTCTCTTGCAAAATTGGACTGAACGAAGGCATCTATCGGTTATGGAACCACTTTTCGGCTTCAGCTTCAGCTTCAGCTTCAGTTCTTTAAGAAGATGTTGTTTTGTTGGATGACCTTGTTGTAAGGTATGCCATTTTTTTCGCACCAACTGATGCATTTTGCAACATTCTGCCGCTTCATTGCTTCCATCTTTTCCATGTTTCCCTTGTTGAGAATCAAGTGAATGGTGGAATTGATGGTTTCCATTTGCTGTTGTCCAATGATTGCATTGCATTCCTCCATCTTGTTCAAAAAATAGGAGTCGTGTTCAATGGGGATGACCGAGGTCATGGCTGAATTTTGCGGAAACGCTTCCAGCTGTTTGAACATGTCAACCAAATGCGGCAATATCGCGTCGGATGTTTTCAACCGGAAGTTTTTGCACACAATGTATCGTTCCGAATTGGCGTATCGGCTCGTGCAAGGTTTCGACACGTACACTTCGGAATAGAGGTTGCACAGCACGTACATGATGTCAATGGTGGGTTTCGTGAAGGTGTCAAACACCTTGAGAATGAAATGCCCCCCCGGTTTTTGCAGCGCCAGCGCAAATCCCATTTCCGCAACCAGCAAACGCGCCACCATTGTTTCCTGGTTGTTGAAATCGCACGAAAAATCAAACCCGCCATCCGCAGTTATTAATTCACATGTGTTTTTGTATTTGGACACGCAGTGCTCGAAATTTGCCAATGAAATGATGTTGCCGGTGCCGTCTGCGCCCGTCTCGATGCACACGCGGTTTCGATGCATTTCCAAAAAACTCTTGCTCTTTTTCCATCCCGGACACGATGCGTCATGATTCAAGAGCGTCATGCCGTAGTGCACATCGTTCTGTGTTTGGGTTTGACTCTGACGAGACCGAATGTGCACCAGTGCTTCTATGAAGCCACCCGGACCCTCTGCCAAATGAAATGATTTTATGCGCGGTGGTAAATCAGATGCGATGAAAAAGGTGGCGTGCAGTTCAATCATCTTGTAAAACGAACGCGACAATGGGCGCATTTTGCTCACCGTGCACGTTTTGCAGTTTGGAATTGTCGTGTGAATGAACTCAAACGGGTTCGTGTATTTTTTAACGGAGTCCCACACCTCTTCCCCGCATTCTTCAATTTGTTCTTTCACGTTGCACAGATTCATGTTTAGAGTGTGTGAAATCAATACGGAACATGCAGTTTCAGGAGATGAATTGATTTCAAACAAGGCCGACTCCGCCGATGGAATGGTCAGGTTGTGCAACTTTGGCATTTCAAAATGATATGACATGGTCGGCAATGCAATGGTTATACCATTACAGTGCACATGGTTTATGTTGTTTTGAACAATTTATTTATTTAATTAATCAATCATGCACGATTGCGTCCCTTTAAATCAATGTCGCCTGAATGCGTCAATCATCGAAATATTCGTATGCTTCTTCGCTCAATTCCGACGATGTGTCGACCAATACCTCTTCTTTGGGCTGTTTTTTTTCGCGCTTCTTGGATGCCTTGGGCTTGACAACGCTGCCCTTGGGCGCAAGGCACTCGTCATCATTTGCATCGGCGTCTTCGGTCTCTTCCTCCGAGTCGTATGCATCCTCCGTTTCGTCCTCCGTCTCATCTTCATCGTCCGTTTCATCCGACATGTCTTCGCTGTCGTCGTCGCTGCTGCTGCTGCTGTTGTCCACCACAAACCCGTCTTTCAAATATCCGTCCTTGGTTTTTTTGTGCGCAGGAATGGCATCCAGCTCATCTTCTTCATCGTCGTCATCATGACAGTTCATCAGCGAGTCGAACCCGCCAAACAAAAAATTGTACATTTTGTCCCATTTTTCGAGCGTGAGGGGGATGACGCAATGATGCGATGACATGTCCTTGGCAACCAACGCACATGCTCCAAAAAATAAAATGGTGTCAACCGGCGGTGGAAATTCATATTTGTTTTCTTGACCCGCATTGCCGTCATCGCGAGCCCACAACTCCACCATGAACCGCTCATCCTTTCCGGATCCAGAATAAGCCCATTCTGCGCGAACTTCAAACCCTGCCGCCGTTTTAAACTTGCACTTTTTCGCCAATTCTAGCGGTGTATATGCATTGACGCTTGAAGCGCGCAAATCGCCATTGCGTTCAACAACGACAATTGGGATTGAGGTGGAAACCGCGTCGGCTGATTTGGTGTTGGGGGGCATGTTCAACTGTAGGAATATTGATTGCAATATCTTTGTGCATGGGTTTAAATCATTTCTGTTCTATATTTTATCTGCCTCATTTGCGGGTTTTGCGGGGTTTGAGTTACGTTGTAAATCCACAAAAACTTTGTAATCATAACTTAATCGATTTAATCACACTTTATCATACTTTATCACAACATGTTTTGGTTCATACAGATAGTGATTGTTTCTTTTGTCATCATTTTCATATTGCATAACCTGTATACTTTTTTTAAAGAAACATTGACCGTTCCAAAAATGAAAGACCTTGTTAGGCGCCCTCAGCAAAAATATGACACATTATTTAGAGAGCTGCAAACGCAAAGCATGCAACCTTCGGAATCAAAGTCGGGAAATGACGACAGTGCAACAAACGATGCGATGAAAAACGAACTGAAGCGATATTTGATGGAGTTGAATGCACCAGAACCACAACCACAACCACCGCCATCAAAGGCCAATTCAAATTTCATTGAATTCGGGTCGGTTTATCAATGAACGTCAACCTGCCAATAAATAAGATTATGAAATCATATTAAAGCGTCAGATACATGACATTGTATCTTGCAAACATGCATTCATCGACTCAAATTTGCAATCACTCTGCACGTGTTCCGGTCAATGAGTTTCAACAGATTCTGCAATCACGGCTCCAGGATGTATGTCATGTTTTTTATGAAAACAATGTTCATAAGAAATTTTTGGCAGATGTATACGCAGTCATTCCAAAAGGGAAAAAATGTGTCATTTGGTTCACCAACAAGCAGGCATGGATGTTTCAAATTGCGAAGCGTCCTTACCAGCCCAACCAATCACAGCCCCCTCAGCCCTATCAAGTCAGGCCATCTCAACCGGTGTCATTTGACTCCGTGCGGATGCTGAATGCGCCATGCACGGATGAGTCATGGCATGACGGCACAGGAACCATATTGTATGGAACCCACTTGGTTGACAAGAAACGATTCAGCGTGGAAAACGTGCACTATTTTTGTGGCATGAAACAAGAGAATGATGGAAGCATGGCCCGCTTCCTTCGTTTTTTCGAGTCGCTGAAAAAAAGCAAGACAGAACCTGCTTTGCCGTTTCAGTTTTTCATGCCAATCATGCACGCCTCATTTGCAGATGCATTCAATGATGCAAACCGCATAAAAACATATGAAGTGTATTCCATTCAGCACCGATTCTTGAAACGGGATTGCACTGAATACAAAAATTTGTTGTTCCATTTGGCACAACCAGAGCCACAATCACAACAACAGCAACAGCAGCGGCCACAACAACCGCAACCGCAACCACAAGCACAACCTGCAAATGTCAAATTGGCATTTTTCCCAAATCAGGCGCATTCGAAACCAACCAATGTGCCCCTCTCACGCCCGCATGTTCGCACATTCTATGTTAAAGCCGACATTCAGAACGACATTTATTATGTGCTGCACGCATCCGATGAACCCATCACGCAAAACACCATGATTGCACACATACCCAATTACAAAACCAGCGTCATGATGAACTCCATCTTTCGAAACATTAAGGAAAATCGCAACTTGGATGCATTGGAAGAGAGCGATGATGAGGATGAAATTTCAGACCCGAACAACCCGAACAATCCAGACAAATGCAGCAGCTTGGTGGATTTGAACAAGTGTGTGAAAATGGAATGCACATTCAATGCCCGGTTCAAACGATGGCACCCCATTGCTCCATTGTCATCATGACAAATCAATTGATGGTTTGACACCTTTGTTCCGTTTGGCTAATATTGGCTTGTCAATGTATTTATGCTTTGGCCAGTCTGCATAATATGTTTCATCATCTAACACATTCGCTCCATATTTTTTACACAACAATGAAAACACGGATTGGTCATGTCTGTGCTCACAGAAAACGGGATCATTTTTCAAAATGCTTGGACTATCATCAATTAAGTGATAATTGCACGATAAATCATACCATTCTCTCAAAAACCTTATTGTTTTTTCTGTCTTTTTCCAAAATGAAATGCCTGACAATATTTGTCGTGCATTGATTAAATCGTGTGCATTCAATTTGTGAATTAGATCCATTTTGTTCCACCTTTTCTCGATGTGTTCAAGCTGAAAACACAATATTGACTTGTCATTGGAATTTACAATATCAATGTATTCCAAAAATCTTTGTTTTCCTTTGACATTCAACTCACATCCAGCATCACAATATAATAGAATATCTCCATCATTCATGCTTTCAAATGTTTTCAACATTAAATATGGTTTCCAAATGGCGTAGCCGTAAAATCTTGGATTTTTTACTATGAAACTTCCATGATTCCCCCAAAAATGACGGTCATATTTTAAATGATTGTCGTTGTAAATAAACAATTTGTCAAACACTCCAAATCGAATTGCTTGATTTTTGATTCGTTCCAATGCGCCATAATAATTTGAATTACCAAATGATTGAAAATAAATTTTCTGTTCTGTCATTTCATAAAATTCATTCCTATAATATATTTACATAAATTCACGCAACGCGTTTTTACTTAATCTCCGTCATCTTGATGACTGAGTCACAGTTCCGATTGGTCTCGAGCGTGCCCTTTATTCGCCGTTTGAATTCCGGAAACTCAATGTTTATTTTCTGCGGCTCTCCGTTTGCAATGTAGTCCTTAATTTGCAGCATGAGCGCCTTGATTGCATCGAATTTGCACGCATGCAATTTCAGTTCGGACAACTTTTCAAGAATGGGCCGCACTTGTGCTTGCCGCTCCGCCTTTGTTCGGTCCGACACATTTGGCTCAGGGCAAGGATCCATGTTTCAAATATTATATAAGTCAATTGTATAATATTTAATTACTAATCAATCATAAATCACAATGTCAAATGTGGGTTCTGAATTGGGGTTGTGCAAATACCGGAATGCGCTGGGCGTTCCCGGAAAAGGCGCGCATTCCATTCGCCTGGGCGGCGTCGCAATCGTGGATGTCATCATGACGCTGATTGGCGCCTACATCATTGCCCGCATTGCGCGCGCTTCGTTCGCATGGACCGCCGCCGGTTTCTTCTTGCTGGGAATCATCCTGCACCGCCTGTTTTGCGTGCGCACCACCATTGACAAACTCATATTCCCACATGTTAAACGGATTCGATTTGCCGAATAATGTGTAAATGCATTCACGTATTGTGATGTTTATTGTGTTGAATGTCTGAATTTCTCTCTTTCATCACATTGGAAGAAGGGCAAATGATGCAACCAAACCATGCACAAATGCAAACACCGTCGGTTTGTTCAATGATTTTACATTATTAGAATCATTGAAACGAGAGAAAATGGACACATTATTATTTATATCCATCAGCCGTACCCGGATTCGGCAGAGTTGCGGTCCTATTCTCAGTTGGTGAATAAAAACACACGGTGTGGTTGCCGGTCTTGCTGCCATAATACAGTGCGCAGTTCGGTGCCTGATAATTGTTTTTAACGAAGTAGCCCGGGTTGTATTCGTAGCTGTACTTGCCGGCATTTGCGCCTTCGGCTCCAAACGCGCTGTAAAATGAGTTGCCGTTCAGATTCACGGTGTTCACGCGCAGGCTCAGCGTGCGAGTGCCGCTGCAGACAGCCCCCTGTTTTGCAAACGACACGTTGCTGGGCTTGTAAATGGTGGTCCCCTGGCATTTGTTGGACAGCATGAGTTGGTTCACGCTGCACGAGGGATACAAGCAGCTGCCAGTCAATCGGGTTTGCGGGCCGAAGCACTTGTTGTCCGGCCAAAGCGGCGCCCCGTCGGGGGCAAAGTATTTTACATCCGGCACCGGATTGGTGGACAGCTTCTGTTGATAGCGCTTGCATCGCGACTGCAGGTATGCACCGGTGTCGCTGTAATACGCCTTGCTCATCAGTGTGGTCGCGGACCGGATGATGTTGTTTGACGGGCAGCAGCCAATGTACTTCGTGTCATACAACCCGGTCTGTATTTGATAGCTGTTTGGGTTTGATGGTTCGCCCACCTGCACGTAGCCATTGTTTTCCACCTTTTCGCACTTTTCGCATTTTTGCGACGGGATTTTCAGCAATTTCTGGTCCAGCTTTACGGTCGAATCGGCCGATACATCGCCACAATCACAAGACACGCCGTTGCCCGACTTGGTGGTTCCACCCGGCGTATCAATGGAAAGCGCCACAGAGTTCACGCTGCGACCGCTGTTGGGGGTTGGCTGCAGCTTGCGACGCCAATGCTTCATGGGGCGAGCCTTTAGCGCAGGACCGCTGAAATTGCGCGCGGCATCTTCCCTCTCGGTGAGAGGAAGATTCAACATTGCGCCGTTCTCATTCGGCCGACTAAATCCGGGAACCACTTGGTTGGTGGTTGTCTGGTATGTGGCAGGATTCGATGGTTTAGTGGAGTAATGCACCCTCTTGGTTGTTATTAGACTGTTCGAGTGTCGCCAGCCGATGCCATCCGAGATTGTTCCTGTTCCTGTTGAAGTTGACGTCATTTTTATGCTTTTTTTGTATGAAACTAATTAACCAAACCAAATAAATAATATTCAATATATATTAAGTTGAAGATATTATTATTACAGTTTAACAGTTATTCGAACTATCATCCATGATGTTGTGCAGCATTCTCATATTATTTTTTTCGTGGTTGTTGATACACGCTTTGTTTTATTCTAAATCCCAGAGTGTAATTGAAGGTCTGGATCCTTCGCCTTCGCCTTCTGCTTCGCCTTCTGCTTCGCCTTCTGCTTCGCCTTCTGCTTCGCCTTCTGCTTCGCCTTTACCCCCTTCTCCTTCCAAATCAGCCCAGGCTCAGCTCGATGAAAACACTGCTGAAATCGCACTTTTGAAAACACAAATTGCATCTCTCATATCCACGGCAACTCAACTAAATGCAACCATGCTTCAGAATGAAACCGGCATTGTAAACAACACATTAATGATTCAAAAAGTGGTGCAATCCCAAACCGCAACCAATGAAAAACTGGCCAACATGAAGAAGGCACAATGACAAATGCCAATGCCAATGACAATTCCAATAAAAAAACACGTTTCATTGATGACAAAATAATATGGTGATATTATATTACACATTGCATAACCACATTATTTATCAATAAATTCATGAAACCATCTCCGCTGCATTCCGTACTATTCTTTCTTCCCGATGATATTTCAGACACAACCATGTACAACATTGCGATCGGGTTTCTCTGCATTTTTCTGGCATTTTCTCTCGTTGCACTCTATCGCAGAATCAAATACGGTTCATCCTTTACATTTTTGGAAGGCATGACGTCATCGTCTACTGTAAACCCCGATTTGGACCCGGAAGTGGTGAACATCCAGGCCCAGGCTGCTGCGCTGCAAACCACGTATGATGCATTGAAGGACAAGACAGACGACCAAAAAAACCGCATCAACGCCAATTCGCAAATGCTCATGAAAACCATGAACGATGTTCCCAATCAAACCAACAATTTGACGCATGCCAATTTAAACACGGACGACCCCTCCAAAACAAAAATTCCCAGCGTCGACATGTCTTAATAAGTGAAACGCGCGGAATGTCGCAATCCCAAACAAAAATCCGAAGAGAACTTGCACGAACGTGTGTCGGCGAAACGCGATGCGCGTGTGCATCAAAAATGCTGCAATCACCAAGGCTGCAACGGTTCCTGCTGGATGCCATGACCTCCACGGCAGAAACTGGTGCGCAAATGCTAAAAAGTATCCCACCGATTGCGCATGACCCGATGGAAACCCATAAGCGGTGTTGTTCTTGTGCTCGGGCCAAAGGGCAACAATGTAGTCATCAAATTGACCGGTTGAATGATACGGCACTGGCCGGCTGCCGGCGTCCCCGATGAGGGTGCGAAACGTTTGTTTCAAAATGCCGTTTACAACCGAATTGCCAATGTATCCAACGAATGCATATGCATACGAAACGTGATACGCATGACACAAAATCAGGAGAACAAAGAACAACACTTGCGGATAATAGCTAATGCATTTTTCATAGATTGATTTCATTTTTTAATGTATATGTAATATAATATATCACACAGCATATACATTTAGTCATATAATAATTACAATATCAACGAGACAAACATGTCAAATCTCTTTCAAGATGTCATGGGGGATTTAGACAACGTGGAACAGGAACTGCTTGGGCCCGACTATCAGTATTTCAAACAAATCAAAACCCCGGGAGAGCTGGGAGTGTCCAGCAGCGGAGGGCTGGATACGTTGGCGGCCGACATCAGCGCACTCATCGCTTATGTCGAGCTGCTGGTGTCTGGCGGCGGGGACGCGTCTGCCACCGGGAAACCGCTTGGAAACAAGTTTTTTCTAAAAACCGGTGCCAAGTGCAAAGTTGTGAGCAGCGATTCCACGAACGGAAGCGTGGTGGACCGCTACGTGTATGTCAACAATGTTCCGGATGGCAACATTCCATTCATTTCATCGGGGTTGGGTGGCGTGCAATTCACCGAGTTCGAAGGGCTGATTCCAGGAACCATGTCGGATGCCGCCGCAATTAACCCGTTTTCACTGTTTCAAGCATTTCAACTGGGCTCCACCCCCGACTGCCAGAGCGTGACGCTGGAGACCATTGATGCCAATAATGTTTCCACGTCGGCGACCAACTACGTTGCAACTGCCGACCTTAAAAACATGCCGGCCGCGTGGTTTCCGAACAAGACGAATCCAATCACGGGGGGCACCGAACGAGAGGCGTTCACTCAGCGTCGCAAAAAGAATGCCAGGTGCACCAAGCAACTTGGAAGTATCCCAAGTGGCACACTCTCCAGTTTGTATTACACTTCAATCGGGTTGTTGTGTCTTGTGTTGGTGTATTCACTCACACGACGAGTGCAAAAGTGATGCTACACTTATTAGTTCTTGGACTTCTTGGACTTCTTGGACTTCTTGGACTTCTTGGACTTCTTATTGGACTTCTTGCCGTGCCGTTTGGTCTTTCCACCAAACCATGTCGCTGGGTTAAGGCTAAATTTTGAAGAAAACAATCCAGTGGACTGGGATGTGGATGTTGCTTCTGAAGATGATTCCGGTTTTTTTTTGAAAGGACTGATTAGTTTGTCGGTTAGTGTGTCCCATGCATTTCCAAAAAAGGAAGGTGTGGGAGGAGGTTTTACATCAACTGTTGTGCCTGGAGCCTGACCTGGCAATTGCCTCGGAACAGTTGGTGTCAACGGGGGTGGCGACAGATCTAATGTGTTTTCTTTTGGGTCTTGTTGTCCCATTGGCACTGGTGCGGGTGGTACTGGTCCTAATCCTGCTGTTGTTGGTGCTGTTCCTGTTGTTGGTGCTGGTGGTGCACCTAATCCTGGTGGTCCTAATCCTGGTGGTGCTGGTGGTGGTGCCATTCCTGTTAAGGGCACTGGGTCTGGATCCCCACCCCTCCTTTTACGCAATTTGCGATGATTTTTCGTTTTAGACATGTGTGGTTCTTATTATATTTGTATATAAATATTTGCATTCAAATATAATAAATTAATGACGTCCTTACAACTTGATGCGCTTAAACAGTTCAAGTGCAACGAGACCGCCGGCGACTTGCGCCAAAATGTAAGGCACCAAATCACTGGATGACAGCTTGCCGGCGGCAACCATGGCAATGGAAACCGCCGGGTTGAACATGCCGCCAGAAATGGGGCCGCCAATCATGATGGCAACCGCCAGTGCCGCACCAATGGCAATGGCATTCCCAGTTGCCAAAATGATGTAGATGAAAAAGAGAGTTCCGAAAAACTCGACCAAATATTTGTTCAGCATTGTTTGTGTTTATGTATTATCCATATAAAAAAAACACGGTCATCATGCTAAATCAAAATCAATATTGTAAAAATTGATTTGAAACAATTGCAAGCAAATCAATGGCACAGTAATCTTACGGCAACAAGCACACATCGCGAAAATGAAGATCATAGTATTTGACACTGAAACTACCGGACTGCCCCCCAAGAATCGCCAGTGCATGGACCCCACACAATGGCCGCACATTGTTCAACTCAGCTACTTAATATACGACACGGACAACGACAAAATACAGGACTTCAAAGACGTCATCATCAGTCTGGGCACGCACATTCCGTTGCCCGATGAAAGCGTGGCCATTCACGGCATCACTCGTGAAATGTCGCTTCAACGCGGTCTGGACATCCGTCTCGCGCTCTTTGATTTCAAAACGGCCCTCTCTCAATGCGGCAAGTGCGTCGCTCACAATTATGAATTTGACAGCAACATGCTTCAAATGGAGGCCCGACGCAACCAAATGTCGTTCTTCTTCCCGTCCCCCTTCTGCACCATGAGGGTGAGCACCGACATGTGCAAACTGCCGTCGCCGCACGGCATGGGCTACAAGTGGCCCAAGCTGCTGGAGCTGCACCAGCACTTGTTCCAGCGCGTGCCTAAAAACGTACACAATTCCAAAATCGACACAATCGTGACACTGCGATGCTTCCACATGCTGGTGCACAAGGAGGATTTGTGCCGTAGTAGCCGCGAATTCCGCGCGCTGTTTCGCAACCACTGCACCATTGAATGCGAGCGCGACGAACTCGGGGAATTTGGCGACATGACCGAAATGCCGTCTCCGCCAAAACCCATAAATGACGAACAATGAAACGAAACAATACCAAGTTCTAAATAATGCAGCACAAGCATATACCACACTCACAAAAAGCCCAAATCAATTGATCACATACCAATTCACAAAACGGCACTGGCATCAAGAACTCTGAAGGCAACCGTTGGTTGGGAGGGATTGGCCCCATGGTTTGACTGGGTTGCAACTGCAACAATGGTTCATTCATTTTATCCACCGCACATAAGATACATAATCAAATGCAATACATTTATATTATTTTTATTGCATCATCATCGAGATGATATAATAAAAAATTGAACTTTAAAACGGACCAATAATGCACATGATAAGACCATCGCTGCAATTAATCACGCGCACCCATGCCAACAAAGCCATCAAAAAAACGACTGGCCGGCCAATTTTACACAACTCGCTCCGACTACATTTTAAACGGATTGCCATTGCCTCTCCAATCTTCCGACCGCATTGTTGAACCATTCGCAGGAACCGGCGACTTGTTGAATTGGATAGAGAAAAACGCCATCCCTCTCCCGCCGATTGAAGCATACGACATTGATCCCAAACGCGACGACATCGTGCAACGAGACACGCTGATGAATCCGCCGGATTACAGCAATGCATTCGTTCTGACAAATCCGCCGTATTTGGCCCGAAACAAGTGTCCGGACAAAACCGTGTTTGACAAATACGACACCAATGACTTGTATAAGTGTTTCATGCTTTCCATCGCAGAATGCGCTGCCGGGATTTTAATTATTCCGGCTGGTTTCTTCTTGTCGCCTCGCGACATTGACGCTCGTTGTAGAAGCCAATTCCTAACGAATCATCGCCTGCTTCAAGTCCGGTTCTTCGAGGAGACCGTGTTTGAAGACACGCCCACCACCGTGGTTGCGTTTGCGTTTGAGCGGTCCGCCGCACCAATGACCGAGCAAACCGTGGACTGGGTCTCAATGCCGTCTGGCGCGCGCAAGACATTCCAAATGCGGTCCGAACATGGCTGGATCATCGGGGGAGAGATTTACGACTTGCCCGTTCAAGTCGGCGTCAAGGTGTTTCGCCACGTGGAAGGACACGCATTGAAAGCGGGCGAACAGCTGACCGAAATGACGCTGTGTGCATTGGACAGCGGCACCGAGCACGGCCGAATTTGTCTGGAATACAAGCCCGGATACACGTATCCGGCGAAAGACTGCAGCCGGTCCTATGCGACCTTGTGCGTGCAGGGGACAACCTTGACTGCAGCACAGCAACAACGAATTTGCAATCAGTTCAACGAGCTGATTGAAAAAAAAAGACAAGAAACATGGAGTCTGTTCCTGCCACAATATCGGGAATCCAAAGAATACGCGCGGAAACGCATTCCATTCGATTTGGCATATCGCATTGTGCAGCATTTGATTTCGATTGTAATTGATTGATTGTCATTCATTGATGTGTGATCAAGGTGGTTTGAAACCATGTTTCATGCCACGTCTTGAATTCGCACATGTCGCCAATGAATAATTTTTTTTTCACGGGTTCACACTCCGGCAAGTTTAGCAAATGGGTGAACTGTTCTTTCCTAGCATGACTTTGATCACCGTCCAAAATGTTGATGAAATGCACGTTTGCATGATTTCCAATGAGCAACACCTGCTGTTGTGCCTCGACGAACGCGTACACCTCTCTCAGCGTCCTGGTTTGAGACCCGCCGGCATGACATATCATTTTGAAATTGTAATACAATTTATAGGTTGTCCCATCGTTCCCATTCAATGTTTGCATTCCATCAAAGTCTTCCGTCCAATCAAACCCGTCTGCACGCGTCAACGGGTTTGAAAGCGGTTGCATTTCGTGCGTGCGTTTGTTTATGCGCGTGGTTGTTTTGGGACACTCCTTCCCAGTTAGTTGTTGAATTTGCATGCGCTGCAAAATTTCGCACTCATTTGATTTTCCACCGTTGTACCATGGTTGTTGTTTTCTCCAGTCCTTTGTTTGAAGGTTGGATGGCACTGGCACTGGCACTGGCGTTGTTGTCGTCGTTGTTGTTGTTGTCGTCGTTGTCGTCGTTGTTGTTGTCGTTGGCTCAGGTAAAGCATTGGCCACTGAATTGATCATTTCATTCAAAATGCCGGTTGATGCATAATAGGAAAGAGAAACTCGTTTGATTGCCATGTTTGGATAAGACTGTTTACCACTAAATAAATGACTTTATATTTGATTTCAATTTTATCAATAATACCCGTAGAATGGCTTGTATAGCGTTTTAATGGGCAACGCGCTTGTCTTATATTTTTTGCATTCACCGCCCATTTCATAGCAATAATACTGTCTCATGACATCCTTGGTCATATCAAACTCGCTGATAGGCGCGTATTTTTTCTCATTCAGCAAATACACATACTTGTCGCCAACTGCATATGGAAATGAATCATAGTTTCCACCCATCGGCGAATAAAACCGGCGAATGGTGTCGCCATTTTTACAAGAAAACGAGAGAATCCCCTTGCCGACAAACAAATATTTGCCCTTGCCCGTTTGCACGAGAATGGTGTTGCCTTTCTCGAAAGCTCTCCAATACGGGTCATTCGTTCCGTCGCCAAGAAACAGCTTTTCATACATGACGTCCATCAACTTGCCCTTCAACTCGCCCCGATTAGTTGTCTCGTTAAACCGATTGTTGTAAATGGATGCGCGCCCAGCACCATAATCAAACACCACAAACGGACACGCGGCGTTGTCGTTGATTTCATAGATGTGCTTGGGTTTGCCCAACTGACTTCTTAGTGCATCGTTTGGGATACACTCGATGTATTTTGACACATTGATTGACCCATTGGGTTTTTTGTAGGTGCATACATCAGTCTTGGGAGTAAGATTCTTAATAGTTTTACGTTTATTGCTTTTTTTAATGTTTTGTTCAGATGTAAGTGCCCTATATTTTTTGTGTTTTGTTTGATGCATGCTGGCTAATACAACACTACTATATTATTGTGCATATATTACAAAATAAAGACATGCAACAATGTATGAATAATGCCGATTAACATAGGGTTCGTTTTGAATATCATTGATGATGTTAAAGAACATTTGAGCAATCAGGATTACATAACCTGCATGAACACATTGCGGGATGCAAATAGGGTAATACAAAAACACGAAGCAAAGTTAGACATTTTATGGGATGCTTATTATGAATTAAGAGATGAAAACGAGTTTTACATGTTGTTTCTTGAATTCATTGGCACACAGAACATGACATTCCCTCGCTCGTTTAATCGCGACAGGGCCAATCTTTCATTGGCGGATGATTACTTGCATGGTTTGGATGATTCTGATGATAATCATGAGAGAATAGATGATGACATCATTCTGCATTTAAAAAATTTGAACAAAATCAAAACCCAATATGAAACATTCATGAGCAGAGAACATCCGGAATTGATAGATGCCGCAGCATTCTACATAATAAAACGGAGCGGTTATGATGATTTTGATTTTTGCGGTCGGCATTTTGACATGCACATGTTTGACCCACTTGTGTGGGAGGACTGAAAATGACCATCATGTATTGAAATGATGAACATTTAATTATAAGCGGGTCTAAGCGGAACACATGGCGCATCCCTCATCTATTTGTTCTCCCTTTTCTCCCTTTTCTCCCTTTTCTCCCTTGTTTGATTCAGGCTCAATGGTGAACTGCTGCGGCTGGTGCCTAGCCTTGCGCCGCAAGTAGTACATGCCCGTTTTGAGCCCCTTGGTCCACGCGTAAAAGTGCATGGACGTTAAAGCCGCGTAGTTCGGGTCCTCCATCCACAGGTTCATGCTCTGGCTCTGGCAAATGAACGCGCCCCGGTCTGCTGCCATGTCGATGACGTGCTTCATCGGAATCTCCCACACCGTGCAGTACTTGCGCTTCAAGTGCTCGCTCAGGCCGCCGATGTGCTGCACGCTGCCCTTGTTCGCCACAATGTTGTTTTTGACGCCCTCGTTCCACAGGCCCACCGCCTGCAAATCCGCAATCAAGTGCCGGTTCACCAGAATAAACTCGCCCGCCATGGTGCGCCGCGTGTAAATGTTGCTGGAAATCGGCTCGAAACACTCCGTGTTGCCCAGGATCTGCGACGTGCTGGCGGTCGGCATCGGCGCCAAAAGCAGCGAGTTGCGCAAGCCGTGCTTAACGATGCGCGCCTTCAAGGCAGCCCAGTCATATCGCCCGGCTTCAGGCTCCACGCCCCACATGTCGTATTGCAGAATGCCTTGCGACGCGGGCGACCCGGCAAACGTACTATACGGCCCGTGCTGCTCCGCCAAGTCGCACGATGCGCTGAGCGCGGCGTGATACATGGTCTCGAAAATCCGCTTGTTCAACACGCGCGCCTCGTCGCTGCTAAAAGCCAGATCCAGCAGCATGAACGTGTCGGCCAGCCCCTGCACTCCGATGCCGATGGGCCGGTGCGCCAGGTTGCTCACGCGCGTCTTCGGCGTGGGATAATAATTCACGTCAATCACGCGGTTCAAATTCTCGGTCGCGACGCGGGTCACCTCGTGCAGCTTCTCAAAGTCAAACACCCGGGGGACGACAAGCGTCCCCCGCACCCCCCCGCCATCCTCCACCAATGAAGGAGGGGGCAGCTTAGAGGAGGGGTGCGGGGCGCAATGCTTGGCACCTTGGTTCCCCGGTTGGCCCCCCGGTATGAACCGGTTCAGGGCAATGCTGGCCAGGTTGCACACCGCCGTCTCCCGGTCGTCCGAGTACTCCATGATTTCCGAACACAGGTTGGACGACCGAATGATGCCCACATTCTTCTGATTCGTCTTCCGATTCACGGCGTCCTTGTAGCACAGGTACGGCGTGCCCGTCTCCATCTGACTGTCGAGAATTCGGAACCACAGGTCGCGCGCCTTCACTTTGCCGCGCTGCCGACCCTCCGCCTCGTATTGCACATACAATTTATCGAATTCCTCGCCATACACATCCGACAACCCCGGACACTCGTCCGGACAAAACAGGCTCCACTCCGCATTGGCCTTCACGCGGGTCATGAAGAGGTCCGGCACCCACAGCGCGTAAAACAAGTCGCGCCCTTTGGCGTCCTCGTCGCCGTGGTTCATCTTCATCTCCAGAAAGTGCGTGATGTCCGCGTGCCACGGCTCCAAATACACCGCAATCGTGCCGTTGCGCTTCCCGCCCTGGTCAATGTAGCGCGCCGTATTGTTAAACACGCGCAACATCGGCACCAGTCCGTTGGATGTCCCGTTCGTCCCACGAATGTGGCTCCCCGTCGAACGAATGTTGTGCACATGCACGCCAATCCCTCCCGCGTGCTTGGAAATATTCGCGCACTCCTTCAGCGTGTTGAAAATCCCGTCAATGCTGTCGCTCTCCATGGCAATCAAATAGCAGCTGCTGAGCTGCGGCCGCGGTGTTCCCGCGTTGAACAGCGTGGGAGTGGCGTGCGTGAAATACTTCTGCGACATGAGGTCATACGTGGTCCGCACCTTGTCCATGTCATCACCGTGTATTCCTATCGATACACGCAGCCACATGTATTGCGGGCGCTCCACCGTTGCGCCGTTCGTGCGCATCAAATACGACCGCTCCAACGTCTTGAATCCGAAGTAGTCAATAAGAAAGTCCCGCGACCCGTCAATCATGGTTTCCAGCTCGTCGCGTTTATTGCAAACGACGGTCCAGAATTCGTCGCCGATCAGGGGGGATGGTTGGTCGCGCACGTCCCTGAAATCGTGCAACTGACGCATGGCTTCATAAAATGTGGGCGGCGTGGTTTTATGGTGATTGGACACGATAATGTAAGCGGCCAACGTGCCGTAGTCGGGATGTTGTGTGGCCATGGTTGCGCACTGCTCGGCCGTTAGTTCGTCTATTTTTGTGGTGGGGATGCCGTCATACAACTGGTCAATGACCTTCATGGCGAGGGCGGTGTAATTCACTGCAGCAATACCGGCTTGTCGACCCACATTGCGGATGCGCGCCAGTATCTTGTCAAATGCGATGACCTCGTGCTCGCCATTTCGCTTAACGACGCGCATATCTGTTTCGGAATCGGTCATTTGAGAGAATGATGTGTAATTCTGTATTCATAGGTTTAAATGATTTCAATACATAATGTTATAAAAAAATTGTTTTTTTTGTTTTTTTGGGTTTTGTTTTGTTGTTTTTAGTGGTTTTGTTTTGTTGTTTTTAGTGGTTTTGTTTTTTGTTGTTTTTAGTGGGTTTGCATGGGTTTTGTTTTGTTGGGTTTTGTTTTGTTGTTTTTATGTTTTTAGTGGTTTTGTATCATTTTATCATTTGGCGCAGGGAGCAGTTGCACTTGCATTGTTCATGCGCGCCTTGGTGGCATGCATGGCAGCTTATGCCGACGCCGACAGTGTTGCATTGGCACGGGCGGCAGCAGTTGCCTTCATGGCATTCGTAGCACTGGCCATGGCGGCATGGTGGACAATCACAACGGCAATCATCTGGTCCGAAACTGCAACTGTCCGACTCCGTGAATTGTTTGAACAACAACATGCGTTGATGCAGTGTGCAAAGCTTGCTGTAAATTCGCGAGACGATTGGCTGAATGAGTGATGGAATGGCGTCCTTCATGTCCTGTATGACGCGCAATGACATTTGAATCATGGTTTCCATGGTGACAGATTCCAACGAAGCAGGCGCACCACGTTTCACCGTTTTGCGCCCATCACGAATACTTTTCCAGTATTTGTTGATTTGCTGACGTTGAACCTGAATGATGCGAATCATCATTTTGCGAAGACTGCGAATCTCGTTCATGAGAGCCAATATGGGCTTTGCATGCTTGTTGATCCGTTCAATGAATTCGTTGGGGGCCCAAACATGATATGCAACCGCATTTTGTGCAATCGCGTCACACCCATCGAATTGACGTTGAATGTCAACCATGTGGTTGAGAATCAACGTGGGGCACTTGGCCGCGTGATGAAGGTATGCTTTTGAGTGTGCCATTGAACAGTGAATGAAACAATGAATCAATAATATATCGAAGAATGCTTTGAAAAGCTAAATCTGGAAACTTGGAAACTTGGAAGCTGGGTTTGCCGTTAGGCCTGATTACAACAAGACAAATGAAAAAGCAATTCAATTTTTTTCATTTTCATACATTTTTGGGATGACATCGGGTCGTTTATTTTCATATTAACTGTTCTTATTGGATGTAATGCTAGAGTTTATCGGTTTCAAAAATTCATTCTGGGTTTCTAAATCTTGCAAGTAATTGTTGTCCTTTAAGAATGGATTCATACCCACTTGCGGGGTTAATCCGCGTTCGTATATTTTGTCGCTGTTATTCTCTCGTTTCGAATGTTTGAACTCCTGAAAATCTTGAAAGTTGTCATGTTGTTGTGGTTGTTGTTGTGGTTGTGGTTGCAGTTGGTCCTGTTCTTTCAGTTCTTCTTCTTGCACCGCATACGGATTTGTGGTGCTATATGTTTTTGTCCGCATGGTTTTCAGATTTTCGGAGGGATACGACGGACGCCACATGACATTGGACGACTGCTGCATTGAATCTTAATACTTAATACTTGAATTGAATGTGTAAAATAATATACATATTCTAATTAAAATTTTCAATGAAAATTCACGCATTCCACGCATTCCACGCAATCTACGCAATCAAACATCCATTGTGTCGCTTTTTCTTGTCAATGGTGATCCAGCACTCTTCGCATGCAAATCCATGTTGCTGCTTGTCGGCCACCTTTTTCAAAACAAGTTTCGACTTGTTGCACTGGTTGCATTGGAATTTGCGAATCTGGTTGTCATCTAGGGTGTGGGTGTGGGCGTCCATGTCGAATAAATGATTTTACACAATTATGTAAAATAATAATATAAAAAATTGATTTGATAAACGCAATAAACCAAACCAAACTAGACCGTTAAAGGCAATCATCAAAGCAAGACAATGACCTCCAACAATCTCCAGTTCTATCCATTTGAAATCAACGGCACAAAGTACTTGATGTGCAAACTTCCCGACCAACCCTTCTCCACGCTTCATGACCCTGAAACCAAAGAAATCGTGGGCCAATGGAACAATGATGCCGCGCAGTATGACATATTCCCTCGGGGGAACCCCATTCAAACCCCCATTATGACGGAACAACAATTCGAGGAGCACATGCGGCAGTTAATCGCATCCGGAGCAGCATTCACATTCGTTTAGCACACAAGCATTGATCCCCTATGAAAACAGGCGCGCCATGTTCACCACCTCCGGCTTGGCCGTCGCCGACTCCTGAAAAATCTTCAAGATGTGCGCATCATCTCGGAATCGGATGCTGTAGTCCTGCTGCAACTTGTTGCGCCCGATTCGCCCCAGCGCCTGAATGATTTTTTCCTGGCTGATGTCGCTCAAATCTTTGCCCAAGTACCCGTGGCAAAACTGGTAATTCGTGCCGTAAATGTAGTCAGTGGATGCAATGATCAGGTACAGCCGCTGATTCTGCGCCAAGTCCTTCATGATCTCCGTGTACGTCTTATTGGAATTGGACTGGTCCGTCATGACCCCGATGCCCATCATCAGTAGCACCTTCCAAATGTTTTCAATCCGCAGCACCATGATGCGCTCCACGTCCTCGGGTTCCACGCGCGACGTAAACGGATTCGCGGCCGCAATGGCGTCCTCCGTCAACTGCGGAGCCCACCGCTTCAAGTGCTCGGCCCGGTTCGGCACAAACATGTCGTTCAGCGCCCCCCACTTCACCTGCCGCCGCAGCTCGTCTATCTTCTCCTGCAGCCGCCGGACTTCGGGGCTGAACCGCATGTCGTCCATCTTCTTGGTATTTTTCTTGTCCTTGTCTTTGGCTTTCTCGTCCTTGTCCTTGTCATTGGTCCCCTCCTCCATCGCGTCCTCCATCTCATGCTCCAGCGACTCCATCTCGTCCTTGATAACATTGTTGTGATCAATGATTTCCATCAAGTCGTCCATGACGCAGTCCGGAATCTGCGCAATCTGCAGCGCGAACCGCGCAATCTTCTCCACGTCGTTCGCCAAAAACAGCGTCGGACCGCACGTCAACGTGTGCGCGTCTTTTGATGTTAGGTTGACATTCGACGCGTGCATGCGGGCGCGCTTCTCCTGAAAATGCGCCCAAAGCTCGGGCCACTTGTCGGCCTGCACATTTTCCAGCAGCTCCAAGTAATACTCTTTGATGTTCGTCATGTTGATGTCGGCAATGTCCGAAAAATGCCGCTCGACCGCATACCGCCCGGAGGTCCACAGCTTCTCCGCGTTCACATGAGAAATGAACCGGACAACTTCGCGCAAATCAAAGTAGCGCAGCAGCGTTTTGTATTTGCGACAGTGCGCCGCGGATGCGCGCATTTCGTCATACGCATTGAACATGAGGTGCGGCAGCTGCACGTACCCGTCTTTGTTCACCAACGATATGGTCTTTTGACAATCGTGGCTGACAATGCTGTGCACTTGGGCGCTTGCAAACCGCGCCTGAAAGTCCATGATGGTGGGCGCCATGTCCGCCTGTTGCGGCAGCGTGGCCGACGACAGCACCACGTTGGGAACAATGTTTTCCACCCAGTTCTCTTTGATGAGCGCGTGAAACTCGTGCTCGGCGTAGTCCATGGTTATTGTGGGCTCGTCCCAATACAGCAGCAACTTGTGCAACGGATTGAACGCGTTCATGTAGTACATGGCGTGCTTGTACGACTTGATGTCGCTGATCATGATTTCCACATTGTCGCCCACGCTGTTGTCCACCCTTCGAATGCCGCCCGTGCGGCGGTCGCGCACCACGTCCTTGGCCGAATAGTAATGCAGTCGAATGTTGTCCACGCTGCCGCACCCGAACGCAAACGCGATGCGTTTTTTTGCGGAAATGCAGGCCTTGGCCAGTGCCAAGCCCACGTGGCGCGCAGCACACACAAAGATGACGCGATAATGCTCGCTGAGTCCGATGGGGGTCAGCGTCTTGCCGGTTCCGGTGGGTGCAATGTAGAGAACCAGTTTGGGCGTCGCGTCGTTCTTGAATGCCGTGAAAATCTGCTTTTGATGCTCGTACAACTTTGTGTCGCCGCATTTGAACACGTACTCGTTTTTCTCCACGTATTCGTGCGCTTTCGCAATGAAACCGGCGGGATCAAAATCGGGTTCCACCAGCGAGATGACGTGATTGATGAACGAGTTCACGTGCGGATTGATGTGCTCAATGCTGTTTCGGCGCAACAAGCATATGCTGTAATAAAAGTACATCCACTTCGGGCGGCTTGGCATGGCGGGCGGAAGCGGAGGAGCCCGCTTCTTTTTTGACTCCGACACGCCTTGCAAGTGCTCCCTCCAGTGCGGATGCATGTGCGGGAACTTGTTGTTCAGAAGGTTAAGCAGCAGTCCCAGCAAAATAAATTCATATATCTTTGTTTTTTGTTCTTCCAAATTGCTGGTCGTGTTTTGAATGCGAATGAGGTCGGCTTTTTTCACCAGCTTCTTTTTGTCGGTGTCTGTTTCAAATCCAGTCCCGAACGCCTCCTGCATTTGGTCCACGTGCGTTTTGAAATACAGCTCAAACATGTGCGCGTGCGTTTCGTCCGACGGGGCGATCTTCATGTACTGCAGCAACGTCTGGGTTGAATTCCGCACAACATTCACATCATGAAATCCTTGTTTTATAAGCTCGTAAATCTCCCGCTCTTCGTGCGAATCCGGAACTTCCACGCTGTCCCATTCGCTTTTTGTCAACTTGCCCTGTGTGAAATCCATGATCGATCCTTCGATGGCTCCAAATTATAATGACTCCAACTATGTTATAATGGTTTGTGGCTGTTTCTTTAAATTCATTCACAAGTTGTTTTTTCTTGAGGGGGATGTTTGAATTACTCAAAAAATTGATTTTGGTTTAATCCAGTTAAAACTAATGCAGCAATAGAACATAACCGTTCCAGACAATTCGCAATGACTCATCAAGACGACACAATGCCCTTGCAACCGCAACACCCGTTGCTTGTGAGCCCGCCCTTGCTTGTGAGCCCGCCCTTGCTTGTGAGCCCGCCATTGCTTGTGAGCCCGCCCTTGCTTGTGAGCCTTGACGGCAACATCGGCTCCGGCAAATCCACCACGTGGGACATGTTGAAGGAGGCGTACAAAGGGCGCGACGACGTGCATTTCGTGGAGGAGCCCGTGGATTCGTGGCATCATATTAAGGATGGCGACGGTGTCCCCATTCTCACCAATTTCTACAAGAACAAGAAGGCGTATGCGTTCCGGTTTCAAATGATGGCCTACATTTCGCGTCTGGCTTTATTGCGCCAAACGGTTCGCGAGAATGCAGGGCGCTGTCGCATCATTATCACCGAGCGCAGCGTCGAGACCGACCGCAACATCTTTGCCCGAATGCTCTATGACAGTGGCGACATTGAACACGATGAATACACCATTTACAACATGTGGTTTGACGAATTTGTGTGCGACCTGCCGGTTGCAGGGCTCGTCTACATTCGCGCAGACCCTGAAACGTGCTTGGAGCGCATCACGAAACGAGGCCGCGAGGGCGAGTCCATCCCCCTTGAATACGTCCAGAAGTGCCACGACTACCATGAATCGTGGATCAACGGCGCAACGTGCAAAAAACTGGTTATTGACGCCAATGCAGAAATCGAAGAGACGGCAAATCATCGCGTGCAAGAAATTGTTGAGTTCATCAACGGCTTGACCCAATAAACACGCATGTGCACACAAAAACAAACACTTACGCGCACTAACATTTTTTTTCGTCTAACACATCCAACTGATGACGACATTGGATGCATTTGTCAAATTCATGTTTCCGCAGATGTTTCGCGCATCCAGCATGAGCGCCAAGTGGCACGCGCTGAGCGCAATCATCGCCAGCATGCGCGGCACTTGCTTCAGCATGAAGCGCTGATGCACTGCATCGTCATGGTCAGTGTCATCCAGCAACGAATAGTCGGCGTGCACGGGGGTTCGCGTCTCGTGATTATTGCCATTGCGATTCTGCAAAAGCCGCTGTGCAATTGTGGTGTTGATATCCGGCACGCACCAGCGCATCAGTTTCAGCACCGGATAAAACGAAACTGCCATGAACATCATCATGGACATCCAAAGGTCATTCTCGGTTATGAGCACAATGTACGCAATGTCCATTGCAACAACCGTCGCATGCATGCCACGGCTGGCCCATTTGGCCGCGCGCGCCAAAAACACGGTGCGCTGCTCATCGTCGGGAATGTAGAGTCGCATGGTTTGGCGACTGGGCTCGTGCAGTTGCGCGCTTATGCCGCGATGATACACATTCACTAGCGCAGTCCCGGTGTAAACGGCGCGCATCAGCGTCGGTGGATGCACGAATGCTAAATACATGCTTTGCATTAGACCAATGCCAAAGGTCCAATGAAATAGGAGAACTGCGGGCTGCATTGTTTAACTGTTGGGGTACTATATACTATAAACACATGTCTATAATATAATAAAAATACATATGAATTATTGAATGCATCATTTACCACATAAATGTGGATGTGATTGGGAGTGGAATCAAGAAACAATGATGCGCGCACCTTCATGTTCAAACATTTCTAGTAAGTCAGTATATTCAAATTGAGTTGCCCCTTCAAACAGTTGAAAAGTTTGGTCAAAATCTATAAATACTATTTTAATATTTCCGGACTCGACCGACCTTGTAATTTCTTCTATTTTGCCAATGGGGGTAAAATTATATTTGGATTTGGGTGTCCCTATTGCAGGTAAGCCCAACTCACTGACATTCAATTTGTAAAATAGGTTGGCTTTCAGGGTTTCCATATTGAAATCTGGCGGAGGAATTTTATTCAACACATGCTCAAATTTAATGGCCGGACATATTTTATTTGCTGAGTCTGGTTCATCATTGTGAAGTCCATCATCTAACAAACATCCAATTACTTGATCATCATCACAATCCAATCCATTTTCTTTCACAATTTTATAAATTACATGATACTTGTGCATTCCTCCAAAATGGCGTCCAGTTGCATTAACTGGATTAATGGGTATTTCCCTTTTCTTTATTACTTTTGTGTTTGTGCACAAAACCTCTTGAAAATATTCATCCAGTTCTAGGAGTTGCAATGTTCTTATAATTCCAACTTTGTTTCCACTTGTGAGAATGTAAACTGGAACATCTCTCCTACGACAAGCTATTAAAAGGTTGGCCCATGCATTGTATTGCATATATGACCCGAATGTAAAAATTCGAAACTGTGGCACATGAGTTGCTGGATCGGCAAATGAATACTTCCCTGCCAACCCAATGTTTTCGCCATCATGTGGTCCTAAACCTCCTTTCATTCTCATTCTCAGTCTACCATGTTTGCGAGTTCTGCATTTTTGACGTTTCTGACGTTTTTGACGTTTATTTATACGACGGCTTTTTTTGTGCATTGTTTCAATACATTCATTGCATATATTTTTTTCGCGGTCATTCAGTTCAATAACAACTTTTGTCGACACGATGGCGGCTTGTACTTCAAAATGTCTAATTCTCTGGATGTGGTCGGGAAACTAGTCGCGCCGTAGATGTCCTGCAAAAGCAGCCACTCAAACATGCCGCCGGGATAAACGCGCACGTTTTTGAACCCGAGGCCTATCAGCTGCTGATATTTTTTATGCACCGTGTCATCATTCGTGTTTTTCCCGTACACGATTATCTCTCGATCCTTCCCCTTCGGTTCTGAAAGCATGGCGTTCATGGACACCTCTTCTTCATCAATCGGGAGCGTGCCTGGAATCAGGCAGGATTGCATGGCCGGCGGCAGCGTGTTGATCAACAGCCACGGATGCGTGGCCGCGTAATAATTGGAATACTTCTGCTGGTCCAGCGGATTCGCTGTCCGACATATGCACTGGATGTCCTCGTAATTCACTTTCGAAATTGAAACACTGGAACCCATCACTCCATTTATATGTTTGATTTGGTTGATTTGATGATTCTCTAATAAATTAAATATTAGTCATGTATTTAATTTATTTTTCATACGCATGTATTCCTTATTCAACATTTACACTTTTGCAAATAATATTTATATAATTGTATAATTGTATAATTATACAATTGGACAAGCAGATATGATTAGAAAAGTGGATTTCAGTGCAAAAGTCAACGAATCAAAAAAAAAGTTTAGAAATAAAAAAAGACATACTGCGAAATCAAAAAAAAAAATCACAAAAGAAAACACAAAAGAAATCACAACAACAAAAGATTTTAAATTACGCATATTGTCATTAAATGTAAATGAATATCAAAATAATGGACATGACGATGGAACCGATGTGCATTATAAAATAATAGAATTGATAAGAATCAACCATCCGGACATAGTGTGTTTACAGGAAGGAAATAGCGAATATGTAAATTTTCCAGAAGAATATATGCATGTTGTTTCTAACAGAGAAAAAGTATTAAAACCCAAAGGACAAGATTGGGGTGGTTATAATATCACCACTGAATTATTAGTCAATAGAAAATTAAATCCCACAGTTAAATTCATTGATTTAGAGAAACATATGCACTATCAATCAATGCTATGCACAATAACTTTACCCGACAATAGCAAATTAGATGTAGCAAATGTGCATTTAATTAGGGGCAGGATTGAAGATGATCATTGGGAAAAAATAATAGACCCGAGAGAGAAAGAACTAATGCAAATAACAAAGAATAAATCAGAAAACCCTTTGATTATAATAGGCAATTTTGATAGTCCCATGAAAACAAATAATTCTGAAAAAACAACCAACACGCATGCCAAAGCAAAAAACATTTCTAATCGTTTGTTATTTTCTGATCACATGTTCAATGTTGATGGATTTGTTAAAAACACACCAAACATAGATTATATGTTTAAAGTCAGTGATGATGCATCCACATCTGCTCGTGGCAAAATGATAGTTGACTACGCATTAAAAACAAGCGATCTCAAGTTAAACCTAAGTGAGTTAAAATTAATTAAAACAAACAATCCTGATTGCAAATATAATATTACGGACCACAATGGTATATTATTGGAGTTATCAAATAAGAAAATAAAACACCCATTGAAACTAAGTGAAAGCAAATTAAATTTTAGTAATTATTTCAATGCATTTCGGTTTGAAGAATTGAAAAATAGTAATCCCAATGTTAAAAATCGAAACGAGTTTTTGTTTAAAGTTTATGACGAAATGAAAAATGAAAACAAAGAATGCACATATAAACAAAAAATAGATGAGATAGATATCTACGGGAGCGAAATACAAAATTTAATAGTTAATATCATTGATTATTTTTTTGAAAAAAAGGATGACGCTGAATGGATGAAACACTTTGTTGTATATATTTTTGACATAACTTCCATATGGAATCCTGACAATTTCAAATTGAAAAACCGAATGCCTGTGCAATTAATAAAACCGAATGATAAAATGTTGAACATTGTTGACAGTTGGTCAGATAAAAAAGGCATAGAAAAATTAGAAAGCAATTTTAGAAATGACATTGACGTTGTATCCAGCAATATTAATTATTTAAATCAGAAGCACAAGGGAGTACTGAATTGTCCAATAAAATATTGTAATACAACCATACGTATACCTACATGCCTTAAAGAAAACGTAATGTACAAATTTATATTAGACACGGTTGCATATGAACTTGCTATAAGGTGCATATTAGAGAAAAATGGTAAGAACAATAACAAAGGGAAAACACTACTTGACAAGCATTTAACAAAGAAAACAAGAACGAGAATTTCCGAATTGTATGAAGATATACTAATAGGATTAAAAGGGTTGAATAAAACTGAAAAAGAACTCATAAAAGGTCTTAGCGAATATAGATTGTTTGATGATTATGTATTATACATAACTGTTCATAATTCAATGGTTAATCCGGGCGAGGTTCAGAGAAATGCTGGAATGCATGTTGACGGATTTCAAGGGACGCGATATCCTAAAAAATTTCCAAATGATCATTCCTATTTATTTGTTAATGAAGGTTCTACCCTTTTTACGGATGCTATATTTAATCCACCAAAACGGTTGGGCAATTACGATTATACCCAAAATTGGTATGAGGGAGAATTTGGCATGAATACTTTAAAAAAATATTTAAAACCAGGACAATGTAAAAATTTATACATGATGTCTGGCATGCAAATCCATGAAGCAGGCGCGATACCCAAGGAATGCACAAAACCGACTGGTAGAATATTTTATAGAGCAGAATATGCGATGAAAGACTATGATAGAAATGGCGATTCAATTAATACAAAATTAGGTAATTTTGCAACATACACAGATAGAAGCATTGCAACGATACTGAAATTGACAGATACAAAGAAATTGCATGGTGCAAAATTTGGAACTGGCGGTGCACGAGACGGTTCAATGAACGGGTCAGACGTTATGATTGACCCAAATGACAGAGAAGGAGAAAATCATTTACATGTGTGAACTACGATTAAAACTCGGCGGCGGTCATGCGCGATGTCATTGTCGCAGTTTGACCCACATTTCATTCCTTGTCGAAACCGATGACCGCGCAGTCCAGCCGCTTGCCCGCGTGCCCGGTGGTCAACGAATCCGCGTGACCGCCTGCCTTTCAGCTTGCCCTGAAACACCGCAATTGCTTTCATTGATGATTAATTAATGTGTGTGTGCAATATGCAAAATTCAGACCCATGCGTTTAATATCATATTCGCCATAATTCATTTGATTTGCATTGCTTAAATGCTGATTTTGCGCGCCGCGCCTTTTTTTACGGTTCGGGCTAGACGCAGCGCTCTGCTATTCGATTGGCACCCGTTCTGCAAAATGGCGTAGTCCACTGCAGCCGCTTTGCCCCCCGTGATCGCGCTGGCCAGTCGGGCATAGCCCCACGACTGCGGGCTTTGGTTGGGGCGCGACCCCGACGAATAAAACGCGCCCTCCCCCTTTTTCACGATTTTCTGCAACGCACCAATCGAACACTTGGTCGCCTTGGCCAGCGCAGCGTTCGGCACAACGTGGTCCACATGATACATGCGGCGCGCCACATCCGTGTGCTTGGATGCAACGTGCGGATACGACTTCAGCTTCGCGGTGCGTCCATAATACTTTCCACGCTTATATAGTCGGCGCGACCGCTTCAACATGGCGATCTGCTTGCTTCGATCCTTGCGCGACAAGGTGCGCGGAACATAGCGCATTGGAACGCGAATGGATCCTTTCATGGTTGATTTGGTTTGTTATATATACATGACGAACACTTATTTATTGCAATTAATAAATAAGGTATGATTTATGATTTATGATTTAATTGAAGGATACCACAATCTCAACCGTCTCCTTCTTAATGCTCTTTGTAGCAGAAATGCTCAACTCCTCGCGCTTCTTTCTGGTTTTGTTGTTGTTCTTGCTGTTGCTGCCGATGTTGCTGCCAATGTTGCTGCCGATGTTGATGCCATCAATGCATTCTGTGGCCGCGTCGTCATTCACGTATTCATTCGCTTCCGAAGACGAATGGTTGTTTCGACGAGACGTGCTGTTGCGCGCATTCATGTCGTCCTCGATTGTCCCATAGTGGGCCTCAATGTATGCAACCACGCCGTTTTCCAGCGCCCATTTGAAAAAATTCAGCTGGCCAATTGTGGTCTGAATGAATGTACCGTTGCTATAAGGAATTGTTATGCGGTCCCACCTGCAGAACGGGTCGAACCGGCGCTTGCTGTAAGCCTTTAGCTTCAGCTTGTAGTCCACATACACTTTAAACCGCCGGTTCATGCCCACTTCATACACCGTGAAAAATTTCTTCGCAAAATTAGTGGCAAACCAGTCAATGATGCGGAGAGAAATCGGCGACTCGCCGTTGATTATCCTTAACATCTTATCCAAATTGTTGTCCTCCTCGTAAAATTTCATCAAATTCGTCATGAGCAAATCATTCTGTGTCGTGTAATTCGCACTCGAATTCATTCTATGGGTTGGTTGATTGTTGATTGTGGTTATGTTTAGTATTTAAACAAATGTTATGCAATGCATGGCATGTGTTTGTGTATTTAAACCATTATTCAGTGTAAACAATTTATTTGAAATTCATACAATATATTTTGTTATTCAATTGTATAAGACACACAAAATGCAACGCCAAGGCTTTATAGATTATTCACCGGTTCCGGATTCTCCACCGCAGTCTCCCAGAGAGCCAGAAATGCTTAGTCCGTCAATGCGCAGCGACCCATCACCGGTATTTGCACGCCAGCATCGGGGGTATCGGCGGCATCGGCAGCGCACGCAGCAGCGGCGGCCGCAAGAGCGGCGAAGGCAATGGCGTGATGTCCCGATCCCAGATGAGGACGCGGAAGAGGAGAGGAGAGTGTTTAAAGGAAAGTGGGGTCCCCGCTTTTGTAGAAACCAATCGTGTAAAAAATCTCCTCGTCGCTCTCCTCGTTCTCCTCATTCTCCTCCCGCTGCGGCCATGGTTGCAGGAGGAACTAAAAACAAAACACGCACAAATAGAAGCAGAAAATGCAAAAATAAGCGTCGCAAATGCAAAACAAACCGTGGTGTTAAATGATTTGCAACATTTATATATTATGTTATATATATTCATACATCCATTGTGTAAACCATGAACCAGAACCATAACCATAACCAAATGCACGCATTATACGTTCTTTTAGCAATCGCATTCATGTGTTTCGGGCTGTACATGTGCTTTCAAACCACCACCAGTCGGAAAGAGGGGTTCTCTCTGTCGCCCGGCTCTTTCCCCGACGCATCCACGTATCCGATATTGTATAAGGATTACCCTATCCAAAGTCCAGGTGGCGTTTCCAATATGTCATATGCAGACTTGTGGCAATACTATCCCGTGTTTGACAACAGCTATGCCCAATACACCAACAATGTGCGCTACTGGGCCACACCAAACAACGGCACATGCGTTCGGGCCGACATGTGCGGTGGCTTGTACAACGACAAACCCATTAAGGACATGCACATCGTTCCGGTTCCCAAACCCATTTCGCTCGATTCTGATGTGCGTCGCGTCAATTATTACGGGTCGGAACCCATGACGTGCCCTGAAGCGCCCCCGCAAGATGTGGCGAACTGTTTGTATTACGGACAAAAAACGAACTCGTTGACGCCCCCGTATCAGCCAACGCTTTTAGACAGTTAAATCGTGGCAAATGTCCGTCCTTATTCATTTTAGATTATTTATTTGAAAATGATCTAAAATCTCTCGTCTTAATGTTCGCGCACTTCAAATGTTATGGGATTTGTTGTCCGCGTGCGTCTTGTTCTTATTGCGGTTCTTGGTTTCCTTGAGCGGACCGCGGACTGATTGCGCTGTCTTCGCTTCGGTTTTTCCTTTACTTCCGCAGCGGAATCTTCCACCGGTTGCGACTCGTCGTATTGGTGTTCATCGTCGTCATCTCGAGAAAGCATTTGTCCCATTTTTGTTTTTAACAAGCACTGATTGTGGATATGGATATGGTTATGGTTATGGTTATGGTTATATTATAAATTACAACTAAATTTGACACATTACAACGCACTTATTTTATTTTTTTAGTATATTAATATACGAATAAACACATAAACAACATTAAAGAACGATGGCGGATAAAACCCCATTCAAGGTAAATCGGTCTGCTTTACCCCCATCTGTGCAAACATTGTTCAACCCAGAAAACTGTTTTGCTAGGGGGGGATTGACACTGGAAAAGGGGAAACCCGTGTTGACCGGAAAGTGTCAAGTGGTGCAATTCGGAAAAAATAGGGTCGGAAATAATTGCATGTTTGTGTGTCAGGCGAATTTTTCGGAGGTTTTTCAACGAGAACGTCCAGTGCTGGCATCTGTTGTGTTTGATTCGATGGGAAGAGTAACCGATTTCTGCTTTGGAAATAGCGCTGCAGCTCCATCATGGAGAACCAATGCATCTCATGGAACACGTGCGTCATTCGGACACATGCCTCCCCCCACGCAGCCACAGCAATCAGTGGTTCGTGGCTATTCGGAATTATCTCCCGCCGAAAAAGTACAGGTCGATGCAATTCATGACCGTTTGAAAAAAGAAGGCAAAGATCTCTCAATGGAGCAGAGAATGGAATTGTTAAGAGAAAAAAGCAACATCATGACCCCTGCTGGGAAACCCGTAGAACACAAAAAAGCAAAAGAATGGGGATGCACAAGTGTTTTAAAAGGACCGGTGGATTTTGTTGGATGCCAGCGCGAGAACCGGTGGACCCCCTCCACTTCCCTCGTTGATGGATTTCCATATGTTTCATGTGTGGAAGTTTTTGCAGAATTTGACAACCAGTTGGACGTGTCTCAAGAATCGAAGATACGCCCATATTTTAAACACGACCCTCTCACTGGAAAGAGCGAGTATGGTGCAAGTGGTCGTGAACATTACGACGGGGAGGGCTTCGGCAACGTGCACGGAAACCTAGGATTCCGAAGCTTTGTTGTTCGCGACTCGAATGGAAGAATGAGCGCGATGGAAACAAGACAAGGCTCATGTCCTAACCCGAGACCCGTTCCTCCAAGACTAAGTGTGTTGAATCCAGACACCAAACAAAAATTTGAAGTCATGTTGAAAAAAGGGGATGCATCGCTTCGTTCGGAAATGAAAGCACTGGAATGGCTTGAAACGAACCCATTATTGTTTCCACCAGGACCCATTGATTCAAGATTTGCTGATGAAGCATTTGGTTGGGTTCATGCACTTTCAATTCAATTTGAATTACCACGCATGTCATTGTCGCCTGCTGCCATGGCTTCAATGATGGCTTCAAAATCCCCCGCAGCAACGATTGCGCCTGCAATGAGGCAATCCATATTTGCAGCACTGGCGACACAGCCTAGAGTTGCCAAACAAATTGCAACTAGCTGCAAATGCACTCCAATGAACCATGATCCAAGCTGCTCAAATCAACATTGTCCATTCCGGCATGCAGGGCTTGAACAACTTGGTTTCGAGTGGCCAAGAATTGAATTTGAATCAGGAGAACAACCGGCAAGATCAGCATTGGAACGTGAAATGTCGCAAGTGGCAACAAAAAAGCAAGCAGAGGCAAGAACGATGCAAGCAGCGGCAGACAAAGCGGCAGAAAAAGTGGCAGCAGCGGAAGCCAAACGACTTGCGACAGCACAAAAAAAAGAGGCGGCATCAGCAGCACCAGTCGCATCAGCATCAGCGGCACCAGTCGCATCAGCGGCACTAACTAGAGGCAAGCGTTCATTAAATGCGGCATTGGTGGCACCACTCGCATCAGCGGCACCAGTTGTATCAGCTGCACCATCTGCATCAGCTGCACCATCTGCATCAGCTGCACCATCTGCATCCGTGCTAGGGGCATCCGTGCTAGGGGCATCCGCTCTGGCACCAGCCAGAGGAAGAAAACGCGCACCTGAATCTGCCGCGCCTGCATCAGCTGCATCCACAAAAAGAAAGAAAGGAGGTTTCAAATCCAAATCCAAATCCAAATCCAAATCCAAACGACGACTTCGCAAATGAATTTAAAGTTGAGTCATGTGTTTCCGCATCATGATAATCCAGTGAATCCAGTGCGTGGAATGTGCACCTCTTTTGCAAACGCCTTTATTATTTTTTTATGAGCACTGTCATCACATTCAATGTTTTTGTACAGCTCTTTGCATATCGTCTGATATTCAAGGTGCATTTTTTCCTTGGTTTCCCATCCAGGGTGCGCATCCATCCACTCTTGAATCGTGCGCGTCTGGTAGCAGGACGCCATGTAAATGAACTTCTTCACGTACGAGTTGTTTTCGTCTTTGATCCATTCATCCGTTTTGATATACATGGTTTCGCGCTTCAGATCGGTGCAGTGAATCGGGCGCTTGTGCACGTCCATGCCTTTCAGGTTGTTGAGGATGATGGAGCTCACACCTTCCACAATGCCGTTTGTTTTCGTAAATTCCAAATCTTCGACCGTGATTTTGAGAGTTCTTGCGAAATCACTCAACTTAATCGCATCCTTGCACTCATTATTCAAAAACACGTTCAGATTGAATTGCGTGTTGTTCGTGGTTATGATGTTCCCGTTCCCAATTTTGGGCGTCATCTCTTGAATGGTCTTGATCAGTTGCTGATTGGCTTCTTGCTGCTTCAACATGATTTCATAATTCTTGTCCAACGTGGTGTTTCTGTCGTTCAACAACATCTTCACTACGGTTTTTAATCCCATCAGCTCATCGGTCTCATCACGCTTGTCCAGCTTGTTAAATTTGTTAAATTTATCAAACCTTTCAAGTTTATCAAGTATGTCTTTTGTTAAATTTGCTCTTTTGTCTTCTTTGTCCACTAAAGTCAATGACATGGATGCATCTTCATCCTCCTCCCCCTCATCCTCATCCTCATCCTCATCCTCATCCTCACCCTCATCCTCCTCATCCACAATTGGTTCTTTGGGTTTGAGAGCGGCGGCGGTTTCTTGTTCTTGTTGTTCTTGACTGGTTGCTGCCATCATGACTTTGCAGTTCTTCTTGTGATTGAACAACGACGACCTCAATTCAAATGTTTTCCCACAAGCGCACATCTTGGACTTCACTTTGGCATCGGTCAAGAGAGAATAATGCTTAATCTTGTGTTTTTCCGTCTCGCAATGCTGCGTCATGTGGTTTTTTCTCGTGCATGAATAATTGCACAAGTCGCATACAAACCGATTTGGTTGGTTATGGTCTGGTGGCAGATTCATTGGTTTTGAGCAATGCTAGAATGGGTTGAATTGTGTTTATATACTTTAAATATTTTATTTTATGGTCATTGCCTTTTTTTATCTAGGGTTTTAAAACGCTTTTCGCACTTAGCGGACCACATCATATATCATGCAAACATTGATCATGGGCGAAAACGCTTATGGTAAGGATGCCTATTTTTGTCATGGGGGTTGTCCAAAATAAAACAAAATAGGCACGGTGTTGACGATCGATGTCCGGCTTATCATAAATGCAGCGGCAATGTTGTGTGTCGATGGCAAATAATTGCTTGATGTACACAAAGTGTTTTATCAAATTGCACAAAAATAAAACAAAAAAAGGCAAGCATCGAAATGACATGTCATTTTTTTTGGTCCAAAAAATGGGCAGTTTTGCCTTTTTGAAACATGACACCATTATGCTCTCGTTTTTTAATACAAATCTTGTAAAATAAATTTGTTATTTTTTATTTTTACTTTGCACAAGAGTCAAAAAATTTTCAGAAAATGGACAAAAACGATGTCCAAAAATGGATACCCCGTTACCCTTTTGGGAAAAAACGCGCGGCACTAGGTAATTTGCGGAACTTTTTTGGAGTGATAATCGGGAGACCATATATGCAGTGGCGAATGATGACACACGCGAATTGCGTTTATGTTCCCAACGTGTGTTTTTATTACGACGATGGACATGGTTATGGCAGAAATTATGAATATTAAGACAATGACAAATCGATTTTTAAAAATTCAATTCAAAAAAAATTGAATTGAAATCAATCGAATGCTAATTGGATGCAGTGTATCCCAACAACAACAACAACAACAACTACTAAGACGGAATGTTTGCCCACCTTCGTTCCAATCCCGGAGCCAATTACCGATTCATCACCAAGAGTGTTGCCACCAACATGCGTCAACATGCTCGCAACAAGAGACCCCTCCTCACCGGACTTGACCCTTCCAATGCCAACATTGCTGGCATTCTGGCCGAAATTCATCTGCGCGAGCTTGCGTGCACAATCAAGACATTGCAACAGGTGAATCATGTCGCTGGCAGGTACCACGAACACGCGTTTGACAATACGGACGCCTACATTGAAGACCAAACCCCATTGCAAACGCATGAAATGAATGCCGAACAGCGTCATGCGGCACAACTGCTCCTGGGTGTGGGCAACAGCTTCTCGGAGGTCAATGCGGCAATAAGAGCACTCGACGCTGGGTCGTTTCAAGCGGTCATGGAGTGCAGTCCTGAAATGCGTGCCAAATTGTCGCAAAAATTCAGCGTGGATGCGTCCTTTGCGGAAGATGCATTGGATCGTGTGCAGCACGTCGCCAAACAAGTGTGGAGCTTGGTCAACATGTTGGCATTCTCCAACCTGTTTCGGTTCGCTGACCCGAGACAGCCGATGGGTCTGCCGAACCAGGAGGATTCCATCTTCATTCCTTACATTCCAACCGCGAGACATGGGGAAGAAGTCCAGACGCTGCCTCTTGACGAAGCAGACATGAACGCACCACAAGAACAACAGAAACACTTCAACGAAATTGCCGAGATGTTGGCGGACGGCAAAATCACGACGGAACAAGCGTCTTCATTGTTCAAGGAATTGAGCGTTGACCCATCTCAGCAACCAGTCATGGAACCGGAAGCAGTCGTGGAATCATCGGAATCGGACAATGATGACGAGTCAAATGCGACCTACTGGTTGAGAACAGTGGCTGCTTGGAACGCTGCTGAACGCATCAAAAATGAACAAAAATGATTGAAACAACTTCAAAAAACATAAAAAATACTAACACTTTTTTTATGATTTATTATGATCATTGAAATTATTGAAATTAGTCAATTGGCAATCCAGCCCATCCTTTTGCTTCTTTTGCATTTGATTCCAATGCTTTTTTAGCCTTGGTATTAGCCTTAGCGTCCGTAGCCTTGGCATCCGTAGCCTTGGCATCCATGTTTTTGGCCACGTGATCCGGCGTCCATTCCACGGGATCGTGCGCATCATATGTCGGGCTGTCCGTCATCAGGATGTCGTAGTTTTGCTTGACGTAGTAAGCCCGTCGCTTGTGCCACTGGTTCCGGAAGATGTCTTGCTGGTCCACAATGTCGATGACCAGCGGGCGGCCGTGTTTCACGCGCAGAATGCGCCCCACGGACTGGCACACATCCGTTTTGGGCGATGCCATGATCAGCGTGGTCAGCGTCTTGATATCCAGACCCTCGGACGCCATGGCATACGTGGCAATGATGACCGTGCGCGATTCGCTGGCCTTCAAGTCGGCTTCCTTCATGCCGCCGATGTAGTACCCCACGGAACCACCGGCGATGCCGCGGTGCTCAATCGCCTTGTGCAAATACGTCAGCAGCGACTTGTTGTGCGCCAGAATCATGACTTGCTGCTCCGGGTTTTCGGCCAGCTCTTTTTTCAACACGCGCAGGATGAACTCGCTGCGGTGCGCGTAATCACACACGCGCGAAATCATGGTGCTGAATTTCGGATTGCCGCGATAGTCGTATTCCGTCTCGTTGAACGCGGCGTCGTTCACGCAGTAATTGATGGCCTTGATTACCACGCGGTGCTCGGACGCCGCCTTCTCCTTGTGCACCACCTCCCCCAGAAACATCTTGAACACCTTCGTCAGTCCGTCCTTGCGCTGCATGGTTCCCGAGAGCCCCAGCGTGTACATCGTGTTGACCTTCATCATGCACTGGCAGAACACCTCGGCGCCCATGTGGTGCACCTCGTCAAACACCGTCAAGCCGAAGCTGTCAAACATGTCGGCGGGGTACTCCTTCATGGACAGCGACTGCAGCATGCCGAGCACGATGTCCTTGTCGTCGATGTCCACGATTTGCCCCTGGATGCGGCCCACGCGCGCGCCCGGCAGAAACTGCTCGATTCGCTCAATCCACTGGTTCATTAAGAAGGATTTGTGCACGACCACCAGCGTTTTTCGGCGGAGCTGGGCCAGGATGTAGAGCGCCATGACGGTCTTGCCCTTGCCGGGGTCCACGTCCAGGAGACCGCCGCCGCCGGCACCCACGTGGTTCAAATACTTTCGCACGATGTCTTTTTGGTAGTCGCGCATGTCGCCCTGGAACGCGACACCAGCGTGTATGGACTCACCGGGGCCAATGTGGATGGCTTCGGGAGGGCCGTATGCGCCGATTCCGAAGTATCGCGGCACATACATTTTTAGCGGAGATTCGCGATAAATTGGATAAGCGGGCGGTTGCACCGGCGCTTTAGGAATGTGTGGACGTATGGTCAGTTCCGCGCGAATGTATTTGCGCTCTTCTTCGTCCAAGTTCTCTTTGCGTATAGTGTATCCGCGGGGGCCCAAATAAGTGGCAACCTCACTGGTCGCAGACGAAGCCATTTGTGTGGTTTATGTTCGGGGTCTAATTATGATGCTCTGGTATTATGTGCATGTTATACATGCTTCAATTTTAAACAAAAAAAAATAATATGTTATAATTATAAAATAAATCATATTATTCAAATGAACCAAATGAATCAAATGATGCGCGATGTCTTCAAAAACTCTCGCAAGCACGAGATGCTGCTTACCGTTCTGATTATTTTGTACATTGTGCTGAACGTGCCGACTCCCCACGTCATTGCGCCCTATGTGGACACGCCTTTAGGAAACATTATCATCGTTCTGTTTGCGCTGTCATTCTTCATGCACTCTCATCCGGTGGTAGGCGTGCTGTCGTTGTTCGCGGCATACGTGCTGATTCGCCGGTCCAGCGCAACCACCGGGAGCGCGGCAATTGAAGCATTCGTTCCAAGTGAAAAGCGGAAGAGCGAAGAGCTGAGCGCTTACAACCAGTTTCCCGTCACGCTGGAGGAACAAATGGTTGCAATCCGGGCGCCATTGGCCGACACGGAAGTTGGCAGCGCCACGGCGTCGTTTCGTCCCAATGCATTGGACCAAACCTCGTTGAGCTACACTCAGGTTTAGATTTATTCGGGGGGGGGGGGGGGAGTTCATAAGGGAGGAGCAGATGGTTGGTATTCTGGATTGAATGCTGGCGGTGGTGCTGGAATGGCGGCACTAACGGCAGTGTCGTTTCTGGTCAAAAATATGTACGAAAGACCTAGCAAAAACAACGAAATTAAGACTCCCCAAACGATGTTCATTCCAACGGATGATTTGGTTGTTCGAACGCTTGGCTTGGAACCAGGGCCAGAGCCAGACCCCCCAGAACCAGACCCATCGTCGTCGTCGCAGTCCCCGACCATCTCAAACAGCACGTAGTCTTCGGCCGAACCGGTTCCATCGGCTCCAGTGACGGGTCCAGTGTTGCTCTTTTGCAAATTCGTTTTCATGGACGGTTGAACGGAGGCGATGTTGCTGGCAACAAGCGCGCTCAATGGGCCTGCCGCAGAAATGTTGTCGGTGAACACTGCATACGAATAATTTCCACCACATGATTCATACGGAATTGTGCCATTGTACACGTAATACGGCCTGTTTGGAATGAAGTTGTTTGCATTCACGTCGTAATTCATGGTGACAGATGGGTTGATTGAGATGGTGGCCACGCTGATGGTGTTGGCGGCTTGAATTATGGCGGCCAAATCCACGTTGTCGGATGAACTCGAGCTGGTCAAAGAAACGGGAACACTGACAATCAATCCATCAGACCCGGACCCAGACCCGGACCCAGGAGCATGAACAATGAGCAATTCGGCGTCTGCCTTGGCCCCATTGTAGGTGTGCAATGACGGCGCGTAAATGCGAATTTCGGATGGCACGTAAGGGGTTCCGTAAAATGAAATGGCCGACCCCGACCCGCTGCAGGACAGAGACAAATGAGTACGGTCGTCTGAAACGGTCAACAGTGCGCCCGAACACATGTCGGGCGAGTACACGAGATTGAACGTCCCTTTGATGGGGTTGACATTGTTGGATCCGGTCGGAATGTCAATGGGTGCGGTGCATGATGTCATGATGATGATGGGCTGATGCGCTTATCCCTCTTATTGAATGGCTTAATATATTGTTATAAAATAATATATTATTGCATTAAAACCCTATTTGATCAAGTTGATCAAACCATGATCGGAGCCGCAATTGTTGTGAATGTTGTTCATCATGTTATTTGCTGTTCCGATTTCGTTGAGAGGCAGCGGCGTGGCGGAGCCAATGCCATAGTTGAATGAAACGGGTTCTCCGCCCGTGAACTGATGGTATGGGGCATTTGCTCCACCCGAAAATGGGGCGGGAGAAAGCGACGAAAGGCCTCCGCGCATGGAGCGCTTCCTATGCGCATGTTTGCGGGTTTTGGACTTCTTGGACTTCTTGGCATGGGACTTCTTGGCATGGGACTTCTTGGCGTTGGACCTACTGGCCTTGCTGCGCCTTTTCTTATATCCTCCGCGCACATGCGATCCCCTATCACCATGTTTTCCTCCGGTTTGCTTCTCCATGTTGTATCCGGGAATTGCTTTCAGCGAGGCTGCGCTTCCACCAGTAGGACCGATGCAACCGGCAGCGGCCCCCATTTTGCTGGAAAATTGTGGATACGGGTCATTGAAATTCGAGTTGGAAGGATTGGCAAGACCGGTTGGTTGCAGAATCTGGTTGTTGTGATTGGCTCCAGGAACAAATGAATATCCCAATGATGTCATGCTTCGTTTTTGTATTATAAATAAATACCATATTTTATTTATTTGGGCAATTTCCGTTGCATTTGTTTTCAAAATAGTAGTAGTCCAGTGTTTTTGGCGCGCTTGCCGTTCCGTGCTTGAAAATGGGACCGTGCTGGTTTCCGGACATGCACGATTCGACGGAGTTCATGCTGGCCCATACGCAGCACGAGGTTGCCGTGCAAGAATTCTTGCTCAGATTACTGCACGCCGTTTCCAGCTCCGCGGGTTTGCCTAAATGCGACTTGCAAAACCCGGCTTTCAGCTTTGCATCCAACGTCGTGTCCTTGTCGGCGTTGTCAGAAGCCATGTCCGCGTTGTCAGAAGCCATGTCCGCGTTGTCAAACGTTTCCACAACGACGGTTTTTGCGCCAGGAGTGTCGTTGACAGAAGACCCAATGACGTTGTTCTCAGTTATATCACTTCCTTGCTGCACATTCATGATTTCTTGATACACCAGTGCGCCAATCATTATCACCACCACAATCGATATGGCGGTTATATTATCTATGAAGTATTGGCCGAATTGTTCTGCCAATGCAACTAAATCAATGCCGCCATTGTTTACGTTGTTTGTCCCTGTCTGATTTGCGTTCATTACTAAAACAATGCAAAAAATAATATATACTGTGCATATTTTATTTATTTGGTATTAGCTTGACATTCGTTTGATTAACATTTGACATTCGTTTGATTTTGATTTCATTGAAACAGTTTCATTCTGGCTTTGGCAGATGGATTGCTTTCGGACACGGGTGCACCTTTCGTATTGAATTTATCAACCAGCTTTTTCTGCCGTTCATGCGACATGTATTTCAGGTGGGCATGCAAATCGGCCATCTTATTCGCCGGGTCCAATGTTTCACACACCATGTTGTTCACCAGCATTGCATTGTAATCTTCCATCAGGACATTATACATGGGTTGGCCGTTGTATCTAACTGCGTAAATAGACGTGGAATGCGTTCTTGAGCCAAAGGGACGTGGCTTCAAAAACTCCCGGGCCATCTTCATTTGTCCACTGACAACCACCTTATGGTTGCCACTCATGATCGTTCTTTCGCACGGCACGTTGGGTCCCAAGGAATTCTTTTCAAAACAAACCAGGTATTCATCCATCAGTTTTGTCCGCACAATCCCTTCGATTTTTTTATTTCTTATTGTATGCACCTTGGGATTGATCTTTTCAATAGGAATGTTTCCTTGATCAGTCAGGATGGGTGTTCCTGCGGGGAAACAAATGTTGCTGTCGGGTGTGGGCGGAGGCGTCAGAGTCAACTCGAATGTCGTTGTATTATAGCTGCCATTGTTTCGAACCACTATATTGTAAGTTCTTAATGGAGTGGAAGCCATCGTGGTGATTACTCCGGTTGATGGATCCATTGTCATTGATGGATCGGATCCGGACAGCATTGTGTAAGAATAATAAGCACCTAATTTAATTCCAGCCGAAGATGGCTGTCCTGGCTGAATGGCTTGCTTGTATATGGTTTTCAAAGCGGTGGTTGGGAAAGTTGTGATATTGGCGGCGGTGTAAGGGGTGTATCCCATGCCGTTCAGTTCGTATGGTTGATCCGCTTGTTCAGAGACCCATGTAGCACCGACCCTAGGTGAAGAAGTGGGTTTTCCGGTTAAATTATTATCTGGAGATGTATCATTCCAATTTCCATTGATTTCATAACAATTTGTTTTAGTGCACATTGATGGGTTAAAATAAGAACCATAAATTTGTCCAAATGAGTAGCAGTTTGTTGCGGAGACAGGCCCGATGTCTCCAGCATAAGATCCAAATATTCCTCCAGCATCGGTTCCAATGGAACCTCGACTATAACAATTGGTCGCAGTGCATGTTCCTGCCTCCTGACCAAAAATTCCACCAGCGAATCTGCCAATATCACCTAGACTATAACATCCAATGGCAGTTGCAGTTCCATCTCCCATTCCAGCAGCACCACCAAATATTCCTCCGGCGGTTCTTCCAATGAAACCTGTGCTCCAACAATATTGGCAAGTAATATTGGCAGGAGGACCACCACTGCCAGAATAAGCACCAACGATGCCTCCTCCATAATCACCAATGGTTCCCAAATTTAAATTTGAACAACCAATGATGTAAAGAGAAGCTCCTGCACAACCGGAATTAGAACCCACGATGCCACCACACCCTGGAGCAATTGGACCATTTGATGAACAATTAACTATGTAATTATTTAAAGCACCGGTTCCAAAATTGGCTTGACCTATCCATCCGCCCGGACTTTGTTCATTATCATATGCCAGTGTGGAATTATTAGCATTAACCTCTAAATTAAATACACTGATGTTGGCATATCCAAGGATGGGAGCACCAGTTTGGGCATTTTGGGATCCATTTTGTATAAAACCAGGATAGTTTGAAACTCCATCAATTGTTATGACCGGTCTTAATCCGCCAGCGTTCAAAGAAGTGTTTCCGAATTGAATTTTTGCAGAACCGCAAATGATGTACCAATTCGTATTTATTGCGATGTTAGTGTCAAATAGAACCTTCAGAACAATAGATGAGTTATTAACAATTTGCAAAGGACTTGAAGTGTCAATGAGTCCACCGGCGGACCCATTCTTGGTGTATGAAAGTTGTCCGTTTATCTGTTTAATGGCAATGATTCCACCGGATGCAGTGATGGTTTGTGGTGGTGTGGGTGTTGGTGTTGGGGTGGGTGTGGGCGTGGGAGTGGGCGTGGGCGTGGGCGTGGGCGTGGGTGTGGGTGTGGGGGTTGGCGTGGGTGTGGGCGTGGGTGTGGGTGTTGGCGTGGGTGTTGGCGTGGGTGTGGGTGTGGGTGTGGGTGTGGGAGTGGGCGTGGGAGTGGGCGTGGGAGTGGGCGTGGGAGTGGGCGTGGGCGTGGGCGTGGGCGTGGGCGTGGGTGTGGGTGTGGGTGTGGGTGTTGGCGTGGGTGTGGGTGTGGGTGTGGGTGTGGGTGTGGGTGTGGGCGTGGGTGTGGGAGTGGGTGTGGGAGTGGGTGTGGGTGTGGGCGTGGGCGTGGGCGTGGGTGTGGGTGGGGGTGTTGGCGT